>ENA-OSEO01002125-OSEO01002125.1-sediment-metagenome-genome-assembly--contig:-NODE-2125-length-30075-cov-3.728549_pt1 | contig 30075 bp, 30 predicted proteins | sample MGYA00237883_ERZ534232 | MGnify/ENA metagenome assembly ERZ534232 | reverse complement strand
AGACAAGGTGTGTCGCGCGGGGTTTTTGTGCATGGGCGCGGGGCACATCCGGTCTGGCGGATCCTTGTGTTGACATCCCCAACTGACCCGGGTCGTCAAAAAGCAGGCTGGAAGCGCCGACTCAAAATGTAAAGATATCTTGACATTTTGACAAAAATATATTACATTATATCTATGAACACAAAAACTTTTCACAGGCTTCGGGTGGGGATCACTCTGTTTGTATTGGCGGTTGTGGTCATCGCGGTGGTGCGCAACACCTTCGCGCTGGCAGTCGCGGGTGCGCTGGCGGGGATGACTTTTATCGCGCTGGCGCGCTCAAAAGCCAGAGTCCTCATCGACGAGCGCGAAAAGATCGTCCGGGAGAAGGCGGCCCGGATGATTTACACCATCTTCACGCCCACCATCGGATTGAGCGCGATCATCTTGCTGCTGCTGGACCGCAATCGTCTGTTTTACCTGGAATTTATCGGCATTGTCCTGGCTTACCTGACCCTGTTCATCATTGTCCTGTACGCCATCTCATACGCCTTCTTTGACAGAAAATATGGTGGGGAAGGTGATGAAGAATAAGCTCAGGGTCTACCGCGCTATGCACGACCTTACCCAGGAACAGCTTGCCGATCAGGTCGGGGTGAGCCGGCAGACCATCGTTGCGATTGAAAACAACAAATACCTGCCTTCCCTGGGTCTGGCATTCAAAATGGCGCGTCTGTTCGAGGTCCAAATTGAAGACCTGTTTATTTACGAAGACAATAGCGGAAGTCTGAACGATGGAATTTAAGAACTTCAAACAAACCCTTTTCTACACCTGCGCGGTCGGGGCCAGCATTCTGGTCCTCATGTTTGTGATCGCCTGCGCCTCAATTGGCTTTTACGTCAAGAGCGGATGCCAGAACGCCGTATGGAAATACGGCGGAGACTGCGTTGAGGCGCTGATTGCCACTCTTGAAGATGAAACCAACGATTTCAGCACCCGGAACATGGCAATCTGGGCGCTGGGCCAGATCGGGGATGGCCGGGCGCTGCCGGTCCTGCAGGAGTATTACACCGGGAACATCCCACCCAGAGAAGCCCCAGACAGGGTCATCAGCCAGTACGAGCTCAAGAAAGCCATCCATCTGCTTCAGGGTGGGTGGAACGCGGGGGCGTGGACCTGGCGCAACAGCCTCGACCTGGGGAAGTCCGCCAGCCGGAACGTGATCGCGGAAACCGTGGTGGTGTGCGCGTCTGATGATCCATATTACGAGCTTGCGCTGAAAATTGCCCGTGCTGAAGACCTGGAGCTGGCGCAGAATTTCTCCAAAGCCCTGAAATTCAATCCCCGCTTCATTCTCCTGGTGGCCGCGCCGGGCAACCTGACGGAAGCGCGGCTGCTGAATATGGGCAGTATCTTCAAAATTTCGGGGTATTACCCGGCCCTGGGGATGATCACCGGCAGCACGATCGAAAAGGCGGAACAACTGTGGGCGCGGAGGGGTCTGGCCCGGGCGGGAAATAATTATCTGGGGACAGACGTTGAGAAGGGGCAGCTGCAATTTGTGCCGGCTATTTTTGATTTCAGCGGGGAAGAGGTCCGCCAGATGGCGCTGAACAAAGAAAACCTCATCAGCACTCTGGAACAGGCTGATTACTTTTATTGGCCGCGCCATGTGGCGGCGGACAAGTGGCACTGGAACACCGAATCGGAAGATTTTGGCGAAAGCGATAAGCTGTATGCCGCGGATCTGCCGGCGCTTAAGCCGGCAGTCATCCAATCGCCGTCCTGCGGTTCTTTTCAGCCCTGGCGCAGCGATACCATCTCGCTGGGGTTTGTAGACAGCGGGGCGGCGGCTTATCTTGGCCATGTCCACAGCCCCATGTCAAACGGCGGTATGATGCGGCACGGCCTGTCGGTGCCCGGGGTTTACACCTGGGAAGGCTTCCCGGTGGGGATCGCGGCCCAGGTACAGAACAGGATGACAGCCCGGTTCGCGTTCAACACCCCACTGTATTTCATGCTGGGTGACCCGCGGGTGTACCTGTCGGAGGGCCAGCCCTACCGGATCACTTCGGACAGCATCCGCGATGGCGGCACCCGGGTCATTGAGGGGGAATCGGCGGTCAGCGGTATCCTGCCGGTGAAGGTCGAAGACGGCGCGCGGTATCGGTTCCTCACGGTGGGCGGCGCGTCCGCTTCGGAAGAAGACTGGTTTTACAACAATGATGTGCAGACTCTCGACCTGGGCGGGGATAAATACATCCTGTTCCACCACCAGGGAGGGACGTTCCAAATCGCGCTTTCGCCGGAGCCTCCCTTTGGGTGGGTGGTTGGCGACGCGCTGGTGGACGCCTTCGACCACACCTGGGTGGTAATCGGGGTGGTGTACGATCTGATCTCGCTGGTGTTCCTGGCGGTTTTCGCCGTGGTCGTGTATCTCAAAACCATTCGGCAGAAGAATCCGCTGGCCGGCTACCGGGCTGCCTTCCTGGCCGGCGCCGCCCTGGCCGCCCTGCAGGTGGCATACGCCCTGGCCCGTCATGATGCTTACTCGGTCAGCGCGAACATTGTCCGGCGCGGCACCGTGGATTATCTGCTGGGCGCGGTGGGCGTCTTCTCGACGACTGCTGGAGGCTTGATGGTGATGAAGGACGCCCGGCGAAGGACGGGGAAGGCAGTGGGATTGGTACTGGCCGTTTTGCCGCAGGTTTTTCTTTCCGGGTTCTATTTTTCCGTCATTACCTTTACCAACCTGGTTTTCAGGTTCCGGAACCCGGTACCGCTCGCGCTGTGGAACTATACCGGATTCTGGATGCCGTTTATCGTCTTGCTGTTTGAAATCAGCATAGTTGTGATCCTGTACAGTTTTGTGGTTTCAAAACGGAAACCCATCAACAGGGCGCACTAAGTTAGCGTTCAGGCCAGCCCGGTGATTAACGTCTGACGTTGTGCCGTGCCCCTTCCAGTGGCGCGGCACTTCATGCTGTAAAACCAATATTCTGCCCAAAATAGCTCTTCGGGAGAATCGCTGTGAGCGTATCGAGTCTGTGGTCTGGTTTTTATTGCTGGCTGCCATCCTGGCGCAGATCACCGCTGTCCCCGGCCAGCACTCCGTGGTCTGCCAGAAGGTAAGCTCCCCCATTGGCGTTATCACGGTAGGTTTCATACGCCACCGTGTTCCCAAAAACATGGATCATGATAAAAGTGCTCGGCACTTCTTGATCTCCCACCCCGCGGGCATGACCAGCGTCCAACTGCCACATGCCTTTGATTTTTACGGCACTGTAATTGTGGGTATGCCCGCACAGATAAGCCGTAACTCTTTCCTGCTTCAGCAGCTTCCAGAAAGTGTCCCGCGAATCCGGATCTTTATCCAGGCTTTCTTCCTCATGCCGGACGCGCCCTGTTTTTGCGTCCGGCTGCGGATAGGCCGGTTCATGCCCGACCACAAAGATGATCGGTTTTTGTGTGGCTGCCAGGTCGGCTGCCAGCCAGTTGTAGACCACCTTCGAGATTTTCCCATTCCCATCGCCTGCCATATCCATTTTATTATTACAGTACTCGTTGATCACTGCGAAATGAGCGTTCTGATAATCAAAGGAATACATCGTCTCAGGACAGGAAGGTGGCCCACCGCGCGTCAGATTTGGTTCGGCTGCTCCATTTGGGTCATAGTTGTATGCGCGCAGGTATTTCATGCTGCTGCTGGAATCCTCATGGTTGCCGACTGCCGGGAACATTAAGAAATCCTCACCCAGCACCTGATCAATCGTCCAGCGTGTTTTCGAGGGTGGGTCTAAATCTCCTGCGGCAATGATAAACGCGGCTCCTCCCAGATCAGCAATCGCCTGCACTGCCCCGCGGAAGTACTTCGGTTTGTCAAATATCCCCTTCCCGGTGTAGCCGCGTTGATCAGCGATAATCACAAAGCTGAACGGCGCCGGTGTGGAGGTGGGCGATGGCGTCAGTGTGAAAGTGGTAGTGGTGAAGGTGGTGGTAGGAGACGGCGATGAGGTTGGCGTGGCAGACGGCGGCAGGGGCGTGTCCGTTGGCGGAAGGATCCACTCCTTCACCGTCTTTTCGAAAACGGCTGCTTGCTCCCCGAACCCACCAGGCATGTCCTCAGACTGGCCGCATGCTGTCATAAATACTGCCAACACGGCAAACAGGGCTATGAAACAGCGAGGGAATTGAGTTTGTCTCATGGTTTCATGCTCCAATTTTTCCATTGCGGCGTACCGCGTCCCTCTCCGCGGAGCAGTCTTGCAATATTAAGACGTTTTTTCAAACTCCTTGAAACCGGGGAAGAGTTTATCCATTACTTCGGGGGCAAATTCTTCCACCATCCGGGAAGAGATCCCGTTTTCCTTGCAGATGCGCTCGTACACATCCACGCTGGTGCGGCGCACGCGGGCCTGGGAGTCAACATCCAGCCCCCACAACCCGAAGCGCTGGCTCCAGCCGCGTTCCCATTCGAAGTTATCCACCAGCGACCACTCGAAATAGCCGTGGATGTCCCAGTTGAAATTGACCGCGCGCCACATCTGATGAATGTGCTGGATCAGGTAGCGCGGGCGCAGGTCATCGTTGGCATCCTCCACCCCGTTCTCGGTGACGTAAATCGGCAGCCCGTAGCTTTTGGCCCATTTTAGGCCTTCAAATAGCCCTTCCGGCACGTTAGCCAGGAAGCCGGTGTCGGAAAGCTCGGCCCCTTCCGGGTAGAAGCGTTCGTTGAACAGCTTCTCCGGGGAGAGAACGAACCTGACCAGGTCACGGGTGTAGTAATTGATGCCGAAGAAATCCATTGTGCCTCTGGCCTCCGGAATTTCCGTCTTGTTGAAAGCAAAGGATAGTTTGCCATCCACCAGGGCCCGTGGGAAGGCGTCGTTGTAGGATTTTGAGACGAAGTCTGCCATCAGCTTGTCGAGCGGCATCCAGGAACGGGCGGGCGCAAAACTGCGGTAGTTGGGGGCAATGCCCACCCGCGCTTTGGGCTGGAGATCGTGAATGGCTTTGTAGGCCTGGGCGTGCCCGCGCACCATGTTCTTGAGGACGGTGAAAGCCGTCCCGGTTTCGTTCTTGCCGGGTGGAAAGCCGCCCCCCATATACCCGCCGTAGGTGTACACGTTGGGCTCATTGATGGTCACCCACAGGTCAACCCATTCACGGAGGGCTTCCACCACCTTGCTGGCGTAGCGCCCGAACAGTTCCGGCGTTCCGTCATCCTCCCAGGCGCCGCGCTCCACCAGCCACAGCGGGTCGGTGAAGTGGTGCAGGGTGACCATCGGCTTTAGCTCGCGTTCCGCCATCCCCCACAGAATCTCGCGGTAATGATCCAGGGCGGCCTCGTCCCAATGGTCGGGTGTGGGCTGGACGCGGCTCCACTCGATCGACATGCGGTGGGCGTTCTGGCCGGTGTCACGGGCGCGGTCGAGGTCTTCCTTCCAGCGGCCGCCCCACCAATCACAGGCCAGCCCGGATTTGTCTCCATTGTGGATGCGCCCGTCTTCCTGCTCCCAGGCGTACCAGTTGTTGTTGGTATTTTGGCCTTCCACCTGGTGGGATGCAGTCGCCGTGCCCCACAAAAAGTCTGGCGGAAATTGAAAAATGGCTTCCGGCATGGTTATGTTCTCCTTATCGTGTGGGCTAAGGATATTGTATTTGAAAAGCGGGCAGGGCGCGGCAGCCTCCCGCCCGGTGCTTTTGTGGTGTGGAAATTGTCACACCGCGCCTGTCTCTGACGACCAGGCATGCTTGCCGCCTAGGGGGATACCCTTCCCCAATCATCTTCCAGGCGGACGATGTCATCTTCCACGCAAACCCCCAGCTGGGTTTCGATGATTACCAGGAAATCTTCGCCATCGTTTTCCACCCGGTGCACCTGGCCCTTTTCGATGAAAATCGCGTCACCGGAGGCGATTTCCCGCACGGTGTCATCCAGAGTCAGTTTCCCGGATCCGTTTACGATCACCCAGTGTTCGGCACGTGAGTGGTGTTTCTGCAGCGACAGCCTTTTTCCAGGGTTGACGACAATCCGTTTGACCCGGTATCCCGGCTCGTTCAAGTACTCTTCCCAGCGCCCCCATGGGCGGTTATCTGAATCGATCATTGTGAATCTCCTTGATTATAAAATTTACTCATTTTCTCAATTTTACCCCATCGGGCTTGAATAATGCGCTTTCCGTTGTACTCCTGCTCTTTTCCCGGTCGAGGATTGCCGCGGCGGTGTCTTCCCCAGAATCGTAAAACTGGTTGTTTCCCTTCGCTGGTGGTTTTCTTTTCCGCGCGGATTCGGTATAGTTAAATACACTGAAACATGTTACTGGCTTATCCTGAATTCCGGAGGATTTCATGAAACCGAAGATCGCTTTGGTCACCCTGCTTACAAGAGATTTGTCTGCCATGCGGGCGTTTTACGAAGGGGTGTTGGGCTTCAAGCCGGTCACCGAGCTGGGGGCGTATGTCGAATATCACAGTGAAGGTGTGCGCTTCGCGGTGTGTGAGACCGGGGTGATGGTGGATACAGTCAGCGCGGCGGAATATTCGATCGCGCCGCGGGGCCAGCGGGTGGAACTGGCTTTTCCCTGTGACAGCCCCGCCGAAGTGGACCGGGAGTTCAACCGCGTCATCACGGCTGGCGGCGGGTTGGTCCGGGCACCGGCAGATATGCCCTGGGGCCAGCGCGCAGCTTTCTTTTCTGACCCTGAAGGCAATATTCACGAATTGTTTGCCAATTTGCCGGCAGAGGGTCAGGGGGAGGCGCTGTCATGAGACTGACCGCTCCCCGGCCGGGGCACGAAGAGGGATTGACGCGCATCTCGCGCGAGTTTGTGACCGATAATCCCTGGGCGGTCAATTTCCCGGTGGGACAAATGAGTTCCCCAGAGACGGCCTATGACAAGCTGTTCAGCCCGGAGGCTCTGGTGGTGCTGGTGGCTGAGAATGAAGCCGGAGAGATGACCGGTTATGTGGGGGTGTATGAATATCCCGACGCAGTGGTGCTCTCGGTACTGATCGAGGCGCGCTACCGTCCTACTGAGCTGATGCGCGAGCTGATTGACGCGGCTTTCAAGGAGCTGCCCGGCGGGTTGGTGGTGGAGGCCTGGGTGTCCGCGAACGACCAGACCCTGGCCCGCAAGCTCTCCCGTTATGGTTTCACCCGCGCCCGCGCTCAGGAAGAGGAGGGGCGCATGGTGGAGGTGTACACCCGCGGCACCTGATGGGCCTGGAACGCGGTGTAAGAAGCCGCGGAATCGCTATAATAGGTAGTGAGAACAAGGAAAAGCGGGAGCGTGGAGATGAGTGAAAAAACGGTTTCGAACCGCAGCGTATTGTGGGTAATCGCCAGCGTGACGGTGGCCGGGTTTGTGGTGTGGGTCGGCGGGTTGTTTTTAGTGTGGCTGGTCCTGGCGGCGCTGAAAGTGGAAACAGGGTTCTGGCCCATGCTGGAAGCGCTTTCGACGGCGGTGACCGCGGCGGCGGTGCTGGGTGGGGGGATTGTGGCCTACCGCGAGCTGGATGAACTCTCCAACGTCCGCCATCTGGACGTGGCCGACCGCCTGTTCCAGGAGCTGAACTCGCCGGAGAATGTGGAAGCCCGCCGCTGGGTGTATCTCAACCTGCCGGATGACCCGGAGCAGGGGTTGGTGATGCTCAAGCCAAACGGGCGCGAGTCCGTAAAGCGGGTGCTGAACTCGCTCGACCGGGTCGCTTTCCTGACCCAGGCGCGCTGGATTCCCGAAGAGACCATCCTGCCGTGGATGAGTCTGATGGTGGTCAAAAGTTGGGAGAAGCTGGGTCCTTACGTGGAATACGAACGCGCGCGGCGCGGCGAGCCGGATTACTACCAGGCGGTAAGTGGTCTGGCGCGGCGCTGCCAGGAGTGGCGCGCGGCCCAATTCTCCGGAAGCGAGGTTAACTGGGTGGAGCACGCCCTGTAACCGGGCGCGACCCGTGTGAAAGGAAAAAAGACAGAGGCGCGGGTACGCGCCTCTGTTGTCTTTTAAAGGGCTATTCTTTGGAAGTTGGGCTGTGCTTCTTCCTGCCCCGCGTGATCAGCAGGCCCAGCCCGAGGTTGAGCAAAGCCACCCCGCCGACAATGGCCCACAGCCCGTGCCAGTTCTGTGAGAGCGAAGCGCTGCCCTCAGACAGGGAAGGCGTTTCCGGGTCGATGTACGATGCCAGCAGGTCCATGGAAGGGGTGGGCACCCCGGAGCGCGCGGCGAGCCGCTTGAACTCGTCTGCCAGCAGGCCCATCTCGTCCCGGGCGGCATTGGCATGGCGGGCCAACACCAGCTCGGCCCGCTGGGTGGCAAGTCCTTTCTGCAGCATCCGCACCAGGACTGGCTCGGGAAGCAGGCTAAGGTAACGATATTTGGCCGGGGTGATCGGGATCCCGCTGGCCTGGAGCACTTTCAGCCCTTCCCGAATGGCGCGCACCATCAGCACCACCCCATCACGCGTTTTGGAGAGGCGGTAGTTGTCGCCATCGGCCAGGTAAAGGGCGTTGGCGATTGGGCTGACCAGAGCCACGTGGGTCTTGAGCCAGGCGTCCATGTTGGAGCAGATGCTGACCGGGAAACCGGCCTCGCGGAGTGCCATAGCGATATGCTCAACCCGCGCGGTGCGCGCCCCATCCAGCTCGCCAATGTTGGTGGGTTGGGTGTTGCCCGAAACCTGGGCGTACTCCACAAAATAACCCTGACGGGTGCCGCCTGCGCCGGGGAAGCCCAGCACGACCCGCTCACGCCCGACGGCCTCGATCAGGGCGGCGGGGCCGGCAGCGTTGTTGACCAGAAACAGGAAGGAAGGGATGCGCCGGTTGACGGACAGCAAAGGCAGCGCGTCTGCCAGCTGGCTCTTGCGCACCACCACCAGCGCCAGGTCATACGCATCTTCCGGCCCGAGGGTTTCCACCACACCTGTCTGGGTGGAGGTTTGCAGTCCGGAGGAAGAGTCCAGCAATACAATGCCGTGTTCGCGGATCTGCTCCAGGCGCTTGCCCCGCGCCAGAATGGTGACTTCATGCCCGGCGTCCTGCAGCCGGGCGGCGTACAGCGAGCCCAAAACGCCCGCGCCGAAAACCAGTATTTTCATATCAGCCTCCCTGATGGATTATTTGTAATATCCTCTATTGAACCACCAACCACTCGATTTGTCCAACCGCCAGGAAACTGATTTTGTCCCTGGGCGTCTGGCCAGTTACCGCCGATCGGGCGCGGCTGCCAGGTGGTGAGGTCGGAAATCTGGCCGGTCATTCTTTAATAATATTGGGCAGGTCCTCCGGCAGTTCGAAGGTGATCAGCACGAATCCGGCGTATTGTCCATCGCGGTACCACGGCGCGATGCGCACCAGAGTCTTGCGGTTTTGTTTCTGGGTGGTGTAGGTGGTGACCTGCTGCCGGGCGACGATGGCGCGCAACTGGCTGGCGGCCGGTTCACGGTGATGGTCGAAGACGTTGCTGCCGATCATTCCCGCGCCGCCTTCCTTTTCATATTGCTGGACCGCGGTGCGGTTCATCTCCAGGATCAGTCCGTCCGGCCCGCACACCATAATTTCCGCCGGATAGGTGTATGCCCAATCGGATCGCATGGGCGGGTTTTGCCGGGGTTCAGAATGCGTTGTCATCAGCCCTTAACCTCCATTGAACGAGGGTTGGGAACAGGGCGCGCCCTGTCTTCCGCTATTGTGAGTATATCTTAAGTGCGCGTCTGATGATACGGATGATAACACCAGACAGACCGGGATTGTGAGGCAGCAAACCTGTGCTTCAGCCACGGTCAGGCGCGAGGGTGGAGAATCCCCCTGAAGGCTCCTTGAATCCTGGATTTACAGGAGGCTGGAATTATCCTACAATGGAGTTATCGGCTTCCGGGTGAAAGGATGGTATTGTGGTCTGGATGATCAGGGTTTTCGGCAATGCGATGTTGAAACACCTTTACCAGGGTCTGCCGCTTGGGCAGAGCCTGGGGGCGTTCCGGCGGGGGGTGCGGGCGCGCGCCCGGACGCTGCGTGGAGAGAACCAGTCCTGGCGGCAGCACGGGCTTCCAGCCTGGCTGTTGGGGCTGCTGTGCCTGCTGTTGGCTGCCGATGAAGCCATCCGCCCGGCGATGTCCGAACAGGCGGCGCGCGTGGCCCTGATCCGCCAGGCCATGCGGCGGGCTTACCGTGGCGTCATCCGGTTCGCGGTGCGCTTCGGGCTGGGCTTTTTGCCTTTGTTCCGGCGCCCGCTGGTCCCTCTGGGACGGGTGTACCGGCTGGTAAACCGGGTTTTCGGGCGCGCCCTGGAGGTGGATTACAGCACCGACCGCGAAACTTACTTCTACGCCGATGTGCGCCGCTGCCAGATGTTTGCCTTCTTCAAGGCGCATGGCGCCCCGGCGCTGACCCGGGTGATGTGCGGCTGGGACCGCAACTGGTTTGAGGAGATTGACCCGGAGCGGCACGGGGTGCGTTTCACCCGCGACCGGCTGATCAGCAGCGGCGACCCGCTGTGCGCGTTCCATTTCGAGCGCGCTGAAGCGGCGCCCGCGGAAACGCACGAAGAACAATGAGCAGGGCACCTGCTGGCGTCTGACGGCTCTCTTTGATTGGGGGATAACTGGAAAAAGGAGGAAGATATGTTGAGGATATTGGGTGGGGTGTTTATCATACTGCACGGGTTGGTTCATTTGTGGATGGCCACCCTCAGCCTGCGGCTGGTTGAATTCAAAGCCGATATGGGGTGGACCGGAGAGTCCTGGCTGCTTTCCCGTCCGCTGCCTGAATCCACCGTGCGTGCCATTGCCAGCGCGGGGTTCATCCTTGCCGCGCTGCTGTTCGTGATCAGCGGTGTGGGGGTGCTTGCTCAGGCTGAATGGTCCCGCGCCTGGTTGGTGGTATCGGCTGTTATCTCTGGGATTCTCCTGCTGCTGTACTGGGATGGAAGCTTTGAGATGATCGTGCAGAAGGGCCTCATCGGGCTCCTGATTGATATCGCGGTCCTGGCGGTTGTGCTGTTAGGAAAATGAGAACCTGGCAGTGCGGCGGCCAATAAGGCGCGCGGCGCCTACCAGATAAACAGCACCGGGAGAGGATACCAGTACCCTCTCCCGGTGTGATCCGTAGTATGGGTCTTTTACGCCCGGCCGATCAGAGCCAGGAAATAGCGTTTGATGTTGATGGATTGCCCGGAGAGCAGGTTCTGGGCGCGGAACATCCCGGCGGCGGCGCGTACGATCAGGAAGGCGATCACCGCCAGCAGGCCCGCCGAGAGCAGGGTTTGCCACAGCGGAACCTGCCCGGCCGACAACCGCAGCATCATGGTCGTTGGCGCGGTCAGCGGGAACAGACTCAGCCCGGTGGCCAGGCCGCCATTCGGCTTGTTGATCAGGGCCGAGATCATCATCAGCGGGATGATCATCGGCATGATGATGATGGTGGTCACCTGGGAGGCCTCGCGCACGTTGGGAACCAGCGCGCCCAGCCCGGCCAACAGGCTGGCATATACCGCGTAACCCAGCAGGAAGAACACCACGCCCCACAGCAGCACGGTTGGTGAAATCACGCTTATGTTTGGCATGTTGAGCGCCCGCCCGCTGAGGCGCAGCAGGAGCATGCCGCTCCCGGTCCACAGGGTGGTCTGCAGCAGCCCTACCAATCCCAGAGCGGTGATCTTGCCCGCCAGCAGGCCGCGCGGGGTGACCGAGGTCATCAGGATCTCGATGACCCGGTTTTGCTTTTCGGTGTTGACGCTGGTCAGCAGCAGCGAAGAACTGGTCAGGATGACGATATAGAAGATCATCATCACCACGTAAGGCACGGTAAAAGTGGTGAAGGGGTTTTCCTCTTCCTGGGGGACGGTTCCCGCGGGAGGTGTATCGGCGGGCGCGGCTTCCGCGGGGCCTGAGAGCTGTTCCTCGCGGATGTTCAGCGCGCCGCTGATGCGGGCGAACAGCTCCGGCTGCTCTTTGAGCAGGTTGTAGTTCAGTGCCCGGGCAATCACGCCGCTCTGCTCCATACCACCGAGCAGGTTATATTCTTCCTGGACGTACTCCACCGAACCGGTCCGCAGGTAGTCGGCATCAATGACGTAGTAGCCGCCGATCTCCCCGGTCTCGAGGGCGGCGCGGGCGGTCTGTTCGGATTCATAGCGCACCAGGCTGTCTTCCGCTTCGGGAGGCAGGGTTTCCAGGATGCCGCTCAGGTCCACAAAACCTTCCACTTCCGGCGCGGCGGGTGGCGTGAAGATTTCTTCCACAGAAAAATCGCTCTCATTGCGCTGCAGGTACCCGGCCACCATCAGGATGATGAACCCGATCAGGGGGATCAGGAACAGGGTGATAATGAAGGAAGGGCGCAGCACCACCGCGCGGATTTCATTGCGAAGAACTAAAAAGACTTTATTCATGGGACGCGCTCCTTTCTACGATTCGGCTGTCTGTTTGCGGTTGAGGCCGAGGATCTGGCCCCAGGTGAGTTTTTTGCCATAGCGCAGCATGCCCAGGCGGAAAGCCCTCCCGGCCAGGTAGAACGCCAGCACCACCGCGCCGATCATCAGCGCGTAGGCCAGAACGATCTGCCAGCCCGGTACGTCGGCCACCCCCATGCGGATGGGCAGGGAGATGGGCGCGGTGAGCGGGAACAGGCTCAGGATGGTGGAGATGGTCCCGTTGGGGTGGTTGATCAGCACAGCCATGAACCACATCGGAGAGACGAACAGCAGGGAGAATGCCCCCGAGAGCTGTTGGGCCTCGCGGGACTCTGTGGCAGCCACGCCGGCGGTGGCCATCAGGGCCGAAATCAGGATGAACGCCAGCAGCCACAGGCCCAATGACACCACGGCCACACCCAGGTTGAAGGTCATTCCGGTCAGGAAAGGCAGCACCAGCAGGCCAATCGCCAGCAGAGCGCCGCCCAGCCCGAACCAGAACACCAACTGGGTCAACCCCACCAGCATATTCCCCAGGATTTTGCCGGCCATCAGGGCTGTTGGAGAGAGGGAAGTGACCACGATTTCCATGGTGCGGTTCTCTTTTTCCTCAACCAGGGCCTGCAGCAGGTAATTGCCTGTTGTGCTGACAGCGTACATGAACAGCATCGCAGTCGCGAAAGGGATCGCCAGACTGATGATTTGCGAGATGCTTTCCTGGGCGGCGCGGGTGCCCTCCAGCGCGCGCACCGTCATCACCGGTCCTTTAATGACCCGTTCGCCGACTTCCTCAGGAAGCCCGGCGGCCAGCTCGGCCCGCATGAATTTACGGAAGGCGCTGGTGTCGCTGTCGTTGACGTCGTGGTTCGATACCAATCGGGTGCCGCCGGATTGCAGGAAATCCGGGGCCAGGATGAACAGGGATTGGATCTCATCCTGCCGCAAGGCATCCAGGCCAGCCTGTTCATCGGGGAAAAGGAGGATCTCCGAGTCCGCGAATGGCCCGCTCTTCTCAGGCCGGAAGACGGCGCCGTTCAGCGCGGCGGAGGGGTCCACATAGCCGATCGGGTCGTTGTCGATCATCAGAAAGGCGGTCAGAAGGCTGACGCCGAAGATGACCAGCATGAACAGGGGCACGCTCAACAGCGCCAGGATGAAACGCTTGCGCCCAACATGGCGCAGATATTCGTGGGATAAAACCCGCCAGAATTTACGCATCGGGCAGCTCTCCTTTTTGCTGCACGACCTGGATGAAGATCTCATCAAGGGTCGGCACGGCAATTTCGAACTGCTCTATGGCGATATCCTGCTGTACCAGGGTTTTGAGGACGTCCTGGGGAGAGGTCTCCGGGGCCAGCCTGAGGTAGTGCGAGCCGTTTTTGGGGTGGATTTCCAGCACGCCGGGAATGGTTTCGGGCAGCGGGTCGAGGGCGCGCACTTCCAGGTCCTGGCGGGCGAAGCGGCGGCGGATGTCGGTAAGGGTGCCGTACAGCACAGCCCGGCCCTGGTTGATGAGCACCAGCCGGTCGCACATTTCTTCGACCTGGTGCATCTGGTGGGTGCACATCACAATCGTGGTCCCTCTGGCGCGCTCCTCTTCCAGCAGTTCTTTGACCATCTGGGTGTTGACCGGGTCCAGGGCGGTGAAAGGCTCGTCGATGATGATGATCTGCGGGCGGTGCACCAGGGTGACGATCAGCTGGGCTTTCTGCTGCATGCCTTTGCTGAGTTCCTTGACCTTCATCTTGCGGTGGGGCGCCAGGTCAAAGCGTTCCAGATAAGCGTCGATCTCGCGTCGGGCGTCGGTCGTGGACATTCCCTTGAGGGTGGCCAGATAGACCAGGCAGTTTTCCAGTTTGATATCCTGGTACAGCCCGCGCTCTTCCGGCAAATAGCCAATGCGGTCCTTTTTTTCTTCGGTTATCGGGCCGCCCAACACACTTACTGTGCCGGAATCCGGCTTGAAGATGTCGAGGATGATGCGGATGGCGGTGGTCTTGCCGGCACCGTTTGGCCCCAAAAGGCCGAAGATTTCGCCGCCATGGACCTCAAAGGAGACGCCGTCCACGGCACGGTTTTTGCCGAATGATTTTGTGATATTAATGACTTCAATAGTTTGCATTCTTATCCCTCCTTGGGATACCGGGAAACCTTCATCCGGGTAGGGCTCAATTCAATTGTTTAATGGTAAACCTGCCGCCGGGAGGGAGAGTCCCATGAGGCTGAAGACACCTGCGGCGCGTATTTCAAACTTTTCCGATTTTATCCAATCGTATCATATTTTAAAAGGAAAGCGGTGCGGTGTCACCCTCCAACCGCACGGATTCGAAGCTGGTCAAATGGGCAGACTGCCTGCTGCGGCGCTGCCAGCCTGCGGCACGGAGATTCCAGCCGCCGCTGGTATAAAACCTGCACCCTGAAGGGAGTGCGGAATGGAAAAATGTTGTCGAATTAAAAAAACGGAAGGGATTATGACAGACAAACCAGTAAAATTCAGTAATTTGAACGACTTGACAGCCTATCTCGGCCAGCTCGAAAACCGGGTCGCGCTGGCCGAGTCCGATAACAAAACCCAGCGGGAAATTGTTGAACACATGGCAGGAGAAAATAAAGCCCTGGCGGATTTCATCCGCGAAACCATCCCCAAGTCCACCCTGTTCAGCCGCAATTTTATGCTGCGGGCGTTCACCGTCTGGTGGCATTATTTTGTGGCTCAATTGATCATTGCCCTGGGGGTGTTCGCCCTGGTTATGGTGGTCTCTCTGCTGGCTTTCGGCGGGTTGGGCGGGTTGGCGGACCTGGCTGGAGGGTTATAGGGGCGAATTGTGCGGTTTCTTAACAAATTGATAACGTTTACAAAGCGGGCGGGGCCGGAAAATACAGTACAATAGGGGAAAAAATGAGGAAAAGATAATGAACCCTCCACGTAACCACCCTGGCCGCAAGAGACCCCAATCCAAAACTGAGCTGATCTGTGATGACAAGTCTCAGGTCAGGCGTATTGAACCGCATCTCGTGCGGGGAGAGAAACTGCACGCGGTGCTGGACTGCAAAGACGCTTTTACCGGATTTGTTGGCTTCACGGATAAGCGGGTCATTTTCTATGACCAGGCTGTCATCCTTAATCACAAGAATATGATGTCAATCCCCTACAGAAAAATCACCGCCGTGGCGGCTTCGGATGATGGGCTCGTCTTCAGGATCAGCCAGATCACGATTGTTACCGCGGCGGGGCAGTATTCCTTCGATTTTGCCAATGAGGACAATGCCCGTTGGGCTTACAATTTCCTGATGGAGCATGTGCTGAACGCGTGACGCGCTGATTGTGTTTATCGGATATTCGGATATAAGGAAAATACGCGGAGCTGCCAGGGATGGCAGCTCTTGATCTTTAACGCGCGGGCAGTTTTGTTGTTGGATTTCGGACGGTTGGAAAACCACAGCATCCCCGGATGCCGTCTGCCCCGCGCCTACCCTTGTATTGCCAACTGTCATTTCGAGCGCAGCGAGAAATCTTTGGGCAACCGGGAAGCAGGGCATGGCGGAGCAAGTACAGCTTCCCGGGAAGAGGCGTTAAGATTTCTCCTCCCTTTGAGTACGGTGTCCTCCTTTCGGTTGTCGAAGTGACATGGGGAGCAGTCGTCGAAATGACATGGGGGGCAGTCGTCGAAATGACACTTCCAACTGTCATTTCGAGCGCAGTGAGAAATCTTTGGGCAACCGGGAAGCAGGGCCTGGCGGAGCAAGTACAACTTCCCGGGAAGAGGCGTTTAGATTTCTACCCTTCGGGCACGATGTCCTCCCTTCGGTCGTCGAAATGACTGCCCACCAGCAATCTCACGCCGCTGGTGGCGGAACCCTGTTCGCCTGTTCAATCCTCGAGGATCGGCTCCAGAGCCTCCGCCAGCAGATTGGTGAAGTAGGACATTTTCTCCCTTTTTAAGTGAATCCCATCGGCAAAGTATTCCTCCGGCAAACGGGGATCATCAGCAAAACTGATGATGGGAATATCGTGATCTTCAGCATAAGCGTACAAATCAGACATATAAAGCTTATGAAGCCACGCTGTGGTGATCGTAGGCGCTTTTCTCAAGTTTTTCATTTCCACGAGGACCAGTTGGATATCGTTTTCACGGGTTATGCGCTCGATTTCTGGCAGAAAAGAGCGCGGAAGCTGGCGGTTGAATAGCAGTTTATCTGCTCCCCACAGGTAGGTTTCTATCTGGCTCTGTGCCAGAAAAGCCGCGTTCTCATCCAGTTCGACCGAATAAATTGTATCTAAAGCATTGGATACGCACACCTCTCCGCAGCCGGACAGCACCGGCAGGGTGTGGTTGATCCGGTAGTCAATACTCGCGCGGACCTGATCGCGGTCCGCGAAAATGGGCAGATGGCGAGACATCCATTTCTCTGGCAGGCTCATCTTGCTCAGATAGGAACGCTCCAACAACACCGGCTCATCCACGGCGGCATACTCATCAATAATGTCAAAATATTCACCGCCGTCCACACGAAATCCTGGCGTGGTCATAATCGTGTCTCTGAAAAACAGGACCAGATACGCCGGCTTATGCCTGGCGAGGGTGATGTTGTTCTTGAGGATCAAGTACCATAACGCGGTTGCTGAACCAGGGCTGGCAATTCGATACGTTTTCTTGTCCAGCAACTCGCCTAACTGGTTGCAATCACAGCTTACCTCCAGCGTTGAATCGCCCATGAAGATGATTTTGGGGGTTCTCTTGTCGATATCTTCGGTGAAATTGTTGCGGACTCTCCGGTCAAACTCGGGGCCAGGGTTTTTGGGGTAGCGGCTGGAGAACCGCAGCGGCACCAGATAAGACGTGACCAACCCCAGCAGGATAACAAAAATGATGAAAGTAATGAATTTACGCACGGTGAGCCTCTAAAAACGGAAATAAATGAAATCTTGAAGTTCCGGGTTGGCGTAGAGTATCGTGATGATCACGGCAACGGCGTAGTACAGCGGTTCCAACACCGGCAGGCGCTCCCAGAATTTTTCCAGAAACGGTTTGAGATTCCATAAAGCGCCGTAAAAGCCTGCCGCGGTCAGGATGATCAGCGTAGCGATGAGATGATCGTTTGTTCCAACCAACGGAGCGTGGAAAACAGCCGCCCGCAGCCACCTCAGGGAGGGCGCGCGGAATACCGCCCAGCTCACGATGAGAAAAGCCATCACGGCCAGCCAGGCCGCCGCCCGCGGCCATAATCGCCGGGGGCGCCAGGAGCCGCCCATTCCAAGGAGCTGGTAAACCACAATCCAGATGCCGTGCATCGCTCCCCACACCACGAAGTTCCATCCATCCCCATGCCATAACCCGCTCACCAGCATCACCACCAGGGGCGGGAGGATCGCCGCCATGGAAGCGGCATTGCCTCCGGCGCGCAAAAGCCCGCGCCGCAGCGGGAAGAAGATGTAATCACGAAACCATTGCGACAGGGTAATATGCCAGCGGTTCCAGAAGTCTGTTGGGGTCAGAGAGAGGTAGGGCCGCATGAAATTCTCCGGGGTGTTAAAGCCCAGCAGGAGGGCAAACCCGCGTGAGAAGTCGGTGTATGCCGAGAAATCCGCCAGGATCTGGATGGCATAGGCCAGCGAAGCCGCCAAAACCAGGATGATGCTGCCCGGCTGGTCAAGGATGAAGACCCGGTCTACATACCCTCCCAGACCGGTGGCGATGACCACTTTCTTAAAAAGCCCGCTCACCAACAGCGGCCAGGCGTTGTAAAACCAGTCTGCTTTCCATACCCTTTGTTGCCCGATCTGCGCCAGCAGGTTGCGCGCGCGGTCAATTGGCCCGGCCTGGATTTGCGGAAAGAAGGTTACATACAGCGCGTAGTCGACAAACCTTTCTACTGGTTTGAAGGTGCCTTTATAGACATCGATGAGGTAGCTTAACTTCTTGAGGGTGAAGAAGGAGATTCCCAGCGGGGCAATCAGGGCGGTGTTCAGGTCCAGGCCCAACCGGCCCAGCAAGATGTCCAGACTGCCGGCAAAGAAACCGAAGTGGCGCATCACGGCCAGGCTGCCGAGATTGATAATCAGGCTGAACCACAGCAGTGTTTTACGCTTCTCCGGAGACCGGACCATGCCCCGTGCGATCAGGTGGTCGATCGCGCTGGAGGCAATCAGGATCAGTCCAAAGACCAGATCGAAATAGAAATAAAAAACACAGCTGGCAAGCAGCAAGAACCGGTTTTGCCAATCTCGCCTTTTGAGCAGCCAATAGATCATGAAAACGATGAGAAAGAACAGGAAGAAAGTTAAGCTGGTAAACGTCATGGATGGTTGCGGTTTCTGTGGCCTTTAAAGAATTTGATGGTCAAAAATCTCTGAAAATTATACCCGGTTCTTCACAGAAGCGCGCGCGGCGGCGGCATGTGCCCGCCAGAACCGGCGAGAAACGGTGGAACGGAAGGGTGGGCTGAGTGGTGCGTGCTGAAACCGCCGTCCAATCTTCAACCCCTGTCCCGGTGCCCACCAACGATGATTCCACGCTGGACAGTTCCAGTCACCTTTAGTGGAGCGAAGGGTTTTTGGGAAACTGGACCATCAAAGCCACCGAGCTGGTGCTGGAGCAGACCGAAGTGCTGTGCAACGCGTGGCCCTGGCCTGATCGATCCGGTTTGCAGCGACGGCACACAAACCTGTCAACTAATTTGCTGTCAATCCGGATAAAAAATTACGATAGATGGTATTGAAAGCCTGCGGTTGCTCTAGGTTGGCGCAGTGACCGGCGTCTTCAATTACGCGCAACGTGGCTGTTGGTTCCAGTGCGGCCCAATGCTCGCCGTGCTCCAGGGCCAGTGGCAGCTCGTGATCGCCGTACACGATCAACAGCGGATATGCGACGGGTTCCTGCCGTTCGACGAACAATTTCCCCATGCCCTGCATATACCTCATGGATTTACGCTGGAAAGCCTGCGAGGACGCCAACATCCGTTCGTACCCCACCTCATGATAGCTGGATTTGCGGGCGATAAACTCCCGGAACTGTTTCATGTTGAAGATCAACTTGAACAGCCAGGAGAAAATTTCCCTGTTCTGCGCTTTTTGCAGTTGCTGGTTGTTTTTGTGGATGCTGTACCCGCCGACCGCGGTTACCGAAGCAGTGCGTTCGGGGTAGGCGCTGGCGAACCCCTGGGCCACCAGCGAACCTATCGAAACGCCCACCAGATGGCAGCGCTGGATGCCATAATGGTCCAGGATGGCCCGCGTCTGCTCGACGGTCTCGTCAAGCTGGTCTGAAGTGGTCTCCGGCTGGGTTTGCCCGTGCCCAAGCATGTCCGGCGCGATCAGAAAGTGATCTTCAGCCAGCGCGTCAAATTGCGCGTCAAATACGCGGTGGTCACCAAAGGCGGGGTGCAGAAAAACGATGCAAGGGTTCCTGGGGTCACCGGCAGCGCGGTAAAATACCTGGTAATTGTGATAGGGGAGCTTTTCCATCTCAGATTTCTTCCTTTTGTATTTTTCCTAATATGGTTTCATACCATTGAATTTCAAAGGCTGCGCCCTGGATGCCGTAATCCAAGGCAGCCAATTGATAGTGATAAATCTGTGTGAAGTCTTCCGGCACGTTTGCTTCTCTGGTTTGCGTTTGAAAGGCGAGCATAGCCTGGTATTCCGCTTTGAGGCGGCTGATATAGCTGCTAAGGAGGCTGATCCGGTCAGCTCTGGGGATGAAACCAAAAAAGAACACCTTGACCAGCGCGTCGTTGTTAAATTTGTTGACCGGAATCTCCGCTTTCATCCAGGCGAGGAATGCCGACTGCCCTTTGTCTGTGATGAAATATACTTTCTTGTTACGACCATTTTCCACTTTCTGTGTGAAGCCGACATAATTGTTTTCCAACAGTTTTTTTATGGCGGATTGGATCGAGCCAAAACTCGCGGCGTAAAAGGGGGAAACCTTCCTTTCCAATGTGTTTTTGATGTCATAAATGGTCAAACCGCGGATCATGAGCAACCCAAGGATGAGATAAGCCATAAGTCTCCTGTACTATTTGTAGCAATATATCTAATAGTAATGTTAGTGTAAATAAAAATAAAAGTCAAGGGAAAATCATAAAACTGTAGATGGTCTGGATTTCAGGTCGCGGAGATGTCGTGTGATATGCTCATGCGAAGCCTCCGGGAGGGCAAAGGTTTTTAACGGGCCGGCTGGCGCCCGGCTTGCGATGACATACATAAGCATAGTGGTCGAATGAAGGGTGAGCGCTGAAGCCGCCCACCAATCTTCATCCCCTCACCCCGGTGCCCACCAACGATGAAGTTTATAAGCGTACTGAACGTGGCGAAAGAACTCTGCCAATCTGGATGACAGAGACGCCCCGGCCGGGGCGTCTCTAAGGGTTTTTCCGGTAATCCGCGGTGCTGCTCAGATGCCTGAAACCACCTGCTCTTCGATGGGTTTGTAATCAAAATCAAAGCCCCAGTAGCGCGGGCCAAAGAATTTAATCGCTTTGGCGGTGCGGAACGCAGGGTTGATTTTGCAGCCCACAACGGCCACGCGGTCACCCGCCTTGATTTCCGAGTTGGTGTAGGCTTCCCCGGTTTCCGGGTCTGCCAGGATGATCAGATCGGGGCTGAACACGAACGGCTCCCCATCCAGCCAGGCGACATGGTTCTCATTGAGGAACCAGACATCCATGGTGTGGCCTGCGGAGGAACCGCTGCCTTTGAGGTGGATGGTGCCGACCATTACGCCGTCTTTGTCTTCCCAATCTTTACCGGTTACTTCCCCTTCAAACAGCTTCCAGCCATCCAGCGTCCGCACGACTTCGGCGATAGGATCCTTCCCGGCTTCTCTGGCCAGGCGCACGGCTTTGCCCAGCTCGTAGCTCAGGGTCAGGGTGCCGGGGACGATCATCTCCCGGGTATCCTGGGCCGAGAGCAGCATGGAGGCAAAGAATACCGCCCCATAGCTGGCGACGCCCAGCATTTTGCCAATGCGTTCCACCATTTTTGAATTGGCGGCTTCTTTGAGGATGATTTTGTTGCCCCACCAATCGACAATCGCCGCCGGGCAGATTTCGACATCTTTCAGGAAATAGGTGGTTTGCATCTCCTCAGGCACGGCGCGGCCGCTGTAGTCGCCATCCACCAGGGCGATCCCCATCCGGGCGGCAGTCACCAGCGGGGCCGGGGTGTTGGAAGCGCCCAGCTCAACCGGCACAATCGCGCTGATTTCAGTGCCCGTGTAAGCCGCCAGCTCCCGCACGGCTGCTTCCGGGGCCGCGTGACCGAACTTGTTCTCCATCCCCAGCTTCTCTCCCAGCCGGTCAATGGCTTCCAGGGAGTCCGGGTTGTCTTCGGAGACGGAGCCGGAACCAAAGGTGGTGCAGCTGAAGGAGGTCTCGGGCAGGTCGGCGGCATCGATCCAGGAAAGGGTCAGGCCTTCTTCCAGCGCGGCGGAGAGCATTTCCATGCCCGATTTGGGCGAGCCGCCCCCGCCGGTGCCCATCAGTTTCAACCCGGTAATAAAATCTCTGCAATCCTGTTCGGTTTTCAGTGTTCTTCCAGACATGACAACTCCTTTTTGATGTGTTAATCCAACCGGTTCTGCAATTCTTCGGCCAGTTTCAAGATCAGTTGATCCAGGCGCTCCTGCTGCCGTTCGCTGTCGATGTTTCCTTCGCGTTCCTCATCCACAGACTGCTTCAAGTTGGCGAGGAAAGGGTCCATCAGTTGATTGGATTCCATGATAGCCAGCAGACGCCCGGCCGAATCCAGCAAACGGAAAATACCGTAGTCCGCGGGTTCGTCATACAGCCCTCTGGCGCTGGTGATCATATAGGTGATCAGATTGAATAACTCGTTTTGCATTTCATTGTTGTTCATAATTATCCCTCGTATCTTTCGTGGAAATGGATCTCTTCGATGGGGCGTTTGCGCGGGCGGGAAGGCGTGACTTTGGGCTTGCCAAGGGTTACCAGCAGGCAGGGCTCCACGTTTTCAGGCAGTTTTAAAAAGGAAGCCAACGCTTCGGGGTGAAACGAACCGATCGCGCACCCGCCCAGGCCAATTTCGTGCGCCGCCAGCAGGATATTTTGGAGGGCAGTGCCAATATCATAGTACGGCATCATGGACAGTTTGCCTTCCGGGCTGGCTGTCCGCTTGCGGTTGTCCAGGCACAACACCACAACGGCCGGCGGGACCCCAATGATCCCCGGAGCGAGCGCGCGCAGCGCGGCGATGCGCTTCTTGTCGCGGAGGGATACGAAAACCCACATTTGGGCGTTGCCGCCGCTTGGGGCCGCGGCGCCGGCCTCTATGATGGTTTGCAGGTCTTCATCCGAAACAGTGTCGTCGGTAAATGCCCGGATGCTGCGGCGGGTATGAATGGCCTCAAGTGTTTGCATACTTTTTCTCCTTATTGATGGTCGGGTTCGATTTGCGGCCGGTGTTTCTGGCAAGCGCAATTTGTGAATATGATGTTCTTCGTGGTTCTCTCGCTAAATCATTCAATTTCGCAGGTTGGTTTGAGCGATGCGTAGCTCACCCAACCCTGTTAAGGATCAAAGCGAAATCCAACAAGATAAGCCTGCGTATGAAAATGATTTCTCATAAACCCGGATCACAATCCAGCATATTTTAGCAAATATCAGATGCCCGGAACGCGTCAAATCGGGTTGTTTGCATGATCTGAAAGCCTTGATCACCAATACCATGATATAAATAACCAGGAGATTTTACGGCCTGTATTTTGTTTTGAAAATGCGCTGCAAACCTCGATTTGGCGCGGATTTTCATCCGGTTTTATACGTTGACATTTTGCTTCAGATTTGTTTTAATGGGTTAATTATTTAAGCAGTTCTATTGTTCCCTGGTCCAATAAAAAATAATTATAAACTAAGAAAGGAGTTCATCGGGCTCAAGTAAAGACGAAATCCTGAATACCCTGTTATCGCATACCGGGCTTTAGCGTTGGGAAAGAATTCGAAAGATGATCTCGCAATATGCTGTGGGGAAATGTCCTGGTTTTGAGTATCAATTGTGTTATGTATCATTTTTATCAATCTATTCCGGAGGAACCAAATGAAGAAGATTAAGTCAGTTGCTTTTGTATTTCTTGTCCTCAGCATTTTGCTGGCCGCCTGCGGTGGAGCCGCTCCCGCCCAGACAGAAGCTGAAGAACAGTTCGCTGTTTACGCACTGCACAGCGAACCGCTCACCAACTGGGACCCGGCCATCGAGTTTTCGAATGGTATTTTAATTCACAACAATATCTACGAGCAGCTTCTGCGTTATGATCCCGTTGCCGAAGAGACCATTCCCTGGCTGGCCGAATCGTATACGGTTTCCGATGACAGCCTGACCTGGACCTTCAAGCTTCGTGAAGGGGTCAAATTCCAGAATGGCGACGCGGTGACGGCAGAGGATGTCAAGTATTCCATTGACCGCACCATGGCTCTGGGAGCCGGCGCTTCCTACATCTGGTTCCCGGTGGAGAATATTACTGTGGTGGACCCCCTGACGGTGGAATTCAGCCTCAGCTACCCCGCCCCGTTGAACCTGATCGCCACGACCGGGTACGCGGCTTTTGTTTATTCCAGCAAGTGTGTGGATGAGAATAACGAGTGGATGGATGATACTGCCGGGTGCGGTACAGGCCCTTACGCTATCAAGAGCGCCAGTTGGGGTGACGAAATCATTCTTGAAAAGTTTGATGACTATTGGGGCGGCTGGGGCGAGAAGCATTTCTCCACCGTCGTTTTCAAGAAAGTTACCGAACCGGCCACCCGCCGCCAGATGATCGAGACCGGCGAGGCCACCATCACCACGTACCTGCCCTATTCCGACGTCAATGCCCTGAAAGAGAACGACAACGTGATTGTCAATGTCGAGCCTTCTTTCCAGAACCTGCTCGGCATGTTCAACACCCAAAAACCACCCCTCGACGACGTTAAAGTGCGCCAGGCGCTGGCCTACGCTTTCCCCTATGACGAGGTCATCAAATCAGCCATGGGCGGGTACGCGCGCCAGGCATACGGCGCGGTCCCCTACGGGCTGTGGGGATGGGATGAGTCATTGCCCCAATATGATTACGATCTTGAAAAAGCCAAAGAACTGCTTGCTGAAGCAGGCTATGCCGATGGTGGTTTTAAGCTGCTGTTGACCTACCTGGCCGGCGATGAAGCGGAAAAGAACTCGGCCGAGCTTTATAAATCGGAGCTTGCCAAGCTCAATATTGATCTTGAGATCCGCAGCATGCCGTGGGACAGCCAGTGGGAGCTGGCCAAAGCCTCTGACCTTGAGTCGCGGCAGGATATCTTCATGATGTACTGGTGGCCCGATCTGCCCAGCCCCTACTCTTTCCTCTACAGCACATTCCACAGCGAAGAAGAGGTCCTTTTCAATCTGTCTTATTACTACGTTCCTGAATTTGATGCCATGATTGATGAGGCCAACGAGCTGACTTCTACCGATCTGGCCAAAGCGGAATCCATGTTTGTGGATGCCCAGAAAATGCTTCTGGAAGATGCCGCCAGCATGTTTATTTATGACCAGCAGGATCTGTGGATCACGGTCAGCAACCTGAAAGGCTTTACCTACAATCCTGCTTACCCGACCACCATGTTCTTCCATAATATGTATCTCGAGTAATCTGGCGGGATAAAACAGTACCAAAGACTTCGGGAAGTATGCCGCGCCCGCGGTGTACTTCCCGAATTTCAGAAACCAATCACCTGACCGGATTTACGGACAGCAATCCCCGGTTTTAAGGAGCCAGAATGAAAAAGTTCATTCTCAGGCGTTTGTTGTTAGGGATTTTTGTGCTTCTGGGTGTCACCCTGATCACATTCTTCCTGACCCGAGTGGTGCCCTCAGACCCGGCAGCCAAATGGGTGGGGCCGCGGGCCACCCCGGAGCAAATCGCTCAGGCCACCATCGAGCTGGGCCTGGATAAGCCTTTGTACATCCAGTTTCAGAAATACCTGGGTGACCTGCTGCAGGGCAATCTGGGGTATTCCCTGCGCACGCGCCGCCCGATCATGCAAGACCTTAAAGAGAATTTACCTGCCACAATCGAGCTGGTCTTTATCTCTACCATTGCGGCAGTTTTTATTGGGATCCCGCTGGGGGTCATCTCCGCCAAACGTAAGAACCAGATGGTAGACCACATCAGCCGCCTGTTCTCGGTGGGGGTGGTCTCTCTGCCAACTTTCTGGGTGGGTCTGATCCTGCAGTTGATCTTTTTCCGGATTTTGGGCATCTTTCCGCTGGGGGGCCAGCTGAGCACCCAGATCAAGATCTCAATGGATATTCCCAACATTACCGGTTTTTTGATGTTTGATTCCCTGATCACCGGGAATTTCAAGATCTTCTTTAACGCGTTGTGGCACATTGTCCTCCCGGGGATCACGATAGGTCTGTTCCCGGTCGGCCTGGTGGCCCGGATGACCCGCTCGGCGCTGCTGGAGATTTTGAGTGAAGACTATATTACCGCCGCTCGCTCCTATGGGTTGAATGAGCGGGTTGTTTTGTGGTCTTACGCTTTGAAAAACTCGATTGGCTCCACCTCGACAGTGGTCGCCCTTTCGATTGGTTACACCCTGGTCAACACCTTTCTCACGGAGGCGATTTTCTCATGGCCTGGCATTGGCAGTTATATTGCCACGGCGGTGATCGGTCTGGATTACCCGGCCATTATGGGCGTGACCATTTTCTCGGCTTTTTCGTATGTTTTACTCAACCTGGTTGCGGACATCATCATCGCAATGGATCCACGGGTCAGAGCATAGAGGAGAAAAAAGATGAGATGGTTTTTCGATTTTATTAAAACGCTCCAGCCCGGCATCCGGGAACTGCGGATGTCGTTTTACCTGCTGAACCGCAACCGCTTGCAGCGATTCTCGCTGATCATTATTATCGCGTTGGTGTTGGTCGCCATCTTCGCGCCGGTCATTGCCCCATACCCCTCCCACGCCATCAGCGCCACCAATCCGGATGATAAACTGCTGGCGCCATCCGCAAAATATTTGTTTGGCACCGATGAACTGGGACGCGATTTGTTCTCCCGGGTGATTTATGGCACCAGGATTTCGCTCCAAACCGCCCTGATCGCGGTGGGTCTGGCCATGCTGGTGGGGGTCCCGCTTGGCGCGATCGCGGGCGGGCTGGGCGGTGTGGCGGATGAGATCATCATGCGCATCACCGATGTGTTCCTGTCCTTCCCACCCCTGCTGCTGGCGATCGCGATTGCCGCGTTCCTTGGCCCCAACCTTGAAAACGCGATGCTCTCCATCGTCATCTCCTGGTGGCCCTGGTACACCCGAATTATCCGCGGGCAGGCAGTTTCGATCCGCGAACGCCAGTTCGTGCGGGCCGCGCGTTCCATCGGGACGCCGGTGCACCGCATCATCTTTAATCATATTCTGCCCAATGCCTTCGCTCCCGTAATCGTGCAGGCGTCCATGGATATCGGTGGTGTCATCCTGACAATCGCTTCACTGAGCTTTTTGGGCCTGGGCGCGCAGCCTCCAACCCCTGAATGGGGTCTGTTGATCTCCACCAGCCGGACCTATTTCCTGAATGCCTGGTGGTACAGCACATTCCCCGGATTGGCAATTTTTATTACCGTTCTGGTGTTTAACCTGATCGGCGACGGGATCCGCGAAGTCCTGGACCCGAGAACACGCAAATTCTAAGGAGACTGCCGTGCGGAAATATTTTGAAATAAAAAACCTGTCTGTTGGTTTCAACACCTTTGAAGGCATCCGTCCGGTTTTGAATATTGAAGAATTAGCAATTGACCGCGGTGAGACTTTTGGCCTGGTTGGTGAAAGCGGGGCCGGAAAGACCGTGCTGGCCCTGACCATTCTTGGCCTGCTGCCCAAACCCGCGGGGATGATCCACAGCGGGGAGATCTGGTTTGATGGCGAGGATTTAACCAAAAAATCAGAACGCGAGATGGCCAATCATTATCGCGGCAGCCGGATCAGCATGATCTTCCAGGATCCCATGTCAACCTTGAACCCGGTGTTCACCGTCGGCCACCAGATCACACGGGTGATCGAGAAGCAGCAGGGGTTAAAGGGTGAAGCCTGTGAAAAACGGGTGCTGGAAATGCTGGATGTGGTCAGGCTGTCTGACGCGCAGAACATGATCAAAAAGTATCCGCATGAGCTGAGCGGGGGGCAGCGCCAGCGGGTGATTATTGCCATTGCCCTGTCGTGCGGCGCGGAATTTTTGATCGCCGATGAGCCCACCCGCAACCTCGATGTAACCATTCAGGCCGGCATTCTCAAGCTGATTGGCGACCTGCAGAAAGAGTTTAACATCAGCGTGCTTTTTATTGCCAATAATATGGGGCTGGTCAATGTGGTGTGCAGGAATGTTGGGGTGCTGTATAAAGGGAAGATGGTTGAAAAGGGGACCAGTGTTGAGGTGATCCACAACGCGAAGCATCCCTACACCCAGACTTTGATTTCGGCCATCCCCCGCGACAAATCAGAAAAATTAAAATTTGCCAGCGTTGCCATCAAACCGGAAGCGGAGCATGGCTGCCCGTATTACGCGCGCTGCGTCCTGGCAGAAGATCAATGCACCCAACACGTTCCCATGCTGGAAGCGGTGCATGGAGATCATGAAGTCGCCTGCTTCCTGGCGGATCGGAGTAACCTATGAGCGAACCTCTGGTAAAGATCGAGGGACTGAAGAAATACTTCTCTGTCCGTTCCGACGCGTTCTTTCAGAAAGAAAAAACCTGGGTGAAAGCGGTGGATGGGGTGGATCTGGAAATCCAGCCCGGAGAGATCATCGGGCTGGTCGGGGAATCGGGCTGCGGCAAAACCACCCTGGTCAATGTGCTGCTCCGGCTGGAAGACCCCACGGAAGGCAGTATCTTCTTCGATGGGGTTGACATCACCAGTCTTTCACAAAAGGAACTCCGCAGGACCATCCGCGAGCATATCCAGATCGTCTTCCAGGATCCTTTCTGGTCTTTGAACCCGCGGATGCTGGTCAGAGATGTGGTGGGCGAGCCCTTGAAAGTGCATCACAACCTGCCGCTGCTGGCATTGATTGAACGGGTTGAGGAACTGCTGGATACAGTGGGGCTGCCAAAAGACAGCGTGTATAAATACCCGCATGAATTCTCTGGCGGCCAGCGCCAGCGTATCGCGATTGCCCGCGCGCTGTCGCTGGAGCCCAAACTGGTTGTCCTGGATGAGCCGACCTCATCCATTGACATCCTGTCTCAGGCCCAGATCCTCGACCTGCTGATGCAGTTGAAACAGAAGCTGGGGCTGACCTATATTCTGATTTCGCATGACCTGAGCGTTGTCCATTACATGTCTGACCGCATTATTGTCATGTATCTGGGGAAAGTGGTTGAGCAAGGCCCGGCCGAGGTGGTGTTCAATGCCCCGGCGCATCCCTACACCCAGGCCCTGTTCCACGCCATCCCGTCGCTCTCGATGAACAGCCTGGATGAACTTCAGACCCTGGAAGGGCAGGTCCCCAGCGCGATCAACCCGCCGCCCGGCTGCCGGTTCAGCACCCGCTGCCCAAAGGTGATGCCAATCTGCAGCATGGTGGAGCCCCCAATGATTAAAGTTGGCGAGCGGCATATCGCCGCCTGCCATCTGCTGGAGATGAAAGAAGAGACCGCGGTAGAAGGAGAACAAGTTGAGTAATTATTATGAATTTGAGTTGAACAAAGCGGCTTATATCCTGGTGAAGGATATGTTCCGCCTGAAACCCGGTGAGACCTTCGTGATCACCGCGGATACCCAGAGTGATATGCGGGTGGTCAATGCCACTGCCGCCGCCGCCCATACCCTGGGCGCCAAGCCGATGGTGATTACCCTGGCTGCCCCGCTGGGGGTCGGCAAAGCCGCCGACCCGATGCTGCCGGTGGAAGCGCTGACCGCGGCCCTGAGCGCGGCAGACGCCTGGGTGGAATTCAATGAACAGTGGCTGCTCTACTCGACCCCATTTGAACGCGCGATGGCGCACAACAAAAAGCTGCGCTATATGTGCCTGGTGTGCATGACGGTGGATATGATGGTGCGCTTGATCGGCCGGATTGACGCGGCGCTGCTCTCTGAATTTATGCACAAAGTCACCGATATGACTCAAAAAGCGAAACAAATGCGGATCACCACCCCGGCGGGCAATGACCTCACCTGTAATCTGATGGCAGAGCGGACCGTCTCCTGCGATGATGGCCTGTGCGACACGCCGGGCATGCATTTCATGGGCGGGCAGATCAGCTTTATTCCGGATTTCGATTTGATCAACGGCACGCTGGTGTTTGACGGCACCATCGCCCCACCGGTAGGCTTTGTAAAAGAACCCATCCACCTGGAGATCAGCAAGGGACGGGTAACCCGCATCCACGGCGGCAGGCAGGCCGACGAACTGCGGGCCTGGCTGGAAAGCTTTGATGACCCGAATATGTTCCGCCTGGCGCACGGATGCTACGGCTTCAACCCCGGCGCGAAGCTGAGCGGGAACGTGCTGGAGGACGAGCGCATCTGGGGCTGCACCGAGTGGGGCCTGGGCTACCTCAGTCCCGTGGACGCGCCGCCGGACGGCATCCAGGCAAAATCCCATTGTGACGGGTTGTGCCTGGATTCTTCGGTGTGGCTGGATGATATGCAGGTGCTGGATAAAGGGGTGGTCGTCCATCCTGAGCTGAAACCGCTGGCGGACCGCCT
>ENA-OSEO01002124-OSEO01002124.1-sediment-metagenome-genome-assembly--contig:-NODE-2124-length-30098-cov-3.803604_pt1 | contig 30098 bp, 41 predicted proteins | sample MGYA00237883_ERZ534232 | MGnify/ENA metagenome assembly ERZ534232 | reverse complement strand
AGGCCAGTAGCTCTAACGGCTAGAGCACCGGACTCCAAATCCGGGTGTTGGGGGTTCGAATCCCTCCTGGCCTGCCAGTATATGGTACGGGTACTCCGAGGTGATGTGGGATGGGGAAGATACAGTCGGTGATAAGCACCGTGAGACACTTTCTCAGCGAGGCGAAGGCCGAGCTGAAAAAGGTGACATGGCCAACGCCCAAGGAAGCCCTTGCGTCGACTTCCGTCGTGATCGTGGTGGTCATTATCGTTTCAATATTCCTCGGTATCGTGGACTTCGGTCTCACCAAGATCGTACGGTTAGTGTTGAGTTAACAATATGGCTTTCAACTGGTACGTTGTTCACACATACTCCGGTTTTGAGAACAGGGTCAAGCGCTCTCTGGAAGAGAGGGTGGCCACCTTCGGCATGCAGGACTATTTCGAGGATATCCTCATACCGGAGGAGGATGTTGTCGAGCTCAAGAAGGGTGAGAAGAAGACTTCGAAGAGAAAATTTTTCCCCGGCTACATACTGGTGCGGATGGAGCTGACCGACGAGACCTGGCATCTGGTAAAAGAAACCCCCAAGGTTACCGGGTTCATCGGGACGAAGGACAGGCCGTCTCCCATTCCTGACGCGTCGGTGCAGTCTCTGAAGACCAAGATAGATGAAGGGACCCTGAAACCCCAGCCGAAATTCAAGTTTGAGGTGGGGGATCATGTGAGGATTGTGGATGGTCCCTTTACCAACTTTGACGGGGTCGTCGATGAGGTCAGACCTGAGAAGGGAAAGTTGCGGGTCATCGTATCCATCTTCGGCAGATCGACCCCCGTGGAACTGGATTTTATACAGGTGGTACAGAACTAGCGCAATAGAAAGAACACCTTAAAACGAGAGGAAAACAGAGGGGAGTCTCATGGCTAAGAAGGTTATCGCGAGCATAAAGCTGCAAATCCAGGCCGGCAAAGCTACACCATCGCCGCCTATCGGCCCTGCCCTGGGTCAGCACGGGGTGAACATCATGGAGTTCTGCAAGGCCTATAATGCCCTGACGCAGAATCAGGAGGGGACGATCATACCGGTTGAGATAACCGTATATGCCGATAAGTCATTTACCTTTATTACCAAGACCCCCCCAACGTCGGTGCTGCTGAAGCAGGCCGCGAAGATCGCAAAGGGGGCCGGCGATCCCAAGAGGGACAAGGTGGGAACAATAACACCCAAACAACTGAGGGAAATTGCTGAAATCAAGTATGAGGATCTCAATGCCGTCGATATGGAGGGCGCCATGGCCATCGTGGCGGGAACCGCGCGGTCCATGGGCATTGAAATCGCCAAATAATCTTACTTCGGGGTTCAAACAAGATGTCTAACAGGGGCAAGAAATATTTAGAGGCAAGAAGCAAGGTGGAGCCTGGCAAACGGTATTCATTGAGAGAGGCCGTTGAGCTTGCCATGTCGGCGGCGAGGGCGAAGTTCGATGAAACGGCGGATGTTGCCATCAAACTGGGGGTTAATCCCAAGCACGCGGACCAGATGATCCGCGGGAGCGTGGTTCTTCCCCATGGCCTTGGCAAGACGGTACGGGTGCTGGTTTTCGCGAAGGGGGATAAGGAACGTGAAGCCCTCGATGCCGGGGCTGACTTTGCCGGTTCGGATGACCTGGTTGAAAAGATCAGAGGCGGCTGGATGGAATTCGACCGGGTCGTTGCCACTCCGGACATGATGGGCGCTGTGGGGAAGCTGGGTAAAATTCTGGGACCGCGGGGCCTCATGCCCAATCCCAAGGTGGGCACGGTAACATTTGACATCAAGGGGGCGGTCGAAGAACTCAAGGCGGGGAAGGTTGAGTTCAGGGTTGAAAAGGCGGGGATTGTTCACAGTCCCGTTGGAAAGATCTCATTCGGGGCGGATAAACTGACGGAGAATATCCTGGCGCTGGTGGAATCCATACTGAAACTGAAACCCGCGTCCAGCAAGGGAACATACCTGAAAGCCCTCTCCCTTTCCACCACCATGGGCCCGGGAGTCAGTATCGATCCTATGGATGTGAGGAGCACTTTAAGGGCCGTATAAAGCGAGAAAGAGGTCAGAGACAGCAGGAACCGCAGTGTTTAATCGAATCGAGATTCGGCCTGCCGAGGCTATGGAGGAGTGGAAGCAATATCTTTTCCTGTATAGTGGTCTGACTTTCAGAGGATCCTGATCGCCTCAGGGCGGCGGGGTATTTTGAAACTTATGAGATGGAAGGAGGCCATGTATTGAATAGAAGTGCGAAGGAACGTGTTGTTGCCGAGCTTCATGAAAAGCTCAAGGATGTCAAAATGGCTGTTCTTGCAGGCTACAGCGGCATCAAAGTCAAGGATATCACCGACCTGAGGAATGATCTTCGCAAGGCGGAGAGCGAGCTCAGGGTGGTGAAAAACAACCTTCTCAGTATCGCATTGAGAGAAACGGAGTTTTTGCCCCTCGACGATTATCTGAAGGGCCCCAAGGCCCTTATGATGAACTTCGGCGATGTGGCTGAGCCGACCAAGATACTGATTGAATTTGCCAAGAAGAACGCCAAGCTTGAGATCGAAGCGGGCGTCCTGGACGGCAAGCTGCTGTCCAGGGATCAGATCAAGGCTCTGGCCGAGCTGCCGAGCAGGGAGATCCTTCTGGGGAAACTCCTCTCTGTCCTGGTTGGGGCTCAATCACAGCTTGTTACCGTTTTGAGTGCGGTTCCCCGGGGGTTCGTGCAGGTGCTTGAGGCTCACAGACAAAACAAAGAAAAAAATTAGACATACAGGAAAGGATATAACGAACAATGGCAACGAAAATCACGAAGGAAGATGTTATCAGCTTTATTGAAAATATGACGGTTCTTGAACTGTCCGAGATGGTGAAGGAACTGGAAGAGAAATTCGGCGTTTCCGCGGCGGCCCCCGTGGCGGCTGTAGCGGCTGCCGGGCCTGCAGCGGCGGCGGGGCCGGCTGAGGAAAAAACGGATTTTGATGTTATCCTCACGGGATTCGGCGATCAGAAGATCCAGGTCATCAAGGTGGCCAGGGCCATAACGGGGTTAGGGCTGAAAGAGGCCAAGGACCTGGTTGAAGGCGTTCCCAAGCCCGTCAAGGAGGGCGTGTCGAAGGCCGAGGCTGAAGAAATGAAGGCAAAGTTGGAAGAAGTGGGCGCAACAGTGGAGATCAAGTAACCGTCGTACTGAGTGAACTGAGCGTGGCGAGGAGATTCAATGGCGGGTATGCTGAAGCCAGAGGTCAGAGATGTTTTTTCTGTTCTGGCTTCTCTCTTTTATGAAGGGCAGAGTATTTATAAGGATCACTATGGGTACGTATAGAAAAAGTTTCGGCCGCATAAAAAAGATCGTTGAGATACCGGATCTCATAGAAATTCAGAGAAAATCCTATGAGAAATTCCTCCAGGCCGACGTGGAGCCTGAAAGAAGAGGGAACATCGGTCTCCAGGGGGCGTTCAAGAGCGTCTTTCCCATTGTTGATTTCAGCGGAAAATGTTCGCTGGAATTCGTCAGCTACAAGATCGGCACCCCCCGGTATGATATTCGCGAATGTACGCAACGGGGGATGACTTATAACGCCCCGCTGCGGGTCGTGGTCCGGCTTGTGGTGTTCGACAGCAATGGCCGCAGCGGCGGGCAGAGGACCATACGCGACATCAAGGAACAGGAGATATACTTCGGCGAGATCCCCTTGATGACCGATAAGGGCACCTTCAACATCAACGGCACCGAAAGGGTTATTGTCAGCCAGCTCCATCGATCTCCCGGGATATTTTTCGGACACGACAAAGGAAAAACCCACGCAAGCGGCAAGCTCATCTATTCATCCAGGGTAATTCCCATACGAGGCTCGTGGCTTGATCTCGAATTCGATCCGAAGGATATTCTCTACGCGCGGGTGGACAGACGGAGAAAGATGCCGGTTACGGTCCTCCTCAAGGCCATGGGGTATTCTCCGGAAGATCTGATGGGATACTTCTACAATATCGAGAAGGTTATCCTGGATGGCGACCGCGTCTCTTTGGTCGTGGATGAAAATATTATCGGCGAGAAACTGCCGGAGGACATACAGGATCCAAAGACAGGCGAGGTTATCCTGAAGAAGGGAAGGAAGATCTCGAAGACCTTCCTGAAACGGGTGGAGGAAGCACGCATAGATCGGCTGGATGTAGGAAGGGATTACCTCCCGGGGAAGGTTTTTGCCGCGGACGTTGTGGATCCTGGAACGGGCGAAGTGCTCTTCAAATGCAATGATGAACTCAGTGAAGAAGGCGTTCATCTCATCCTCGAAAGGAAGATCGCCGAACTGAAACTGGTTCAGCTCGATGAGGAGGGCGCGAATGCCTATATCAGGAATACCATGCTCATCGATAAGATCGAAACCGAAGAGGAAGCCGTTATCGACATCTATCGACGGTTAAGGCCCAGCAATCCTCCTTCGCTTGAAACGGCCCATCGATTTTTCAACAGTCTCTTTTTCAGCCAGGACACGTATGACCTGTCCGATGTGGGACGGGTGAAGATGAACTACAAGCTTCGCATGAACGTGCCTTCGGACGTGACGGTTCTCCGCCGGGAGGATGTCATGGAAGCGGTCAAGTACCTCGTCAATCTGAGAGACGGCGTGCCCGAATACAGCGTGGATGATATCGATCACCTGGGAAACCGGAGAATCAGATCGGTTGGGGAGCTGATAGAAAATCAGTACCGGATCGGACTGGTGAGGATGGAGCGTGCCATCAAGGAGAAGATGAATCTCCTCGATATAGAAACCATGATGCCCCATGATCTTATCAATGCCAAACCGGTTACGGCTGTGGTCAACGAGTTTTTCGGGAGCAGCCAGCTGTCTCAGTTCATGGACCAGACCAACCCCCTCTCCGAGATCACGCACAAGAGAAGACTTTCCGCCCTGGGTCCCGGGGGACTCACCCGCGAGAGAGCGGGCTTTGAGGTGCGCGATGTTCACAATACCCACTATGGGCGCGTCTGCCCGGTTGAAACACCGGAAGGCCCCAACATCGGTCTGATTGTGTCCCTCAGCGCCTATGCCCGGGTCAATGACTACGGTTTTATCGAAACACCCTACCGGGTAGTCAAGGGGGGGCGGGTTCTTGATGAGATCCGGTATCTGACCGCAACCGAGGAAGAGGATTACATCATAGCCCAGGCAAACGTCCCTGTCGATTCAAAGGGGAAGTTCATAGGGGAACTCATCACTGCCCGGAAGAGCGGAAACTACATGACCGTTATCCCGGGAGAGGTGGATCTGATGGATGTGTCCCCCAGTCAACTCGTCTCCGTCGCTGCCGGTTTGATCCCCTTTCTGGAGCATGACGATGCCAACAGGGCGCTTATGGGCTCCAATATGCAGCGCCAGGCTGTGCCGCTCCTCAAGCCGGAGGCACCTCTTGTGGGAACCGGTATGGGGGCTGTTGTGGCGCGGGATTCGGGCGCCGTCATCGTGGCACGGGAGGCGGGTATCGTCGAGGATGTCGACGCCGCACGGATCGTCATCAAACGGGACGTGAAAGATCTCGATGCATCCGATATCGGCGTCGATATATACAGCTTGACCAAGTATCAGCGTTCAAACCAGAACACCTGTTTTAATCATAAACCGATCGTGGACCGAGGGGCCCGGGTTAATAAGGGTGATATCATAGCCGACGGCCCGGCAACCGATAACGGTGAACTGGCGCTGGGCAGAAACGTTATGGTCGCCTTCATGCCCTGGGGCGGATACAACTACGAAGATTCAATATTGATCAACGAAAGAATCGCGAAGGATGACATCTACACCTCCGTTCACATAGAAGAATTCGAGACGGTGGCTCGAGATACGAAGCTGGGGAAGGAAGAGATTACGCGGGATATCCCCAATGTGGGTGAGGATGCCCTCAGGAACCTGGATGAAAGCGGCATTGTGAGAATGGGCGCGGCCGTCAAGGCGGGGGATATCCTCGTGGGAAAAGTCACCCCCAAGGGGGAGACCCAGCTCTCCCCCGAGGAAAAGCTGCTCCGGGCCATATTCGGGGAAAAGGCGGGCGACGTGAGAGATACCTCGCTCAGGGTTCCTCCCGGTGTGGATGGGGTGGTGATCGACGCCAAGATATTCACCCGCAAGGGAGCTGATAAGGACAGCAGATCCAAGGAGATAGAAGACGAAGAGATCGACGGTCTCCTGAAGGACCGGGACGATGAAGTCAGAATCGTCACTGAAAATGTGGAGAAAAAGATCGCCGAATTGCTGACAGGGAAAGCTTCCGCCTCGAAACTGTCCGATCCGAACGGAAGGAAGGTCTTTCTGAAGAAGGGGGACGCGATTACGAGGGAGTGTCTTACTCAGATCCCTTCCAGGCTCTGGAAGGATATCACCCTTGATGATTTTGAAACCGAAGGACGGGTGCGGGCCCTCTTTGACGGGCTTGCCGAACGGGTGGAGGGCATCGAGGCCTTTTTCGCTGAGAAGATAGACAAGGTCACCGTGGGGGATGAACTGCCCCCCGGCGTCATCAAGCTGGTAAAGGTCTACGTTGCTATCAAGAGGAAGCTTTCCGTGGGTGACAAGATGGCCGGCCGCCACGGGAACAAGGGGGTGCTCTCGAGGATCCTTCCGGAGGAGGACATGCCCTTCTTTGAGGACGGGACGCCGGTCGATATCGTCCTGAATCCGCTCGGGGTGCCGTCGCGTATGAACGTTGGCCAGATTCTTGAGACCCATCTCGGGTGGGCGGCCAAGGGATTGGGGGAGAAGATCAATGCTCTTGCGGAGAGTGCCGGTATGGATGTGGCGAAGCAAGACATGAAGAGGGTGTATGGATCTCCCGAATTTAACGCCTTTGTTGACGGGGCCACCGACGAAGAAATCGGCCACTTGGTCTCCAGACTGAAAAAGGGAATCCCCATGGCCACCCCGGTCTTTGACGGGGCCCATGAGGACGAGATAAAGGATATGCTCAAGGCCGCCGGTCTGCCGGAAACGGGGCAGACGAGACTCTACGACGGACGCACGGGAGAGCCCTTTGATCAGCCGGTGACCGTGGGGATGATTTACATGCTGAAACTGCATCACCTCGTTGATGATAAGATCCACGCGCGATCCATTGGCCCCTATTCTCTCGTCACCCAGCAGCCTCTCGGCGGAAAGGCGCAGTTCGGCGGGCAGAGACTGGGCGAAATGGAAGTGTGGGCGATTGAAGCCTACGGAGCCGCTTACGCCCTGCAGGAGTTTCTGACCGTCAAGGCTGATGATGTGGTGGGACGAACGAGGATGTACGAGGCCATCGTCAAGGGGGAGCATACCCTTGAACCCGGGCTGCCCGAATCCTTTAACGTGCTGGTCAAGGAACTGCAGGGGCTGGCCATCAATGTTGAATTGCTCGAGGATGCGTAAGGGCCTGCATGCCCTGATCCTCCTGAGAAACTGTTAGCACACAAAGGGAGTGGTATCGAGTGGAAGATATCTATGGTTTTTTCGAGAAGCCGAAGGATCCGGTGAGATTCAACGCCATCAAGGTGTCGCTTGCTTCGCCGGAAACGATAATCTCGTGGTCTCGCGGCGAGGTCAAGAAGTCGGAGACGATCAATTACCGGACATTCAAGCCTGAGAGGGATGGCCTGTTCTGCGCGAAGATCTTCGGGCCGGTCAAGGATTACGAATGCCTCTGTGGCCGTTACAAGAGAATGAAACACCGGGGGATGGTGTGCGAGAAATGCGGGGTAGAAGTCATTCAGTCAAAGGTGCGCAGGGAGAGGATGGGGCATATCATCCTGGCATCGCCGGTAGCGCATATCTGGTTCCTCAAGAGTCTTCCCAGCAGGATCGGGAATGTCCTGGACCTGACCCTGAAGGAACTGGAGAGGGTGTTATATTTCGAGTCGTGGATCGTCATCGACCCGAAAAATACTCCTCTGCAGAAGAAGGAGCTTCTTTCCGAGGACCGGTATCTGGAACTGCTGGATGAATATGGAGAGAACGCCTTTGAAGCGGGCATAGGCGCCGAAGCCGTCAGGAAGCTTCTGGAAGAAATTAAACTCGACGAACTGGACAGCGAACTCCGGGTCGAGCTCGGAGAATCAACATCGGTCACCAAGAAGACGAAGGTTGCGAAACGGCTGAAGGTCGTAGAAACGCTGAGAAAATCGGGTAACAGGCCGGAATGGATGATCCTCACGGTACTCCCGGTTATTCCCCCCGACCTGAGGCCGCTGGTTCCCTTGGATGGCGGACGGTTCGCCACGTCCGATCTCAATGATCTCTACCGGCGGGTTATCAACCGGAACAACCGTTTGAAACGTCTTCTGGAGCTCAATGCCCCCGAGATCATCATACGGAATGAGAAGCGGATGCTCCAGGAAGCGGTGGACTGCCTTTTCGACAACGGGAGGCGCGGCCGTGCGGTTACCGGATCGAACAAACGTCCCCTGAAATCTCTGTCCGATATGCTCAAGGGAAAGCAGGGACGGTTCAGACAGAATCTCCTCGGCAAAAGGGTCGACTACTCCGGACGGTCCGTGATCACGGTGGGTCCGGACCTCAGGCTGCACCAGTGCGGGCTTCCCAAGAAGATGGCCCTCGAGCTGTTCAAACCGTTTATCTACAACCGGCTTGAGGAAAAGGGATACGTGACGACCGTCAAGAGCGCGAAGAAGATGGTCGAGAAAGAAGGCCCTGAGGTGTGGGACGCCCTGGATGAGGTTGTCCGCGAATACCCCGTCATGCTGAACCGGGCCCCGACCCTCCACCGGCTGGGTATTCAGGCATTCGAACCCGTTCTTATCGAGGGGAAGGCCCTCCAGCTCCACCCCTTGGTGTGCGCGGCATTCAATGCGGATTTTGACGGCGATCAGATGGCGGTTCATGTTCCCCTGTCGGTTGAGGCGCAGGTCGAGGCGCGATGTCTCATGATGTCCACCAACAACATCCTCTCGCCGGCAAACGGGAAACCTATTATCGTGCCGAGCCAAGATATGGTTCTCGGCATATATTACATGACCCGATCACGCGAATTTGTGAAGGGAGAGGGAATGATCTTCTCCGAGCCTGACGAGGTGAGGAGCGCCTATGACGCAGGGGCCGTTGATCTTCACGCGCGGATAAAGGTCCGGATGGATGGCGGACTGGTTGACACGACCGTCGGCAGGATACTCCTGTATGAGATTATCCCCGAAGTCATACCCTTTACCTTTATCAACAAGGTGATCAACAAGAAGGAGATAGCCAACCTGATCGATTACTGCTATCGCTCAACCGGGGCAAAGACAACGGTAATCCTTGCCGACCGGCTCAAGGACCTCGGATACAAGTATGCCACCCTCTCAGGCCTGTCGATCGCCATCGGCGATCTTGCCATTCCGGAGAGCAAGGACAACATCGTCGGCAGAGCGCAGAAGGATGTGCTCGAAATACAGAAGCAGTATATGGACGGTCTGATCACCGACGGAGAACGGTATAACAAGGTCATCGATATCTGGGCGCATGCCACGGAGAAGGTGGCCAGCGACATGTTGCGTAATATCGGAACAGAAGAACTTGACGGTTCCGACGGACAGAAGCTACAGGTTGAGAGCTTCAACTCGATCTACATGATGGCCGATTCAGGCGCCAGGGGCAGCGCCGCCCAGACACGGCAGCTCGCCGGCATGAGGGGGCTCATGGCAAAGCCTTCAGGAGAGATTATTGAGACGCCCATCACCGCCAATTTCAGGGAAGGCCTCACCGTTCTCGAGTATTTTATCTCCACCCACGGCGCGCGGAAGGGCCTCGCCGATACCGCCCTCAAGACGGCAAATTCCGGATATCTGACCAGAAGGCTGGTCGATGTGGCTCAGGACAGCGTCATTATGGAGATGGATTGCGGCACCCTTGACGGAATCTATGTGTCCGCCCTGGTCGAAGGGGGGGAAATCATAGAAACGGCGGGTGAGCGTGTTCTGGGAAGGGTGGCCCTGGAGGATATTGAGGACCCGTTCACCGGGGAGATCCTGGTGAAGGCGAATCAGGAGATCGACGAGGCGCTTGCGGAGAGGATCGACAAGGCCGGGCTGAGCAGGGTTCTCATACGATCAGCCCTTACCTGCAAATCGAAACATGGCGTGTGCGCTCTGTGCTATGGACGGGACCTGGCGCATGGCCATCTGGTCAACATCGGCGAGGCGGTCGGCATCATTGCGGCGCAGTCCATCGGCGAACCGGGAACCCAGTTGACCATGAGGACCTTTCATATCGGCGGTACAGCCAAGTTCGAGGAGCACTCCACTCTGGAAGCCCGGCATGACGGTATACTCAAATTTGTAGACCTCAATCTGGCTGCGGGAAGGGACGGTGGAGCCATCGTCATGAGCAGGAGCGGCGAGGTTCACGTCCTGGATCAGGAGGGGAGAAACCGGGGCAAATACTCGGTCCCCTATGGGGCGTACCTGCGGGTGGCCGAGGGGGAGGAGGTCAAGGCGGGGACCCTGATCGCCCAGTGGGATCCCTATTCGATCCCGATTCTCTCAGAGATTGACGGCACGGTAAAGTTCGGAGACATTGTCCAGGGAAAGACTATGCAGGAACAGGTTGACGAAGTCACGGGTCTTTCAAGAAAGGTTGTTGTCGAGTACCGGGCCGCTGATCTGCGTCCCCGGATCTCGATCAAGGACAAGGACGGAAAGACGGCCCGGGTCCCGGGAACGAATGCGATTGCGCGGCACCTGTTGCCCGTCGGGGCGAATATCAGTGTTTCCGAGGGAGATGTCGTCAGGGCGGGAGACATTATTGCGCGAATTCCCCGTGAGACCACGAAAACAAAGGATATCACCGGGGGTCTGCCCCGGGTGGCGGAACTCTTTGAGGCTCGAAAGCCGAAGGAGTTTGCCGTGATAGCCGAGATAGACGGCGAAGTGTCCTATGGAGAAGACGCCAAGGGAAAAAGAAAAATTATTATAACTCCCGAGGTGGGGGATTCCAAGGAATATCTGATTGCCAGAGGGCGTTATATCAGCGTTCAGGAGGGCGACAGGGTCGTGGCGGGCCAGGCCCTCATGGACGGATCGAGCAATCCCCATGATATCCTGACAATCAAGGGCGAGAAAGAGCTTGCGAGCTATCTGGTCGATCAGGTACAGGAGGTATACCGCCTGCAGGGTGTCAAGATCAATGACAAGCATATAGAGATCATCGTGCGTCAGATGCTCCGAAAGGTCCGGGTCACCGATTCCGGCGACACGTCGTTCCTTGTGGATGAGCAGGTTGATAAAAACACCTTCGAAGAGGAGAATGCGGAAGCGATACAACGGGGAGGAAAGCCGGCCATCGCCGTCCCCGTGCTCCTGGGGATCACCAAGGCGTCGCTTCATACGGACAGCTTTATATCCGCTGCGTCCTTCCAGGAGACAACCCGCGTGCTTACGGAAGCCGCGCTGTCCGGAAAAGTGGATTGCCTGCGCGGTCTCAAGGAAAATGTCATCATGGGACGGCTGGTTCCCGCCGGCACGGGGCTTCCCATGTATAAGAAACTGGGGATCGCTGTTGAGGCCGAAAAACTGATCTCTGAAAGCCATAAAATAATTGACGAGAACATGGAGAAAACCCTTGACAGTCAAGTTGTGAATTGATACAAATCGCTACTTTGCTGCGGGAGAGATGCCGCTGTGTTCGCGAGCGGGAGCAGGAATGATTGTGGAGGAAGGATGCCTACGATAAACCAGTTGATACGGAAGGGCAGATCGAAGACGGAAAAAAAGACTTCGGCTCCGGCCCTTGCCAGTTGTCCTCAGCGGAGGGGAGTTTGTGTGAGAGTCTACACGACGACCCCCAAAAAGCCGAATTCCGCTTTGAGAAAGGTTGCGAGAGTTCGCCTGACCAGCGGGTATGAAGTGACATCATACATACCGGGAGTGGGACACAATCTCCAGGAGCACTCGGTTGTCCTCGTGCGGGGGGGAAGGGTCAAGGATATTCCCGGAGTCCGATATCATATCGTGCGGGGATCACTCGATGCGGTGGGAGTACAGGACAGGAAACAGGGACGGTCGAAGTACGGCTCCAAAAGACCGAAGTAGACAGGAAGAGCGATATGCCGCGCAGAAGAGAAGTTGCGAAGAGAAAGATACTGGCAGATCCCAAGTACAACAGCCCCCTTGTGGCGCGGTTTGTCAACAATCTGCTGAAAAAAGGAAAAAAGAGCGTTGCCGAGTCCATACTCTATGGCGCTTTTGACATTGTCGAGGACAAGATGAAGGAATCGCCCCTTGAAGTATTTGAAAAGGCGATGGACAATGTAAGGCCTGTTCTCGAAGTAAAATCGCGGCGGATCGGTGGCGCCACCTATCAGGTTCCCACAGAGGTCGCGCCGGGGAGAAGAACGGCCCTTGCGATCAGGTGGCTTATCGGGAACGCCCAGTCCCGCGTCGGTAAAAGCATGAGGGAAAAATTGGCGGCTGAATTGATGGATGCGGCTTCGGGGAGAGGGGCGTCTGTGAAGAAGAGGGAAGACACCCATAAGATGGCCGAAGCCAACAAGGCATTCGCCCACTATAGATTTTAAGAGAGGGATCGATCCGGAAGCTCTCTTCAAGGGGCGCTTTCCAACGATGATGACCTGAAACGGGATATGCTGCGGGAGTTGACGAAAACGCGGATTGAAAAAAAAGAAAGTGACCATTTTTAAATAAGGGAGGTAATGGTTATGGCAAAGAAGAAATTTGAAAGGACTAAGCCGCATTTAAATATCGGAACAATCGGACATGTGGATCACGGGAAGACCACATTGACTGCAGCTATAACAAAGCATCTGGCCTCCAAGGGTCTGGCCGAATTCATGCCCTTTGATTCGATTGATAACGCTCCCGAGGAAAAGGAACGGGGTGTTACCATAAATATCGCCCACGTCGAGTACCAGACAGACAAGAGGCATTATGCCCATGTCGACTGCCCCGGCCATGCCGACTATATCAAGAATATGATATCGGGCGCCGCCCACATGGATGGAACCATCCTCGTGGTAGCCGCCTCTGACGGCCCCATGCCCCAGACGAGAGAGCACATACTCCTCGCCCGCCAGGTGCAGGTGCCGTATGTTGTGGTCTTCATGAACAAGGTTGACCTCGTTGATGATCCGGAACTTCTTGACCTCGTCGAACTGGAGCTCAGGGAACTGCTGACGGCTTACGAATTCCCCGGCGACGATCTTCCCATTATCAGGGGTTCGGCTCTGAAGGCCCTGGAGAGCGACGATCCGAATTCCGAAGATGCGAAGTGCGTATGGGAGCTCATGGACGCCGTCGATGCGTATATTCCCGAACCAGTTCGAGATCTCGAGAAACCCTTCCTCATGCCCGTTGGCGATGTCTTTACCATCTCCGGGCGCGGGACCGTGGTGACTGGGCGGGTTGACAGAGGGATCATCAAGACGGGTGACGAGGTGGAGATCGTGGGGATCAGGCCGACCTTCAAAACCGTGTGCACCGGCGTTGAGATGTTCCGCAAGACCCTCGATGAGGGGAGAGCCGGCGATGACATCGGCATCCTCCTGAGAGGAACGAAGCGTGAAGACGTCGAGCGCGGACAGGTTGTGGCGAAACCGGGTTCCATTACCCCCCATACGAAGTTCAAGGCGCAGGTATACGTCCTCACGAAGGAAGAGGGCGGGAGACATACCCCCTTCTTCAACGGATATCGCCCGCAGTTCTACTTCAGAACAACGGATGTGACCGGGGTTGCCACCCTTCCTGAAGGGGTCGAGATGGTGATGCCGGGTGATAATGTGGAGATGGTGGCGGAACTGATAACCCCTATCGCCATGGAAGAGAAGCTGAGATTCGCCATCCGCGAGGGAGGCAGGACTGTCGGGGCGGGCGTTGTCAGCGAAATTATAGAATAGTTCCTTGACGGGTAAAGGGTTCAATGGAAAATCAGAAGATACGGATTCGTCTCAAGGCGTACGACTATAAGCTCCTTGACAGATCGGCACAGGATATCGTTGAAGCTGCGAAGAGAACCGGCGCGCGAGTGGCGGGTCCCATTCCTCTTCCCACGATGATCAATAAATATTGTGTGAACAGATCTCCCAACGTGGATAAGAAATCGAGAGAGCAGTTCGAGATACGAACGCACAAGAGACTTATCGACATTGTTGAGCCGACGCAGTCTACCGTCGATACATTGATGAAACTTGATCTCTCCGCGGGTGTCGATGTAGAGATAAAGTTATAGGTTGACGGAGAGTGAGGAGATGATCGCTCAGGTTTCATCTCCTCCTTTTTTGTCAAAATGATGGATGGAAAGCCGTAGATGTGATGAAAAAGGGACTGATAGGAAAGAAACTGGGCATGACCCAAGTGTTCTGGGATGACGGCTCCGTGATCCCCGTTACCGCTATCGAAGCGGGGCCCTGTGTTGTCGTACAGAAGAAGGCCACGGATGTCGATGGCTATGACGCCATCCAGCTCGGATTCGATCGGTTGAAAGAGAAGGCCGTCAGCAAACCCCTGAGGGGGCATTTTGAAAAAGCCGGTAAGGGCTGTTTCAGAATCCTCAGGGAGTTTAAGCTGGAATCCGCGAATGATTACGAGGTTGGGGCGGAACTCAGGGCGGATATCTTCAAGGTTGGCGATTACATTGACGTGGTGGGAACCACCAAGGGCCGGGGATTCGCCGGTGTGGTCAAGAGGCACGGGTTCCGTGGCGGCAGAGCCACCCATGGATCAATGTTTCACCGGGCTCCCGGTTCGATCGGCTCCAGCGCATGGCCGTCCCGAGTGTTCAAGGGGAAAAGACTGCCGGGGCATATGGGTAACCGCCGTCAGACCGTTCAAAATCTCATGGTAGTGAGCGTAAGACCGGAAAAAAACATTATTCTGGTGAAGGGGTCAGTCCCCAGCAGCACAAACGGTATCGTTTTGATCAAGGATTCTATTAAAGTATAAGGTAGAGAGCGAAAATGCCGGTTCTGAATGTGTACGATATAGAAAAAACCAAGGTGGCCGAGATCGATCTGAGTGACCATGTATTCGGCGCCGAAGTGAATGAACATGTCCTGTACGAGGTTGTGAGAATGCAACGTGCGTCCAGGCGTCAGGGCACCGCTTCCACCAAAACCAGGAATGATGTGAGCGGCGGAGGGAAGAAACCGTGGCGCCAGAAGGGAACGGGGCGGGCGCGGGCCGGCACATCGCGATCGCCTCTCTGGCGGGGTGGCGGGACCGTCTTTGGACCCCATCCGCGGGACTATTCCTATACGATCCCCAAAAAGGTGCGCAAGGCCGCATTAAAATCCGCCTTGAGTGTGAAAGTCAAAGAAGATCGGGTCATCATCCTCAGAGATTTCCCGATGGATGAGATAAAAACAAAGAGGTTTCAGGAGGTTCTGGACCGGTTTGAACTTGGCACCGCCCTCTTTGTCCTGGATGAGAAGAACCCCATACTGGAAAAATCTTCCCGGAACATCCAGTCTGTGAAGATGATGCGATCAGAGGGCATCAACGTGTTCGATCTGCTGAAGTATGACACCCTTGTCCTTCTGGAGCCCGCCGTGAAAAAGATTGAAGGGGCCTTGCAGTCATAATGAACATTTACTCCATCATTAAGAAGCCCGTGGTGACGGAAAAGAGCACGATCGCCAGAGATGAGGAGAACAAGTATCTCTTCGAGGTGGATCGAGGCGCGACGAAGATAGATATCCGCAATGCTGTTGAAAAATTGTTCAAGGTCACCGTGTTGAATGTCCATACCGTAAACGTGTCGGGCAAGAAGAAGAGAGTGGGGAGAGTTGTCGGCAGGAGACGCAGTTGGAAAAAGGCCGTGGTCACCCTCGCTCCCGGCAGTTCGATAGAAGTCCACGAAGGAGTGTAGACAGAAGGGATTGTAGCGCAATATGGCACTCAAGACGTACAAGCCGACATCTCCGGGAAGAAGATCCCAGACGGGATTCACCTTTGAGGAGATAACAAAAAGCGAGCCTGAGAGGTCCCTTGTAAAACCGCTCAAGAGAACCGGCGGAAGGAACAACCGGGGTCGCATGACGAGCAGACATATCGGGGGAGGACACAAGCGGAAATTCAGAACGATCGATTTCCGGCGTGACAAGATGGATATCCCCGCCAGGGTAGCGGCTGTCGAATATGACCCGAATCGCTCGTCACGCATCGCCCTGCTTCACTATGTGGATGGGGAGAAGCGATACATACTCGCTCCCCTGGGACTTGAGGTAGGGGATACGATCGTCAGCGGTGAGAAGGTCGATATCAAAACGGGCAACACGAGCCCCTTGAAGAATATACCCTTGGGTTCACTGATTCACAATCTTGAACTGAAGATGGGGAAAGGGGGGCAGATGATCAGGAGCGCGGGTTCCTACGGTCAACTGATGGCAAAGGAGGGATCGTACGCGCAGGTCCGCCTTCCTTCCGGAGAGGTTCGGAAGGTCCTGATGGAATGCAAGGCGACGATAGGACAGCTCGGCAACATTGATCATGAAAACGTCAGCATTGGAAAGGCGGGTCGTTCACGGTGGCTGGGCAAGAGACCCAAGGTCAGGGGGGTGGTAATGAACCCTGTTGATCATCCCATGGGTGGCGGTGAAGGAAAGTCGTCCGGGGGGAGGCATCCCTGTACCCCCTGGGGCGTTCCAACGAAGGGATATAAGACCAGAAAGAACAAGAATTCTGATAAATATATCGTGAAGAAGAGAGGATAGAAGGTGGCGCGCTCAATAAAAAAAGGCCCTTATGTCAACGAAAAACTGTTGAAAAAGGTTCGGGCGGCTGAGGCCGGAGGGGGCCGGGCGGTGATAAAGACATGGTCCCGTCGTTCCATGGTTGCCCCGGAACTCGTCGGTCATACGTTCGCGGTGCATAACGGGAAGAAATTCATTCCCGTGTATGTGACCGAGGATATGGTTGGACACAAACTGGGCGAATTTGCGCCAACGAGGACCTTTTACAGCCATGCAGGTGACAGGAAAACAAAGCTGAAAAAGAGATAGCCCTGGGGTTTTGTGAGACATGGAAGCAAAAGCGGTTGTGAAATATGTTCGGATATCGCCACAGAAGGCGCGGTTGGTGGTCGATCTGATTCGAGGGAAAAAAGTTGGAGAAGCGGACGCAAAGCTCGGGTTTACCGACAAAAAGGCCGCCCGGATCGTCAGAAAAGTCCTGAAATCCGCCATGGCGAACGCAGCCCAAAATCCCAATATCGATGAGAATGTTCTGTACGTTCGAGAGGCGTTTGTTGATCAGGGGCCCTCGCTGAAGAGATGGAGGGCGCGCGCGCAGGGAAGAGCGGCGTCCATAAAGAAAAGAACAAGTCATATAACGGTCATACTTGCTGAAGGGTAATCTCCGGGGAGGTGTAGGTTTGGGGCAAAAGGTAAATCCCATTGGGTTCAGGCTGGGCATCAATAAGACATGGAACTCTCGATGGTTTGCTGAGCGCAACTACAGCGAACTGCTCCATGAAGATATACGGGTCAGAAAACACCTCAAAGAGAAGTTTTTCCATGCCGGCATATCCAGGATAGAGATTGAGCGGGCTTCGGACAAGGCGAAGGTGAACATATATACGGCACGCCCGGGAATCATTATCGGCAGAAAAGGGACTGAAATTGAGAAGGTAAAGAAAGACCTTGAAGGGGTCATGACGGGGGAGATCATCATCAATATACTGGAGGTTCGCAAGCCGGAAACGGATGCTCAGCTGGTGGCCGAGAATATCGCTCTCCAGCTCGTGCGGCGGGTTGCCTTCAGGAGGGCCATGAAGAGAAGCGTCACCACGGCCCTCAAGTTTGGCGTTCAGGGGATCAGAGTGGCGTGCGCCGGAAGGTTGGGCGGGGCTGAAATGGCGAGAAGAGAGTGGTATCGGGAAGGACGGGTTCCGCTCCACACGTTGCGGGCCGACATCGATTACGGGTTTGCCGAAGCGAAGACCACCTACGGGATTATAGGTGTCAAGGTCTTGATATTCAACGGTGAGATCCTGCCGGACAGGAAGGACATGAAAGGCTCGCAGGGATAGGGGTATTATGCTAGCACCAAAAAGGGTAAAATACAGAAAAATCCAGAAAGGGCGCATCAAAGGCGCCGCCCATAAGGCGCTCACGGTGGATTTCGGTGAATACGGTTTGCAGGCGACGGAGAGCGGCCGGATCACGGCGCGGCAGATCGAGTCGGCTCGTATCGCCATAACCCGGCACGTGAAACGTGGCGGCAAGATATGGATACGCGTTTTCCCCCACAAGTCGATCACGAAGAAACCGGCGGAAACCCGTATGGGTAAGGGGAAAGGAACACCGGAGGAGTGGGTTGCCGTTGTAAAGAAGGGCACGATCCTCTATGAGATGGAGGGGGTTCCGGAACACGTTGCCCGTGAGGCGTTGAGGCTGGCGGCGCACAAACTCCCCGTGGCGACGAAGGTCCTTTCCAGGGAGATATTTGATGAAAATTAAGGAAATCAGAGATCTGAGCGTTGATGAGCTGAAAGAGAAGGAGAAGGATTTTGCCGAGGAGCTCTTCAGGCTGCGTATCAGGTTCGCCACAGGGCAACTGGAATCTTCTTCCATGATCGCGAGCGTGAAAAGAGATGTGGCCCGTGTAAAGACCGTTCTCAGGGAAAGGGAAAGAGGGGCGCTGAACTAAGTATGGATACCAGAGGGAACAAAAGAACGATACAGGGGATGGTTGTCAGCGACAAGATGGACAAGACGGTTGTTGTTCTGACAAAACGACTGGTCAAGCACCCCAAATTTCATAAGTACATCAAGCGGCATGTGAAATATAAAGCCCATGATAAAGACAACCGGTGCGGCGTGGGAGATACGGTGGTGATTGTGGAAGCGCGTCCGTATAGTAAAGAAAAACGGTGGAGAGTGCGCGAGATACTGGAGAAGGCAAAATAGCCTGATTCCGGTAACGGAGTATGTATTATGATACAGATGCAAACCTTTTTAACGGTGGCTGATAATTCCGGTGCCAAGACGGTCTGTTGCATAAAGGTTCTTGGCGGATCGCGCAGAAGGTACGCCCGTGTGGGGGATGTTATTGTCGTGTCCGTCAAGGAGGCGATCCCCAATTCGAAGGTCAAGAAGGGAGACGTCCTGAAAGCCGTCGTCGTGAGAACACGGCGGGAGATCGGCCGCAGCGACGGTTCATACCTCAAGTTTGACGAAAATTCGGCCGTTTTGATCAATGATCAGCGCGAGCCCCTCGGCACGCGCATATTCGGACCTGTTGCGAGGGAACTGCGGGCGAAGCAGTTTATGAAGATCGTGTCCCTTGCCCCTGAAGTTGTATAACAGTTAGAAATCGTAGCTGTTGTGGAGATAGATGGCATGCATATCAAGAAAAACGATACGGTGAAGGTAATAGCCGGCAGAGAGAAGGGAAAAACGGGGAAAGTCCTCGGGGTAACGAAGGATAAAAACCGCGTGCTGATTGAGAAGATCAATCTGATGAAGAAACATCAGCGTCCCGACGCGAAGGGGAAGGGCGGCATTGTTGAAAAAGAGGCACCTCTGCATGTGTCCAACGTCATGCTGGTGTGCAGCAAGTGCAATACCGGGGTGAGAGTCGGCAACAAGACGCTTGAAGACGGCAAGAAGGTGCGTGTCTGTAATAAATGCCAAGAGCTGCTGGATGAATAGGAATACCGATGGCCAGATTAAAAACATATTATACCGAGCAAGTAACGCCCGTTTTGATCAAGGAGCATGGCTATAGAAATGCCATGCAGGTTCCCCGTCTGGAGAAGATCGTGGTCAACATGGGTCTGGGTGAAGCGATACAGAACAGCAAGATACTGGACGGCGCCGTTTCGGAGCTCTCCATGATCGTCGGCCAGAAACCGGTTATTACCAAAGCGCGTAAATCGATTGCCACTTTTAAACTCCGCCAGGGCATGTCGATCGGGTGTATGGTGACCCTTCGGCGGGAACGGATGTATGAGTTTCTTGACCGGCTTGTCAATATTGCTATCCCCAGGATCAGAGACTTCCGGGGGATTTCACCGCGGTCCTTCGACGGCAGAGGGAATTTCTCAATGGGGATCAATGAGCATTACATCTTCCCCGAGATTGATTATGACAAGATAGACAAGGTCAAAGGTTTGAACATAACCATTGTCACGACGGCGAAGACAGACGACGAAGCGCGCCACCTCTTGAAATTGATGGGCGTTCCGTTTCGTAATTAGGAGGAATGGGTGTGGCAAAGAAATCCTTGATAGCAAAAGCCAAGGCAAAGAACAAATTTTCCGTGCGGGAATATAACCGGTGCCCCCTGTGCGGGAGGCCCCGTGCTTACTATAGAAAATTTGACATGTGCAGAATATGCCTGAGGAAACGTTCACTGAACGGGGAGATTCCGGGCGTTATAAAATCGAGCTGGTAAAGGAGACCACAATGGGAATAAGCGATCCCGTTGCCGATATGCTGACGAGAATCAGAAACGCCAATCGCATGAAGTTTAAGAATGTGGACGTGTCGCTGTCAAAAGTGAATCTCAGCCTGGCGAAGGTTTTGAAAGAAGCGGGGTATATAAACGGATTCGATGTCAGAAAAGGCGACCAGAATCCCCACGGTATGCTGCGGATACATCTGAGATATTCCGGGACGAAGGAGCGGGCAATTACCGATATACAGAGGGTGAGCAAACCAAGCAGGAGGGTATATGCCGGAAGTGAGGATATCCCCCAGGTCTTGAATGGGTACGGAATGGCCATCCTCTCGACCTCCAAGGGAATCATGGCCGATAAACAGGCGCGGGCATTGAACCTGGGCGGCGAAATTCTCTGCAATGTATGGTGAAATCAGCTTTTCATGACTGATGAGATAAAACGGGAGATGTGTTCATGTCGAGAATTGGCAAGAGACCGATAGAGATCCCTGATGGTGTAAAGATCAAGCAGGACGGTTCCCTCATGACGGTGGAGGGCCCCAAGGGAACCCTTTCCATGGAAATTCCCGCGGGTGTCGAGGTTTCGTTGGAGGCGAATGTCGCTTGTGTTAACGCGCTGTCAGATGGCGGCAAAGGGAGAGCACTCCGCGGTCTCGCGAGGACGCTGATTGCGAATACCGTCCATGGTGTCAGCGCCGGGTTTGAAAAGGCTTTGGAAATCGTGGGGGTCGGGTACCGTGGAGAGGTGCAGGGGAACGTGCTCAAACTCCTGATCGGTTATTCCGATCCTGTAGAGTACACCATGCCTGAGGGCATCAGCATCACAGTTGACAGACAGGTCAATCTGGTGGTTTCAGGGATAGACAAGGAGCTTGTCGGAAGGGTTGCGGCCCAGATACGCGATTTGAAGAAACCCGAACCCTATAAGGGGAAGGGGATACGGTACGCAGGCGAATACGTGAAGAAGAAGGTCGGGAAATCTGCGGGAACATAAGATTAATATTGAGGGATTACCGTGGCGTCGATAAAGAAGATAAAAAAAGTACGGGAACGGCGGGAGAAGAGAGTGAGAAGCAAGATTTTCGGGACCGAAGCTCGCCCCCGGCTCTCAGTCTTTCGCAGTGCGCGATACATATATGTCCAGGCGATTGCCGATGATGTGGGGAAAACCCTCGCCCAGGCATCGACATTGGATAAAGGGCTCCAGGAAAGTGCGCGGGGGCTTAAAAAGGTCGAAGCTGCCCGGGAGGTTGGCAAAATGCTGGCAAAGGATCTGCTCTCAAAGAATATCACGGAAGCTGTCTTTGACCGCGGCAGGTTTCTCTACCATGGAAGGGTGAAGTGCCTTGCGGAAGGCGTACGGGAAATGGGTGTAAAATTATAAATCGTGGGGTCTGGATAAGGAAAACATGGAAGAACGCGAACTTCTTGACAAGGTAATAAAGATCAACAGAACTGCCAAAGTAGTCAAGGGCGGCCGGAGATTTCGATTCAGCGCCCTGGTGGCGGTGGGAGACGGCGACGGTTCTGTCGGCGTCGGACTGGGAAAGGCACAGGAGGTTCCTGAGGCCATCAGAAAAGGGATGGAGATGGCCAAGAGGAACATTGTAAAGGTATCCATCGCGGAGGGGACGATTCCCCACGAGGTGATAGGCCATTTCGGGGCCGGAAGGGTTCTCCTGAAACCAGCTTCCAAGGGGACGGGTCTGATAGCGGGTGGTGCGGTGAGGGCCATCCTGGAGATGGTGGGAATCCAGGATATACTGACGAAATGCCTCGGTTCCCATAATCCCCATAACCTGGTGAAAGCAACGATGGAGGGGCTCATGAGCCTGAGGGATCCGGCGCAGATAGCCGCCCTGCGGGGGAAGGATGTCGCTGAAATCTGAAGATGATCTATGACGGGGAGTACCGGCGGTGAAAAAACTTAAGATTGAGCTGATAAAGAGTCCCATCGGAAGGCCTGATCCTCAGAGGAAGGTTCTTCGGGGGATGGGACTGGGAAAGATGCATAAGACAGTGTACCTGAAAGACACTCCGGAAATCAGGGGAATGGTCGGGAAGGTATCCCATCTGGTTTCTGTGGAAGAATGTGAGATGGACGCATGAAGTTGAATGAATTGAGACCCGCTAAAGGGGCCACTAAAAAGAGAAAACGGGTAGGACGTGGCGATGGTTCGGGTCATGGAGGAACATCCTGCAGGGGTTCGAAAGGGCAGAATGCCCGCTCAGGGGGGGGCGTGAGACCCGGCTTCGAAGGGGGGCAGATGCCCCTGGCGCGACGGCTGCCGAAGAGGGGTTTTTACAACAGATTCGGGAAAAATATCGTTATCGTAAACGTCGGCCGGCTGGGCGTGTTCCCCAGGGATTCGATTGTTGACGCTGATGCCCTGATGACCAGTGGTATCCTCAAGAAGACCGGTGATGCGATCAAGGTGCTCGGAAAGGGCACCATTGAGCACCCGTTGACGGTGAAGGTGCATGCGGTGAGCCGCGGCGCCCGTGAGAAGATAGAGTCTTCGGGTGGCAGGGTAGAGGTTATTGAATGATCGGTGGTTTTAAGAATATAACCAAGATTCCGGAACTGCAGAAGAAGATTATTTTTACCTTTCTCCTCCTCGCCGTGTACCGGATCGGCGTTCATGTTCCCACTCCCGGTATAGACACCCAGGCCCTTGCCGCCCTTTTCGAACAGGCGAAGAATTCTCTTTTGGGGCTCTTTGACATGTTTGCGGGAGGAGCGCTCAGTACGCTCTCCGTTTTCGCCTTGGGCATTATGCCCTACATCAGCGCATCCATTATCCTGCAGCTTTTGACGGTCGCTGTTCCCCATCTCGAGAAATTATCGAAAGAGGGAGAGGCGGGCAGAAGGAAGATAACGCAATATACGCGATATGGGACCGTTATCCTGAGTATCATTCAAGGGTTCGGTATTGCGGTGGGCCTCGAAAATATGGCCGGTCCCACGGGGCTCTCCATCGTCATTTCTCCCGGATGGGCATTCCGCCTCATGACAGTCATCACGTTGACGGCGGGGACGTCTTTCATCATGTGGCTGGGAGAAACGATTACGGAAAAGGGGATCGGGAACGGGATATCCCTGATCATCTTTGCGGGTATCGTCTGCAGAGGACCGGAAGCTGTGATTAACACCTTCAGGCTCCTGTCCACGGGAGAGATGGGGATATTCTTTGTTGTTATTCTTCTTGTGCTGATGATCGCCGTTGTGGGAGTGATCGTCTTTGTAGAGAGCGCTCAGAGGAGGATTCCCGTACAGTACGCGAAGCGGGTTATCGGGAGGAAGATGTATGGTGGCCAGACTACCCATCTGCCCCTGAAAGTCAATACGGCGGGTGTTATCCCCCCCATCTTTGCCTCATCGATCATCATGTTTCCGGCGACCATAGCCAATTTTGTGCCCCATCCATGGATGCAGGCGGTTTCAGGATTTCTGATGCCGGGAAAGATTGTCTATGAGGCGCTGTACGTTGCCCTGATCATATTCTTTTGTTATTTTTATACGGCTGTCACCTTTAACCCGGTAAATGTGGCCGACAATATGAAGAAGCATGGCGGTTACGTTCCGGGTATCCGGCCGGGGAAAAAGACCGCCGAATACATAGATACAGTGCTGACGAGGCTTACCTTCAGCGGCGCCATATACGTGTCAGCCGTGTGCGTTCTGCCGAGTATCCTGATCAGCCGTTTTAATGTTCCCTTTTATTTTGGGGGGACGGCGCTCCTCATTGTCGTCGGCGTGGCTCTTGACACTGCCGGTCAGATAGAGACACATCTTCTTACCAGACAGTACGAGGGTTTCATGAAGAAGGGACGAATTGGACGGAGACGCTGAGGGGTTCCCTGGTGCGAGGCGATACAGCCGATGATCATTCTGAAGTCTCCCGCAGACGTGCACAAGATGGGAGAGAGCGGCGCTATTGTGGCGGAGGTGCTGGCCGGGTTACGGGAAAAAGTAAAACCCGGCGTCACGACCCTCGAGTTGGATGCATATGCGGAAGCTGTGACACGGAAGAGAGGCGCCAGGCCTGCGTTCAAGGGGTACGGCGGGTTTCCCTTCGCTCTTTGCGCATCGGTCAACTCGGAGGTTGTGCATGGCTTCCCTTCGGAAAGACCGCTGGAAGAGGGTGACATTATCAGCCTTGATTACGGGGTTTATCATGACGGATATTATGGAGATTCGGCTATCACGGTTGCCGTGGGACAGGTTTCGGCAACGGCCCTCCGGTTACTGGAAGTAACGAGGGAATCGCTCTATAAAGGGATAGAAAACGCTCGAGAGGGAAACAGACTGGGAGACATATCTTGCGCCGTCCAGAGCCACGCCGAGAAGGCCGGATTCTCTGTCGTGCGCGATTATGTGGGCCACGGAATAGGAAAGGATCTTCACGAGGACCCGCCGGTTCCCAATTTTGGGGTGTGCGGCAGAGGGGTCACGCTGAAGAGCGGCATGGTGTTGGCCATAGAGCCCATGATAAACGAGGGTGCGTACCGGGTCAGGGTGCAGCCTGACGGATGGACGGTAGTAACGGATGACGGTAGCCTGTCGGCCCACTTCGAACACACGGTCGCCATCACTGATGACGGGCCGGTGATATTGAGCAGCAGGACATGAGCCGGGACGTCCGTGTGCTCCTCGGATGCCTGGCGGGGTGATAGGTCGCATGGCCAAAGAAGACGCCATAGTTGTTGAGGGGACGGTGCTGGAACCATTGCCGAATGCGATGTTTCGCGTGGAGCTCGACAATGGTCACCGCATTCTGGCCCATATCTCGGGAAAGATGAGGATGCATTTTATCAAGATACTGCCGGGCGACAAGGTGACGGTTGAGTTGTCGCCCTATGACCTGACCCGCGGCAGAATTACCTATCGGTCCAAATAAGAAGGAAGTGGGGTGTACGAGGGTGAAAGTACGAGCGTCTGTTAAAAAGATATGCGTCAAGTGTAAAATCATAAAGAGACGTGGTGTTGTAAGGGTCATATGCGAAAATCCGAAACACAAACAGCGCCAGGGATAACGGGTGGGAGGTTGCACAGGTGGCACGAATAGCAGGGGTCGATTTACCCAAGAACAAGAGAATGGAAATAGCCCTCACGTATATATACGGCATAGGGCGATCAAAATCGCGCAAGATCCTTGAAGAAGCGGGAATTGATTTTGATACCAAGACCGACAATCTCCTTGATGAACAGGTAACCGCGATACGGGATATTATTGACAAGGATTCCAAGGTTGAGGGTGACCTCCGCAGGGAGGTTTCCATGTCTATAAAACGTCTTATGGATATTGGGACGTACCGGGGGCTGAGACACCGGAAGGGTCTTCCCGTCAGGGGTCAGAGAACCGGGACCAATGCCCGCACACGCAAAGGTCCTCGGAAGGCTGTGGGAGGCAAGAGGAAGTAACGGGACAATCGCTGCATGGAGAAGAACAATGGCTGAGCCAAAAAAAAGAAACGTAAAGAAAAAAGAAAAAAAGAATATCTCTGAAGGGATTGCCCATATTCAGTCGACATTCAATAATACCATCGTAACGATTACTGACATGAGCGGCAATGTTATTGCTTGGGCTTCCGGGGGAGGACAGGGATTCAAGTGGTCGAGAAAGAGCACGCCGTTTGCCGCGCAGATGACCGCCACGGACGCCGTTAAGAAGGCGAAGGTACATGGGCTGAGGACCGTTCAGGTGTACATGAAGGGCCCCGGTTCCGGAAGGGAATCCGCGCTCAGGGCCCTGCAGGCAGCCGGCCTGAACATCAGTTTCATCAAGGATGTGACGCCGATTCCTCACAACGGGTGCCGTCCGCCGAAAAGGAGAAGGGTCTAGATACTCAGGGGAGAAATCCTGATCCTGTTGATTGAACTACATGGTTGTGGAGGAGTATTTTGGCGAGATATAGAGAATCATTATGCAGGTTATGCCGGGCTGAGGGTGCGAAGCTGTTCCTGAAGGGGGACAGGTGCTATAGCGATAAATGTTCCTTCGAACGAAGGAGCTATATGCCCGGAGAACACGGACAGATCAAGTTCAGGCGCAAACTGTCTGACTACGGCACCCAGCTGAGAGAAAAGCAGAAGCTCAAGAGGACCTTCGGTCTTCTGGAAAAATCGTTCAAGGGCTGTTTTGAAGAAGCCGAGCGGCAGAAGGGCGTTACGGGGACGAACCTGCTCCTTCTGCTGGAGCGAAGACTGGACAATATGGTGTACAGGCTCGGCTTCGCAAATTCCAGAGGCGAGGCGAGACAGCTTGTGCGTCACAACCATTTTCGGGTGAATGACAGGAAGGTCAATATCCCTTCCTATCTGGTCAAGGTTGGCGACAAGATACAGGTGAGAGAAAAAAGCAGGAAGGTTGCCACCATACTGGATGCATTGGAAACCGTTGCCAGACGAGGTGTTCCCGCGTGGCTGGAAGTTGATAAGGATACCTTTACCGGCGTGGTAAAGGCGCTGCCCGCCCGGGAAGAATTGACCATGCCCATTCACGAACAACTGGTGGTTGAGTTTTACTCTAAGTAACATGCTTTACATGAGGGACGAGCACTATGGAGAGAAACTGGCGCAGCCTTATAAAACCGAAACGAATAGAAGTGGATGAAAAGACCCATACGTCGTTTTACGGTGAATTTACCTGTCAGCCCTTGGAGAAGGGGTTCGGCATCACGCTCGGCAACGCCCTGAGGAGAATAATCCTTTCCTCCATCTACGGCGCGGCCATTACGTCCGTGAGATTTGACGGTGTGCTTCATGAGTTTTCCAGCATCTCCGGCGTCAAGGAGGATGTTTCCGATATTATACTGAATCTGAAGGGCGTTCGGCTCAAAATGCACCAGGATGATCCCCGGACCCTTCGTATCGACGCCTCGGGGGCGGGGACCGTCACAGCGGGTGATATTATCACCGATGAGACTGTTGAGATCCTCAATCCCGATCATCATCTGGCAACCCTTTCCGATCGGGCGGTGTTCAAGGCGGAGATGATGGCCGAGGTTGGGAAGGGGTACGTTCCCGCCAGCAGAGAAGTGGAGCTGGGACAACCGGAAGGCACCATCAATATTGACGCCCTGTTTTCACCCATCAAGAAGGTTTCATACACCGTTTCAAACGCCCGTGTCGGCCAGATAACCGATTATGACAAACTGGTCCTTGAGATATGGACGGACGGCAGCATCCTTCCTGAGGAGGCCACTGCGTATGCAGCGAAAATATTGAAGGAACAGGCGAGCGTATTCATCAATTTTGATGAACCGGAAGAAACGCATCAGTTGGAAGAAACAGGGGAAGAAAGTTGCATCAACGAGAACCTGTACAAGGGAGTCGATGACCTTGAGCTTTCGGTGCGATCGGCCAACTGCCTGAAGAATGCGGGTATCCATTATATTGGAGAACTCGTGCAGAAGACGGAACAGGAGATGCTCAAGACGAAAAACTTTGGAAGGAAGTCTCTGAATGAGATTAAAGAGATGCTTTCCGATATGGGGCTGAGCCTCGGAAACAAAGTGGATTTCCATCCTCCCGAAGTTCATCCTGAAGACAGGGAAGATTAACGCCAGAGGGGTACTGCGCAATGCGTCACAGAAAAGCTGGGAGGAGACTTGGCAGAACGACGAGCCACAGGAAGGCCATGATGAGGAATCTGGTAACGTCTCTTTTTGAACATGAGAAGATCATCACCACAGATGCCAAAGCCAAGGAGTTGCGGGGTGTTGCCGACAGGATGATAACCTTGGGCAAGCGAGGGACCCTTCACGCGAGGAGGCAGGCGCTCTCATTTATACGGAGCAGCCGGATCACGAAGAAGGTGTTCGAAGAGTTATCTCCTCGTTACAGCGAACGGATGGGGGGATATACACGGATCATCAAGATAGGAACCCGGGAAGGCGACAACGCCCTTCTTTCCGTGATAGAATTGATGCCTGCGGAAGCGAAGAAAGAAGAAAAGAGGAAGAAAGCCGCCGCCAAGTAAGGATGTCAAGACGGGATCCGAAAGGGCAGGGGGTTTCCCCCTGCCCTTTTTTATTCCTTGATTTTTCAATGCGAGCGGTTATAATCTTCTCAGGTTTCATGAGGGAATTTTTATACGGTTTCCAGGCTATGACAGGGAGGATCAATTATGGCGGAAGAGAAGATCGGCGAAGTAATGAAGTTTTTTTCGAAACCCAGTGTTGCGGCGGTGAAGATCACGGCAGGGGAGTTGCGGGTGGGCGATACGGTCAGATTTAACGGGCACACCACTGATTTCGAAGACACGATACAGTCAATGGAGATCGACAATAAACAGATCGAGATGGCGACGGTGGGGGATTATATCGGCGTCAAGGTTTCCGATCGCGTTCGCCCCGGGGACGAAGTGTTCAAGGTTTCGGCGGAATAATTTCGTCGGGGATATTCCCGGCCGGTCGCGGGTGGAACCTGCGGGCGTACCTGTGTACAGGGGAATTCAGAGGGCGGGGTTGTGTGGCGCAACCGCTGCCCTTTTTTTGTCCGGAGGGCGTGTATGCTCAATCCTCTTGCCTACCTGGAAGGATTGAAACAGCGGGGGATACATCTGGGACTCGGGCCTATCTCCCGGCTTCTTGGTCGTCTCCATAATCCACAGGATGCATATAAAACAATTCTCATAGGAGGCACCAACGGCAAGGGTTCAACGGCTGCGATCCTTTCTTCCATACTGATCAAAGAGGGATTGCGGGTGGGTCTCTATACCTCTCCTCACCTGTGCGATTTCAGGGAGCGGATACGCGTAAACGGGTGTATGATCGAGAGCGATATCCTTGCGGGTCTCATAGAGAAGATCCGCGCGAAAACCGATGAGGACATTACCTATTATGAGTACGCGACCGCCTTGGCATTCCTGCATTTTTCACAATGCGCGGTAGACATCGCTGTCCTTGAAGTCGGTATGGGGGGACGGCTTGATGCCACCAATCTTGTCTCTCCCCAGGTATCCATTATAACCAATGTCTCTCTGGAGCATCAGGAATACCTGGGGCGTGATCTGAGGTCGATCGCCCGTGAAAAGGGAGGGATTATACGCGAGGGTGGGCTTTGTATAACGGCTTCCACAAAGCGAACTGTCATCGATACGCTCCAGGACATCTGTCATCAGAAGGGAGGGACCCTCTATCGGATAGGGAGGGAGATACGGGTCAGAAGATCGCCGAGAGGGTCCTTTTCATATACGGGTATTCATAAACGCTATACCGGCCTCACCCTTTCACTTGTCGGACGGCATCAGATCACGAATGCCGCGCTGGCTCTTGGGGCCGTCGATCTTTTGTCAGAAAAGGGTGTGGGTATCAGCGACACATCCGTGCTGGAGGGATTGCGAGATGCCCGGTGGGAGGGACGGCTGGAGTTGATTTCCCGTGATCCCCGCGTGGTGGTGGATGGCGCTCATAATCCCGCAGGGATTGCGACGCTGCGGGAAGCCCTGCTCTCGGATTTTACGTACCGGAGGTTGATCGTCGTATTCGGCGCTCTTCGCGACAAGGACTACACCGGGATGCTGAAACGGATCCTCCCGCTCGCGGACATGCTGATACTGACGCGTCCGAAAGAGGGAAGGGCGGCATCGACGGGCAATCTGGTATCGACCGTCGAATCGTGCTACCTCCGCCATGTCAAAATCGTTGAAGATTCGGGTGAAGCCCTTGCCAGGGCGCGGTCTTGTGCCGGGAGGGACGACCTCATATGTGTCGCCGG
>ENA-OSEO01002122-OSEO01002122.1-sediment-metagenome-genome-assembly--contig:-NODE-2122-length-30112-cov-3.507475_pt1 | contig 30112 bp, 21 predicted proteins | sample MGYA00237883_ERZ534232 | MGnify/ENA metagenome assembly ERZ534232 | reverse complement strand
GGGTATCGCTCATCGACTACGTGGTGGACGGCTGCCTCCAGTTCGGCCGCCACCTCCGCCGCCCTTCCGGCTGCCTCCACCGCTCCCGGCAAAGCGCTCTCCAATTCGGGAAGCACGCGCGAACGCAGGTGGGTGCGGGCGTATCCCGGGTATTCGTTCCCACGGTCGCGTGCGAAGACGAGACCGTGTTCCCGGCAGTAACGCTCCGTGTCGGCCCGTCTGCAATCCATCAGAGGACGTACCCAGGGTGGATCGAGGGGCAGCATAGCCCTGAAGGCCGCGAGGCCACCGTAGCGACCCAACCGGTAGAGCATCGTCTCCACCTGGTCATCGGCGGTGTGGCCGAGGGCGATGCGGGAACTCCCCGTCTGCGTAGCCACATCGAGAGCGGCCTCCCGTCTTCCGAGCCTGGCTACCTCTTGCACGTTCCCGAGGGATTTTTTGACCGATCGGTCGACGACGATGAGCTCGATCCCCAACTCGTGACAGAACTTCTCCACGAGCGCCTGATCGGCGAGGCTCTCGGCGCCCCTCAAGTGATGGTTGACGTGGAGTGCATGGAGCGAGCAACCGGACGGCAGAGCGACGGTCCCCGTGGCCAGCAGGTGCAGGAGCGCCAGAGAATCCTGACCCCCTGAGACCATGACAAGGATTCTCGCCCCCGGAGAGAACAGGCCTTCGCGCAGGGCAAGGCGGCGGACTCTGCCGGATAGAGAGGTTTCGTTGCGGACGGATCCTTCTTTGCCAAACGCCACCGGCGTCTGCTCCTGGTCTTTTTGGGGGGGGTGCTGGTATTGTACACGAGCCCTAAGTGGTCAGGAATCCGGAGGTGAGGGTTAGGCATGCCACCATCTGGGTCGCGTGAGGATGAGCGCATTATTGTCGTTTATGGTCGGGAGCTCTCTGAGTACGCGTTCAGCGAAGATCATCCGCTTCAGCCGGGACGCTACGTACTCACGATGTCGCTCCTTGAGAGTTTGGGCTGGCTCAAAGCACCGGGGGTTGAGATCGAAGCGCCGGAGCCCGCGACACTCTCGGAGCTGCTCACCGTTCATTCGTATCCTTACGTGCAGGCCGTGCAGCAGGCACAACAGATCGCACAAGGACGGAGCGAGCCGGTCGATTTGACCTTCTACGGCCTCGGGACGGGAGACAATCCGCTCTTTGAAGCAATTCATGACGCCTCGGCGCTTTGCGTGGGCGCGACTATCCACGCGATGACCGCCATTCTCGAGGGTCGTGCCCTACATGCATACAACCCAGCCGGCGGCCTCCACCACGCCATGAAGGCCCGCGCCTCGGGATTCTGCGTCTACAACGATTGCGCGGTCGCAATCACCAAGGCCCTCGACGAAGGACGTCGTGTGGCTTACGTGGATATCGACGCTCACCACGGCGATGGGGTGCAGGCCGCCTTCTACAGCGATCCCAGGGTGCTAACCATTTCGATTCACGAGTCTGGGCGATTCCTATTTCCAGGCACCGGAGAGATCCACGAGATCGGAACAGGTGAAGGCCGAGGTACCTCGATCAACGTTCCGCTCTCGGCCATGGGCGGAGACGAAGAGATCATCCGAGCCCTGGAGACAGTCGTCGAGCCTGCGCTGCGGGCATTCAGCCCGGACATACTGGTCACGCAGACTGGAGCCGACAGCCACCACAGTGATCCCCTCACCGATCTCACAGCGACGTTGGCCGTGTTTCCGACGGTGGCCGAACACCTTCATGCCATCGTCCACGAGATTTGCGAGGGAAGATGGCTCATCGTCGGCGGGGGGGGGTACGATCCGGCCGATTTCACGCCACGAGCCTGGACCGCGTTTCTCGGCGCGGTGCTCGGGCAGGACGTCAATGCAGCCGTACTTCCCGAGGAATGGAGAGAGGCCTGCCGTAGGGCCGGTGGGCAGCCTCCCCTTCGGTTGCTCGATGATCCCGGTCCGGCCTATCGGGCCCTGCCCGATCCGCACATGCCCCGGATGATGGAGAAGATAGCGACAAGCGCGTTGGAGGAACTGCGCCGAGTTCACGCGGCGCGTTGACCGGCGGGGAACGCATCGGTTTTCCGGGCTTGCGCTGAACCATGAGCTTTGCTTATATTGGCTCGCTCGAAAGCCCCAAAGGAGGAAAAAGTCATGGGTGTTCCCAAAGTCGATCCCGATCTTTGCACCGGGTGCGGTATCTGTGAAGATATTTGCCCGGATGTTTTCGAGATCGGCGATGACGGCCTATCTCACGTGATCGACCCGAACGCGTGCGAAGACGCAGGTTGCTGCGAAGAAGCAGCCGACGAATGCCCCGAAGGCGCTATCAGCATCGAATAGAGCGCCGCGTCTCTGTGCCGAGACGATTATTTGAGTGATGTACTGCGAAGAGGCCGCCCATCTCGGACGGCCTCTTCGTCTTGCCGGAGAGCCGGCCCTGAGCGCTAACCCTCGGGAAGGGCATCGCGCAGATTCACGAATCTGTAACCACGAGCCTGTATCTCAGCCAGCAGTTCGGGAAGGATCTCCCCCGTCTGTTTGCTCCCCACGTGCATGAGAATGATGGCCCCCGGCTTCAGTTTCTGCAGGACCGCCGTCTTGATCTGCGCAGTGGTCCTCTCGGGTTTCCAGTCGAGCGTGTCGATGGTCCAGAACACGCTCACGTAACCCTCCGCGCCGACAACCGAAAGAACACGCTTGTTGAGGGCGCCGTAAGGGGCGCGAAAGAGCGGCCTTGGGTCGTTCGCACCTATCTCCTCGAGTGCGTTGGCGGTCTTTCGCAGTTCGTTCCGCATCGCGCTATCGCTGAGAGTCGTGAAGTCCGGGTGTGAATAGGAGTGGTTTCCGATTGGATAGCCACCGCTGACGATTCTCTTCGTCCACTGAGGGAAATCGCGGACAAACTCGCCTGTGAGAAAGAACGTGGCTTCCGCGTCGTACGTGTCGAGCGCCGAGAGGATCTTCTCGAGCGGTGCGGGATCGTAGGCCGCGTCGAAGGTCAGAGCGACTACCTTCTCGTCCGTCGGAATGATCGTGTAATCCTTGGCCGGTTTCGCGGTGGTGGTGGTGCCCGGAGACGTCTTCGTCGTTGTGGTGGAGGGTTTCGCCGTGGTCGGGGGCCCTGTCGTGAGGGTACTTGACGGGGCGGGGACAGTGCTGGTCGGGGCGATCGTGGTAGTCGACGAAGCGGACTTGGTGGTGCTGGGCAGCGAAGAGACGGTTGTCGACGGCTCTTCTCCTATGGAGCATCCCGCTGCCGAGACAGAGACCAGCATCAACAAGGTGAGAGCCACGCTCTGTAATCGCCTCATCATCCCACTCCAATCCTGCGTTCTTCGAAAGGATACAAAGCCAAACCGTCGAATGTCTGTGCCCAGGAGAAAGGAATACCAAGATCGAGCCACAAGCACTCCTTCGTTTGGGACTTGCCGTACCCGCGGCCGGGTTCCTGCTGGCCACCTTCGTACTGCTGGCTCTCGCCGGCGGGAAGACTTCTCAAGGGCGGGTACGGAAGCCATTCGCCGCCCTATTGGCAGCCCTGCTTCTCGCTGCACTGGCACTCATGTTCGCTTGGCGCCCTTCGGCAACAACCGGCTTCCCCGTCCATCAGCTTGTGTTGATCCTGGTCTCGGCCTCTGCGTTCTCTTCGGCGCTATGGCTCAGAACTCATCTTGCCGCTGAGCCTGCGCAGGTGACCGATGCCGCCACGGTGGACGCCCTCACGCGAATTGCGAGCCATCGCGTTTTCCAGGACCGTTTGGCACACGAGTGCGAGCGGGCCTACAGATTTGGAGACACCTTTGTCCTTCTCATGCTCGATCTCGATGACTTCCATCCCGTCAACAACCGACACGGTCATCGGGCGGGGGACAAGATATTGGTTGAGGTCGCCCGCCGGCTCCGCACCCAGATGCGGGAGATCGACCTCGTGGCCCGGTTCGGTGGAGATCAATTCGCGATGATCCTCCCCCACACGTTCGAGTCCGGAGGCAGGGACGTTTCTGAGCGACTGCGTCAGAACGTGGCCGCGTGGGTGTTTCCCGTCAAGGAAGGAATGGACGTCAGATTGACGGCTACAGTTGCCGCCTGCTGCTACCCGGAGGACGGGTCGAGCGCCCCCGAGTTGGTCGAAGCGGCCCAGAACGCACTCCGGTTTGCAAAGGCAATGGGCGGCAACCAGGTTCAACTCGCCGGCGATCTGCCGGGCACCGAGCTTGGCGGAAACGTGGTTCCCCTCCCGCATTCGGGTCGTGGCGCCATTGTGAGGAGCCTAGCCGCCGCCGTCGACATGCGCGACGGCTACACCCACACGCACTCCCATCTTGTCTCGGAGCTCTCATCGGCCATCGCCCGGCAGATCGGCCTGCCGGCGCCCGACGTTGCCCGTATCGGTGTGGGCGCCCTTCTTCATGATGTGGGAAAGATCGGGGTGCCGGACGCCATCCTGACAAAGGAGGGCAATCTCTCGCGCGAGGAGTGGGCCAGCATTCGCGAGCATCCGACCCTAGGCAAACAGATTATCGAGCAGGCGCCAGAGCTTACAGATGTCGTGCCGTTGGTCCTTCATCACCAGGAGCACTACGACGGCTCTGGATACCCGGAGCGCCTGCGGGGCGATCAAATACCGCTGGGGGCCCGCATCATCGCGGCCGCGGACGCATACCATGCCATTCGGTCCGACCGACCTTATCGATCGGGAAGAACCCATCAGGAAGCCACCTCTGAGCTGCGCCGATGCAGCGGCCGGCAATTCGATCCCGCGGTCGTGGACGCACTGATCGCCATCCTGGACAACGACGCCGAGCTGCGGTCGCTCCAGTTGACCGCCAGGCCGTATTCGGTGCCCGCCGCCCTGTCTCAGTGAGCAGGTAGCCAGACACTGATAGCCCTCGAGCCTCTTCTTACAGGAAGACCAGCAGCCCCACGATGTGGTAGGCGAAGACCGCGGCGAACACGCCCGTCATCAACAACCCCGCCTGAATCGCCCGCTTGAACCGGCGGCAGCGCCACAGCAGCCATGTCGTCAGCAATATCGCGGTAAACTTGAACAAAGCGGCATAGAGGGGCCCGGCGGCAAACAACGTGGCCATGAGCGGATTGGCTTCTCCGCCTCCCTCCGCAATAACATTGAGCGTCAGGCCAAAGTCGCACAGGTTGAGAACGTTGATGGCCACCAGCATGAACCTCATCGCACTCGGCTGATCGCGGATCGCGGCGAAAACGCTGTCGGCAGTGGTGATTATCCCCCCTCCGCGCCCCCGAGATCTCCGATCGAAGCCGCTGCGTCGTTCGTGGGCCACGATACAGAGACGCCGGGTCCGGCGGTCAGTTCTTCGGCGGTCGCCTGATGACCTATCGCCAAAGGATAGAGACTCCCGAGGCATCCATTTCTCCCCAGAATGTGTGCAATCTCCCGTTAGTGATTGTAACCGTCGTTCTGCGCGTCGGGAAGGGCGGCGGCGCCATCTGAGTAGCTATCTTCCACACTATTGAGGCGATTACACTCCTTGTAGAGAATGGGACCCGCATAGACGAGTCCGAGAAGAGAGACGACACCGGCCGCGCTGATGATGAATCCGGAGATATGCTCGTAGAGAACAGGTGCCAGCAGCGTTCCCACGAGGGCCGCCACCTGGACGCTCGTCTGTTCCAGGCCCTGCACACTCCCCACCCAACGGCGCGGTATGGTTTGAATGAAAAAACCCTGCTTTGCCGGATATGACCACGCGACGGCAAAACCCTCGATAACACTCACGATGAGGAAGAGGGTAAGATTGTCAGCGGTTCCGTACAGTATCCAAGCTAGAGCCGACACAGTGTATCCGGAGAACATCAGAACCCACCGGCTGAAGCGATCCGCCAGATACCCGCCCACCCAAGCCAGGACCATCGGCGCACTGAAGGCAATCCATGTGAGACCAACGAAGCGGACCGATGCACCCAGGTGCCGCAACCAGATGCTCCAGAGAACCTCGAAGACGCCCATGGCGAAGTTACCCGTAGCGGCGACGACCAGAAAGGCAAAGATCGGCTTCGTGACCAGCTGCCTGTACGAAGGGCGCTTGACCTTGACGGCGCGACCTCGCTTGGCATGCTCGGGTTCTCGAATGACGATCAGAAGAACGATCGCGGTGATGGCAGACAGTGCGCTGCCGAACAGGAAGATGGTGTAGAACGCCCAGATTCCCTCGCCACCGCCAAGGCTGTAAAGGGGCCACGCGATGACCGGTCCTGCCACGAGTCCGCCAAACTGCGATGTAGTCAACCAGCCGTACGCGCGGCTGCGTGTCTTCTCGGTGGTGAGTTCAGCCACGAGCGCCTGACTCGCCGGCGTCACCGCGGCGGCTCCCACCCCCTCGAGCAGCCGAAAGACGATGAACCAGCCCGGGTGCGTGGTCGAGATGAACAACAACGTGGATATCGCATACAACCCAACGCCGGCCACAATGACGGGCTTGCGGCCAATGGAATCGCTGAGTCGGCCGAACGGGGCCGAACAGGTGAACGTCCCGACATAGTAGAACGCAGCCACCACGCCAATCAGCCAGACAGAAGCGTCTGCCTCTTCGCGCAGAAACACCGGCAGGTAAGGGAGAATCGCCCCGAACCCCGACCAGACTACGAAGCCGGCCGCGCAGACAACGGCCAATTGAAACCACTCGGTTTTCTCCGGCTCCGGGCAGAAGTCGGATGAGGCTTCGTCCTTGTGAAAGATCGGACTTGCTGAAGAACCGGTCATGTGGGAACGTGGACTCTTGGCGATGGATGGGGACGGGAATGGACTCAGATGCTCAGGCTACCATTCCTGTCGCCAATCGATATAACGCGGGAGGGATTCGTGGCCGAACAAGAGCAACCGGCGCGCGCCTTTGAACGTGCCACTCGGTACCTCCGAGACAGCATGGAAGAACATGAACTGGACTGGCGGAGCAAGCCACCCACGTACAAGTTCTATCCGTACGCTCCCGTCACCACCCTACCGGTCCCGGCCCCGGCAATGGATGAGGAAGCCGGGCCGGACTTCTGGACATGCGTGGGACGACGTCGCAGCGTCCGCTCATTCGGACCGGCGGCGCTTACTCTGATCGAGTTGTCCCGACTGCTTTGGGCGTCGGGTGGTGTTACGAGCTCCTTCATAACCGCGCACGGCCAGGATTTCTACCGGGCGGCTCCCGCCGCGGGGGCTCTCTATCCCATCGAGACCTACGTTGTCGTCAACAGAGTTGACGATCTGAAGCCGGGACTGTACCACTACCGCGTGGCAGGCCTCGACATCCTCGAGCGGCCAATCGCCGAGGGAAGCCACGCACTCGAACTGCTGCGCCTCGGCGACCTTGGCCTCGAGATCGCCGCCGCCGCGCTCGATCAGCCGATGTGCCGAAAGGCGGCCGCCGTACTTCTCTGGACCGCGGTTTTTGCGAGAAGCGAATGGAAGTATCGGGATCGGGCCCACCGGTATGTTTACTTGGACACCGGTCACATCGCCGCTCAACTGTCGCTGGCAGCCGTCGCCCAGGGGTTGGGCAGCTGTCCGGTGGGCGCATTCTACGACGAAGAGGCGAACGCGCTCTTGGATGTCGACGGCGAAAACGAAAGTGTCATATACATGACGGCGGTAGGGAGACCCGCGCGGCTCTTCAGCGATGTGCGTGTGGATGTTCGCCACACCGGGCGCCCAAAGGAATAGCCCGCGCCAACGATGTCTCAGTCGGCGGAGAAGCCCTTGATCAGCGCATCAAGCCCGGCAAGAAGATAATCATCACCATTGTGTCGGCCTCCGTTCGGACCTCTCGAGAGGTCGCCGTCTCCTGATGCGTACGCCTGCGTAACCGCGCTCTTCTCGGCGGCCGTGGAGGTCGCAACCATGGCGAGGCCTGCGTTTGAGGTATCCCGAAGTTGGATCCCACCTCCCCAGCTTGCTATCAGGCTGTGTCCGACTAGTAGGGCCACGAGATTGCCAACCAGTTTGGTGCTCGCGTCTTCATCCAAACCGGCTGTTGACACAGCGTTCAGAAGTTCATTCGCCCTCTTCTCAGCCTCCGGGGAATTGATCAATCCACGAACGACCAAGGGCGCCGCGTTGGGGTGGGCCTGCACCAGTTGCTGCACTCGCCGAAAAGCCTGCCGGACCTCGTCCGCCCACTCCGTATCCGCACCTGATGGCCTGTTCACGCGTCCATAGAGCAGTTCTGAAACACCGCTGAGCAGGGCATCCTTGCCGTCATAGTAGTGATAGAGCGAAGCCGCTTTCACGCCTACGCGCGCGGCCAACGATCGCATGCTGAGCGCCTCGATACCCGACTCGTCGATCAGATCGAGGGCCGCCTCGCATATCCGCTTGCGGGTCAAACGCCCGCGAATTTCGCCATCACCGCAGTGATTCAATTCGTCTCCCGATAGATTTGACATGACCGCCGAACATCGTTAGACTGGCGGGCGATCTAACGACGTTAGGCTTTTGCGATCAGCTATCGTCCGGATTGCCGGCGCGCAACGGGCGTTCATTTGCAGCCACGGAGCGAAAGGAGCGAGCAATGCTCTTCCCGGTACTCCCCTGCCAACCCGAGCCCGCAAAGAGGACTCCGCAATACATATTCTCGGTCGAGGACCGTTTTCCCTGAATACCACGAGTAGGTATTCCTCGGGATAGAGCTCCACCGAGATGAAACCAATCACAAAAAGAGGGACCGAGATCTCACCGTGATCCCGGTCCCTCTGGGAGAACTAAGTCTCCCCGCAAATCAGGATGCTGGCCGGCACCTAACTCGCGCATTTTATGCTACCCCCTTTGTGGCCCGCCTAAACGTCGTTAACAGCAAAAGGCCACAAAAAAATGGCACTGGTCAGCGGCTCCGATTTGCAGACCAAGCGGAACTCGCAGCTCGCGATATCGCGTAGGTCAGCACGGCAAGCAACTCATGGAGATGGAAACAGTGCGAAGATTCAAAGCCGTTTGTGCAACCGCTGCACTAGCAATGGGCATTTGGCTTGGTGCCAGCGGCCTAGCCAGCGCGTCAGAACCCTCAATCACTGTACTTACCGGCGCCGACCGGTACGAAACCGCTATCAAGGTCTCTCAGGAAGGCTTCCCTGCCGGAGCGCCGGCAGTAGTGATCGCCAAAGGGGACAACTTCCCCGACGCCCTCTGTGCCGCGCCTCTGGCGCACGCATACGGGGGCCCCTTGCTTCTTACTCCGTCCAGCGGACTGATCCAGAGCGTTCTCGACGAGATTGAGAGGCTTGGAGCCTCGAGCGTCTTTGTCGTGGGTCTTGGCCGAGGCTCAACTGCGATGATGACCGCTCTGGAGGCAGTAGCCGGAAAGAGCTCAGTAACTGTGCTCCAAGGAGTCGATCGGTACGAAACCGCCGTCTTGGTGGCAAGGCAGCTCAAGGCCAAGATCGGAACGACGAAGCAAGCGGTAATCGCTCCGGGCGATACCTATCCCGATGCTCTATCGGCTGCGCCCCTGGCAGCAGCTGAAGGACTCCCGATATTGCTTACCCCTCAATGGGGAAGCCTGCCCAAAGTAACCGTGGACGCTATAGCGGAGCTTGGCATTACCTCGGCCATCGAAGTGGGTACCCGGGCCCCAGTAGGCCTCAGCGACGTCACCAGGCTTGTCGGGCGAGACCGCTACGAAACCTGCGCACTCATTGCAGACTACGCGCTCGATCGCGGACTGGAGATGACTCACACCGCGTTTGCGACGGGCAACAACTTTCCAGATGGGCTGGCCTCAGCTCCTTATCTCGCCTTGGACGCGGGCACGCTTCTGCTGACAAACGGACAGCAACTGACCGCCCCGGTCGAGCAACTTCTTTCGACTAATGGAACCGCGGTCCGCTCCATCGATGCAATCGGCATCAACAGAGTGACCGGCAGCGGTTGGCTGGACTGGTGGAATTGGTGGCGCAGTCGTAACTCAACGACGACCACGACCAAGGCCCCCATGACCACGACCACGGCTCGGCCCACGACTACGACCGCGGCGCAACCCATACCGACGACATCCACGACAGTCCGGCCGACTACGACCACACTGCCGCCGACAACGACGACCGCGAGGCCGACGACCACGACTGTTCACACAACGCCCACCACCGTCCAGCCGCCGGCGAGCACAACCACGACGAGGCCTCCGACCACCCCAACCGCCCCGACCACTCAGCCCTCTACGACACCGACCACGAGCGGCAACATGACGGTGCGCACCTCAGGCGTTGGGTTGGCAAGCGGAGCCACCATTCAGAACACCATCTTCAGGTCGACGAGCTGGCGGGATAACGTGACCGACATCTCCGGCCACGGCATCAATGGGGCGACACTACGCAACCTACGTTTCGAAAACGCCATGTGCGGCATGAAGATAGGCACCGGCAACCAGAGCTACAACCTGAACGCCGATGGGATCACGGCAGTCGGCAACTTTGGTGCCATGTTCCTCGCCAATGTGTCCAACAGCACGTTCAAGAACATGAATCTCGACTGCTACTACGCACCCAATGCACCCAGTGGGCAGAAAAACCACGTGATCTATCTGGAGCGGGGCAACCACAACCTCACATTCCTCAACGTAAAGAGCGTGGGCGGGTCGAATTGGCCCATCCACCTGTACAACTACGAGAGCCAGTCGCAGCCCTCAGACAACATTCTCTTTGACGGCCTCGATGTCGACTGCCAAGTGGGGGCCATCATCATATCCGAGGGATGGAGCAAGGTAACCATGCGAAACGTCAAAGCCCGGGCCGGTAACGGATGGCCGGTGTTCCGGGCCTACGGCGCAGCGCGCGACGTGGTTATCGAGAACTTCGAGGCCTGGGGTCCGGGACCGCTGGTAGACAAGGCCTCCGGTCTCGCCAACCCGGTCAATTGGATCTTCCGTAACGGTGTCTATCATGGGCCCTCGCTGGGATCGGTGCCCGGCGTGACCTTTGAGAACGTGAGGCTCGAACCGTAGCCGACCGTTAGGCATCAACAGAAGTCACTGTGGAAGGGGCCCCGCGTCGCGGGGCCCCTTTTTTGTACGGCCGGAAGCAAACAAGGTATACTACGCTCACTAATGCAGAACCTTCCTTCTTCTCCCCTTTGATGCCCTGCGTGCCTGGTCGCCGTCTGCGCGACCAAGGGTCCGGGACGTCCCCCGAGAGCCCGCCTGAGGCGAAGCGAGGGCTTCTGGGATCACGGTGGCTCAAGTGGATTACCTACGCAATCGCGGCCGCGGCGCTCACTTATGTGTTGTGGAATCTGCACCTCTCCGACCTGCGCGAGGGGATCTCCCAGATGATCTGGTGGCCCGTAGCCGTGTCCATCGTGCTCCAGATTGCTCCGCGTGTGGTGCAGGCTTGGCGCTGGGGCTATCTCCTGCGTCCCGCACGGGTGCGGTTTCGTCTGCTGCTGCACGCCATCTACGTGAGCACCCTCATGAACGGCATTCTGCCACTGTGCCCGAGCGACGTGGTCCGCGGCATTATGGTGGCTCGGCGCACACGCACGGGGACGGTGACGGTCTTCTCTACGCAGATCGTGGAGAGAGTCGCGGACGGGGCCGCTCTGGCGTTGGTGGCCTGGCTTGCGCTGCGCAGCCTGCCTGTGCCCGCCGCGCTCAACCAAGCGCTCTTTGCCCTGGTGGGTTTGGTCGCGGTGGGGATACTGATCGGATTGGTAGTGAAGCTGCGACATCGCCAGCTGCACGGGTTTGTCTCTCCGCGCGAACCCAGGGGGCGGATGGGCAAAGCGATGAAAGCCAGTTTCCTCGAGATGCTCGCCGGCGCGAAATCGGTCAGGCTTTGGACTCTGCCGCTCTCCGTCTCGGCCGGTCTCGGGATGCTCGTCATGCAGGTGGTCACGATGTGGCTCATGCTGTACGCCTACCGCATCGATCTTTCCCTGATTGAGGCGGCAGGACTGCTTGGCATCATCACTATCGGTACACTCCTCCCCAATGCCCCGGGGAAGATCGGCGCCTGGCAGTTCTTCTGTATTCTGGGCCTGGGTCTGCTGGGAACACCGGCCAGTCAAGCGGCCGGCTTCAGCCTCATCGCATTCGCGATCTGGACGGTCCCTTCCCTGCTCGGAGGCGTCTTGGCCCTCATTCTCTCGCCCATTTCCTGGTCCGAGCTTCGGCCGGGCGCCAAGCCGGTCATCCCCGGTACCCAGCCGGCCTAACCACCCACACCACCGGGACTGAGGCGAGGGCTTCTCCCGATCATTCCTTAAGTATGGATTTACGGCCGGCCCTCCAAAGGGCGTAACCGAATATGATGAGGCCTATCCCCACAAGCAGGCTCGGCCCCAGCTTCACTTCCGTGAGTATCGAAAGTGTGACACCGGCGACAACTCCCAGGACCATGAGCACGAGTCCGAGCACCTTCAAGATGACAATGCCGGCCCTTCCCCTCGCCACCGTCTGCTGTTCGAAGTTGAAGGCCTTCTTGAAGTCCATGGAACCCGCCGTTTCCGCGTTTGTGGAGGAGACCGCAACCTTATCAGATGGCGCCCGCGGACGCCTCCGCGTCCAACGCGTCCTTGACGGCGCTGCCATCCACGGTCTCCCTCTGCAGCAATTCAGCGGCTAAGATCTCCAGTGCCCTCCGATGCTCTCGGAGGTGGGTCTGCGCCCTCTCATACTGCTTGGTTATGATGCTTCGCACCTCGGAATCGATAATCTCCCTCGTGCGGGGACTGAGCTGGCTGTTGTCCTGCGTCATACCACCCAGGTACTGCAACGGCTCCCCCGCGTACCGCACCGAACCCAGCTTCTCGCTCATGCCAAACTCGGTGACCATGCGGCGGACGAGTTCGGTAGCCTTCTGGATGTCGTCGCCGGCCCCGGTGCTCAATGTTCCGAGCACCGTGGTCTCCGCCGCCCGCCCTCCCAGCATGACAGCGACCCGGTCGTCCAGTTCGTCTTGGGTGAGAACATAGCGGTCTTCACTCGGCATCTGCAGCGTGTATCCCAGAGCCCCTCGGGCCCGAGGAATGATGCTTATCTTGGCCACCGGATCGGCGTTCGGAAGCAGTCCCGCTAGGAGAGCGTGCCCCGATTCGTGATAGGCGACAGTCGAGCGTTCCTTCTCGTTCATCACTCGAGTCTTCCTTTCCAGGCCGGCGACCACCCGCTCCATGGCCACTTCGAAGTCCTTGATGGCGACGGCGTTGGCTTTGCGGCGGGCGGCCAACAGAGCCGCTTCGTTCATGGTATTCGCGAGGTCGGCGCCGCTGAACCCAGGGGTGATGCGAGCAGCCCGCTCGAGGTCGAAGTCCTTGGCCAGCTTGATGCCCCTGCTGTGGATCTTGAGTATCTGCACGCGGCCGATGAGGTCGGGGTTGCCCACCTCCACCTGCCGGTCAAAGCGCCCGGCCCGCAACAGAGCCTTGTCGAGCACTTCGGGGCGATTGCTGGCCGCCATGATGATAACTGGGTTAGCCACGTCTGTGCGAAACCCATCGATCTCGCCGAGGAGCTGGTTGAGCGTCTGCTCGCGTTCGTCATTCCCGCCACCGACGGTGAAACCGCGGCCTCGGCTCTGGCCAATGGCGTCGATCTCATCGATGAATACTATGGCCGGCGCCGCCTTGCGGGCCTGTTCGAAGAGGTCGCGCACCCGAGCGGCGCCTACCCCCACGAACATCTCCACGAACTCCGAACCACTGCTTTCGAAGAAGGCAACTCCGGCCTCACCGGCGGTCGCCTTGGCCAGGAGGGTCTTGCCTGTTCCGGGCGGACCCACCAGAAGGACACCTTTGGGAATACGGCCGCCCAACCGCGCAAACTCCTCGGGAGTCTTTAGGAATTGGATGATCTCCCTGAGTTCGGCAATCGCCTCGTCCGCGCCTCCCACGTCTTTGAATGTGACACCGACCTGCTCGGCAGTCACCTGGGTTGCCTTGCTCTTGCCCACCCCGAAGATACCCCCCATGCCGCCTGCCGCCCCTCGCGCCATCCGGCGGTAGACGAAGTAATAGACCACCCCGATCAACACGAACGGCAAGAGACTGATAAGAATGCTGCCTATGGGACTGGACGGGTTCGTAAAGGAGTAGTCAACCCCGGCTGCCTGAAGCTCCGCCACCAGCCGATCGTCGGCGCTGAGTTGGGCGTTGGTCTTGAAATCAACCGGTTCCGTCACGTTGGGATCTGGGTTTCTCATCGTGCCGGTGATCTGCTGCTGTCCGATCACCGCGGTCAAGATTTGACCCTCAGCCACTTTTGTCTTGAACTCGCTGTAATCCAACTCGGTGGAAGGTGCAGTCAGCGGACCCAGGAGGAACTGCTGGAAGAGGTAGAGCGCGATGAGGGCCACCACGATGTACGCTATGAAATGCCACATCTGGCGGCTGGAGCCCCGTCCGCCTCCCCGCTGCGGGCCACCTGACTGGTTGCGGGGGCCTCCCGACTGGGGACCGCCCGGGCGGTTGGTTCGTTGCGGGTCACCCGGTTTGTCCGGCGGCATGTGACCTCCTCCCTCCTACTGAGAAATGGTACGGAGTGCACACCGTCCAAGGAGCGGGCGCCTAATCGGGCTTGTTGCCTCCGAGAGCAGAATCTCAAACATTGAATTCCCCGCCTGATATAGTCCGGAAATGGGGCCACCGCCGCCGCATCGCGCAAGACCGACGATCTCCGGCGATTGGCAACGCCAACACCCTCCCGGCAGTCGCCGGGGATTTGCCAGCGTCGAGAGCGGGAGGTCACCTCGGATGCGCCGCGGGTTCGTCTTTTTCGCCATCTCCGCCACCTTATTCATTATCGCGCTTCTTTCGGTGCGCGCGTTTGCGCCCGACGGCAATGTTGTCTTAACCGCGGGGATCGTCGCGATTGCGCTCGGCCTCATTTACGCTTTGCTGCCCGTTCCATCGACCAAGGCGCTGGCCCTCGTACCTTGCAGTTCCTTGGGCGTTATCTATTTCGCGCTTGCACTCACAAGAATCCTGGCCTTCGGAGTCGTCAGCTTCGCCTGTATGCTCTTCCCAGCGGGTGTTGGTTACGTACTTGTCCGCCAGACGATGCCACGTCTGGGACAGATCGGTGTGATTGTCATCGTCATTGTCTATCTGACGGTGTGGCTCGTGCTGCTTCGCTACCAATGGCGGATGGCGAGGGGGGTGTGGCGCATTGGCGAGGATGCTCATGAGACTCTGGTCGCTCCCGTAGGCTCCGCGGTCAAGTCCGTCTGGCACCGCGCGGGGGAATTGGGAGAGTGGGTCCGGAAGTAGGCCGGCTCGGTCGAGGCCTCTGCGCGGGTCCCCGCGATTTCGTGGAGTCCCCTGAAGCAACGTGCGACACCGATGGCCCAGGCACGACCTGCCCCTTTGCAGGCGAATATCTGTGTCGAGCTCGATCGGTGTGAGGCCTAGAGCCACACGGTCAGCCCCGTCGACGACAGCGATGAGCGAGACCTGCAGGACGGAGGCCCCGAAGGACCTCCGTCCGCTCTGACCTACGCTTGATGAAGGGGTTTCCGGCTACCGGAAATCCTCCCCGCTGACCTGCATCGCAATCTCGTAGATGCCGGCAACTGGGAGCTGAGGAGTGATCTTTTCGGCTGCCGCGAGTGCGTCCAGCACTGCTTGCGAGTCCTTGGCCTCCCATTCGCAGTACATCTTGCTCGCTGCCGGCGATATGGAACTGCGGACCCAATAGGCGTCGGCGCTACACGACGCCTTGACTGCCTTGGCCATCGGCGTAGCTGCCTCTGGGTCAAAGGGCCCCGCCAGAGGGTGCTCAACGAGGAATCTGGCCATCTGGGTACCTCCTTGTGCCTTACTTCATCATCTGCTTGGCCATCTCCAGGCCCTGCTCTGCGGTGCAGGCTGGGACCACAGTGAATGAGAAGACGTCGTCCCACTGAGAGGTGGCGGCGGAGATGGAGGCGAAGTCGTCCGCCTCGGCGACCGAGATGAGCTTGGGATTGTCGGTCTGCAGCCAGTACTCGGCGACCAGCTTCAACCCGGGCGGGTACGACCACTGCATCCGACGGGCGATCCTCTCCCGGTCGGTGCCGGCACGCACGTTGGCTAGAGTGACAAACAGCATGGCAACCTCCTTTGGCCGAGTCGACCTCGGGAAGGGCGCAAGCTTACGTAAAGACTCGTGCAGGGCCGTATTCCCGTGGCCGCCCGAGCAGTAGGTGGGGAACTCTCTTCCTCCCCCATCTTTCCAGTATAAGGCCCCGGTCTTTGCAGTCAATTCTTCTGTTGCAGAATTGCTCAGCGACTTAGGCGGGCGCTTTCACACCCCAGGAGCCCTCAAAGTCGTCACCGCTGCTTCTTTCATAGCCATGACGGTCTCCTCCGGGGTCAGAAGCACGGTGGTCTTTATCCTGCTGACATGGCCCGGCACCACCGCAGCCAAGTCAGTAGCAAGAGCCGCCGTGTTGTTTGGCAACTCCACAATGAGAACGACGTCGTAGTCTCCCAAGGAGAAGTAGAAGTCGATGAGACGCCCACCCAGCTTTTCCAGTAGCGGGCGAACGGCGAGGGAACGATCCTCGGGCTTCTTGACCAGCGCCACAACGGCTTCCTTCGTGTAAGAAGCCTGGACCATGTATCGAGCCATTGTTGTTGCTCCCTTCAGCGCGTTTTTGGACGGTTGTCAGTGTCCTGGCACGACATCTATACCCAACACGCGCGGTTTCGAGAGACGCCGAGCTTCCGGCAGGCGCTGCTTTCGCGTCAATGGGAAGTCGAGAGAGATCCCGCCTACGCTCTTCTCAGGTTCCAGAGCAGCAGGGCGCACTCGCCTCTGGTCGACACGCTCAGGAAGCTGAACGAGGGGCCGACACCGACAAGACCTTCCAGCAGCCCGGCGTAGGCCGCACTGCGGGCATTCTGGTAGTGCTCCGCGGGGAAGAACTGGCCGGACGCGAAGTTCGGAGTGTAACCGGCAGGCGGCTCGGGCAGGTTGGCTGCCCGCGCGACCATGGTGATGAGCTGCTGGCGGGAAATGTTGGCATAGGGAGCGAAGGTCGTTGGCGAAGTGCCGCTGGTGATGCCCTGGGCAAAACACACGCCGACGTAATGCTTGGGGTAAAGCGGGTCTGATGGGTCCAGGTTGGACCCGATGTCCACGAATGGGGAGACATCGCTTTGCGAAACGGGCAGCCCGAGGCTCTTCACGATCATCTTGGCGAACTGCTGGCGGAGAACCGGCATTGCCGGACGAAAGGTGCCGTCGGGGAAGCCGCTTATCACTCGCTGGAAGGCTAGATCGAGGATGGCCGCCTGGTAAAGCGAGGAAGCGATGTCCGAGAAGCCAGGGGTCTGTGGCTCGACACGAATGATACGGTCGTCTCCGGACCGAGGGCTGCCACGGCCGTCGAGGTTGCTTGTGGCGAGATACAAAGCACCATCAGGACCCTGGGCGATGGCCCGCAGACGGCCGAACTCCTCGTCGAAGAGGATCAGCTCCTCGGCAACCGCGGTGAAATCACCCACATCCGTGGGCATAAGCACCCTGAGATCGCTCTCCTTCAAGGTGACAAAAGCGAGAGCACCCTTAAGTCCTCCCAGCAGATTCCCCGAATAGAAGAGAGAGCCGGCAGGCGCGATGGTCGGAGTCCAGGTCATGATGGGGTCGATGAAACCGGGCTCATTGACCGTTCCACGAAAATTGGGCCAGCCGTAGTTGCCCTCTCCGTGCATCCGGTTGACTTCGTCGTTATCCGAGGGACCGTGCTCAGTGAGGTACGGTTCTCCGGTCTCGGGATGAAAGGCCAACCCCTGTGGGTTGCGATGGCCCAGGGTATAGATGAGTGAGAAGGGGTGGGGTTGATCGATGTAGGGATTGCCTGGGGCGGCGGTCCCGTCTTTCGTCATGCGGAGAACCTTACCCGCGAGTGAGCTCATCTGTTGGGCAAGGTCGCCATTCCCGGAATCGCCCGTCGTGACCCAAAGATAGCCGTCAGGACCAAAGGCTACTCGGCTCCCGTTGTGAATCGAGCCGGCCGGGATGGCGTCGAGGAGGATGGTTTCATCTTCCAACCTGGGATTCGGGGTGTCAAAGCCGTTGAGGACGAATCGGCTAACCCTGTTCTGAGCGCGCCCGCCCTGGGCGTGAGTGTAGCTGACGTAGATGTAGGGTCTACCTGGAAAGCCGGGGTCCAGGGCAAGACCCATGAGACCGCCTTCTCCTTGCGCTAGGACGTCAATACGGCCCACCTCGGTTACCGTGCCGGAGGTCACATCCGCGAGAACCACGCGGCCTTCCCGTTCGGTCACGAGCAGCTTCCCATTGGGCAAAAACCTCATTTCCCACGGGATGCTCAGGTTTTCCACCACGGTTGTTGCCCGGTAGCCGTCAGCATCTGGAGGGGAGGTGCTCGCAGAGGATGAAATGGTGCTTAAGTTCCCGCCGGTGTCCCCACATCCGCCGGCGAAAATCGCGATAGCCACGAAGATCGCACACCCCAGCCATGCTGTCTTCTGCTTGACGGACTGCACCGCGCGTACTCCTGCTTCCGCATCTGAGTGTTACCCACGTCTCTCTACCCAGTTGGAGCAATCACCACGCGGGACACGACTCACGATCCCCAGAGGCGACTAATGAGGGAAGGACCGTTCCCTTATCCCAGAAGCTTCTCCTGCCGCCAGCCTCTCTCCGACCGCTTCTCGCCTGCGTCTTTTTTGAGGCTGAGGGCGAGCATCGCCACATCATCCGTGAGCTCTCCCGCCGAAAACGACAGGACTTCGTCGAGAAGGGCCTGGGGCAGGAACTCGGGGGAAGGGTCGCTGCAGCTCTCGAGGGCCTCGACAAGGCGCTCCTGTCCGAAGAACTCTCCGTTCCGGCGGGCCTCGATGGCCCCATCGGTATAGAGAAGAAGGAGATCGTTTTTCTCGAGCTGTACCTGGCTTTCTTTCCAGGAATGGCCTGGGAAGACCCCGAGGGGAGCCGAGGCGGCCTCGAGAAGCTCAACCCTGCCGCCAGCGGTCCGAAGGAGAACATTGGGATGACCGGCCGAGGAGCAGGTGAGAAGCCCGGTGTCCAGATCGAGGATACCGAGAAAGAGGGTGACAAATCCGCTAATGCGCTTCTCAACGAGAAGATCGTTCGTCTTCTTCAAGACCACCTGGGTGTGGGTGAACTGATGGGAAAAGGCGTGAACCACGTCTTTCGCGAGGGTGGCTATTCGCGCGGCCTTCACTCCATGGCCGGAGACATCGCCGATGAGGACGGCCAGGCGACCGTTCTTTAACTCAATCACGTCGTAGAAGTCCCCTCCGATCAGCGCCTCCTTGGTGGCCGACCTATACAGATGGCCAAACCCTACGCCGGAGAATTCCTGGGGTTGGTCAAACAGCGCCTCCTGCAACTTGGTTGATATGCTGCGCTGCTCTTCAAGCTCCCTAAGGGCGGTGATGTCCCGGGCGGCGGCAAAGACGCCGAGCACTCTGCCGTCCTGGTCTTTGTAGACGGAGGCGTTGTAGAGAACGTCGGTGAGCCTGCCGCTGAGATCCCGGATCGTAAGGGGGTAGTCGGTGACGGAGCCCTTGGCAAAGACCTCGCGGTAACCCCTGCGCGCGCCCTCCGGGTCCGTGAAGTAGTCAGAGAAGTCGGTGCCGATGAGTTCATCACGCTCCCGGCCCGTGATCTTCATCGTGGCTTCGTTCACGTCGGTGATCTTCCCGTCCGGGCCGATGGTGACAAGAGGATCGAGCGCGGCTTCGAGCAGGCTTCGGTTGTACTGGCTGGCCCGAAGCTCTTCGTTTTGGGCTAGGAGTTCCTCCTCGGATGCGGCGAGCTCCTCAGCCTGGGACTCGAGTTCGCGGTTCGTGGCGGCGAGTCTTTCTGCGAGTGCCTGCTGCTCGGCAAACAGCAATTCCCGTTCTTCCTCGGCCTGCCTGCGTTCGGTGATGTCCAGGACCATCCCCATTGAACGGATGATTCTGCCGTCTGAGTTCCGCAGGTGTTCGCACCTCTCCTGAACCCAGCGCACCTCATCAGTGTTCTTGCGAACCACCCGATGTTCGATCTCATAAGAATCTACTCCTTCTCGAAGAGAACCGGAATAGACAGCATGGACGGCACCGCGGTCTTCGGGGTGAACACGCTCGAGAAACACCTCGTAGGTGGCGCCAAACTCCTGAGGCTGAAGTCCGAAGATGCGGTAGACCTCATCGGACCAGACGAGCTCGTTCGTCTCGAGGTCCAGCTCCCAACTCCCCAGGTGCGCGATGTTCTGAGAGCGCCGGAGACGTTCCTCGCTTTTTCGCAGCGCCTCCTCGGTCTGCTTGCGATGTGTGACGTCCCGAACCCAGCCGCGGATGATCGGCTCGGCCCCAACCATGTCCACGGACATGCTGGCCTCGATCCAGACCACGTTTCCGTCGGGACGAATGAAGCGATACTCATCCCGATGACCCTCCATCTGTCCTTCGGACCGGGCACCATCCAGCAATCGAGAGGCGTTTTCCATCACCCGCTCCCGATCTTCCGGATACACGCCCTGGAGCCATCGCTCCCACGAAACCGGCGAGCCCTGCTTGAAACCGAACAGTTCGTAATGCTCCGGGCTCCAGTAGCCGGTGTCCTTAGCCACGTTCCACTCGACGAAGCCGATGTGCCCGGCCTGTGCGATGTGGCGCATCCGTTCTTCGCTCTCGCGGAGGGCCTCCTCGGCCCGCTTGCGCTCGGTTACATCTGTGAAGAGAGCGGCGAATTCGCCGGGCAGCGGACTGTACGCGTAGATCTCCAGGTACTGCCCGGTTGCTTCGAAGAACTCCTCGAACTTGATCTCTCCCCCTTCGAGGGCGACCTTCCCGTATACGCCGATGTAGTCGAACGCGTAGTCCTTGATATCCGCGAAGACCTCTGTGACTCTGCGGCCTTCGATGTCCTCTTTCTTCATGCCAATGATTCGCTCATACGCGGCATTGATTCGCAAAATCCAGTAATCGACAGGTAGCCCGTTTTCGTCGGTGATGATCCGGCAGTGAGCGATGCCGTTGATCTGATTATTGAAGAGCGAGGAATATCGGGTCTCACTCTCTCGCAGCTCCTCCTCGGCCCGCTTGCGCTCGGTGATGTCGCGTGCAGTGACGACAGAGCCAACAATGGCACCGCTCTCGTCATGAATCGGCGCGAAGTTGTAGCTGCCGGTCCAGGTCTCGCCGGTGTCCCTCCGCCGGAGCGTGTACTCGAAGCCGTTAGCGGTCTCTCCTCGCAAGGCTCGGGGCACAGCCCACATGTCGGGAGCTGCGGGCTCCCCGGTGGCCGTGAACCAGACATCGAGAAGGTCGGCGCAGTCGGAGATGTTCTTGGAGCAATCACCCCGGTCCCGAAAACGGTGGTACTTGACAAAGGCGTCATTGAACTCCATGAACTGGCCCTGAGCGTCGGAGATGAAAACGGCATCAGCCATGCTACTCAAGGCTGCCATTAGCGCTCCGCGACTCTCCCGCAGCGCGTCTTCAGCACGCTTGCGCTCGGTGACGTCGTAGGCAATGACCGACGCGCCCAGAGGGTTGTCCTTGTCGTCCTTGGTGAAGGTGACGTCAAGGACGGTATGGATGATTGCACAGTCCTTGGTTCGCACATTGAACTCGACGTTCTTGTCGGGCGCTTCTCCGGCCAGCCAGGTCTTGATCCTGGCTTGGAAACGGACCCGATCTTCGTCGGACGCGAGAAGGTCGAGAGGATCCATGTTGAGGAGTTCTTCTCGGCTGTAGCCACTCATTCGGCTCATCGCTTGGTTCACAGACGTGAGCCTCCGCGTTCGGAAATCGATCTCGTAGATACCGGCCGGCGCATGTTGGATCAGTTCCGAGAGCTTCGCCTCCGACTCCCTCAGAGCCTGCTCGGCATCCTTGCGCTGCGTCTCCTCCGAAATCACGACCAGCACATCATAGGGAGGTCCGGGCTTATCGCTCCTTAGGGGAACCACATTCCTCCGCCACCACCTTGATCCACTGGGGCCACCGGACAATTCATATTCCTCGCGCGGTCGGGGTCTCCCGGATTTAGAGGCCTCTTCGAGGGCCAGCAACAGTCCTGCTCCCTTCGCCGCCGGAACGACATCTTGGATTCGAAGACCCGTCAGGTCACCGGAGCGGTAGGGCTCGTCGAGAAAGTCCCGGTAGGCGCGATTGGTCCAGCGGTAGCGGAGATCAGAGTCAAGGACGAAGATGCCCACGGGTGCGTTCTCGGTGATGGCAAGAAACAGTTCGTTCTCTTCGATTATTTCTCGGAGGGAGGGAGGGAGTGGCTCTTCTTCCACTTCCTGCTCTTGCCCCGGCCTGTAGAAGGTGAGGCTGACAAGTGTCCCTCCGCGAGGACCGGAATAAAGGGCGAGGTGGTCGGCGAGCTTGGCCATGAGTGGGAGGCCCAGGCCGCGGGGGGCGCGCTCCTTCAGACGGTCGGGAGTCTGGAACTCACCCGGCCCCTCTATCTGGATCTCGAGCCTATCGTCGTAGAGGAAGATGGTTATCTCTACGTGGCCCTTGATGGGAGCGTGCTCAATCGCGTTGGCGGTTGCCTCAGACGAGGCAACCGTGATGTCAAAGATGCGCTCCTCGTCGAAGCGTGCCTCGCACGCCGCTTCGGCCACGAACCTGCGGGCCTCGGCCAGCTTGCCCAGATCAGGGGCCAGTGTGAGAGATCGCGATACGGAACGCAGACTGTCAGCCACGACGGCCGGCGCGGTCGAGTTCGCTCTCGAAGCCTATTGCGGGAGCATCGCCAAGAAATCGTTCCGCGACCCTCAAGAAGGACCTCCCAATAACCGACCTCTCGCACCGAGAGGTAGAAGTTGATGTGAGAGTTTTAGCGGTCAACGCTGCTATGAATGCCTGCTAATGACAATATCAGGTTACCAATGTCAGGTTACCCCAATTTCGTTTGCCTATAGCTTCAACCACGGGAGGAGCCTCAACCTCTTGCCCACGCCGCCCAAGACGCGAGGGCATTGCCGGCCGAGAGTCCAGGCGGAGCATCCAAGGCGGTTCTTCTTCTATCCTTTCCTTTCGCATCCCTCTCGAACTCTTCCGGGAACGCGAACGCCTGACACATGTGGTGCTTGGCGGACTTTCGAGCGGGGATGTCCTATGGCGGCAGCGCCATCACGTGCATTTCTCGGCCGGCATCTCTGGGCTCGCTGTAGTCTCAGACTAGAAATACTCCCCTCGGGCTCGCTGATCTCACCTTTCGAGGCGGGTCCGTCACCAACCGGGGATCGTGTGGACGCCCGCGCGGGCCGAGTACCCAGTTCGAGTCTGCGACTACCCAGTTTGGGAGGCGCTGAGAGGGGGAAAAGCCAAGGCAAACCGGATCGGGGAGGTATCGTGATGGCAAGTCTGGCGGACTTAGAAGGTGTCGGGCGAACTAACGCTGAGAAGCTCAGGGCCCAGGGACTCGGGACGACGGACGGTCTCTTGAAAGCCGGCGCCACCCCCAAGGGCCGCGAAGACTTGGCGGCTGCGACGGGGATCAGCGCCAAGCTGATCCTGCGGTGGGTGAACATGGCCGACCTTTTCCGCATCAAAGGGGTGGGAGAAGAGTACTCAGACTTGCTGGAGGCCGCCGGTGTGGATTCGGTCGTCGAGTTGGCCCAGCGTAATCCCGCGAACCTCGTTGCCAAGATGACCCAAGTGAACGAACAGAAGAAGTTGGTCCGCCGGATCCCCACCGAAGGGCAGGTGACGGCTTGGGTGGCGGAGGCGGAGAGGTTGGCGCGGATGGTCATGCATTAGCATGCATTGGGGTCACCTTCCCCCTCCGGCCGCACGGCTCCCGGCGGGATGGGCGTGCACACGGCTGTTCGTCATGCTGGTGCCGTCCTGTGCTAAACTGTGGTCAAGCATTCGTTAGGAATTTTCTTTAGGCACAGCGCCGAGCCTCTCAACCTCCCCGCCCAGTCTCCAGTTTTGCCCTCTCGTTTGTCGCAATATAACTCCGTTCATGGAGGATCTAGTGAATTCAGCGAAACTGTACGTGGGCAACCTCAGTTATGAGACTTCCGAGGCGAGTATTAGGACTGCTTTTGAAGCTCACGGCGAAGTAGCCTCGGTTAACCTCATCACAGACCGCGATTCCGGCCGCCCCAAAGGCTTCGGTTTCGTAGAGATGGGATCGGCCGAGGAAGCCGAGACGGCCAAAGGTGCCCTCGACGGGACCCAGATGGACGGCCGTGCCCTCAAGGTCGATGTGGCCAAGGAGCAGGTGCCCCGTGCGCCTCGCTCAGCCGGCGGCTACGGCGGCGGCAACAACGGCGGCGGCTACAGCGGGAACCGCTGGTAAGAGTCGTTTACAGCTGTCACTTCAGAGACGCCGGCCCCTTGGCCGGCGTCTCTCTGTCCCCAACAACCGCGGTTTGCACCAGCGCATGGCACCCCAAGGGAAGGTGAAATGACCCCAGTTGAACTCCAACAGGACGTTCGCCCCATCGGGGACGTCCAGAATCTTCTCCAGCTCGGTCAGGAGCGCGGATACGTCACCAGCGACGAGATCATGGCGCTGGTCGAGGAATTCGACATGACCGTGGAGGAGATCGAAGACCTTTACTCGCAACTCTTCGATCAGTCCGTTGATGTCTACGAAGAAAGCCCGGTCACCCATGGTGTTCTCGACGCCGTCGAGCCCACTCTCGATCTGTCTATACAGACCGTGACTCAGGACCCTCTTAGGCTGTACATGAAAGAGGCCGGGGCGATACCTTTGCTTACCAGGAGCGAAGAGATCCAGCTCGCCAAGGGCATCGAAATGGGCGACAAGCGGGCCAAGGATCGATTGATCCGGTCAAACCTGCGCCTGGTCATCTCTATCGCCAAGAACTACTACACCCAGGACATGGACCTTCTCGATCTCATTCAGGAAGGAAACACCGGCCTTATCCGGGCGGCGGAGAAGTTCGACTACCACAAGGGTTTCAAGTTCTCCACATATGCCACGTGGTGGATCAGGCAGGCCATTACCCGGTCGATCGCCAACCAGGACCGCAACATCCGCATCCCGGTACACATGATTGAGAAGATCAACAAGCTGGTCCGCACCGAGAGGAAGCTCCTCCAGGAGACGGGCAACGAACCCAGCGAAGACGATCTGGCCGCCGCGCTCGGCATCGAGCCTCACGAAGTGCTGGAGATCCGCGACATCGCCAGGCGCACCACCTCCCTCCAGACTCCTGTCGGCGACGAGGGGGACGCTGAGCTGGGTGATTTCATCCACAACCAGAGCACCCTCGATCCGGCCGACGAGGTCTCCGCGATCCTCGCCAAGGAGAGCGTGGCCAGAGTCCTCCGGGGCATGGGCGAACGGGAGCGCAAGGTGGTGGAGCTCCGCTTTGGCTTCAAAGGCGAACATCCGCGCACTTTGGCCGAGGTGAGTACTCGCTTCAACGTCAGCCGGGAGCGCATCCGCCAGATCGAAGCGAAGGCCCTGGAACAGATCAAGGGGGCTCTTGAGCTCCAAGCCTTGGGAGAGTCGACCTAACGGCCGACATCGCGGCTTCGGCTAGCCGAGCTCGACCTCCACGTTGTGATCCACCCGATCATCTCGAAGCGGAATGATGCCCTTGAGGGATTCCGTCTGCTCGAGGTCCTCTCCATCGAACGTCACCCGAAGAACGGAGGCACGGACGGGGACCTGGATTCCAGTGTCCTCGTCGCCACGGCGTCTTTGCTTGAATGTGATGTGATGGAAGGTCTCTCTGTATCGGTAGTGGATTGCATAGGAGTCCCACTCCTTGGGCATCAGCGGCGCGACTCGTAGCCCGTCCACCTCCAGGTGGAGTCCCATCAGTGTTTCCACTACCAGCCTGTACATCCATCCCGCTGCACCCGTGTACCACGTCCACCCGCCGCGACCAGCATGCGGATCGGCGCCGTAGATGTCGGCGGTCACCACATAAGGCTCGACTTTGTATAGCTCGCGCGACGCGGCGTCGGTCGCACGATGGATCGGATTGAGCATGGAAAAAAGCTCCCAGGCCTCGGGCTGATCGCCCATCATGGCACGAGCCATCGCCACCCAGACAGCCGCGTGCGTGTATTGACCCCCGTTCTCCCGGACCCCAGGCACGTACCCCTTGATGTAGCCAGGCTCCAGGGCGGATGCATCAAACGGCGGGGCAAGGAGCTTTATCAGCGAGTCCTCATGCTCGACAAGCAGCTTGTCGACAGAGACCATGGCCTCACGACAGCGTCCCTCTTCCCCGGCCTTCGATATGACCGCCCAGCTCTGGCTCACCGAATCGATACGGCACTCCTCGTTGACCGAGGAACCCAGGGGCGTGCCGTCGTCGAAATATGCTCTACGGTACCAATGCCCATCCCACGCGTGAGCTTCGACGTTCTCCCGCAGTTCCTCAGCGTGATCGGCGCAGGACCGAGCAAATGCGCGATCTCCGCGTTTGAGAGCGACATCTGCGAAACTCCGCAAATTCTCGTAGAGGAACCAGCCCAGCCATACGCTCTCCCCTCTGCCCTCGTGGCCCACCAGATTCATCCCATCGTTCCAGTCGCCGCCTCCCATGAGTGGCAGGCCATGGCGCCCAAAGCGCAGGCCATGGGTAATCGCGCGGACACAATGCTCGTAGACCGTCGCCACTTCGATGGACCGTTGGGGAAGATCGTAATAGGCCTCTTCCAGCGGACCCAGTGCCCGACCTTCGAGGAACGGCACCATCTCATCGAGCACGCCCGTATCCCCCGTGCACGACACGTAGTGGCATGTTGCATATGGCAGCCATAGGTAGTCGTCAGACGAGTTCGTCCGTACCCCTTGCCCCGCCGGCGGGTGCCACCAGTGCTGTACGTCACCCTCGTGGAACTGGCGTTCGGCGCAACGGAGTAGGTGTTCCCGGGCAAGCCAAGGCGCGGTATGCATGAGAGCCATCACGTCTTGTAGCTGGTCACGAAAGCCATAGGCTCCACCGGATTGGTAGTAGCCGCTGCGACCCCACAGGCGCGAGGAAATAGTCTGGTAGACCAGCCAGCCGTTCGCCAGCACATTCAACGCACTGTCCGGGGTCTCGAGGTGTACAGCGCCAAGGGTACTGTTCCAATGCGCCCACACGGCTTCCAGCGCCTGACGGGCACCGGCCTGACCACTGAAGCGTTGCATGAAGCGACGCGCTTCCTCTGCGTCGGCAGCGGTCCCGATCACGAAAACGACCTCGCGCTCCTGACCATCGGGCACGTCGATCTGCGTCTGCAGAACAGCGCAGGGATCAAGCCCAGCGCCTGTCTTTCCGGATAGCCGCGTTCTGGCCAATCCGGCCGGATCCGCCAACGTTCCGTTGCGACCGATGAACTCCATGCGGCTGCCGGTGATCGTGCGCCTGCCTTCGCTTGTCTGTGCGAAGACCACCCTCTCCGGCCACTGACGAGAGTAGGGGTTCCGGGCAAACAAGGCCCCGGTCTGGACATCCTTCTCGGTAATGATGTGCATGAGATTGGCGTGCCGCCACTCGCCCAAGACCAGCTCCCAATAGGCAGTCAGCGACAGCCGGCGCTCGCGCCCCGAATGATTCCGCAGCTTGACGACCACAAGCTTCACCGGGGCGTCCATCGCGACATACGTAGTCATCTCGGAGAAGATGCGCGACTCGTAATGCTCGAATACGGTGTAGCCGAAGCCATGGCGGCACACATAGCCCGAGCTTCCAGGCGCGGGCAACGGAGTGGGCGACCAGAAGGCTCCCGTTTCCTCGTCTCGAATGTAGACGGCCTCCCCGCTGCTATCGCAGACAGGATCGTTCTCGAAGGGGGTGATGCGAAACTCGTGGGCGTTCTCCGCCCACGAGTAGGCGCCGCCGCTCTCGCTGACCACGGTCCCCATGAAAGGACTGGCAATCACGTTGCACCAGGGAGCAGGAGTGGTCGTGCTTGGCTCGAGGTTGATCACATATTCGCGGCCGTCCGGAGTAAACCCCCCCAGTCCATTGTCGTGCGTCAACTCACGCGCCGGCAGAGGCTCGACGGCATCCGCAGATCGTCCTGGCTGCGGCTCGAGACGCGGCGGCAGACGCTCCGCGGTCATCCGCCGCTGAACCTGCTCGTGCAACGACTCCAGCGTCCCCGTCAGCACGATGCGTGCGACGGTCTGAAACAGCACTCGATCCTCTTCTGAGAGCTCCTCAGCCCGACGGACGAACACTCCCCCGGCCCTGTCCAACGTCGATGCTCCGGGCCCCGCGTTTATCAGCCCAATGATCGCATCGTGAAGGACCGCGCGGTACCCGGAGAAATCTTCATTGAGAATGACAAGATCACACACCAGCCCATGAGCCCTCCAGTACGAGTGGGCCTGCAGGACCTGCCTCGCGAGATCGATTCGACTCACATCCCCCAACCGAAGCAGAACAATCGGGAGATCCCCCGAGATGCCGAATTGCCACAGCCCGGGCTGCCCCAGGCGGTTGCGCGAGATAACGCTGGCCGGGGCACGCCTGAGAGCGCTGCCAAATATCACGGAGGTCGCGAGCCGCGCGTATACCTGTGCATCCGCCTCAGTCATACTGAGTAGGCGAAGCAATTCCTGGCTCTCGAACCACGCCATCTCGAACGCGCGCTCCACGAAGCGCCGATCGCCGTACTTCTCCACCAGCCCCAGCGCGGCCTCTCTCGTCTCAGCCACACCCGTGACCACATGCACCTTCGCCGTCGCGTCCGGCGCAAGGGCCACCGTCCTACGCACAGCCACAATCGGGTCGAGAACGGGCCCGCCTGTGTCGGACAGCCTCATAGAGCCGTCTCGAGTCTCCAGTGCCGCCGGAGCCGCCGTGGTGCGCCCGCGACCGATGAAGCGGGCGCGGTCGGTCTCGTAGGATGCTTGGTCGAGGGGCGCGCCCGGAGCGGCCAACAGGTGGAACATCCAAGGAGGATTCTCCTCGGGCGTTCGGGCGCGACGCCTGCATAGGATGGCCCCACTCTGCGGAAGGATTTCCGTCTCGACGAACAGGTTGCTGAATGCCCTGTGCGCGAGGTCCGCGGCAAGCGGCGCCATCACCACTTCGGCATAGCTTGTAACTTCGATGTCCCTCGTTTTGCCTGAGAGGTTGGTCAACGTTATCTGGCGAATCTCCGCGTCATCCTCGGCCGAGACGCTTATTTCCGTGTGGGTTTCTATCTCATGGTCGACCCTGCGGTATTCGGCGCGGGCCTGCACAAAGATCGCCTCGTACCGGTCCGGCTTGCTCCGCGTTGGCTGATATGCGGCCGACCAGTATCGGGCGGTGTCCCGGTCCCGGAGATAGACGAAGGTGCCATGGTCGTCGCGAGTCGCATCCTCACGCCATCGGGTCACGGCCTGGTCGCGCCAGCGGCTGTAACCACCACCGGCATTGGTGGCCATGACGTGATAGCTGCCGTTGGAAAGCAGGTGGACCTCAGGTAGCGGCGTGTCAGGATCGGAAAACACCCGCATCGCCACTGTCTCGGCCCCTACTCCGTGCTCGGCCTCACTCACTCGGGCTGCGTGGGGATGCATTGTGATGGTCTGTTTAGGGATGCGCTCCTGCAGCAGCAACTCAGTGGTTCGCACCAGCGGGTCGGCGTGGAAACGGCGCTGCATGGGGCCGTCAAGCAAGGCGTGCTCGAGCGCCAGTAGGCTCATCCCCTGATGGTGGGCCATGAAACAGCGCACCGTCGCATGGCTGGTCCCAGGCAACACCCGGGAAGGGGTGAAGTCGATGGCTTCGTACAATCCATAATCACCGAGGAAGCCGCCATCGCAGAGCGCCTGTAGATTGCGACACGCGTCGCGAGGGGCGACGGTCAGAGCGAGGGCAGTTGCGTATGGAGCGATGACCAAATCATCCGCCAGACCGCGCTTGAGACCCAGATCCGGCACGCCGAAAGCGCGGTACTGATACGTCTGGGTCATATCGACGGCGTTGTAGCACGACTCGGAGATGCCCCACGGAACGTGGCGTTGCCGTCCGTAGTCGATCTGTAGCGACACCGCCGCTCTGCAGGCCTGCGCCAACAGCGTGTTTTCGAATCCGGCCAGGAGCAGTTGCGGCATCAAGTACTCGAACATGGAACCACTCCACGACACCAGGGCGACGTCACCTCCGTGACTCGTCAGGAGGCGCCCCAACGCAAACCAATGTTTCTGCGGGACCTGGCCCTGCGCGATGAGCAAGAAGCTTGTCAGCCGGGCTTCGGATGCCAACAGGTCGTACCAGGAAGGATC
>ENA-OSEO01002121-OSEO01002121.1-sediment-metagenome-genome-assembly--contig:-NODE-2121-length-30120-cov-3.577972_pt1 | contig 30120 bp, 25 predicted proteins | sample MGYA00237883_ERZ534232 | MGnify/ENA metagenome assembly ERZ534232 | reverse complement strand
CGCCTACCTGACCGTGCTCTACGACCCGGATCCGCCAAAGCTGATCGGGATTGAGGAACCAGAGAACCAATTGCACCCTCGGTTGTTGCCGGAGTTGGCGGAGGAATGTCGTGAGGCATCCACGCGCACGCAACTCATGGTCACGACCCACTCGCCCTTCTTCGTGAACGGCCTGCAGCCCAAAGAGGTCTGGGTGCTCTACCGCGACAGTGAGGGCTACACCCAGGCGCGGTGCACGGCCGACATGACGGGCGTCAAAGAATTCCTCGACAACGGAGCGCTGCTTGGACACCTATGGATGGAAGGTTACTTCGACGCCGGCGATCCGTTGACCGCCACGGGCGGGTTCAAAGGCCCTCACCACTAGTACGCAATCCAAAACGGAGGTAACAGCCTCACATGCACGTCGAATTCCTGGTCGAAGAACCTTCCGCAGAAGCTGCGCTCCAGAGTCTCGTCCCCAGAATTCTCGGCCCGGAGCACGCCTTCGAAGTCCACGTCTTCCAGGGAGTGCAGGATCTCATGGGAAAACTGCCAAACCGCCTGCGGGCGTACAGCACCTGGATTCCTGATGACTGGTACATCGTTGTGCTCAGGGACACCGACCGGGCGGACTGCCACCAACTGAAGACCACACTCGACACATTGGCAACTCAGGCCGGCCTGGTCACCAAGTCCGCTGCGGGGACTGGCCGCTTCCACGTGATGAACCGGCTGGCCGTCGAGGAGCTGGAGGCCTGGTTTTTCGGCGACGTCGAGGCACTCCGCGCCGCGTATCCCCGTGTGCCTGCCAGCCTGGGCAAGCAGGCGCGATATCGCGAGCCTGACCAGATCGGGAGAGGCACCAAAGAGGCATTGCATCGTCTGCTGCAACGCAACGGATACCATCGCGAGGGTGTGCCGCGGATTGCGACCGCGCGGGAAATTTCGAGCCACATGGACCCGGACCGGAATCGATCGCACAGCTTCCAGATGTTTCGGGACGGATTGAGAGCGCTGGTCCGGTAAGTGGCGCCCAAGCCATTGACCTCACGGCCGCAGGCGATAAAGGTAGCAGACACAAAAAACTGTATCCCCAAAAAGGAAGGGCACAGCCGTGGATTGTCGAAACTGTGGAGCGCCGCTGAAGACCGCGAGCGCCGGCGATTATCTGGTATGCGAATACTGCGATACGATCTACTTCCCGGAGGCGTCACGCGATAACGTGCGCGTGCTGGGCGACGCATCGCCAATGGATTGCCCGGTGTGTCACGAACCGCTGGTCTCCGCCGAGATATCGCGCCTAGCGGTGCTGTCCTGCGCGCGCTGCCACGGAATTCTGGCACGGCAGGGCGATTTCGCCTTGCTCGTGAAGCACTTGCGCGCCAATCCGTGGGGGCCGGAAGAGCTGCGCATGAAGCCGCTCGAACGGAAACACCTCGCACGCCGCATCGACTGCCCGCAGTGCCACCAGCCGATGAACACGCACCCGTACTACGGGCCAGGCAACGTTGTGATCGACAATTGCATCGCCTGCGGGCTGGTGTGGCTCGACTACGGTGAGCTGTATCGCATCGTTCACGCTCCCGGGCGGGACCGTGTACAACCTTCGTAGCGCGCCCCGAGGGTACGCGGATGCAGACCAAGTCGGACGGTCTGCCCAGGACGACATAAGGAGGGTCACTTCCACTGCGCAGTGGCGAACAACCACACGGTGACATTTCTTGAACTACGTCAGCGTATCTCTCAGATGACCTGCATTTAGGGCACGGTATCAGAGAGATCGCGGCGTAATGGTTGAACAGCAGTCCGTCGAGCAAGCGCCATCCCGAAGCATAATCGCATATTGGGGGCGTGACAGGCGGCGGTGAATTCGTGCCGTGGACTTTCGCAACGCATCGGTAGATTCTTCAGATCTGAGATTCATCACTGAGGAAAAATACTCGAAGATTTGCCGCTACACCATTACTGGGGAGAGCACCCCGCTCCCCGCGCTGTTCAAATCGCTGCCACAGCAGCTCATGCCCGGTCAGGTGCAGGTGCAGGCCCCCACCCCGACCCTCCCCCAAATCTGGGGGAGGGTGCAAGATCGCGATATGAGGGCAAAGCAAAGGACCAGTGCAGCATTCTCCCCTCTCCCAGGTTTTGGGAGAGGGGTAGGGGGAGAGGGCCGCATCTTGTGTACCAAACGCCAACTCGATGGCAAGCGAATACGCACCACCGCAGCTATCCAACGAAGGGCTCGTGAGTTACGCCACGAGATGACCCCGGCAGAAACCATGCTTTGGACCAGACTCCGGAGAAAGGACCTGCATGGTTTCAAGTTCCGCCGCCAGCATCCATTGGGTCCATTCATCGTGGACTTTTGCTGTCCGGTCCATCGCCTGATCGTCGAGTTGGACGGTCCGATTCACGATCGACAAACTCAACATGATGCAGCACGCACAGAGCAGCTCGAGCAGTTCGGATATCGCGTAATCCGATTCCGAAACGAAGAAGTTCTGTCCGACGTGGAACGTGTCGTATTCGAGATATCACAGGTCTGCAAGTGCTGAAAGATGACTCTCATACAACACACCCCGGCTTGCATTGACTGGGAGGGTTCCAGATACGATGGAGGTTCCTCTCGACGTACTGTCACTGCCGCTCGATTGCGGACTGGCGACAATAGAAGCGAAATCGCCAAGTACCAGAGTTCGTTAGCCTGCGAATCCGACCGGCACCTGTATCAACGCCCATACAGGCACACAACTCAACGCACATCACAGAGCGGACTGGCCGAATCAACGCCCATTGCGCCCGGGCACGTCGCCGGCCGGAGTATATTCGCAGCTTGTGGCCACAATTCGCAGAGAGTCTCCCGAAAGAACACATTCAGGCAATCGTCTGGTGGATCGCATCTTTTTCGCTCGATATTCGTAACCAGGAGCTCTATTCGTTGCAACTCACTCGCGATGAAGTCACCAATGACGGGTATTCGTTCACCGCATTTCAGCTCGTGCCCCTGCTGTTTCTCGGAAATGAGCATGTCGATCGCGGATCGGAGCTCGGGTGAGTCAACCGTATGGGTCACGAGTCTCTCGAACTCTGTGGGAACCACCCCGAGATCGCGCTCTAGCCAACGAATGGCTAACAACGGGCGTAGTACATAGAAGTATTTCTTGACCCAAACCACCTCTCGCTGAAGATATACCCGATAATTGCCCAGCGCCATGTACCAGTAATGATACAGACACGCTGTTGGTGAATAGAACACCGGCAACAAACCTCTGAGTCCGGCGACAATGGACGCCTCTTCGCGATAGACAATGGGAGAGCCTAGCCACTCGAGAAGCGGTGGATTCGATTTCCGAAGCAGCTTCAACGCCTTCTTCAGATCCCAACCGTTGATATCTAGCGGAGCGACAGCGTCATCTTCCAGTACATCTCTCCTTCGTTCGCTATCGATGCTTAGATACCACGCTGGGGGGTGCGCATAGATAAACCGCACATCGTAATCGCTATCGGTTGAGGCAAATCCCCAGGCCCTGCTGCCCGACTCGCAGGCGTAGATGATCTTGACGGCTTCGCTTTCTTCAATGTTGCTGAGATGTTGGAGTATCTGATTCCGCATTGCCTTCACCATTCTGAATCGCGTATCGTGCAGCTGACCAGCCCTGCAGATGGCATTGTAGCACAACTGGCCATGAAGACACAGCACGGGTCACCACCCGTCGCCGCAAATAGGGCAGTTGCTCCGGGAGGTGTTCGAGTCGCTACAGAGAGCGTATTCGAGCGACGTAGCGAACCGCTGACCGCGCGACGCCACCTCGCGAGCATCCAGGAAGACTGCCGCGTCGATTATGGGCGGCTCCCGCCTCAGTTTCCAACACGGTAGGGCTTGTAGCGCCTACGCGCCGAGCGCTAGTTTGGCCTGCTTGTTGAGCTTGCCACGTTCGTGCGTGGCGAGGATGCGCTTGCGGATACGCAGGCTCTGCGGCGTGACCTCGAGCAGCTCGTCGTCGCCCATCGCTTCGAGGTACTCATCCAGGCTCATCTCGCGCGGCGGGGTGAGACGAATCTCGATGTCCTTGTTGGATGAGCGCATGTTGGTGAGGTGCTTCTGCTTGCAGACGTTCACCCCCAGGTCGCCGGGGCGGATGTGCTCACCGACAACCATGCCCTCGTAGACCTCCACGCCGGGGCCGATGAACAGGATGCCGCGCTCTTCGGCATTCTTCAGCCCGAAATTCGTGGTGATGCCGGCCTCCCAGGCGACGAGCGAGCCGCGCGTCCGCGCGATGACCGCACCGGCGAGCGGGCCGTAGCCGTGGAAGATGGAGGTCATGATCCCCAGACCACGGGTTGCGTTCATGAACTGGTAGCGGAACCCGAGCAGCCCGCGGGTGGGCGCCAGATAGGTCACGAATACACCATCAGAGGTGTTCGTCATGTCGAGCATGCGTCCCTGCCGGTTAGCGAGCATTTCCATCACGGTGCCCAGTGTGTCGGCGGTCGCTTCGACGTGGACCTCTTCGTATGGCTCCAGCGTCTCGCCGTTCTCACCCTGGTGGAAGATCACTTCGGGACGGGAGACCTGGAACTCGTAGCCTTCACGGCGCATCGTCTCGACGAGGATCGCCAGGTGCAGCTCGCCACGGCCCGATACGACGAACGTGTTGGCGCTGTCGGTCTCGGCAACACGCAGCGCGACGTTGTGGCGCAGCTCCTCGAACAGCCGGTCGCGCAGGTTTCGTGACGTCCCCCAACGTCCCTCACGTCCGGCGAGCGGCGACGTATTCACGCCGAAGGTCATGCGCACAGTCGGCTCTTCGACGTGAATCACCGGCAACGCAACCGGATGTGCGACGTCGGCGAGCGTCTCGCCAATCGCGATGTCCTCCAGGCCGGCGATGGCGACGATCTCGCCCGCTTCCGCCGATTCGACGTCGACGCGGTCCAGGTTCTGGTACACACCGAGATAGCGCACCCGTTCGGGCAAAATGCCGTCGTGCAGCGTTATCCGCGCCACGGACTGTCCGACAGTCACGCGGCCGGCGACGACACGCCCGACCGCGGTCATACCGCGGTAGGCATCGTAGCTCAGGTTCGCGACGAGCATCTGCAGCGGCGCATCGAGATCGACGCGCGGTGCCGGGATGTGGCGCAGGATGGCATCGAACAGCGGCTGCAGGTCGGGACCCAGCTCAGGGGTCAGTCCGGCCTGACCGACGAGCGCGTTGGAGTAGACGACGGCGAAATCGGCCTGCGCGTCAGTTGCGCCCAGCTCGATGAACAGGTCGAAGGTCTGGTTGAGCGCGCGTAACGGATCGGCGTTCTTGCGGTCCACCTTGTTGATGACCACCACGGCGCGATGGCCCATTTCGAGCGCCTTCTTTAACACGAAGCGCGTCTGTGGCATCGGCCCTTCGGCGGCATCGACCAGGAGCAGGACGCCGTCTACCATACTCATGACGCGCTCGACCTCGCCGCCGAAATCGGCGTGGCCGGGCGTATCGACGATGTTGATCTTGACCCAGCTTTGCTCGAGCGGGTCGAAGATAGCGATGGCGGTATTTTTCGCCAGAATCGTAATCCCTCGCTCGCGTTCCAGATCGTTGGAGTCCATCACGCGCTCGGCCACTTGCTGGTTGGAGCGGAATACACGCGCCTGACGCAGCAGGCCGTCGACCAGCGTGGTCTTGCCGTGGTCCACGTGGGCAATGATCGCAATGTTGCGGATTTCTTTTCGTTCGGTAAGCACAGACGCCTCTCCTCGGTTTTCAATCGCAAAGAAAAACCGATACCACGGCCACAGGCCCATAGCATCGGTCGGCAGATACGTGTTTGCACGCATCTTGGGACACCCTTGTTAGCTGCCAACGACCTCACAGTATACGTCAGGACGAACGTGGTGTCAAATATCGTTCACAGCCGGATGCAGACAGGATTTTTAGCACCACTGAATCCGCTTCGACACGACAAGGTTGCAAGCGGGCGCGCCCGCGCAGTACCAGACTGTGCCAATCTACACTGGTAGGTTCCCGTACGCCATCCACCCGGAAGCGTCAGCCCCGGCACACCGCCAGCAAGAAGAGGCTACGTCCAACCCCACCGTTTACGAATAGAGTCTGGAGGCGACAAGCGGTTTGTTAACCTTAAGAAACGTGTTTAGGGTGGGAAATTCGCTTGACAAGCGATCCGCTTCTGTGGTATAGTATAAACGTCTATAGTCGTCTATAGTCATTCGTATAGGGCTATCCCCTCTTCACTTCCGATTGGAGACAGAATTGCCAATGATGCCAGAATTGAGTCGCTCGGGACCCACCCCGATCTACAAGCAGATCAAATCGTGGATGCGCCAGGAGATCCAGAGCGGGGCATGGGCGGAACATCACAAATTGAGATCTGAAGACGACCTTGCCGAAATTCTGAATGTGAGCCGTGGAACGGTGCGTAAGGCAATCACAGAGCTCATCACCGAAGGGCTGCTCGTGCGAACACACGGACGGGGCACATTCGTCTCCGGCAATGCGCTGGAACAGCCGCTGGCGGAGCGTTTGGTCACGTTCTCCGAGGACTTGCTCGGCAAAGGGATTGCGTTCGAGACTCACGTCCTGGAACAAAGTCTCATCCAGCCGACGACGCGCATCTCTTCTCTGCTCTCCGTCGCTACCGATGCACCGGTGTTCTTCCTCAAGCGCGTTCGACTGGTCAGCGGCCAACCGATCACCCTGCTACACAACTACGTGGCCTGCGGCAAATGCCCCGGCATCGAAACGGCAGACTTCACGCGATACCGTCTTTTCGAGGTACTCGAGGATCGATACGGTCTGCCGATCGATTGGGGGCGCCGCACATTCGAGGCACGCACGCCGAGTGAAGAGGCAGCACGGCTACTGGACATCCCCACCTCCAGCCCAGTCATGTACATGGAGCAGATTGCATACCTGCGGGATGGTTCACCTATCGAGCTGTCCGATCTGTGGATCAAGGGGGACCGCTACCGTTTGTCCGCAGTGCTGAGACGCGGGGAAGGTCATTCGAGCGAGACCGGCAGCATCTTCGTCGCACCGTCCGGAACCCCGTGAGGCCGGTCTTTTCAGCAAACCCGCAGGCGATCCAAACGCCTTGAACAAAGCCTACAACACATAGCAAAGGAGCAAGCAAGCCGTGTCCAATACAGTGCCTACCACCAAGAGTCGAGTCGCGCGATCACAAGGGGGAGACGCCATCCGTAAGATCGTATCCGCTCGCGAAATGGGTGTATTCGTCGCCCTTGTGCTGATGGCATTATTCTTGAGTTTTGCTACCCCGGCATTCATGAACGTGCGGAACCTCCTCAACGTGGGGCGGCAGGTGTCCCTCATCGGTATCATGGCCGTGGGGATGAGCTTCGTGCTCATCTCTCTGGAAATCGATCTGTCGATCGGGTCGATCTATGCCCTATCCGGCCTGATGACCGGCATCCTGCTCATCAACGGCTGGAACCTGTGGCTCGCTATCCTGGTCGGTTTGATCATCGGCGCCGCCGTAGGGTTCTTCAACGGCTGGTTCTCGACTTACGGTCAATTGCCATCATTCATCGTCACTCTCGGGATGATGAGCGTTGCACGCGGGATCGCACTGCTGATCACTAACGGACAACCCGTTACGATCAACGAGAAATTCGGCGGGGATCCGCAAGCGCTGAAGACATTCTATTTCCTGGGACAAGGGCGCATCTTCGATTGGATACCGATGCAACTGGTTTTCTTCATCGTCATCGCCGCACTGGGCTGGATACTCCTGTCCAAGACAGTTTTCGGCTTTCGTGTATACGCGGTGGGAGGCAGCGGCAAAGCCGCGCGGACCTCCGGTATCAATGTGTTCAACACGAAAATCTGGGCGTTCGTGATTATGGGTGTGCTGAGCGCTCTGTCCGGCATTCTGAGCCTCGCTTTCCTTCCCAGCGGTCAGGCCGGTCGCACGGGAGTCGGGTTGGAGCTGGATGTCATCGCGGCGACGATCATCGGGGGAGCCTCACTGGGGGGAGGCGAGGGCACCATTTTGGGAGCGATCCTGGGTGTGCTAATCATCGGCACGCTCAGGAATGGGCTGGTGTTGATGGGCATCTCTCCCTTCTGGCAGGAGACTGTCATCGGGGCTGTGATCATCCTGGCAGTAGGCATCGACAAGTGGACGCGACAAAGCAGACAACAAACTTGATCGTGCGGATCAATGTTCCTGTCGATTTTTGCAGAAGGCTGTTTTCGGTTTGAAAGGAGGTGGGGGCGGAAGAACCTGCGGTGAACGTTGGCCCTTTAGCTGGTAGCTGAAATGCGAAGATCTCGTTCAACTCCGTGCAAGCGGTTGGGAAAAACCATTCGAAGGAGAGGTTGACAATGAAAGTACGAAAGAACATTCTGTTGTTGGGTTCGCTTTTGATGATCGTGATGATGCTCGCCCTGTACCTGCCCGTTGCGGCGCAGGAACCGGTTACGGTCGATCCGAAGGATTTCGAGCTGAATCCGCGTATCGCCGAGAGAATGGCAGCGGGCGAGAAACCCGTGATCCGTGTCTCCTATCACGACGTATCCAACGAATTCGCTCCGTTCATGAAACAAGGCGTCGATAAGGCCGCAGGAGAATTCGGAATCGACGTCACCATGGTCGGCCCGGTCGGCCCCGACGCTGAAGCGCAAATCGCCGAACTCGAAAGCCTCGTCGAAGCCGGTGTCGATGGCCTGGCGATCTCCTCGGTCAGCTCCGGCGCACTCGCCCCGGTCATCCAGCGCTTCATCGAAGATGGCATCCCAGTGGTGACCTTCAACACCGATAACCCCGAAAGCGGCAGACTGGCTTTCGCCGGTCAGGACCTCGTCCAATCCGGACACGATGCCGCAGTCGCACTGGCCGACCTGCTCGGCGGTAAGGGTGATGTCATCATCACCACCCTCGATGCCGCTGCGCAATGGTCTATCGACCGCGAAACCGGTGCCCGCGCTGGCTTCGCCGAATATCCCGACATCAAGGTCTTGCAGACCGTCAACACCGGCACCGAACCGCAGGAAATCTACGCCACCATCGAGAATGCCATGCTCGCCAACCCGACCGTCTCCGGCATCCTCTCGTTGGAGTGCTGCTCGGTCTCACCCGCCGGTGAGTACGTGAAACGCAACAACCTGGGCGATCAGGTGACCGTCGTCGGCTTCGACGAAGTCCCGACCACCCTCGATCTGATCGATGAAGGCTTCGTGGCTGCCAGCTTCAGCCAGGCACCGCCGCGCCAGACCTACGAGTCGGTCAAGATGCTCGTCGACTTCCTGAGCGGTACCCCGATCTCCGATGTGGACACCGGTATCGCCCGCATCGATCAGACTAACGTCGAGGAGTACATGACGGCACCCGCCGAATAAGGCGGACCCGAACACGGCCCATGCTGAGGGTGGCGAGCCAAAGTGCACACGCGACAGAAAACCGCTCGCCACCACTCAGCCAGGCACACAGGTACACATCGCGTCGCACGGGGAAATATGGTAGTACCCGGTTGACACACAGTCGCATAGTTCAGTAACTACAACAAAGCATGTTATCTCAGCACGAGAGGAATTTCCTCCACATGAGCGATGTAACTCCAGCAATTATCCGGTTAGAGAATATCAGTAAACGTTTCCCAGGAGTGCAGGCACTGGACGGCGTCAGTCTGGACGTCTATCCCGGCGAGATCCACGCGATCGTCGGAGAAAACGGTGCCGGCAAAAGCACCCTGATGAATATTCTGGCGGGCGAACACCAGCCCGATTCGGGCAGGCTCATCTATGAAGGCGAAGAATGCCAGATTCCCAATCCCCACGTTTCGCAGCAGATGGGGATCAGTGTCGTCTACCAGGAGTTGGCGCTGTGTCCAAACCTCAGCATCGCCGACAACATATCGCTTTCCTCTGCCGGCGGAGGTTTGGGCTTACGTTTTGTAGCCAGACACGAATTCCTGAAGACAGCCCGGCAAGCGCTGAGCCGTTTGGGGATGGAAAACGTGGATCTGCAACGACCCGTCGGACAATTGAGCGTGGCCCAACAACAACTCGTCGAGATCGCCAAAGCGATCTCCAGCCGCGCCAAGATTCTGATCCTGGACGAGCCGAACTCCGCTCTGACAAACGAAGAGACCGAGCACCTCTTTTCCGTGCTCAGGCAGCTGCGCGAGAACAACGTCGCCATTCTGTACGTTTCGCATCGTCTGGAAGAAGTCCTGGAGGTCTCGGATCGGATCACCGTTTTGCGCGACGGCCATTTCATTGCGACGATCGATGCAGCCGAAGCGACGGTTCAGCAGCTCATCGCCAAGATGGTTGGGCGGGATGTCGAAGCGATATATGTCCACCACGGGGAGCGCATCGAGCCCGGCGCAGTGGCCTTCGAGGCACAGCACTTGAGCAGCGGAAAGGCAATCTCCGACGTGTCGTTCCAGGTCCGTGCCGGGGAAATCGTCGGTATCGCGGGGTTGCCCGACTCGGGAAAGGATGAATTGGTGGAATGCTGCTTCGGCTTGCGACGGTACGAGGGAGAAATCAGGGTCAACGGGGAGCTGGTAGCGGTCACATCGCCAGGCAAGGCAATCCAGCGGGGAGCCACCTTGATCCCTGCCGACCGGCGCGGGCGAGGCGCCCTGTCGTTGATGGCTGTGCAGGATAATATATCGGCTTCCGAACTGGCATCGGTGAGCAACGCTGGATTCCTGAACCGCCGTGCCATTCGCGAACGTGCGGAAGATTATGTCAGGCAATTGGACATTCGCATCGCCTCGCTGTCGCAGAAGATGATGACGCTGAGCGGTGGCAACCAGCAGAAGGTGATTATCGCCCGCGCGCTGGCGACCAAACCCGCGGTGTTACTGCTACACGAGCCGACACGGGGGATCGATGTCGGCGCAAAAGCGGAAATCTATGCCATCCTGCACCTCCTGGCTGCCCAAGGCGTGGCATCGCTCATCATCTCGTCCGAGCTACCCGAATTACTGGGACAGTGCGATCGTATCCTTGCCATGTGCGCTGGGACGATCACCGGGCAATTCGTGCAAGGCGATGCCACTGAAGAGAACGTATTGGCCTGTGCGATGGGACAGGCGGTCCATCTATGAGTGAAGAACCACGATACGCCGGCGTGTTAACCATTTCCATGAGGGAGGGGTACAGATTGTGAGCAAACCGATCATCACTGTGGTCGGCAGTTTTGCTGTGGGCATGACCATCCGGACCAGCCACATGCCCATCTTCGGCGAAACGCTGATCGGATCTGATTTCGATATGGGGCCCGGCGGTAAGGGGTCCAATCAAGCGGTGGCAACCACACGGTTGGGAGCCAAATCGTACTTCGCCGCAATCATCGGCGATGACAAACTCAGCGAGGTAGCCACCGAGCTGTATCGCCGAGAGGGAGTGGACACCACCTACCTGGAGCAGACCCCGGCCAGCCCGACCGGAGTCGGCTTCATCATCCTGAACCAACAGGGCGAGAACGGGATCATTCTGGACATGGGCGCCAACAACCTGATGGATGCCGCGTGGGTGGATCGCATAGAAATGCAGATTGCCCGCAGTGCGGTCGTGATGGCCGTGCTCGAGATTCCTCCGGTCGCAGCGCTCCGCGCCATGGCCCTTGGCAAGAAACATGGCGTCACCACCATTCTGAATCCGGCGCCGGCTACGCGTTTGGATCCGGATGCCATGAAGCACATCGATTACCTGACTCCGAACGAAACGGAACTGCGCATCCTGATGGGGTTGGCCCCCGACGACCGTACACCGACGGTCGATCTGGCGCAGCAGTTGCGGAAACAGGGGGTACGCGCTCTTGTCGTGACCCGCGGCGAGAACGGAGCGTTGATTCTGACGGATGATGGAGAGTTGGAGATCGCCGGCGTGAGCGTGGAGGTCGTAGATACAACGGGCGCTGGAGACGCCTTCAATTCAGGGCTGGCGGTTGCCCTGGCCGATGGAAAAGATATCGTCGAAGCGGTGAAATACGCCAATTGCGCCGGCGCTATTGCCTGCACCAGGCTGGGGGTGATCCCCTCTCTGGCAACACGCGTTGCAGTCGAACAACTATACAAAGAACGATATGGTTAGTTGAAAGGAGACCCAATTCATGAAAAGTGGAAAGATATTGAATGCTGATCTCAGTTATGCCATCTCTTCGATGGGACACGGGGACTTGATGATCGTGTGTGACGCAGGCTTCCCGATTCCCAACAGTGCTTGGCGTGTGGACCTGGCGCTGGTACAAGACGTTCCCGATTTGGCAACCGTGTTATCGGCCATTGCCGGCGAATTCATCGCTGAGAAGGTATCTTACGCTGCCGAGATGGCTGAGAACAATCCGCCCCTCCTCGAAAAGGTGAAACGTTACTTCCCTGCGTGCGAATATGCACCGATTCCGCACGAGCAAATTCTGGCTGAGATGGCAAACAAAGCCAAGGTCATCGTGCGGACGGGCGCATTCGATCCATGGGGCAACATCCTGCTGTATTCAGGCGTCGACGCACCGGTCTGGTTCTCCAAGCCCGGTCTCAAGGTGCCCGAGGTATACCGCAAGCGTGTAGAACAGATGAAAGCGGGCAAATGACGTTGGGCAACTGGCAAGAAAGGAAACAGGGATTGGAGAAGCAAATCACTTCTCGCGAGCGGGTCAGGACTGCTCTGCGACACGAAGAACCAGACCGTGTGCCGGTCGATTTCCTGGCGACACCCGAAATATGGCACAGACTGGTTGAACGAATGCAGCCGGACATCGCGGCTGTGGGCAATTCGGAATATTTCGATCCGACCTGGGAAGCCATCCTGCGCGAGTTACAGATCGATCTGCGGACACTATCCTACGATCAGTTCTGCAATCCTCCACAATCGGCATTGCACGCCAATACCAAAGTCAGTTGGTGGGAGGCGCTGAGCCGCTCCCTGCCGAACCGCATGTGGCGCCAATCGACGCGCGACGGAGACTTCTACGACATCTGGGGGCGTCACTTTCGTGTGGAGCGGGTTCCGACCGGCGCCTACGAGGCACTCGCCAGCTTTCCGCTCGGGGCAATGACGACGCTCGAAGAGGTCAAGCAGTTCCCCTGGCCCGCGCCTGACTGGTGGGATTTCAGCCGGTTATCGGACGTGTTACAACAATTGGATGCCCACGAAGAATACCATCTCCGTTTTCGGATAGGCTCGATCTTCGAAGTGGCCTGGCAATTGTACGGAATGGAGAAATTCCTTGTAGATCTGGCGATGGACCCAACGATTCCGCTGTACATCATGGAGCGGTTGACCGACGTGTACGTCGAAATCACGCGGCGTGCGCTCGAAGCGGCGAAGGGACGCTTGGACATGGTCTATTTCTACGACGATGTGGCCACCCAGGAGTCGCTACTGATGTCCAGACGGATGTGGAGCAAGGTGATCCGTCCGCGACACGAACAACTCATCGAAGTCGCCAAATCGCGCGGTGTCGGCGTGATGTATCACTGCGATGGCGCCATCGCACCACTCATTCCCGAGCTGATCGACATGGGAATCGATCTGCTGAATCCGGTCCAGGCGGACGCAGCAGGCATGGATCCGGCCCAGCTGAAAGCGGAGTTTGGCGACCGGTTGAGCTTCCACGGAGGTATCGACATCATCCAGACACTACCGAAAGGGACGCCGGAAGCCGTGCGGGCGGAAGTTCGCGAACGAATCGACGTGTTGGGGCGCGACGGCGGATACATTCTCGCCAGTTCTCACCACATCCAATCGGATACACCCCTGGAGAACGTGTTTGCGATGTATGATCTGAATCTGCGATATCGCGACAATTCGCGCTAGAGAGCCGTTGCTTGAACGGACACGGTTGGTTCACAGACATAACAGCGTTCTGGCTGTTCGCAGCAAATCGTTAGAGCGGCTTCTGACCGAACGGAGTGTACGGCTTCCTTCACTATCACAGCGCATGAGGTGCTTGGCGTGTACGGCTGGTGCTGCGCACAAGAATCTCGGCGCCGACGCAGAGTTTCGGGCTAGCAGCGTCCATCCGCTGGGTAGCGTACCGGACGTGGAATATGTCAATCCCAACGAACGGCCTCGGGCGGCGAGGACATCAAGCGCCTGCTACCGCCCGAGGTTGATCCTGTTTATGACCGCGCCGGCCCGCTGCTGGTCCACTGGGGTCGGACTTAAAACGGCACCCGGGTGCGACCCAATGAGCGGCGGCCACTCCAGCGCACTGGCAGTCGTACCATCCACGAATCCGACACGGATACTCGCATGGGCTCGCCCTGGCCGATCTGCACGCCGATCCGCTACGGTGCATTCTGGCAGTGCGGGCAGAGCTCACTCGATTGCACTGGTTTCGTGTGCTGCGAACCACCGCTGAACGTCATCCGAGTACCTGGCCCGCAACACGTGGGCACGAGTACCAGCCGAGGACGGCAGTGCTCACGACGCGCTCGCACGCCACTCGCCGGAATCGTTACCCGCATGCTTCTACGACGGACCATTCGCGGGCCGCTCCCCGGACTCCGAGCCGGACGTCGTGGCATTCGCCTTTACGAAGGTACCATTGCGCAGATCGCGTAGCGCCTCTTCGATTTCCTCACGGGTGTTCATCACGAACGGTCCGTATCGTGCAATGGGCTCATGCAGAGGTTGTCCGGAGACCAGCAGAAATCGCCCAGGCTGAGATTCCGTCTCGACCCTGACCGAGTCGCCGTCACCCAACACGGCCAACCGTGGAGAGCCCACCGCCACACCGGGGACGCCGTCGGTCGCGCCGATCACGGCCTCGCCCTGGAAGACATAGATGAACGCGTTATGCCCGTGCTGCAGCGGCTGCTCGAACGATGTCCCGGCGGGCATGGAGACATCGAGATAGCCGGGATCTGCAAATATCCCACTCACGGCGCCTTTGATGCCATCGACTGCGCCGGCGATGATCCGGATCGTCACGCCGCCTTTGCGATGTACCATCGGGATACTGGCCGCTGAGACATCCCGGTAGCGCGGAACGGTCATCTTCTGTTTGGCCGGGAGGTTGACCCACAACTGGAAGCCATCCAGCCGCTCTTCGGTCTCCTGCGGCATCTCCTCGTGCAGAATACCACTGCCCGCCGTCATCCACTGGATATCACCTCCCCGAATGCTGCCTGCATTTCCCAGGCTATCCTCGTGGCGGACCGTGCCTGCCAGCATGTAGGTGACCGTCTCGATGCCGCGATGTGGGTGCATCGGAAACCCGGCAATGTAGTCTGCCGGATCGTCCGACCCGAAATGGTCGAACAAGAGAAACGGATCTAAGTAATCCAGCCGGCGGGTGGCAATGCTCCGTTTCAAGCGCACACCAGCCCCTTCCATCACTGACTGTGGTTCGATGAGTTCCTTCACCTGCCGCCGTTGTAAATAACCTGCCATCATCCACTCCTTCACTCTACCGGTTAGCAGCCTTGTCACGTGCTCGATGTGACCTGCAGATTCACCTGCGTGTTGCCGAGTTCAGACTATACCGACCGCGAATGCGCTTCACCCGTACGGCAGCTTACGTGATCAGACAGTCTTGTCACGGTGGAAGGCGTTCAATGGCCGCCCGAAATCCTGGGGGGGCGCGAGATCGCGTTTCTTGCCATAACGTTATCGTAGCGCACAATCAGTTCTATTTATATGACGCGGCTCATATCACATTTCTTACGGACTCGCCGGAACATCGCGCCGATACAGATTCCACGGCATGAGACGCGGCCCGCGACGTAAAGCCGCGCAAATTGCATAAGTTCAAGTTTGCAAAATCTGATGAATTGTTATAAAATCTCTCGAAACCTCACACCTTCTTTAGATTCTGTATCTTGCGAGGCAGCATGAGCAGTTACCCCATCAATCTACATGGATTGCGTGACCGGCTGTGTATAGTCGTTGGCGGCGGGCATGTTGCCGAACGAAAGATCCAGTCCTTGCTGGAAACTCAAGCGATGGTGAGAGTCATCAGCCCGGCCTTATCCGACACTCTCCGGATATTGGTGGACCGTGGCGACATCCAGCATGTGCCGCGCGCCTATCGGGAGGGTGACCTGGACGGCGCATTCCTCGCCTTTGCGGCGACGGATGACCCGGCGACCAATCGCGCGGTTGGCCGTGACGCGCAGGCCCGCCGTGTACTCGTCGACGTCGTCGACGACCCGGCGCTTTGTTCGTTCACCGTGCCGGCGGTAGTGCGGCGCGGCTCGTTGACACTCGGTGTTTCGACCGGCGGACAAAGCCCAGCGCTGGCAGCACACATCCGCCGACAATTGCAGGACACTTTCGGACCCGAATATGCCGCCCTGACGGACATCCTCGGAGAGCTTCGGGACTCCGTCGCCGAAGCCTGTCCGTCCGCCCACAGGCAACAGCTCTGGTACAGTCTGATCGACTCCGATCTGCTGGAGCTACTCAGAAACGGACAGGTCCAGCAGGCCAGGGACAAAGCGCGGAAGATCGTCCAGGATTACATGGTATCTCTTTACGAAGGACAGGACTGAATGGAAATCGTAGCCATTGGACTCAACCATCACAAAGCTCCTGTAGACGTGCGGGCACGAATGTCACTACTGACCGCCGACATCGAGGATGCACTCTCGTTTTTCGTGCAACAAGCGCAGGGCCGCCAAAATGTGCTCATGGAAGGAACGATCATTTCCACCTGTAACCGGCTCGAGATCTATGCGCTTGCCGGGACATGTGCGGATGGGTCCACGGCCCTGGTCGAATTTCTGAGCCAAAAAAGCGGTGTGGCAAGCCAGATATTGAAGCAGTATCTGGATTACTATCAGGGTGAGGCTGCCGTCGAACATCTCTTCGCAGTCGCCTGTGGGCTCGATTCCCAGGTAGTTGGTGAGAACGAGATTCTCGGACAGGTGCGGGATGCCTACGATGCGGCGAGGGATACGAAAGCGGCTGGCGCCGTGTTGCTAAAGCTGTTCCGGCGTGCAGTGACCGTGGGAAAACGCGCGCGTACAGATACGGCCATCAGCCGCAACGCAGCGTCAGTCAGCTCGGTGGCAGTGGCACTGGCGAAGCAACACTTCCTCGACCTGTCCAGTAAGCGGGCGCTCGTTATCGGATCCGGTGAGATGGGCCGGCAAGCACTGCGCAATCTGGTAATCAGCGGCGTCAGCCAGGTGACGGTCAGCAACCGCACCCGCCTCCACGCCGAGCTGACCGCAGCGCAATACAACGGGCAGGTAGCCGATTTCGAGCGCCTCGAGGACGCACTGCAAGACACAGATATCGTGATCAGCTCTACTGCGGCTCCCCACGCCGTGCTGCACGTTGCCCAGGTCGAAAAGGCGATGGCTACCCGGCCGGATCGTCCCCTGGTGCTGATCGACATCGCCATGCCGCCAGATGTGGAACCCGAAGTGGCACACATCGCTAACGTGTTTCTCTACAACCTGGATGACCTGGGGACGGTAGTGCAAACCAACCTGGAGAAACGCAAACAGGAAATCCCCAAGGTAGAAATGCTGGTCAGAGAGGAGACCGCGCAGTTCATGAGTTGGCTGCGTTCACTCGATATGCTGCCGACGATCGTGGCCTTGCGGCGCCATGCCGATCTCATCTGCCAGGCCGAACTGCAGAAAGCCATGCGCCGGCTCGGTGAGATGGATGACCAACAGCGCGAAGTCGTCCAGGCGATGGCAAAGGCGTTGACAAACAAACTGCTCCATACGCCTACGGTACGGTTGAAGGAACGGGCGTGCGATCAATCTGCCGAGCAATATTCGCAGGTCCTGCAAGACCTGTTCGATCTGCATCTACACGAGTGTAGTTAGACTATGCAAGCACGAGCAGAGGCTCAGGGAACAACGCGGGCAGTTGTCGGCACACGGGGCAGCAAGCTGGCTCTGGTACAGACCAGCGGGATCATCGCCCAACTGAAACGGATTGACGCAGATCTGGACATACAGATGACGACTGTGCGCACCGAAGGCGACATTCTGCACACTGCATCGCTGGCCCAGATCGGAGGCACCGGCGTATTCGTCAAGGAGATCGAAGCGGCGTTGCTCGCCGGTGAGATCGATCTGGCTGTCCACAGTCTGAAGGACCTGCCGGTGCAGCAGCCAGCCGGTCTGTGTATCGGCGCGATCTGCCAGCGTGAGGATCCGCACGACGTGTTGCTCTCGAATCACAACGGTGGGCTTGACGCCCTGCCTGCCGGGGCAGTCGTCGGGACCGGCAGCCTGCGCCGCCGGGCTCAAGTGCTGGCTTACCGCCCCGATCTCGAAGTCAGAGACATCCGCGGAAACGTCGATACCCGCCTGCGCAAGCTGCACGATGGCGAATACGACGCGATTGTCCTGGCAGCGGCGGGATTGAAACGACTGGGACATACCGTGACCGAACAGCAGTATCTGCCATTCGAGACCGTGCTGCCGGCAGTCGGACAGGGCGCGCTCGCTATCGAGATGCGCACGGGCGACGAACGTATCGCGCGACTCATCGCGCCACTCAACGACCCTCCGACTCAGGTCGCAACCCAGGCAGAAGCAGCTTTTCTCGCCGCATTCGGCGGTGGATGCGCCATCCCGCTCGGGGCTTACGCGGAAGTAGCGGACGATGTGCTGACGTTACAGGGTATGGTGTCCAGCCCGGATGGCAGGAGATTGCTTCGTGAACGTATGATTGGTGCACCGCAAGCCCCAGCGACTCTGGGCACGCAACTCGCGCACAGCCTGCTGGCACGCGGCGCCGGGGAGATCATCGCCGAGGTGCTTCGATGAAGGTAAACGGCATAGCCTATTTGATTGGGGCAGGCCCCGGAGCTCCGGACCTGATTACGGTGAAGGGTCGCGAATGTCTCCGGATAGCCGACGTCGTCATCTATGACCGTTTGGCCAGCCCTGAGCTGCTCCAGGAAGCCCGGGCCGGCGCAGAACTGATCTACGTCGGCAAATCTGCAGGACACCATGCGCTCCGGCAGGAAGAGATCAACGCACTCATCGTGCGCAAGGCGCAGGAGGGGAAGGTCGTAGCGCGGCTGAAAGGTGGTGATCCCTTCGTGTTCGGGCGCGGTGGAGAGGAAGCGCTCGCCCTGTGTGAGGCCGGTATCGCTTTCGAGGTAGTCCCCGGCATCACCAGCGCGATTGCAGTCCCCGCCTATGCCGGGATCCCCGTCACGCAGCGAGGTTACACCAGTTCTCTGTCGATCATCACCGGCCACGAGGACCCTGGCAAGGACAACTCCGACCTGGATTGGTCCCAGATCGCTATCGGCTCAGGAACGCTGGTTTTCCTCATGGGTGTGCGCAATCTGCCGGACATCGTCACAGCACTGTTGCGGAATGGGCGCACGCCAGACACGCCCGTTGCGGTCATTCAGCGGGGCACCGAACCCACACAGCAAACTGTGGTCGGATGCCTGGAGAACATCGTGCAGAAGGCACAGGCCGCCGGAATCACCCCACCGGCAATCACCGTCGTCGGCGAGGTCGTGAACCTGCGAGAGCACCTCCGCTGGTTCGACATCAAGCCACTGTTCGGGAAGCGCATTCTCGTAACGCGCTCCCGCGAGCAGGCAAGCGGCCTGTCGGCTCGTTTGCGGGAACTGGGCGCGCAGCCGGTGGAGTTTCCCACGATTCGGATTGTCCCGGCAGAAGATAACGCACCATTGGATCACGCGATCGCCAGGCTGTCCAGCTACGATTGGATCGTGTTCACGAGTGTCAACGGTGTGAAGCATTTCATGGACGGTCTGGCCCGCCATGACCTCGACGCGAGAGCATTTGCCACCGCCAGGCTAGCAGCTATCGGGCCGGTCACGGCAGCCGAGCTGTGGCATTACGCGTTGCGGGCCGATTACGTGCCCGATGATTATGTGGCAGAGGCAGTCTCCGCCGGTCTGGACGTGCAGACCGGGCAGAGGATCCTGCTTCCTCGCGCCGACCTGGCACGCCCCGCGCTGGTCGAAGAATTGCGCGAGAGAGGCTGCGTGGTCGACGAAGTCACTACCTATCGTACCTTGCCCTACGAGCACACAGCGGAAGACGTGCGGGTTCTGTTCGGCACCGCTTTCGATATCGTCACGTTCACCAGCTCTTCGACGGTCCGTAATCTGGTCGCGATTCTCCGCGACATCCTAAGTGATGACTGGCAGGCTGCTCTCCGTGGGGCCAGAATCGCCTGCATCGGACCCATTACGGCAGAGACGGCACAGGAGCTGGGCGTGCAGCCAGACATCGTGGCCGAGGAATACACCATCGCTGGACTCGTGGATGCCATCGTGGCAGCGCAGGGCAAGCACATATCAGGCTGAAAGGCATGTTGGTTCAAAATGGGCGGTTACGCCCATCGATTGGCTGAGATCACTGAGAAACAGGGGGAGTATCCATGAGCGTTTTTCCAACTTACCGGCCGAGACGATTGCGACGGAACGAGAATCTACGGCGCATGGTGCGCGAGACCACAATTGGAATCGATGATTTCGTCTATCCGCTATTCGTCGTACACGGGTACGGAACCAGACAGGAGATCAGCTCGATGCCCGGCAATTATCACCTGTCCGTGGATCAACTGGCAGCAGAGGCCGAGGAGATCGCCGAATTGGGTATTCCGGCTGTGTTGCTGTTCGGTTTGCCTGGACACAAGGACAGCCACGGCACGGAGAATTTCGACCCGCACGGCGTCGTACAGGAAGCGATCCGGGCCATTAAGCAAGCAGTGCCGGAGCTTGTGGTCATTACCGACATCTGCATGTGCGAATACACCGACCACGGGCATTGCGGTATCGTCAAAGGCCAGGGCAATGAGAGCGAAGGGAAAGGACTCCCCGCAGGGTTTGTATTGAACGACGAAACGCTGGATTATCTGGGCAAGGTCGCGTTGTCCCACGCGGAGGCCGGTGCGGATATGGTTGCGCCTTCGGCCATGATGGATGGGCAAATTGCCGCCATCCGTGAGGCATTGGATACAGCGGGTTACGATCAACTGCCGATCATGGCCTACTCTGCCAAGTTCGCTTCGGCCTTCTATGGTCCATTTCGGGAAGCTGCCGACTCACCCCCGCAATTCGGGGACCGCCGTGCGTACCAGATGGATCCGCTCAACACGCGTGAGGCGCTGCGCGAGACCGCATTAGACATCACAGAGGGTGCCGACATCGTCATGGTCAAGCCAGCCCTGTCGTACCTGGACATCATTCGCCTGGTGTGCGATACGTTCGATTATCCGGTCGCCGCCTACAATGTGAGTGGCGAGTTCAGCATGGTCAAGGCAGCCGCGCGCATGGGTTGGATCGACGAGCGTAAGGTCGCCCTGGAGATACTGGGCAGTATCAAACGGGCCGGCGCGGATATCATCATCAGCTACTTCGCAAAGGATGTCGCACGCTGGCTTGCGGAGTGATGCTGGCTGTCGAGGCGGATTGGGGCTGCCAGTAGACTTTCGTCCTCGCGGGATCGATTTGTGGTTTAACCGAGCTGAAGCACTGACTTACAGGAGGAAAGCGACCCATGAATATCGAGCGTTCTAAAATGTTGTTTGCAGAAGCCAAAGAACACATCCCCGGTGGCGTCGACAGTCCGGTGCGGGCTTTTCGCGCAGTCGGAGGACAACCGCTGTTCATTGCCGAAGGACAGGGCGCCATCCTGACCGATGTGGACGGCAACAAGCTCATCGACTACGTGTTGTCGTGGGGACCGCTGATTCTGGGTCATGCACATCCTCAGGTCACCTCGGCACTGCGCATCGCACTGGAACACGGCACAAGCTACGGAGCTCCGACCGCTCTGGAGACGGAACTGGCAATCCTGATCAGCGAGGCCATGCCCGCGATCGAACTGCTCCGCTTCGTCAATTCCGGGACCGAAGCAACGATGAGTGCGTTGCGACTTGCGCGCGCCTATACCGGACGGGACAAGATCGTCAAGTTCGAGGGCTGCTATCATGGACATCCCGACATGCTACTCGTTCAGGCCGGCTCGGGTGTCAGCACCTTGGGTTTGCCGGACAGCCCAGGCGTCCCCAAAGCAACCGTCGCAGACACGTTGGTTGCACCCTTCAATGATCTGGAAGCGGTTCGAAGGCTTTTCGGCGCTTACCAGGGCGAGATTGCCGCTGTCATCGTCGAACCCGTGGCCGGCAATATGGGCGTCGTGCCACCACAGCCCGGCTTCCTGGAGGGTCTGCGCCAGATCACCGCGCAGGCAGGTACGGTGCTGATCTTCGACGAGGTCATGACCGGTTTCAGAGTCGCTTACGGAGGCGCGCAGGCTCTGTACGGCATCACGCCGGACCTGACATGTCTGGGCAAAGTCATCGGTGGAGGACTGCCAGTGGGGGCTTACGGTGGTAAGAAGGAAATCATGCAGTGGGTCGCCCCTTTGGGCAACATGTACCAGGCCGGGACGCTTTCCGGCAACCCATTGGCCATGACTGCCGGGATCGAAACGCTGAAAGTGATCCGCCAGCCAGGGAGTTTTGCCCAAATTGAGGCGAAGGCTGCCGCTCTGGCAGATGGCATCGCCGACGCCGCCGCACGAGCAGGGGTGCCAGCTTATTCGACCCGCGTGGGAACCATGTTCACGATATTCTTCACCGGACAAACAGTGATCGACTACACGTCCGCCAAGACATCGGACACGGCGCGATTCGGACGCTATTTCCAGGGCATGCTGGAACGGGGCATCTACATCGCGCCCTCGCAGTTCGAAGCAGGGTTCATGTCGCTGGTCCACAGCGATGAGGACATCGAGCACACGATCCGCTCAGCGGCGGAGTCTTTGCACGCGTTGTGATCGATGCGGAATGGTGGACCGTTTGGCGGCCACCGTCACTTGAAACGATCAGGGGGCGCACAGCCTGACAGGTTGTACGCCCCCTCCGCTTGTCTTGCATGACTCTTACGCCGCTTTGTGCACGCATTCAGTGTGCTGCCCATGCTTGCAGAGCAGGGCGTTCGATGAGATGATCAGATCTGCGGTGGCGATGTTCGTCGCCAGCGGGATATTGTGCACATTGCAGACGCGCATCAACATCTGAATGTCCGGATCGTGCGGGTGCTTGTCCAGAGGGTCCACGAAGAAAAACACGCAATCCACCTGCTCCTCCACGACTCGCGCGGCGATTTGCGCATCTCCGCCGTACGGCCCGGATGCCAACCGCTCCACTTCCAGACCTACTTTGTCGTGCAACAACCTGCCGGTCGTACCGGTCGCGATCAGATGGTACCGGGATAACGTCTCGCGGTTATAGGTCGCCCAGGCCATCATGTCTACTTTCTTGCCATCGTGAGCGACGATAGCGATCGTGATTCCCGTTTGCTGTTCTTTCTCGTCATGACCACCGTTGTCAATCTTCTGCAATTCTTCTATGTTGTCCATATTTCGTTCTCTCCTTACTGAATGCACAAAGACGAGCAAATTCGTCGATATTCCGGCAACATTGAGTTGATTTTTCAGTCGCGCTTCGGATAGCCGCAGTACAAGCAAAAAGCAGGTCCTGGAACCTGCTCGACGTCTTTGTGCCTGTTCGATTTGAATCGGAGTAGTTATAGCATAGAAGGAGAAGAAGTACAAATCACAGGAAGGCCGCACCGACAGAGCCGGAACGGCCTTCCGTAACTGAGCAGAGAGTGACGCTACTTGATTTCGATGTTCTTGACCCAGTGGGCAAAGCGAGAGGTGTAATGTCCCATTAGGTTATGTGGCGCGGAGAACGACCACATTATAACGTATATTGTATGATATTACAAGTTCAACTATACGTTTGCGAGAAATCGCTGGTAAGGTTTGATCACCTCCATCTTCAGACGCTTCTTGTAGATGTCTTCCCGCATCCGTGGGAATTTGACCAATGCCATCATCAGATCGGCAAACAGACGGCGGCGGAGGTCTTTGCCGGGAAAATCGTATAGCCCATGCTGCTTGTAGTAGCGATGGTCGGCAACAAACGGGAAGCGGAGGCCACCATAGATCTCATCTCTGAAGAGCTTCAGCGCGCTGATACCCAGGAAAGTACGCGGCTTGACGTAGCCGGTTTGCGCATACGTTACCAGTTTCTCAGCAAAAGCCTGCAGCAACTGGTCGATCTGTGCGGAGTCACCATACTCGTCCGTTACGACGCCCACGAAGTTGGCCTGCCCGAAATCGGGATAGACTTCGAGGATCTGCCGGAGATTTGCGTTTTGTCCTAACGGTCCGGAGACGATCATCGCCAGTTGGACATTGCGGAGCATGGGCTTGTGCGTGTTGAAGAAACTGCGATCGAAATAGGTCTTCCACCGGGAGGACAGGTAACGGTCCTTGATCGTTCCGGCCCACACGAGGATATCGGCGGTCTCGACTTTGTTCTTGTGGAATTCGACGAAATCATCTTTCCCGGTGTAGGCGCAGACGTTGTCGTATCCGCACTGCATGCAGCCCATGCAGCCACCCTTGATATCGACGTCATGCAGATTGATGACCTCCACTTCCCCACTGAAGCTGGCGCAGAAACGCTCCACCATCTTCGCCAGGTTCGTGTCCGGACCCTCACTGTCGGTGACGACCAGGACCTTCTTACCGTTTGTACTGACCGTCCTGGTCGCCGGTCCCGGTGCGTACTCGATCGGACGAAACGAGACTGGCGGGTAATTGCGGATGGTGGGAGACTGCGTCGCGAGCGCATCGAGAAAATCCTGTGCAAAGAGGGTCAACTGCCGCCGGCCGCGCTCCTCAAGCAAGTCCTGCATCTCCGCAGAGAAGCCATCGACGTAATGCATCCCCAGATCGTCGCAGATAGCGTTCATGTAGTTGTGTGCGGTGTGATCGTAGAAATGAATCGACGTAGTCAGGACCGCGGCATATTTGCCGGAGAAAGCATTCACCGCCCCCCGTTCCCAGAGTAGCTCGATGAACCGCTTGTACTGCGACGGCACGAGCATGTGATAGAGCGGGAAGCTCCACAGGACCCCGTCCGCGCTGCGGACGTCGTCGATGATCGCCTGGAAGGCCTGTTCTTCGTGCTCGAGCTTCTTGATGCGCTGCGAGATATGGTGAACCACATACTCGTGATCCGGAAACTGCTTTTGGATGTACTTCACATACTGCAGAGTAACGCTGATTTCGCCCTTGGGGCTGCCGTTCAATACGACGATTTTCATTTGTCTGCCTCCTGATTCCTTTCACTTCTCCATCACAGCCGTGATGGCCACCAACCGTCCGTCATTCGGACTCCCCTTGCGTTTCCGTGTGTCCCCTCAAATCACCGAGCCGTGTCCCCCGCTGGTAGTACCGCCGGTAGAAATGGGTCAGCGTGGTGTACGTGAACAAAGCATTGACCGGTTTCAACCGGATCGCCAGCGTGAAGACGGCATAGGCCAACAGCATCGATGCCAACCAATACGGGTACTGCAGGATAAACCGCGTGACTTCACCATCGAACGCACCCAGTCCCGGGACAAGGGTGGAGAGCCAGTTCATCAGCCACGCGCCGAACGGGATCGCCATCACGAAGTACAGCACGACTCCCCACGAATGCCCGGCCTCTACCGCCTGTCTGGGGCAATAGGCCATGCAGCGCATACAGCTCTCACAGGAAAACGTCCAGTACGGCCGGTCTCCCCACATTTTGATGGCGTGGTTGGGGCAATTGTCTGCACACAACGCACAGCCGTTACACGCATAGTTGGCGAAAAACAGCTTGGCGAGCATGAAGCGCCCAACCAGCAGGTAAAGAGCCGAGATAGGCAGAAGCAATAGCCCCAGAAACAGCGGGATGAAGCTCCGGAAGGCGGTCCGCCCGGACAGGACGGCTCCCAGGAAATGTTCCACTCTGGGACGAGTATGGGTTTCGATGTCCTCGACCGACTCCCGTTTCATCCCGGGATGCAGTGACGTCCAGTTGGAGGGCATATCGAAACCGGCAACGCCACGCAGGCGGTATCCCTTCACGGCGAGCAATAGCGCGATCAGATAGCCGGCGGTCCCTTCCATGCCGGGCAGACGGACTCCGAACGGGCGGGAGCCGCCCCGGCTGGTCGCGACGAAGGCATGCGTTCCCCGGCCACGGGGCATGTACGCCGCGAAGCGTAATATCGCCCACGGAGCGGTGAACCCGTGAGCGGGCAACAGGATGCCAACCAGTTGGTCCTCCGCATCCTTGACCTGAAGCGCAGGCCGAGCTGCCTCGTAGGGGATGACCCATGTCGATATTCCACGTTGCTCTGCGGCTTCACCCATCCATGTTGCCACACGGAAGGTATTCCCCGTACCGCTCATGAAATACAATATCGCTTGTTTGTAGACCATCGCGAACCTTCCTTACTCCCAGATCACCGCTAGCGGGCACATGCGCCTGGGTTAACGCCCGAAATCGAGATACCCCCAACTCCCATAAATAACATCGCTCTTTTTATTAACACTGTTAACACATCGCAAAAAAGAGATCCTGCCACTGGCAATTGGCTATAACAGCTGGTGAAGGGCCTGCATCGCACGTCGGGCGAAATCCTGGGTGAAGTGCGGCATCGCGATCGTCATGGACACAATGCCGTGAACGTTCGCCCAGAAGAACGCACTATAGTCGAGAACGTCTCCCGGCGGCAACACACCGGCCTCGACGGCCTCCTGGATCGCCTGCTGCAGCGCCAGAAACGCCGCGATGCGTGGCTGGCTCTCCCCTTTGCGGCGCGCCAGCAGAAACTCGGTCTTGCGCATGAACATCAGCTCGTAATACATGGGGTTCTCGAGCCCAAACCGCACGTACGCTTCACCGATCGCGTCCAGCTTGTCGCGCGGGTCCGTTTCGCTCTCCGCCGCAGCCTGCAGATCAGCGGAGAAGCGCTCGAAGCCCTGGTCCACCACCGCAAATAACAGATCGTCCTTGTTCTCGAAATAGTTGTAGATGGTCGTCGCGGAGTAACCGATGCGCTCGGCTACCTGGCGCATCGAGAACTGCTCGTAGCCACGCTCGAGAAACACTTCGCCTGCAGCGGCGAGGATCTGCTCACGCAGGTCTGCCTTGTTCTGCTCACGCCGCGCCTGGCTCGCCCGCCTCACCCGTTCGTCACGTGTCTCGGCCTCATCGATTGCACACATTGGTTAACTCCGGAAATTTGATTAACACTGTTAATTTCATTATAACCGATAATCGCTGTTTTGTCAAGGGGTCTTCGCACGAGTGTCACGACTTTGTAGAAAACACGCCGCCGACGAGGGCGACGTGCAGGAGACTCAGCGCAAATCACCCGCGCTTCAGTTTTTCCAGAAGGCTCTCGTAGTGCGAGGAGGTCGGCTCGAACAAGTAGTCCAGCGATGTGACGATCAGGTTCTGCCCGCCGATCTCGCGGAAGTAGTTGATCGCTTGTGGCAGCAGGTTCCGCTCGATCACGATGTTGGCCGCGAACCAGTTGGTCTCTCCCCAGTTCTTGGCGTAGACGCGAGCGATCGACGGTCCGCGTAGGCCGGCGAGCTGCTTCTCTTTGGCCAGCAGCCGGTGGATCGCCTCCTCCGATTCCGCCTGAACGTTCATCGTCACCGAGAGGAACTTCTTCGCGCGCACGTGGGCCTCGATCAGCTCGAGAATAATCTTGGCAATCTCCAGGGCCTCGCGATTCTCCTTCAGCAGACGCCGGTTGCCGACCAGACACGCCTGCGACTGGAGCACCGTCCCCTGGGCGATGCGTTTCAGCCGGTTCTCGCGCAGAGTCGTGCCGGTGGTCGTCACATCGACGATCATTTCGGCGTATCCCATGTTCGGAGCGGCTTCGAGCGCACCATCGGCCTGCACCATCGAGAAGTGGTAGATGCCGCGGTCGTGCAGCCAGTTTCGCGTCAGGTTCGGGTATTTCGTCGCGATCCTGAAATCATCACCGCGCTCCTTGTAGAGCAGGGCCAGTTCCGCCAGATCTTCGAAATTGGTCACGTCGATCCAGTTGTCCGGCACTGCAAGGACCAGCTCGCATTCGCCGAAGCCCAGATTCTCGTGCATGAGGACGACGTTGGTCTCGCCCATTCCCCTTTCGGCGACGACGTCATACCCGGTGATCCCGAAATCCCCGGTGCCTTCACTGACCTTGTCGTAAATGTCACTGGCACGTTGGAACAGGACGCTGACGTTGGAAAGGGCCGGGATCGACGCATCGTATTGGCGCGGGTTCGGCCTGACGACCTTCAATCCGGCTCTGCTGAGAAAATCCAGCGTGGGATCCGAGAGCTCCCCTTTGCTAGGCAGAATCATTCTTACCGGCCTGTTTTTCGAGTCACGCATACTCATTTCACCTTCTTCAGATAATCGACGGCACCATCCGTATCCACTTTGTGCTCGATACGAGTGCGCATGTCTTTCACGACCACCTGATTTGTCTGACGCTCTTCGGAGCCAATCACCACCACGAAACGGATCTGGCTTTTGTCGGCGTACTGAAAGCTGCTGCGCACGCTTCTCTCCCGGACGTTGAGCTCGGTGTGCAGGCCACCCGCCCGCATCCGCTCGGCCAATTCGAGCGCATAGGCACGATCAGTTACGGAGACCGGGATGACCAACACATCGACCGTACGCTGCGCATCCGTGATTTTCCCCTCGCTCTTCAGGGCGAAGTAAACGCGCTCCAGACCATACGAGAAGCCAGCAGCAGAGACGCCTTCCGGACCGCCCAGCATGACGACCAGATCATCGTATCTGCCGCCGCCACAGATCTGCCGGGACTCGCCATCCGTTTCGTGGTATACCTCGAATATGGTGCCGGTGTAATAGCGGATGCCGCGGCTCAGACCCAGGTCAAACCGGATCAGCTCCTGGGAGAGCTTATACTCGCTCAAAATCGCAGCAATCGCCTCCAACCGGTCCAGGGGCGCGCGCGAGATGCCATACGCATCCAGCAGCCTGCTGGCCTCACGCAGCACGGCGGATGGCTGGCCCGTCAGTTGCCCCAGATCGTGCATGAAATCCAGAGCCTTGTCGATTTGCGGCCACTGCTCTTGCCGTTTCATCTTGCTGAGCAGGCGGTCCACGATCTCGTCAGGGCTTCGCCGCCCGATCAGCTCGATGTTCATGCTGTCCAGAAGCTCGAGGACGACGGTGCGGGCCTCTTCCTCACTCAGCTTCTGCAACAAGCCCATCGGTGAGGTTGCCGGTTGGGCACGGTCCGCCACTTCGCCGGAGGCTTCCGCCGGCAGAAGCTGGTACAGCTCCCGCAGCCGTTCCGTGACGTACTGCTTGCCTCTCTTGCGGAGCCTTTCCATGTTGGCGATCAGGAAACTGACGAGGCGCTCGTTCAGCGCCAGGCCATCCAGAAACTCGTGCAGGATGCCAATATGGCCGATCACAATCCGGTGGTTATCCAACCCGACCTGGGTCAGTCCTTTGCTTGCCGCGTAAATCAGCTCGGCATCCGCCATGTCCCCGGAGGCACCGATCAGCTCGACGTCAGTCTGCGTGAACTGGCGGTAGCGGCCTGATTGGGGTTTCTCATAGCGGAAGACCGGACCGGTATGGTAGAGCCGCACAGGCAAAGGCATCCCCTGCAGGTTGTCGATGAAAGCACGGGTGACCGATGCGGTGATCTCCGGACGGAGCGCCAGCCGCCGGTTCCGGAAGAAGAAATCGTACAGGTTGGGCGCAATGTCTTCGCCGGCTTTCTTCAGATACAGATCGGTGTGTTCCAGCACAGGCACATCGACCGGCCGGTACCCAAATACTTCCAGGTTGCTTTCCAGGGTTTGCCTGATCCGGCTGAAGTGCTCGAATGTACCTGGCAGCCAATCATTCGTTCCACGGACGCGTTCAATCTTGGAGGTTTCCATCTTTCCCTTTCCACCCAGGTACGAGCCGTCTGCTGCCAATCACTGACCGCCAGCCAGTTGTTCCTTGACGATTTCGTTCACCAACCGTCCATCGGCCTGGCCCTTCAGCTTGGGCATGAGCTGGCGCATCACGTTGCCGAGCTGCGACACGTCCGTGGCACCGACCTCGCGGATCGTCTCGCGAGCCAGCTCTTCGATTTGCGCGCGGCTCAATTGCCGCGGCAGGTATACTTCGATCGCCTCCCGTTCGGCGGTCTCTTTGTCGACGAGCTCTTGCCGCTTCTGTTGGGCATAGATCTCGATGGCTTCCTGGAGCCTTCCGCTCTGGTTCACCACATCCCACAAGAGGGCATTCTCAAGGTGAAAGTGCGATTCGAAGAATGCCGGCGACACCATGCACCCTTCGGCAT
>ENA-OSEO01002120-OSEO01002120.1-sediment-metagenome-genome-assembly--contig:-NODE-2120-length-30133-cov-4.182559_pt1 | contig 30133 bp, 22 predicted proteins | sample MGYA00237883_ERZ534232 | MGnify/ENA metagenome assembly ERZ534232 | reverse complement strand
CAGGCAGAGCAGCTCTCCCATTTCATCGACTTTCTTAATCCATTCCCTTAAATCATCCATTGTCGGTTCCTCCCGTTTCCGTTTGAGGCGATTTCTTTAGCAGTCGCCTATCCTGCGAAACCTAAGCAATATATATGCCATATCATATTGTTAGGGTAAAGTTGCCGGCCGGGTTGATTTGCAGACGATAAACCGGCCTGTTAGTTTGTTTGATGCCGTGATCCATTCGGCAAAAATTCTAAAATATGGAAATATGCCCCTCAGGTTTGAAATTATAATTACATTGCCAATTGATTATAAATAGTTACATATTTATAAAATTTGGAAAGCATTTTGGAAAAACATTGAAATATACCTTATATCCTTTCATCCGTCTCATCCGTCATTTTTAGAAAATACAACATCGATGCCCGCCTTGTCGATATGGTAAGACCATAATTTGTGAATGACGCGCGGCTGCAACAGGTTCGGACCCTCCGACAATTCAGCGTCATTCAATACCTGGGGATGTCCGACGGCGTATGCCTTATAGAGCATGCGCGCATTTTCTTCCAGATAGATCGAAGCGAGGAAAACCGCTGGTACGCTGTCTGCTACCACCACTGCGCCATGACCGCGGATGATGGTTGCTCTTTCCTGTCCGACAATTTTGGCTAATGCGACTCCGCGTTCCCGCGTATTGACCAGGCGGCAGTCGTCATAAACCGGCACGCCACCGGCAAAGATCGCTGCGTGAAATATGACCGGAACATAGGGCTTTGCAGCGACACTCAGAATCGTGGTTACCGGGGGATGCAGATGGGCAATCGCCAAAACATCAGAGCGTTGCCGATAAATTTCGCTATGGATGGGAAGCTCAGTCGGCGCCATTTTCACTTGCGCAGCGGTTCCGTCCAGGGGTACGTTCACAATATCTTTGGGACCGATCCGGCAGCGGCTCTGATTGCGTGAATTGATTAAGATTTGATCCGTACCGGGTATGCGGGCGCTGATGTGCCCGTCCTGGTCGATCAGCCCCAGGCGCTCCAGCATCCGGCAGCAGGCCGCAACTTCGTAGCGCAGTTTTTCCTCCGGCATGTGAACACCTCCTCTCCGATGGTTACGATCATGTTGGCGGCGCTCTTACCTGTCAACCTTTCGGGAGCTATGCCAAAGATAGCTCTTACCCGAATGATTCAGATGTTGACGGTTCTATGCGGCAAAACAAACGGAACCTGAACAATGATTACGACCCACTAACATGTTTCGCCGGCAACTGGGCTAATTAAAATTCAAGAACTTGCAGGCGGTTGTATAGCGTCGCCAGGGAGATGCCTAATGCACTGGCAGCCTGGCGCTTTCCCTTTACGCTGGTTCCATATAACGAAAGGGCGCGTTGTATCAACCTGTTTTCCTGATCGGCCAAGGATGGAATGGCGCCCTTATCGATGGCGCTGAAATCATAATCGGGCATGGCCCTGTCGCTGTTCATAACCGCTATGATATTCTCCTTGGGTAAAAATAACACTTCCGCCGGGATTTGCGGTTTATCTGTCAGATTAAGGGCCCGTTCCAGTACATTCTTTAGTTCACGCACATTACCGGGCCAGCTGTAACCAATTAGTTTCTGCAGCGCTTTCGGTTCCAAACCTTTAATATTTTTTCCAAGCTTTCGGTTTAATTGCTTCAAGAGGAAATCGACAAGAAGCGGGATGTCCGCCAGGCGTTCGCGAAGGGGCGGTATGTGAATTCCCATTACATTCAATCGATAATACAACTCTTTGCGAAAACTGCCGTCTATAATCATATGGGGCAAATTACGATTGGTTGCCGCTATGACCCGAACATCCACGGTTTGGGGATGCAAATTTCCGATCCGTTTGACTTCCCCATCTTGCAATACGCGGAAAAGTTTACATTGGAGCGAAGGACTCATATCTCCTATTTCATCTAAAAATAGGGAGCCGCCGTCGGCGCGTTCAAATAGCCCCATTTTTTGGGTGGAAGCGCCGGTAAAGGCGCCCTTCACATGGCCGAAAAGTTCGCTTTCCAAAAGATTTTCAGGTATGGCGGCGCAATTAACCTTGACGAACGGTTTGTTGGATCTGGGGCTGGCAGTGTGAATGGCATGTGCGAACAGCTCTTTTCCCGTGCCGCTCTCTCCCGTGAGTAAAACAGTTGACAGGCCGGCAGCCGCTTTTTGCGACATCTGAATGACGTTTCGGAAAGCGGCCGAATCGCCGATGATATGGCTGAACTCGTATTTTGCGCAGCAAAGGCTTTCTAACTTTTTTGTCAGGGTTTCAATCTGGCGACTCCGTTGCGATAATTGCTTCGTCAGGGTCAACACGGCGCTGATGTCTTGAGAAAAAGAGACGCCGCCTTTAATTGTGCCGTTGGCAATAATGGGGGAAGCATTTACGATGAGCTCGGCATTTGAACCTAGCGGCTTGTAGCGGCACCCATAAATGGGCTTGCCGGAAGTTATGGCGGTTCGCAGTGGGCCAAATGGCGGGGCGGTTTTGAGCGGTCGCCCTAATTCTTGCTTGGGGCGGAGGTCGGTCATACGTGTATAGGCCTGATTAATGTAACAAATTCTACAGGCTGCGTCGGCAATCATGATGCCTTCCAATGCGCAGTCAAAAATTGCCAGCACTTCATCTGTCAGGTTGTCCAAAGAGTGTTTAAGCATAGACAAAACATCACCGTAACAAAATAGTGTGTGAAAGCCTCCTGCAAATTAATAAGTATCAATGAAATATGGAATGGATATTACACCAAGAGCTTTTGCATTATTTATAGCTATGTATCAGCTGATTTACAATGTTTTTATTTTAATCAAATGGATTTGTCAATATGGCTGCAATCGTAAATAGTTCAAAATTCCGTTTACGGAAACGACCTGGCTAAGGCAATCAATCGACGATGCGGCGATATCTAAGTCCTAAGAAGCGAAAGCCGGGTGGAACCCACCGGCTTTCGCTTTGAAAAAGAAGTTGGTGATGTTTCAGATTTAGTCGCCCGTATGTTTAATGATCGGATTTCTGAGGTAAACCGAGGAGTCGGGTCGGGTTGTCACGAACCATCGTTTGTAAACTCTCTTCAGGAACACCCGATACCAGCAACCGGCCGACGAACATTCGCAGGAATTCCGGGCCGGGAGGCGTCCACTCCATGAACGTGTCCGTGCTGAGAATACAATGTTCGGGTCCCAGTTCAGAGATAAATTCCAGCATCAGATCCAGTTCGCTTCCATAAAAAATATTGATGGCCGCCAGTTCGGCATAGGCTCCCCGTTTTGTCATTTCACGGGTTTGTTCGAGCGTTGCGCCTGTTCCGCCGGATAACGGATGGGTGAATACAAGCTTTTGAAAACCGATTCGTTCGGTTTCTCCGGCTACCGCCAGACTTTCCTCCGGAGAAATATGGCCGGTGCACAGAACCAGATCCAGTTCTTTTGCCAAACGGACGATACTCTGTACATCCGGCGTTAATTTTCCGGAGGCATCGGTGCAGGTCAATCCGGGTTCAAATTGAAGGGAAGGGAACCATGTTTTCATCATCGTAGCAAAACCGCCTTTCCCTAACTTATAGCTTGAGCTCCAAGTGGGAAGCCAGATCACCTTGGCGCCTTGACGGGCGGCCGCCTCCACCACCCAGGGGCTGAGGCCGCCCACGGCGGAATTTAAAACGATACTGCTGAAACACTCGATATCCGGGACGAGTCGACGCAGATGATATACCCGTCCGGTGCTAGGCCACATCTGAGATTTGATTACGATTCCCCGCATCCCCAGATCCCGGGCCATTGCGAGTATCTCCACATCTTCGAGACGGGCCTTTACCCCCAGGGTAATTTCCGGATAGCCGTGATAGTGCATATCAATAGCGCCCTGCAGCAGAGGGCCGACGCTTTTGGTTTCCGCAACTTTTGCGATGTTTTCCCGATTCATGCTTTTTGACATATCTCTGATTCCTACTCAAATTTGATGACGGGTTTTACAATCTTGTAGCTTGCCATAGCCTGCAGGGCGTCATTGACCTGGTCCAGGGTGTAGCTTGCCGTGATCATCTCCTCGAAGGGGAAAGTATTTTTGCGCGAAGCCAGAAAATCGATTGCCTGCAGCCAGTGGCGGGGCTCCCCGGACCGGACCGTATAGAAAGTCATCTCTTGCGGCAAACCCTCGACCGGAATGGCGGCCTTGCCACCGCCGCCGATATGCAAAAACCGGCCGCCGCCGCGCAGCATGGTGAGGCCTTCGGGAGTTGCCATGTTGTTTGCGACCTGGATCACAATGTCGGCGCCGCGACCGTCAGTATAATCTTTCACCCAGGTTCGGCGATCTTTGGCATCCGTGACCTCTTCAAGGTTCAACACATCATCCGCGCCCATGCGCCTGGCCACCTCCAGACGCGCGGCCGGCGCTCCGATTACCAGCACTTTCTTAGCGCCAAAGTCCTTGGCCACCGCAGTGGCAAAGTTCCCCAGGGGGCCGCAGCCCTGGACGACCACGGTTTCGTTCGCCTTGATCGCACCCAGCATATCAAAACCATGCATAATCGTCCGATAGGCGCAGGCCGCCGCCGCCGCCGAGGCTGAAGAAACTTCCTCCGGGACTTTGATGATCAGGCAAGGAGGCGGCACATACATGTATTCGGCGCAGCTGCCCAAAAGATAGGGGTACCTGTCGCTGCGCTGGTGCCCCCAGGAAGCCCTTCCCGGACAGATGCAGGGCTGGACCGCAACGCTGCAATAGTAGCAGCTCCCGCAGGACACATAGCTCCATATGATCCGATCGCCCGGTTTGACCGGCTTGCCCAGAATATCGGTACGCTTTCCGTTGATGGCTTCCACATATCCGCAGGGTTCATGGCCGATGATGACGGGCAGGTCGTCTCCTTTGGGCAGCGGTCCATGCCACCGGTGCACATCCGTGCCGCAGAGCGTCGAGGCGGCTATGCGGACCAGCAGGGCGCCCGGCTCCAGGTCGGGGATTGGGACTCTGAGTATTTCCAAAGGTTGGTTGTGAGCGGTGATAACGGCGGCACGACAGTCTTGCATGGCAGATCCTCCTTCTTTAAACGATGGCATACGTCAGGGTTTGCATCATGGTTAACGATGTCCCTTCCAGCAAGGGCGCAATCGGCCAATTTTATAGTAAAAGTAAATTTGAATTGTCAAGCTTTATAAATATTCCCCTGGAATTTCTCCATAAATTTTAGGGGGCGCGGGCAGGATTCGGGAACGGGATTCGTTCCGACAAGTTTAGAGCGATCCATAAAAGGCAGGTTGATAAAATTGCTTGACGCAATAGTTGCATTTAGCTTGACACCTTCGTGTTGAATTTCTATATTGCCGAAAGTTTAAAACCCCGCCTGTAATCGGTTGTCGTTTAGTTCGTTGGCCGGTACCCTTTTATCCGGAAGGAGAATTCAATGAAAAATGTTCACCTCAGCGTCGCCATCAGCGATTATGATCACTTGCGAGATTTTTTGACAGGAACCGTCCATGCGGCCGGCATCGAAATTACCCACCTGAACCTGGTGCATGAGGAGATCTTTTACCGGTTTTTAAAATTTAGAGAATGGGATATTTCTGAAATTTCATTTGCTAAGTATGTCTCGCTGGTTTCCCAAGACGACACCAGCTTGGTTGCCATACCCGTTTTCCCGTCCCGCGCGTTTCGATTAAGTTCGATCTATATCCACCGAGATGGAGGCATCCGCAAGCCGCAAGATCTGGCCGGTAAAAAAATCGGCATACCGGAATGGGCGCAGACCGCGTCCGTTTATACGCGGGGATACCTGGTGCACCAGATCGGTATTCCGCTAACGTCGATCGACTGGTACCAGGCCGGGGTCAATTCGGCCGGCCGGGCCGAAAAGGTGGCCCTAAAGGTCCCGCCGGGGGTTTGCTATACGCCGGTTCCCGACCGTTCGCTAACGGAGATGCTGCTTTCAAAGGATCTGGATGCAGTCATGACGGCCCGACCGCCTCAGTACTTTGTTGACGGGAACCCGGAGATCGTCCGTTTATTTCCGGACTTCATGCCGGTGGAGGAAGCTTACTGGAGAGAGACCCGGATATTTCCGATCATGCATGTCATTGTCATACGGGAGGAAGTTCTGCAGCGTCACCCCTGGGTGGCGATGAACTTGTTCAAAGCCCTTGAAGAGGCGAAGCGGCGAAGCATCGAGCGGGCGCTGGATGTTTCCGCCACGCACTTTCCGATCCCCTGGGGGTTTGAATTCGCCAATCGTGCCGTCGAAATTTTCGGCAAAGATTACTGGCCGTATGGAATCGAACCGAACCGGACGACCCTGGAAGCCTTTTTGCAATATGCCTATGAGCAGGGGGTCTGCCATCGTCAGTTGAAACCCGAGGAACTGTTTCCCCAATCGGTTCAGAGTTCGGTTGTCGTATAGTCATATAAACGAATACAAACGATAAGAAAGGAAGATGCCATGATTAAAAAGCAGACCGTTTATTTTGAGCGCACTGGAAAAGAGGATACCGAGGCTGTAATTGACATCGTGCAGGAACGATTGCAGGAAGGCGATATCAAAAGCGTCGTGGTGGCAAGTTCGTTAGGCGGCACCGGTCTTAAATTTGCAAAAAGATTGGCGACCGAAACCAATCTCGTGATCGTCTCTTCTCATCCCGGCCGGAGCAAGCCGGGCGTATGGGATTTTGACCGCGGCATTTTGAAAGAGCTCGAGGCCATGGGCTGTCCGGTGGTTCGGCAGACTCACGTATTGTCAGGGCTGGATCGCAGCTTCAGCAAAAAGTTTTCAGGGGTTTCGCATACCGAGCTGCTGGCGGAGTCTTTGAGGTCGCTCTGGGGTCCCGGCATTAAAGTCGCCATTGAATGTGCGATCATGGCGTCAGACGGGGGCGTCATACCCATTGAGAAAACCATCGCCGTTGGCGGATGGGGGAGAGGGGCGAATTGCGCGATTGTCTGTCTGCCGGCCCATGCCAGCAATTTCTTCGACTTCAGAGTGTTGGAACTGTTGGCCAAGCCCTTTCGAAGAGATTAGAATTCATCATTTCAACTTGTCGCACTGAGACAGAAAGGATGCAGAAATGAGTGATATCGGTATATTAAAACAAAAGAAGATTTTAATCGTGGATGATGAACCCGATGTGCTGGAAACACTTAAGGATCTGCTGGATATGTGCATCATCGACACGGCAACTAGTTTTGAGACCGCCGAAAAACTTCTCAACCAGAATAAATATGATGTGGCGGTTTTAGACATCATGGGGGTAAAGGGATATGATCTTTTGGAAATCGCCAACAGTAAAGGCATCCCTGCGCTGATGCTGACGGCTCACGCCCTCAGCCCTGACAATCTGAGCCGATCCATACTGGCGGGCGCAAAAGCTTATATCCCGAAAGAAAAGATGTCGGATATTGCGACGTATCTGGCGGATTTCATCAACTATCAGGCGGGTCAGCAAAAACATTTCCGGTGGTTTTTTCAGCTGAGGTCATATTTTGATTCGCAATTCGGAAAGGATTGGCTGGCGCAATATGATGAATTAAGGGAAAAATATGGATTGTCGGACGAAGAATAAGTCTCTTTCGCAGATGCAAATAACGGCACGCTAAAAATTTTGATGGAAAGCGGATTCGGAAAGGGGGTGCGGTATCCTGCCGGAAAATGACAAAGATGGCGCGGGCAAAGAGAAAATCATCACCACTACCTGCAACAGTCATTGCGCAGGCGCCTGTATCCTTAAAATACACGTCGGAAACGGAATCATCACGCGTATTGAGACCGATGACGGACCGGAGCCGCAACTCAGGGCTTGCCTCAAGGGGCGTGCCTACCGTCAGAGACTGTACGCACCCGACCGCCTGCGCTACCCCTTGCGCCGGGTGGGACAGCGCGGCGAAGGTCTGTTTGAACGTATTTCATGGGATGAAGCCCTTGAAACCGTGGCAAAGGAACTGATTCGCATCCGGGACACCTATGGTCCGGCGGCCATCGTGCTGAAGTCATCGGCCGGCGATTCAACCTTCCTGCACGGTTCTCTCCCGTTTACAAAAGTGCTTTCCCTGATGGGCGGGTGTTCGCTTCACTGGGGATACAACTCTTTTGAACAGGGGATTTATGCAGAACTTGCCACTTTCGGCACCCTTTATGACCGCAACAGCCGCGATGATCTGCTCAACTCGCGCCTGATCATCCTGTGGGCGTGCAATCCCGCCGTAACCATTCATGACACCAACACCTCCTGGTATCTTGCCCAGGCCAGAGACAAGGGAGCAAAAATTGTGTGTGTGGATGCCAGGCAGACTGAAACGGCGGCGGTTTTGGCAGACCAGTGGATACCGATCATTCCGGGCACCGATTGCGCCATGCTGATCGCCATGGCCCATGTGATGATTGACAACGATCTTCAGGATCAGCACTTTCTGGACACCTACACGATCGGCTTTGAGGAGTTCAGGGACTACGTTACAGGCGCAAAAGACGGCGTCCCCAAAACTTCCGCCTGGGCTGAGGCCATCACTTCGGTACCTGCCGGCGTCATCGCGGATCTGGCCTGGCGGTACGCTACCGTAAAGCCTGCGGCGCTGATAGCCGGCATTGCCGCCGGGCGCACCGCCTTTGGGGAGCAATATCACCGGGCGGCGATGACGCTGGCGGCCATGACCGGCAACATCGGCATTCACGGCGGAAATGCCGCCGGCAGGTCCTGGACTTCCATCGGAATGTATCCTTTTTTAAAAAAAGGAAACTTCATGAGGTCGGTGGCAAATCCGGTTGTACAAAAAATGCCGGCTTTCAAGAACTTTCTTCCTGCCCGGATCAAGTACGGGCGGGGAACGGGCGTCTACTGCGCCACACAGCTGGCCGATGCCCTGCTGAACGGAAAAGCGGGCGGCTACCCTGCCGATTACAAAATGCTTTTTATCGTAAACTGCAACTACCCCAATCAGAATCCCCACATCAACAAGGCCGTGGCGGGGCTCAAAAAGATGGAGTTCATCGTTACGGTGGAGCAATTCATGACGCCGGCTGCACGCTGGGCCGATATCGTGCTCCCATCGAACACGTTTCTGGAAAGAAATGATCTCACACACGGAGAAAGCGTACCGTATTTCGGCTTTCAGAAGAAAGCCGTCGATTCCGTCGGAGAATCCAAGTCACAGCTCCAAATGGCCATAGAACTTGCCGACAAACTCGGACTGACCGAATTTAAAAACCTCACCGAGGATGACATCCTGAGGGACATGATGAAGGAAACGGTTGTTTCCGATTATGACCTTTTTAAAGAAAAATCGATTCATCGCCTGGAGCTTGCCGAACCCTATGTGGCTTTTAAAAAAGAGATTGAAGATCCTGCCAACCACCCGTTTCCGACCCCATCGGGCAAGATTGAAATCTATTCCCAACAGCTTGCGGACATGCACGATCCGAGTCTGCCGCCTATTCCCACATACATCGAGACGTGGGAAAGCCGCAACGATCCGATAGCCCCCCGATATCCGCTTCAGCTCATTACGGTCCACATGAACCGCAGGGCCCACACCCAGTTTGAGACCCTTTCCTGGTTGAAAGAGGTGGAAGTGCAGCAGGTGCAGATCAATCCCGTCGATGCCCGCGCGCGGGCTATTGCCGATGGAGATAAGGTTAAAGTGTTCAATGATCGGGGCGCCACTCTCCTTCCGGCACGACTGACCGAACGCATCATGCCGGGCGTGGTGGCCATTTCCGAAGGTGCCTGGTACACTCCTGATGAAAACGGCGTGGATCTGAGCGGAGGGCCCAATGTGCTCCTCAAGGATGAAATTTCTCCCGGAGGAGGTTTTATCACCAACACCTGCCTGGTCCAGGTGAAAAAGGAGGAATGATGTACAAGAGAGGATATACCAATTTACGCGAACACCTTCAGGTATTGGAGAAAAAAGGGCTGCTGGTGCGGGTGGCCCGGGCGATCAATAAAGACACGGAGCTGCATCCGCTGGTGAGGTGGCAGTTTCGCAGCAACCTGCCGGAGTCGCAGCGCAAGGGGTTTCTCTTTGAGAACGTGATCGATGTCAAGGGAAGGCATTACGATTTTCCGGTAGCCGTGGGGGTGCTGGCCTCTAACCCGGAGATATATGCGGCCGGGCTGCAGTGCCCCGTGGAGGAGATCGTTGCCCGGTGGGAAAAAGCCATGGTAAACCCGATTGCGCCGGTTGTGGTGGATGCGGGTCCGGTTCAGGATGTGGTTTATGAGGGGGCGGCGCTGGATGCGGACGGCGGGGGGCTGGGCATGCTGCCGGTGCCGATATCAACGCCGGGTTTTGACAATGCGCCCTATACGACCTGTTCCCACTGGATGACGAAGGATCTTGAGACCGGCATCCAGAATTCGGGCAATTATCGCGGTCAGATCAAAGGCCCCCGCAAAATCGGCTGTTACAATCAACCCGGCCAGCATTTTACCCTCCACATGGAAAAGTACCATCAAAAAGGGATTCCCATGGACGCCGCTCTGGTTATCGGCGGCCCGCCGGTCGTGTCCTATGCCACCGTTCAGAAAGTTCCTTACGGCGTCAGCGAGATGGCCGTTGCCGGGGCTCTGGCCGGGGAGCCGATTCATATGGTCCGATGCAAAACCGTTGATTTGCTGGTGCCGGCCGAGGCCGAGCTGGTGATTGAGGGGAAAGTCAACACCGATTTTTATGAACCGGAGGGTCCCTTCGGCGAGTCCCACGGCCATATGCATCCGCGGGAGCTCAGCCCGTTCATGGATGTCACGGCCATCACCCATCGAAAAAACATGGTCTATGTGTCCTTTATCAGCCAGGTGACGCCCAGTGAGAGCAGTGTGATTAAAAAGATCGGTTATGATCCGATGTTTCTGCATTTTTTGCGGGATCAGGCCGGAATCAAGAACGTGGTTCGCGTCAAAATGCACGAAGACATGACCAATCTGCGCAAAGTGATTTTTATCCAGATGCGAGCGCCGTCCGAGGCCGAAGCCTGGCGGGCGTTGATGCTGGCGGCCGGTTTTCACCAGGGGGTCGGTAAGATTCTGGTGGCGGTGGATGAGGACATCAACGTCGATGACCTGGATGCCCTGCTTTGGGCGATCAGCTATCGCTGCACCCCCCATAAGGATGTTCAGATCATGACGGGCCAGGAAAAGGGGCATGCCCCGCCCTTTGATTATTTCAAGGGGATGACGCAAGACCGGGTTATTTTCCAGGAATCTGCCGATGACAGCTCCCTGCTGATCAATGCGGTATTGAAAAAGCCGTTTCCGCCGGTATCGCTTCCCAAAAAAGAATATATGGAGCGTGCCGCTCAGATATGGGAAGAGCTGGGTCTGCCGAAAATCGAGAAAAAATACCCCTGGTACGGCTATTCCCTCGGGCAATGGGACGAAGAGCTGGAAACGGAAGCCGAGCTGGCCCTTAAGGGCGAACACTATCAAACCGGCCGGAAGCTGGCTCAAAATCAAGTGAAAATGTCATCCCAGAAACGTCGTCTGGTCAGCAGTTATAAGTAAGATTCAGGATCGTCCCAACTTGCGAACATAGTAATTCCAGAACTCCTGAATGTTTTTGGAATAAAAAACCTGTTCGCCTTTACCGGCCGATTCTTTTCCGGTGGCGGCCGTCAAAGATCCGATCTGTAATGCCGTGACCTGAAGCTTGGCCGCTCTCTCCAGCAGGGCGGCATAAACGGTGGCTTCTTCAATGGATGTCCCCGCCACAACCGCACCGTGATTCTGCAACAGAAGCGCGCGATGGTCGCCGAGAGCATCCGCAACTTTTTTCCCAAGTTCGGATGAACGGATCAGCAGCGACGTTTCTTTAAAGACCGGAACATTGCCGAACAGGCTGCCCTCATGGCTGATGGTTTGAATGGTATGTCCGCAAGCCGATAAGACGATGCAGTAGAAGGGATGGGTATGGATGACGCAATTGATATGGGGGTGCGTCTTGTAAATTTCCGTATGAATAGGAAATTCCGAATGTTTGCGGCCCGCGCCGGCAAGCTGATTGCCCTCGAAATCGATGATGATCATATCTTGCGGTTCCATCTCTTCCAGGCCGAGATCGTGCGGATTCATATGCAGGAATGCATCTCCGGGGCGACGGACGGTAATATGACCCATGGTGAGGTTTCCATGCCCTGTCATTACCAGTATCTTGCAGGCCAGGGCCAGTTTTTGGGACAGTTCGGTATCAATCTGCATCATGACGTCTTCTCCTTATGTCAGGTATCGATCGGGTGGGGCAGCCGGTGAACAGGGTCTGAAAGAACTTTACTTAGATAAACGTTTATCCTGAAAAATAAAAGAAAAAAATTGCTTTTCAATCAGATTTTTAGTATTGAAATAATCTCAAGTGAACGCCTCTGAATTTAGGCGCGACACATTCGTAAAAAATCCTGAACCCCGTCATGCCTGCACCGGATTGCTTGCGGGATAAACTGCGGCAGGCATATAAGACCATATTTTAAAAAAAGCGCGCGGCCGATTGATATTTTACTTGACATTTTAAAACGGCTTTGGCAATGGTTACAAAATAGCTAATTTGTAGTTACATGGTTCTTTCGACCGACGGGTTGAAAATGTCCATAAAAAACCGCTCCAAAATTCATTTGTAAGAAACGTATCTGTTGGCAGGGACTTAAAACGTAATCCCATTTTATCACAACATAAGAAATTAGAGGAGGTCAATTCGATGGCAAATGAACATCTCAGAAGCTTAAGGTCAACCCTTGAGTGGTTAAAAAAAGACGGTCTGGTTCTGGAAACGGACCGCGAGGTTGATCCCAAGTGTGAAATGACGGCTTTGCAAAAGCGCATGGACGGCGGACCGCCCATGGTCTTCAACAAGGTCAAAGGGTATGATAATGCACGACTGGCAACCAACGTGTTCGGTTCCGATAAAATTGTGGCCAAAATGTTCGGTTGCAAGGACCGCAAGGAATTGAAATTTAAGATTCATGAAGGCATTCTCAATCCCATGGAACCGCGAATCGTTGAAGATGCGCCCTGCCAGGAGGTTGTCATTGATAAAAATATTGACGTCTGGCCGGTCATTCCCATGGTCCAGCATACGCTCAAAGATCCGGGGCGGACCCTGGGCGCCGGCAAAACCCTGGCCGGTCCCAAACAGTTTTGGGGCGGCTGGCATATTTCCTATAACCGCATGAGTTTCCGTGAAGATTTACACTGGAAAGACAAATCCACTTTTCAGATTTCGCCGGGATCCCATACCGATCAGATTGCGACGCATTTCTATAAAAAGGAACCGATTCCCTTCAGTATCAATATCGGCATCCCGCCGGCTGCCACCCTGATGGCCGGCGCCGGTTTTATGTACACCATTATCCCCAGGGGGTTCAATGAAGTGGGAATCGGCGCGCGCATGCAGGGATTCCCGATGGACATGGTGAAATGCAAGACCATTGACGCCTATGCGCTTGCAGAGGCGGAATATGTCATCGAAGGCTACCTGGATACCACCAAAAAACTGTGGGAAAGCCCGCTGGCCGAAAAAGATCAGATGCAGGGGGTCTATCCCTTCCATCCGGAATGGTCCGGTTATTTCGGAAAGGCTTATCGAACCTGGCAGTTTAATGTGACGGGCATCACCCATCGAAAGCAGAAACCGATTTACGACCCGCTGTGCGTCCACAGTTATGACGATCACAACATCGACGTGATGGTGCGCGAAGCCTGTTTCTTTGAACTGGCTGAACGGGTCAGCCCCGGCTTCTGTGTGGATACCCATATTCCCATGTGTATTCCGGACTGGGGCGGCGTTTTGTTTCAGGTCAAGAAACGCCGGGCGCGCGATGAAGGCTACCCGCGCAATATTCTGGCGGCGGCGCTTTCCTGCTCGCTGGGCGCCCGGTTTGCCATGGTAGTGGATCCGGACATCAATTTATATTCCATGGACGACATTATGTGGGCCATGTCCACCCGCGTGGATGCCCAGGACGACATCATGGTGGTGGCGCCGGGCGGCATGGGGCAGACCTTCCAGCCGGCAGAAAGAAGTTCGGCCGGTGAAAAACAATGGACCCAGAGCAATATCCGCTTTTCCGGCGCCATTGGCATTGACGCGACGGTGCCCTATCAGTACCAGGATGCCTTTGAACGCGCCAGTTACCCGATCGAACTGGTTAAGCTGCAAGACTGGTTTAGCGATGACCAGATCAAACTGGCTCGATCCTACCAGGAAGATTATGCCAAATGGTTCTCTGAATCCGGTATTTAGTCTTCCGATTTGACATTAAAAAAACAGCCACGCATCTCAGCAAGTATCACTGAGATGCGTGGCATGTCTTTCGGTCTGTAAATCCTGCAGACGTATCAACAGGGCAAAGATTCGCCGGTTCCGGTAGGGCGAATGCAAGCACGTTCCTGCAACTCCTATTAAATTATGTTTTACCTGAACGCTATTTTTCAGGGACTGTCCAATCAATTTTTTCAAAAAAACAGAGGACAACCAAATGGAAGAAAAAAAGAAATTACTGGAAAATTGTCGGGTTCTGGATTTTAGCAATCCGCTCGGGTTTTTATGCGGCAAGATCTTAGGCGATTTGGGTGCAGATGTCATTAAGGTCGAAAAGCCCGGCGGAGATGAATCCAGAAATGCCGGCCCGTATTACAAAGACATGCCGGATCCTGAGAAAAACCTCTACTGGTTTTCCTACAATCACAACAAGCGCGGAATCACCCTTGACATCGAGAAGAAAACCGGTCAGGAGATTTTAAAGAAGCTGATTGAGAAGACGGATATACTGATCGAGACCTTTGCACCGGGATATCTGGCCAAGCTGGGCCTCGATTATGAAGACCTGAGCAAGATCAACCCCAAACTGGTGATGTGCTCCATTACCCCCTTCGGCCGAACCGGACCCTATAAGGATTATGACGGTTCGGATCTGATCTATATGGCCATGAGCGGCTTTATGTCGCTGGTGGGCGATCCGGATCGGCCGCCGGTTCGGGTGACCCTGCCGCAGTCGTATATGTGGACCGGCATGCATGCGGCCGCCGGCACCATGATGGCCTACTATTATCGCGGGATTAGCGGTGAGGGGCAGCACGTGGATGTGTCCGCCCAGGCCGGTGTCTTATGGGCCTGTTCGATTGCGCCTTCCTTCTATGATTATAACAAGGAACTTCCCGGGCGGGCAGGGGTGTACATTACCGGGCGGAGCATCACCGGCGCCAAAATGCGGGCCGTTGAACCCTGTAAAGACGGATATGTGAATTATATCATTTACGGTGGACCGGCGGGCATTCGCACCAACATGCGGATGACGGAATGGATGGAAAGCAAGGGCGAGGCTCCCGATTATTTAAAAAACAAAGATTGGAAAAAATTTAACATCGCAACGGTCACCCAGGATGAAATCGACCAGATCGAAGCGGCCAACAACATGTTTCTGGCTGGGGTTACCAAAAAAGAATTTTTTGAAACCTGTCTGGAAAAGGACATGTTGGGATATCCGGTTACGACCTCCCATGATACCATGGAAGATGAACAGCTCAAATCCAGGAACCTCTGGAAAGAAATCGAGCATGAAGATCTGGGAACTAAAATCACGTATCCCTCATTTTTTACAAAATTTTCAACCCTGGCGTGTGATCTCTGGCGCAGAGCTCCCTTGATCGGGGAGCATAACGAAGAGGTTTACGCCGAGCTGGGCTACAGCCGCGAAGATTTATTAAACCTATTGCGGGCCAACGTGGTTTGATTCATGCCAATTGCAGAGGACTAAACATCAGGAGATATAAGAATGAAAAAGGGTGTATTTGAAGGTGTAAAAGTTGCCGAATTCGCCGCTATTGCCGCAGGACCGCTCATCGGCAAGTTTATGGCCGATCACGGCGCCACGGTCGTCCATGTGGAATCTTATGCCAGACCGGACGGCTTCAGATCCAATTATCCTCCCTACAAAGATAACAAACCCGGTCTGGACCGTTCCGGTTCCTTTGCCATCTGCAATAATAACAAACTGGGGATTACCATTAACTTAAAGGCTCCCGGCGCCATGGACGTCGCCAGAAAACTGGTGCAATGGGCGGATGTGGTAACCGAGAATTTCACGCCGGGAACGATGGCAAAACTCGGGCTGGGGTATGAAGACCTGAAAAAGATCAAGCCGGATATCATCATGCTGAGCACGTGCAATCAGGGACAGACCGGACCGCACGCCCAGCATCCGGGGTTCGGGTCGCACCTGTCGTCGCTGTGCGGCTTTACCTATGTGACCGGCTATAAGGATCGCGAGCCTTCTATTTTATACGGGCCTTACGTGGACCATATCGGGGTCGGATACGGCGTCATCGCGGTTACGGCCGCTCTTGAGCATAAACGCCGCACCGGCGAGGGCCAGTTGATCGATTCGGCTCAGTATGAAGGCGGCGTGCAATTCATGATGCCGGCGCTGCTGGAGTATACCGTCAACAATCGGGTGATGGAACGCGACGGCAACCGCCACGCCTATGCCGCTCCGCATAATATCTACCCGTGCATGGGCGAAGACCGCTGGTGCGTCATCAGTGTGTTTAGCGATGCGGAATGGGGCCGCCTCTGCGGGGTTATCGGGAAAGACAACCTCATTACCGACCCGCGCTTTGCCACCGTACTGGCCCGAAAACAGCATGAGGATGAAATCGATCAGGAAATTGCCGAATGGACTTCCCAACGAACGGCCGAGGATGCATTTCAGCAATTACAGACCCATGGCGTAAAAGCCGGGGTGGTTCAAACCATCGCAGACCTGTTTGCCGATCCGCAACTGGCGCATCGCGGGATTTTCGCGCCGGTCGATCATCCGGTGGTGGGCCGAAGCTACGCCGAAGGACCGCCGTTTGTGCTGTCCAAAACCCCATCTAAAATCGATCGGGCGTCACCCTGCATCGGCGAACACAACCGTCAGGTGTTTACTGAATTTCTGGGATATACGGAAGAGGAATATAAGAAATTTCATGAAATGGGCATTATCGATACGCCGAAATAGGGCCTGAACGGAAAGTTATATTCAGGCAAAATCCGATTTCATGATTGAATAGAGGATGGACATATGAAAATTCATGAATATCAGGCAAAGGAGCTGTTTAAAAAGTTCAATATCCCGGTCCCCAAAGGGTCGGTTGCGTTCAGCCCTTCCGAAGCGGAAGCGGTTGCCCGGGAAATCGGCACGTTGCCGGTGGTGGTAAAGGCCCAGATTCACGCCGGCGGCAGGGGAAAGGGGGGAGGCGTCAAGCTTGCCCGGACACTTGCTGAAGTCGGAAAGCTGGCGACCGATATTATCGGGATGAATCTGGTGACCCATCAGACCGGTCCTGAAGGAAAAGAAGTCAAAAAAGTGCTGGTGGAGCAGGGTCTCGATATTGACAAAGAACTCTATCTCAGTATCATTCCGGATCGTGCAACCGCCCGAATCGTTGTGATGGCCAGTGAAGCCGGCGGGATGGATATTGAGACGGTGGCCGCCAATACTCCGGAAAAAATCATCAAGGTCAGCATTGACCCGCTGGTGGGTATCCAGCCCCATCACTGTCGCCAGGCAGGCTTTGGTCTGAAGTTTTCTCCGGCCGCCCTGAAACAGTTTGTTCCGATGTTAAGCGCTCTTTATCGCCTGGCGGTTGGCTATGACTGTTCCCTGGTTGAAATCAATCCGCTGGTACTGACCAAAGATGAAACCCTGATTGCCCTGGATGCTAAAATCAATTTTGATGATAACGGTCTGTTTCGGCATAAAGACATTCTGGAATACCGGGATCTGGACGAAGAAGATCCGCTGGAAGTCGAAGCGTCCAAATTTAATATCAATTATATTAAAATGGATGGAAATGTCGGAAACATGGTCAATGGCGCCGGTCTGGCAATGGCAACCATGGATATTATCAAACGTGCCGGGGCGCAGCCGGCCAATTTTCTCGATGTCGGCGGCGGCGCCAGCGCCGAGATGGTTGAAAACGGTTTTCGCATCATTTTAAGCGATCAAAACGTAAAGGCCATTTTGATCAATATCTTCGGCGGCATATTGCGCTGTGACGTGCTGAGCACCGGGGTTGTTGAGGCCGCCAAAAAAACGGGCATACAGGTGCCGGTGGTAGTCCGGATGGAAGGCACCAATGTCGAAGAGGGGCGCAGAATCTTATCCGAATCCGGCTTAAATCTGATTTCTGCAAAAGATCTGAAGGATGCGGCCCTGAAGATTTCTGAAATCGTCAGAAACTGACGTGGCTGAAGCGAAATTGAAAGCATCAAGTAATATTCGGCCGCATAACATACACAAATTATTATAAAAGACCAATTCAGCAAAGGTGTAGTGATGAGCATATTTGTCAATAAAGATACGCGTCTGGTTGTCCAGGGAATTACCGGCCGGGAGGGGCAGTTTCATACCCGCCAGTGTGTTCTCTATGGGACTCAAGTGGTGGCCGGCGTCACCCCCGGCAAAGGGGGCCAACAGATGGATGCTGTGCCGATCTTTAATACCGTTAAGGATGCGGTTGAAAAAACCGGTGCAAATTGCAGCATGATATTTGTGCCGCCGGCCTTTGCCGCCGATGCGATTTTTGAAGCGGTGGATGCGGGAATAGACCTGGTGGTCGCGATTACAGAAGGGATTCCGGTATTGGATATGTTAAAGGTCAAGACCTATCTGCAGTCCACCCGGACCCGCCTGATCGGTCCCAACGGACCGGGAATCATTACACCCGGAGAAGCCAAAATCGGGATTATGCCGGCTCCCATTCACAAACCCGGCGGACCCATCGGCGTCATGTCGCGATCCGGAACTTTAACCTATGAGGTTGTTTACCAGTTGACCCTGAAGGGAATCGGTCAGACGACCTGTATCGGGATTGGCGGCGATCCGATTGTGGGAACGGGGATGATTGACTGCCTGGCTGCTTTTGAAAAAGACCCGGACACCACGGGAGTGGTCATGGTCGGAGAAATCGGCGGTACTGCCGAAGAAGAGGCCGCCCGGTTTATCAAAGACCACATGACCAAACCGGTGGTGAGCTTTATTGCCGGGTTGACCGCCCCTCCCGGACGCCGCATGGGTCATGCCGGCGCTATTATCGACGGTGCCAGCGGGACCGCACAGGGTAAGATCGAGGCATTGAAGGCCTGCGGCGTGCATGTGTGCGAAGACCTGGGATCCCTTGGGGAATTTTGTGCCGGGGTGTTTGTATAAAAGGTTCAGGGTTCAGGGTTCGAGGTTACAGACAGGATTGCGTTGAAACCGACCTGAATCGAGAGTACAGAATATTTAATTTATACGAGGAAAAGAGATGGAAAGAATTGTTGTGGGAATGTCGGGCGCTTCGGGCGCCATTCTCGGCATCAGGCTGCTGGAAGTGCTGGCGGAATCGGAGCTCGAGGTTCACCTGGTGATTTCCGGTTCCGCCAAAAGAACGATCCAGCTTGAAACGGACTGGCAGGTGAAAGATGTCGAGGCCCTGGCCTATCAGGTGCACAACTTTGACGACATTGGTGCTCCCATTGCCAGCGGATCTTTCAGAACCAGAGGGATGGCCATTATTCCATGTTCCATCAAGACGCTTTCGGCCCTTGCCAATTCTTACAATACCAATCTGCTGATCCGGGCGGCGGATGTGACCCTGAAAGAACGTCGGCGGTTGGTGGTGGTTCCCAGAGAAGCGCCGCTGCATGCCGGGCATTTGGATTTAATGGCAAAGGTGGAACGGCTCCGGGGGATGATCATGCCGCCGTTTATGACGTTTTACCACCGTCCCAAAAACATGGACGACATGATCAATCACCTGGTCGGAAAAGTTCTGGATTGTTTTCACATCGATAACAATTTGTTTCAGCGATGGGGAGAAAAAAAAGAAAAATAGCTAATCAACGAAAGAGAGGAACAGACTTATGAACCACCACATACCCTATGAAGATTTAAGAGGCTGGCTGGACGAAGCCCGCAAACTCAACGAGGTCAAAGATGTCGATGGCGCCAGCTGGCAGGAGGATATCGGTATGGCGACGGAATTGCTGCATCATTCCGATCCGGCTCCGGCCGCGTTGTTTGACAATATACCCGACTATCCGAAGGGGCATCGTGTCTTGACCAATTTTTTCGGCGCCAAACGCATGAACATGACGCTCGGGTTTCCAACCGAATTAAGCCGGGTTGAACTCTCCAATGCCTTTACCGAGGCCTATCAGTCTGTCAAAACAATTCCGCCTGAATATGTCGACGATGGCCCTATTTTAGAGAATGTTCAGGAAGGCGACGATGTCAATGTGCTTTCTTTCCCGACTCCCTTCTGGCATGAAGAGGACGGCGGCCGCTATATCGGTACCGGGAGCTACGATATTACCCGTGATCCGGATGAGGGGTGGATCAATCTCGGAACATATCGGGTCATGGTTCACGATGAAAAAAGTTTGGGATTTTATATCTCGCCGGGCAAGCACGGCCGGGTTCATCGGGATAAATTCATGGCGCTGAAGGAACCGATGCCGGTTGTCGTTGTTGTCGGCGGCGATCCTTTCCTTTATTTGATGGCCTGCAATGAAGTTCCTTACGGTATTTGCGAATACGACCTGGCGGGCGGTTTCCGCAAAAAGCCCTATCCCGTTATAAAGGGGAGGGTTACCGGTCTGCCGATACCGGCACATGCCGAAATTGCCTTGGAAGGCTTTGTCGACCCCCGCAAAAGACGGAAAGAAGGTCCTTTCGGTGAATGGACCGGATATTATGCCAGCGGCGCGCGTGAAGAACCGGTCTTGGATGTCAAGGCGATTTATTACCGCAATAACCCCATTATTCTGGGTTGCCCCCCCAACCGCCCGCCGGATGAGATCGCCCGCTACCGTGCGGTGGTTCGATCCGGGTTGCTCAAGGAACAGCTGCTTAACAGCGGCCTTTCCGGCATTAAAGCGGTCTGGGGACATGAGGTGGGGAGTTCGCGCATGCTGTTGACCATTGCCATTGAGCAGCGCTACGGCGGGCATGCCACCCAGGTGGGGCATGTCGCCTCACAATGTCATGTGGGTGCTTATGCCGGCAAGTATGTCATCGTGGTGGATGATGATATCGACCCCTCCGATCTGAACGCGGTGATGTGGGCCGTTGTTTCGCGTTCGGATCCGGCAAACTCCATTGATATCATTCATAATGCCTGGTCAACTCATTTGGACCCGAGAATCCCTCCGGAAGACAAACTGAAAGGGAAGTTGACGAATTCCCGGGCCATTATCGACGCCACCCGTCCCTATTCCTGGAAAAACGAGTTCCCGCTGGTGAACATGCCCAGTCCTGAAACGGCCCGGAAAACGCGCGAAAAATTCGGTTATCTGCTCGAGGGGTTTTCCAAGGCGCTTTAATGCAAACGCTCGGGTGATAGGGCTGAAACGCACGGCGGCGGCACATTAAAGGCAAAGCGGCCGAAGGTGAATTGAAAAACAAAAAAGAGAGGCTATACATAGGAGACACGGACATGGCGCACAAGGATTTGAGAGATTGGTTAAAAAAAGTTGAAAAAATAGGCCAGTTAAAAAAGGTTGACGGCGCCAGTTGGGATCTGGAAATGGGGGCCATCACCGAGCTGATTTTTCAGGAAGGCAAAGGAACGCCGCCGGCCGTATTATTCGACAAGGTTCCGGGGTATCCGAAAGGCTTTCGGGCGCTCTTCGGCATGACCTGTTCGGTGGAAAGGATGGCCCTGACCCTGAACCTTCCGCCGGCCAAAAGCGGAGTTGAACTGGTCCAGTCGTATCGCGACAAACTGAAAAGCTTTAAACCGGTTGCCCCCCGTCTGGTAAAAGACGGTCCTGTTTTTGAAAATATAGATCGGGGTGATGACGTTAATGTGCTCAAATTCCCGGTGCCGCTACATCATGAACTCGATGGCGGACGCTATATCGGCACGGGTTGCATGACCATGACCCGCGATCCGGACGAGGGCTGGGTCAATTTCGGCGCTTACCGCGTGATGGTGCACGATGAAAAGACCATCGGTTTTTACATTTCACCGGGCAAGCACGGCAACCTGCAGCGCCAGAAATATTTTGATAAGAATAAACCCTGCCCGGCAGTTGTGTGTGTCGGCCAGGATCCGCTGCTGTTCCTGGCGTCGGGAAACGAAGTTCCCTACGGCCTGTCTGAATACGATTATGCCGGTGGTTTTAAAGGTGAACCCATCGATGTGGTGAAAACCGAATATACCGGGTTTCCCGTACCTGCGCATGCTGAAATCGTTCTGGAAGGCGAAGCCGTCCCCGGGGATGAAAAGATGGAGGGACCCTTTGGCGAGTGGTCCGGATATTATGCCAGCGATGCCCGGATGGAACCGGTCATACGGGTTAAGAACGTCTATTACCGCAACAATCCGATTCATACCTGCGCCCGTCCCGGAAGGCCGCCGTCGGATTATTCTTTCAGTAAATGCGTCGTCAAGTCGGCCATGATCTGGGATGAACTGGAAAAAGCCGGTGTCCCCAATGTAAAAGGGGTCTGGTGCCATGAAGCCGGAGGCGGCCGGATGTTTAATATCGTTTCCATCAAAAATTCATATCCGGGTCACTCCCGCCAGGCCGGTATGATTACCTCGCAGTGCCATGCCGGTGCGTATCTGGGACGATACGTCATCGTGGTGGATGACGACATCGATCCGTCCAATACATTTGATGTTCTCTGGGCGATGGCGTCCCGTTCCGAGCCGACCGAATCCATTGAAATTATTCGCAGCTGCTGGAGCGGTCCGCTCGATCCCCGCATACCTGAAGAGCGAAAGGGGCTTAATTCAAGAGCGATTATCGATGCCTGCCGTCCCTATCAGTGGCGCAAAAAATTCCCGGCAGTGGCGGAATCAAGCCCGGAACTGAGAGCCAAGACATTAAAGAAATGGCGCGCAACGATCTATGACGGAAAATAACGCCATAGTTGAACATAATGTGAGCCGCTAAAATGAAAATGGTGGGATTTAGAGACGCAGGGAGTAAGGCGGGAATACCGCTTCGGATGATTCTGTTTCTGCGGTTCTGATGTTTCACCATTTTTCATTTTGTTCAGAAAGGCATAGGGGGCGACAACCTCTGGTTTCAACAGTACGCCCTGATTTGTAAGGGAGATTTGTTCATATCATTTCAGAAAGGAGCAACACAATGGCCGAACAGGAAAGTAAACAAGAGTTTAGCGAAGATTGGTCTCCGGGTCAAAATGTATATCAGAAACAGCGTTTGTATGTCCGGGCGATCAGCGGATTTACCTACAGTATGGCGGAACAGCTTAAAAAGCTGCGCAGTGTTCCCCGGGTCACCAAGGCAAAGGATCTGAAGTTTGCAAAAGGGCCGCAATATTTTAACTGCACCATATTGAGCCCCATCCATGAAATTGCCCAGTCGATTTTTATCCATATGGTTGTTCTGGCGCCCGGAGGGATTTCACAGAAACATGGGCATGTGAACGAAGCCATTTTTTATATCCTTGACGGCGAGGGGTATGACGTTCATGACGGACACCGGGGAGACTGGAAAGCCGGCGATATCGCCATCGTGCCCAACTCGACCGTGCATCAGCATTTCAACAGAAGTAAAGATAAGATGGCGCGCATGCTGGTTCTTAAAACCAAGCCGTTTTATCATTTCATGAATATGCTTTTTCAGGAAGTCGTCGAACCGCAGCCCAAAACACCGGTACCCGGTTTCGAAGATTTCAAACCCAGCATTACCTAAATACGTTCTTGACACACCAGGGGAGGTTACCGATGAGTTACGGCGAAAAAGAATACGCATACATTCGAAAAATGGAAGCGACATATTATGCGGAACGACTGGAAGAAGTAAAAAATGAAAAGACACGAAAGAAAAGAAGCATCATTTCAACTGATGAAATGCCCTGGGAACTCTGCCCGCAGGGTCATATCAAGCACCTCGTAAATGATAAGATGCAAACGGCGTCCAATACCCTTGATATCTGTATGCAACTGATTCCGGAAGGAAGCCGGTCGGGAAAGCATTGCCACATGGCCGAAGAATACATGTTTATCCTTGAAGGCAAAGGCTATTCACTGCACTGGGACGTCGATTTTGAACTAAGCGACGCCTATTACTGGAAGGCCCAGGAAACCCCGTCGAAATGGGAATGGGAACGGGGAGATTCGATTTATATTCCCCCCAACACGGTTCATCAGCACTTTAACTCCGACCCGAAAAATCCGGTGCGATTTATTTCCGCTGAAAGCCGCATGTTTAAATACATGGGCCTGGACACCCTGGAGCAGTTCGAAAATGCTCCGGAGTTCGATCAGAAGAAGTAAAAACACGGGTTCGGTGGGCAAGGCGGTGATCCACATCCGGAGCAAATGAGTCGGTGTTTTTGCGTTGTCAAAAACCAAAATTAGAATCTCGAAATATGAGAAACAACTTTAAAATTCCGAGAGAAATATTATGAGCCGAAAAATTAAATACCATGACCTGAGGGAATTTTTATCCATCGTTGATTCTCTGGGGGAGCTAAAAACCATCAGCCATCTTCACTGGGACAAGGAAATGGGCGCGTTGACGGAAATGGTCTATCGCGAAAAACCGGTAGATTCTCCGGCCCTGCTGTTTAACAAGGTACCCGGATACCCAGAGGAGTTTAAATGCCTTTACGGTATGCTGGCATCGTCGCGGCGGTTCGGGCTGGCGATGGGGCTTGACGTCGGCGGTGAAATTACCCGAATGGACCTGCTGCAGGCCTATCGTGCCAGGATGAAAGAGATGGCGCCGATTCCGCCTCGGGTCGTCGGTACGGGCGCCGTCATGGAAAATGAACTTGTGGGGGAAGCGATCGATCTGCTGAAATTCCCCGTGCCGATTCATCACGAACTGGACGGCGGCCGCTATATCGGAACCGCCTGCGGCGTCATCACCCGTGATCCGGACGATGGATGGGTGAATGTGGGAACATACCGGGTTCAAGTGATCGACAAAGACCGGGTGACCGTTTACATTTCCCAGGGAAAACAGGGCCGAATTCAACGGGATAAATATCTGAAAAGCGGCCGGCCCTGTCCGGTGATCGTGGTGGTGGGCATCGACCCCCTGCTGTATGTGGCTGCCCGCTACCAGGTGCCGTTGAAACAGTCCGAATTTGATTTTGCCGGTGGGATCAGCGGCGAACCCCTTGACGTCATCGAAGGGAAATACACCGGTTTACCGTTTCCGGCAAATGCTGAAATCGTCATTGAAGGCGAGATTTTGCCGGACGAAAAGGTTCCGGAAGGTCCCTTCGGCGAATGGAATGGATATTACGCCGGATCCAAAAAAACGGAACATGTCATGCAGGTGAAACGGATCCTGCATCGCAACGATCCCATATTGACGTGTGCGGCATCCCAGCGCCCCCCCCATTCACATTTATTTGAGCGCTGCTTTATCCGTTCCGCCGGTTTATGGGAAAAGCTTGAAAAAGCCGACTGCCCCAGCATCAAAGGCGTCTGGGTGCATGAAGCCGGCTCGGGCCGGACCTTCAACGTCGTTTCCATCAAACAGGAATACTATGGCCACTCGCGCCAGGCCGCTCTGCTGGCATCACAACTTCCGCCGGCCGGATATGTCAACCGGTTTACCGTGGTGGTGGACGACGATATCGATCCCTCCTATCTTTACGACGTGATCTGGGCCATGGGCACCCGCTGCAACCCCGAAGCGGATGTGGATATCCTGCGCAAAAACTGGAGCAGCCGGCTGGATCCCCTGACCTTTACGGATGCGCTTTATAATTCCAGGGCCGTCATTGATGCCTGCATTCCTTATGAACATCTTGATGATTTTCCCAAGATCGCTCAGACCACACCGGAATACAAAAAAATCATGATGGAGAAATACGGACCGCTCATTAACGAAATTGTCGGAAGGAAGTAAAAATCCGGGTCCAAAGGGCCCGGCTTTGGTCTAAGCCCAGAGGGCATGATTTACACAACTGATATCGGCAAATATCGAAATCCGAATATCGCCTCGGTTCAAGGCGACAGCCGCAAATACGAAACAAATTCGAATACCAAATGTCCTAATGACAAAAACAAAACCAGACTCGCAATAGCAGATATGATTATTGTTTGGATCATTGGAATTTTTGTCATTATGTATTGTTTCGCATTTCGAATTTCGTGCTTCGAATTTAGAGACTTCTCATTTCGCAAGGCAGAGCCATCTGTCTCTGACCTGGCCTTGAAGACCAGGTTTTTCGTGCGGGAATAAAAAATCCGGTATCAATTTGGCTGATCTCCCTGATGTGATGTTCCTGAGGAGTTGTCCGGTTTTTTATTTCGTATGCGACTGCAAGCTTTTGACCGAATTGAAAATTTCAGGCAGGATCTCTCCGGCTTTCCCTTTGATCCGTACGTCGCAGACCGCATCACAGGGGGTCTCCGAGAGGTTGACAATGGCCAGGAATGCGCCGGCTTCTTTGGCAAATTGCGGCATAAGGGCTGCCGGATGCACCAACAGAGTCGACCCCACCACCATGAAAAAATCACAGTTCCGGGACAAAGCCGTGGCTTTTTGTACCGCTTCGACGGGCATGGCCTGGCCAAATGAAATCGTATCCGGTTTTAAAAAACCGCCGCATGCGCATTCCGGCGCCAGATCGCCGGAGAGAACCCGTTCTTGGGCCGCTTTAAGTGAGGACAATTTTCCGCAGTTCATGCAGCGGACCCGGCGGGCATTGCCGTGCAGCTCGATGACCGCGTCTTCCGGCAGACCCGATTCCTGGTGGAGTCCGTCAATATTCTGAGTAATAACTGTTTGAACCAGTCCCATCTGGAAAAGCCTGAAAATAGAGTCATGGCCGGAGTTGGGTCTGGCCCGGATCAGGTCGGGATAAAGCTCGGAGTTGCGTTGCCAATACTCGATCCGGGAAGCTTTGGAAGACATGAATTCATCGAAATAAACCGGCCTGTATTTTTCCCAGATGCCTCCCTTGCTGCGGTAATCGGAAATACCGCTCTCGGTGGATATGCCGGCGCCGGTAAAGACAAGGTTGCGGCCGCCGGCCAAAATCTTTCGTGCGATCCGATCGATTTTGTCATCCATGAAATCGTCCTTTGAGGGTCGCCGTGAGGCTTGATGATATCATTAATTATCCGAACCGGACAAATTTTTCAAAATCCTTATTCTTCGGCCTTCAGTCTATTCGCCTTCAGCCCAACAGCCACCTGCACCTATTATGCATTGGCGGCCAGCTGCGGCTTAAACGTTTTGAACAGGGATACATCCATCACCGCTTCATATCCATGCAGTTGCGCAATCACCTCGCCGTTCGTATCCAGAAACGTAAAATTGCCTTTCATTTTGTGATTTGCAGCCTCGGTTACTTCTAGAACCGCCGTCACATCTTCAACAGGGAAGGATTTGCGATACTGGCGATAACGGGCGTAGTAACTGGGAAGGGATGCAAACCCCTTTTCTTCAACGCACCAGACGATCGCCATCTGAAAAGCGCAGTCCAGAACGAGCGGGTCCGCGAGCCAGCGGCTGCGAAACGGTTCTTTCATCCATCTCTCCGGCAGGGGCGCGGTTGAAATCCGGGCCAGCATCCCCTGAGATGCGCAGCTGACGATTTCCCTGATCCCATGCAGGTCATCTCCATGAAAAAGGATTTTTTCGTAAATTTCTTCCCGGGTTCTGACATAATTTTTAGCCGCCAGGGTAGCGGGAACCGTGTACAGGGGCGGTGGCGAAAACGACTCCGCCAGGATCGCAGTTGCCGTGGAGTGGATCACATCGCCCCCGTCTTTAACCCCGTCCCGAAGCTCTACGTCCACCGCATAACCCGAATGATCTTTGCGGACCTTGCCGGCAAACAGCCGGATCAGCCGTTTTTGCTGATCCAGCCGAATTCCCTTCATCAGTCGCATATTATCGATCCCCAACAGCGACAGGCCCGGATTTTCATGGAGTGCCCCCTGACCGAACCACTCCGCCATGAGAGCAAACGGAACGACCGGTTTGCCGTCCAGAACGTGAGACGTCAGGATCGGCAGGTTCTCCACGTCGACTTCACGTTTCAGGGTCAACGCTAAATCTGCAGACCGATATGCTGAATTCGGAGTTTCCAGCGGGGTGTCTGCAGCCGTACGGTGTTGCGGTTGCGTCGACGGGTTCAGTTCTGCACCAATGACCACCTCAATCGCCGAATCAGCATCAGCGGCCATTTCATTGAGCAGACAGCGGACACCGGATTCAGACGGAATCAACCGGATGTTTTTGCGGACAAATTCCCGCTTCAGCGAAGGCGAAACCATGCCGCCGTCCCAGGGGCCCCAGTTGATGGACACAACCCGGCAGTTCGGTAAGGCTGTGGATTGCTGCCTGGCAATTTTGTTCAGGGCTTCGTTGGCCATGGCGTAGTCGGCCTGTCCCCTGTTTCCCATCCGGGCTGCAACCGACGAAAACAAGACCAGATACTTCAGCGGCTCTCCCTTGACGGCTTCAAGGATGTTCAGCAGTCCCCGGACCTTGGTGTCAAATACCCGGATGAACTGCCGGCGGGTTTTATCCATGATCAAACGGTCCTCCAGAACCCCGGCTCCATGAATGATTGCTTTGACCGGTCCGCAGGACGATCGAATTTCATCAAACAGCTTCAGCAGTTTTTCCCGATCCCGGATATCGACTGAATAATAATGGACCGCGGCGCCGCTGGATTTTAATTTTTCAAAAGTGCCGGCGATTTCCCGATTGGCCATGTATTTTACAAATATCTTTTCCACCTGGGCAGGCGACGGAATGCTTCCGTTGAACTCATAACGGATGATGGCCGCTTTAATAGCGGACTCGCTCAATTCCTTCTGCAACCACTCAGGTTCAGGAGACGGAAAAGATGATCTGCCAAGGAGCACCAGCGTCGGTTTAACCTGATCAGCCAACGCGCAGGCAGCAGCTGCCGTAATTCCCCGGGCGCCGCCGGTGATCACCACCACATCGCCGGGAGCCAGATCCACCGCTCTGCCCCGCTTTTCCGGATAGGGCTCCGGGCATAGCGTCAGTCGGCAGCACCGCTGCGGGCCAAGTCCGACTTCAACCGGTCTGGATGGATCGTCGGCCAGCAGCTCTGCTGCAACCGCGGCGGCAATTTCGTCATTGCGATGCCACTTTGGCTCGATATCCAGGGCACGGCAGTGCACTCCCTTCCATTCGATGGCGGCGGTTTTGACAAGACCGGCCAGGCTTCCCTGCAACGGGGTGGTCACTCCTTTGGCGTTAAATCCGAAGGCGCCGTCCAGTCGGGTGATGGAAGCAAAAACAGCGCCGCCGTTTTCGGCGGACTCCATCAGGTCCGGAGCCAGGGATTGAGCCAGGAAAAAGGCGTCCGTGATCTCCGGCGATGTCATATCTGTATCCGGACTTGCAACGATGATCAGGCCGGCGGCTTTCGGCAGGGACGCGGGCTTCTGATAATCACCCTGCGGGATGATGACCGCCGGGATACGTCGGGCTTGGAATTCCCGCAGGATAGCGGCGGCAAGTCCGGCCGAATCCCCGGTGATGTAAACGCTGCGGTCCGGCGCAAGGGTCGCCCGCGTATGGGCGCCAAAGGCCGATTCCACCACCTGAACGACTTTTTTCCGGACGCCCTCTTCGACAGCCGCCGGCAAATCCGGCGTCGACGCAGCGGCGCCGTCGGGTGAAGGTCGTTCCGCCTGCAAAACGGCTTGCGCCGGTTCCGGCGTTTCAGCCTGAATTCCAACGTCCGTTTTAAAATGTGCGATGATTTGGGCGAGAGTCTTAAGACGGCCCATCAGTTCGGGTGAAACCGGCGGGAGTCCCGGCAGCCGCTCTTCCAGGGTGGAAAGTATTTCCACCCGCTTGATGGAATCAATCCCCAAATCCGCTTCGATGTCCATTTCCAGCCCCAGCATCTCCGTCGGATAGCCGGTCAGTTCACTCACCACCGCCAGCAGGGTCTCCCTGATTTCGGCAGGATCTCTCCGAGGCTCATCGGCCCGGTTGTCTTGCAAATGCCGGTCAACTGACTCAAAGGACGGTTCCACCGGCGGACCGACAGGAAACGTCTTTTCGCCGGCTGTAAAGTATGCGGCGATCTGTGCCAAAGTTTTGAGCCGACCCATCAGTTCGGGTGAAACCGGCGGGAGTCCCGGCAGCCGCTCTTCCAGGGTGGAAAGTATTTCCACCCGCTTGAT
>ENA-OSEO01002119-OSEO01002119.1-sediment-metagenome-genome-assembly--contig:-NODE-2119-length-30175-cov-9.558442_pt1 | contig 30175 bp, 25 predicted proteins | sample MGYA00237883_ERZ534232 | MGnify/ENA metagenome assembly ERZ534232 | reverse complement strand
AAGCGGGTAGTAGCTGTGTTAGGAACGGTGGATGATCTGCGACCACGAATGGAGTTAATGGCAGTGAAGGAGAGAATAGATGAAGCGGAGGATGTGGCTTGGTTGAGTGATGGTGGGCCGTGGTTGTGGGGCATTTTTGACAAGGTATTTGCAGGTCGTGTAAGGGTGTATTGGATTTCTATCATGCTGTTCAAAACATATGGAAAGGTGCAAAGGCATGTTTTGATGGGCGAACGAAGTATGCACGGGAATGGTTCGCGACAGCGCGTCGTATCGTACTTTTGGAGGTCTCTAATGTGAGGCTCGTTAGGGCTTAAAGCATCCTCGTTGATGATCAACGGCAGCCGAGGATGATCCTCTCGCAATTTCTTGAAAGAGCGCTTCGCAGCGTTACGCTCACAGTCATTCTTGGTCTGGCCATCCTGCCGCACGATCATCTCGGGGGACAGCGGAATCACCTCTCTGAAATCCGGGTGCACTATGGCTGCGCGCAACGTCTGCTGGTAATAGGTCACTTTTCCGTTCTCGTGCTTCTTCACAAGGCAAGGATCTGAAGAGAGCTTGTTCGAGGAAAAGAAACCGGTTCCGTCCAAATTCAACAGGTAGCACCCCTCAATGAATCGGAACGGCTCCAGGACCTTGTTGCGCTGCAGGACCTGGAAAAGCGCCTTGTATACAGGGCGCAGGTCATCGGGGACAACCTCATCGCAAATCTCCCGCGTCCTGGTGTCACACGGGACCTGTTCTATGCCGAAAAGGCTTTTGAAATTTGGATTCTCTATCCTGCGCTTGTCAAAGGCAAGCAGGGAGGGATCCTTGAGGACGAACATCGCATAGCCGGACATAAGAGCATCGGCCAAGCTGATGTCCACAGTACCCTTACGAACATCTGGTACCTGTTCAAAGCACTCGTATACCAAGGCGTTGAGCGCATCGGCATTCAGATGTTTTCGGGCCCCGCCACTGACCAATTTGGGTGCTGTGAGATCTTTCATGGTACCGAAGCATAGCTCACCTCGCAATCAGAAGCCAGGAAAAAGTGGGGTAGTGAAAAAATGGGTGGTGGTCCACTTTAGGTGGGAGGCTTTTCTCGGGTAGTTTCTCCTGCCGCGGACTTCGCTCCGCCCTAATTTTATTAAGGTAAGGGAGGTGTTCGCGAAATAAAAGTCGATCAAGGGGTGTCAACGATATCTGTCGTTTTCGGCATCAGAAACTGTGTGCATTGCTGCGCCAAAGGTAAGCGCGGTAGAGTCGGGAAAAAAACGATAAGCTATTACAAAGACCCAGCTCAGTTATTATGTCAAATTACTACTTCTTATCCACACGGCCAGAAAGAGCGAAAGCCACGATGGAAACTTGAATTTCTGAGAAGCAAATAAAAACGGCAATTACAGTTGGCACATGCGTTACGAAAATCGCGCAAAATCAAAGAGATCAGCCGGTTTAGGCAGGGCAACACTCAGGGATGACCACCAAAAAATGAGGCTTGAACGTGTTGTCGGCCACGAGCCGGGAGGGTATACGGAGCCAATTAAAGCCGTTCGCGAAAACTGGATGCCGGGTCGCGGTCAGAATGACGCTATTCGCACGTCCAAGGTGGTCAGAGGGGTGCTGGTTCCGTACCGCTGCCCGAAGATGGGAGCAACTCCATGGCCGAAGATGTGATCAAGCCCCCAAATAACTGACCAAGCGGGAAATGTCGGCAAAAAGTAAGGAAAATTTGCGCGAAACCCTGAACTGAACATGCTGATGAATTGGCCATCTGCAGGGGTTCCGGGAACTGCTGTCTCCACGGCACCTGTTAAGTACCCCTGCCCTCAACGCCGGATGCCTATATCTGGCAACCTTGGGCAAGAAATTCAAAAAGAACATCAGACAGAGCCGGAATCGGCTTACAAAGGCTAAGGGGGATCTGATAAGAATTGGCACCCGGGCCATCAAAACAAGAGATATAAAAGAGTGCCTCGACCTCCACGAAAAGCGCTGGGGCAGCCACTCAGCCTGCACAAAGGCTCGTTCCCGTCTGTATTACGAAGATCTCTTGGCCCTGCACGCACAACGTGGAGGATTGACCCTGTATTTCGCGGAGATACACAACACCCGCATCGCCTCCCTGGTTTGTGTCGATCACGGCGAAAGGCGCGAAGCCATGATGAGGGGAAGGGATTTACGCCTTCCCGACTTGAGTCCTGGAATACTACTCATGCTGACCTCGATATTTGACGCCATAGAGAAGGGTATGTCTGTATACGATTTGGGGGGCGTCGCATTCAGATATAAGACGTGGTTTACAAATGAATTTCGGTTATTGAAGAATTTTCTTTTAATCGGACGTAGAAATCCTTGCTCTCTGAGCAAGGTCTGTGTTCAGAGGCTTTGCCTTCTGAACGGCTCATTGTTACAACCAATTCCGAGTTGTCCCCACAACCCAGGGAAAGGAGTAACTGATGAGCCGTTTTCGGAAACTATCACAAACGATCTGGCATTGCCAGTACCATGTTACGTGGACGCCGAAGTATAGATACCGAATACTGTCGGGCAAGATTGCCGACCTCGTGACGTACTGTATTCGGGCATATTCCGACCAATTGAAGTGCGAAGTAGTGGAACTGAATGTTCAAATAGATCATGTTCATTTGATATGTATGGTGCCTCCGAAGATATCGATCTCTGATTATCTTGGTACAATCAAGGGTCGAACATCAATTCGCGTGCTCAATACATATCGAAATCTGAGACAAAAACCCTATTGGGGTAATCATTTTTGGTCCAAGGGTTACTGTGTTGACACAGTGGGATTGAATTCAGAAATGATTAGAAAGTATGTAAGGTATCAGGAGGCAAGAGAGCGTCGAGAAGAACAAGTTCAGTCGAAACTGTTTTAGGAGTTGGAGGGACAACTCAACCTTGGCCCCTCTGGGGCCAAGGCAAAGTATCCCCTTCCAGGGGTTACCAAAGCCGGCCCCTCCGGGGTCGGATTTTTCCCAAGAGACGATGTAAATAAATCCACGATTAATGGTTTGTTCCATGGTTATGAATGTTTGGATTTGAACAGCTAACTTATAAATCTAGCATTGAGGCACAATTGAATGCATCCAACCAACAAAGCTATAAATTAACTGAGTTTTTTAGTGATATCAGATCCGACTCGCGGCGTTATCTCGTAAACACTCACTTTTGTTATAATAAATTTCGACTTAATTATCTCTTGCTTTTCTTAAACAATCCAGGATTACTTGCTGTTCTAATATACAGATTCGGGCATTACGTACACTGTAAGGTTCATGCAAAACTGGGGCTTTTCTCCAGAATTTTTCTCGGCTTCTACTATCACACAGCGAGGTACCTCTCTGTTATATTAATTAAGGTTGATGTCACGCCAGGTTCGATAATTCATCCCGGCTTGTTTCTCTCCAACCATGGACACATCATCATCGGAGTGAGGGAAATTGGAAGAAACTGCACCATTGGTGAGAACGTGACTATTGGCGTAGGAAGGAAGGGAGAGTCACCGCGAATTGGAGAAAACGTCAGGATCGGCAGGAACTCGGTAGTTTATGGCCGCATAGAAATAGGAGACGATGTAAGGATAGACCCTTTCAGCGTCGTCGGTAGAAATATACCTTCCCATAGGTTTGTATGTGGAAATCCATGTAAGATAACACAACTGCCCGGTGTATATCGATAGAATATGCCGCTGTCCCCTTTCGAAGCATCTTTTCGTCATCAGATTGCCAAGGACCTGGCGAGATATATCAAGATCCAATCGGCAACGGGAGTAATCACTCCGAGACAAAAAATCGATATTCTTTTCTTCGGATTTGGATTTCATGCAATTCTCGTGTACCGGTTTGGCACGTGGATCCGCAACCTCAAAACAAAACTCCTATCTATTCCTTTAAAATGTGCGCTAATGATAATATACAGTGTTCTGCGTTTTCTCGTAAGAATCTTATACGGCATAGACATCGATCAAACAGCTCACATCGGTGAAGGACTTTACATAGGCCATTTCGGTGCAATAACAATCAGGAATTGTTGTATAGGCAAGAACTGCTCTATCCACCAACAGACAACTATCATGGGCGATCTGCTCGAAGAGGAAGCGTCACCTACCATTCGCATCGGCGATAGCGTGTGGATCGGTGCCCATTCCACCATACAGGGGCAACTGACAATCGGAGATGGTGCAGCCATAGCCGCCGGGGCTGTTGTGCGCAAGACTATTCCACCGAACACTCTCGTGATGGGGAATCCGGCAAAAGTTCTGCTAAGATCGTACAACACCCACGCCCTCCTATAATCTCCGCAGGAAGTGGAACAAAGGACTATGCGCATTGGACGGACGCTTCCCCCGGGCGCGGCGCCCATTAGCACCTCGGACATCCTGAACGGGTTCAGAGGCTTGGCGTCGGGGGAAGCGGAAACTCGCAGATTTGAATCGGAGGTACGATCCCATTTCGTGGTCCGGCACTGTTTTCTTGTTTCATCCGCAAAAGCGGCGTTGACTGTCACACTGAGAGCCCTGAAACAGATCCATCCCGAAAGAAGCGAGGTGCTTGTGCCTGCCTTCATCTGTTACTCCGTGCCCTCGGCCGTTCTCCGGGCGGGGCTAAACCTGCAGCTGGCTGACACAAATCCCGATACTCTCGACTTCGACTTCCAATCCTTGAATGCCACCAATTCGCGGATCTCCAGCAAAAATTTATTGGCCGTGGTTTCCGCTCACGTGTTTGGTCTTCCGGCAAGCCTGGCTCCACTGAGGGAGATCTTCCCCGATCATGACATAACGCTGATCGAAGACGCGGCGCAAGTATTTGGCAGCCAACACAACGGAAGGATGTTGGGTACAGTGGGCGACGTCGGTTTTTTCAGCCTGGGTCGCGGGAAAAGCGTCTCCACCACCGAGGGGGGAATCATCGTGACGAACAACGATGAAGTTGCCACGGCCATCCGGCGGGTTTTTGACGGTCTACCCCACTACACCAAGGTGGGAATGATGAACCTTATCATTCAATCCTTTCTGTTGCGTCTGTTTACCCCACCGAGCCTGTTCTGGTTCCCAAAATTACTGCCTTTTCTCAAAGTGGGCCATACCCTCTTCGACGTGCGATTCAACATCCACCGCATGTCATCCTATCAGGCAGGCCTCGCAAGGACTGGCACTCCAAACTGTGGCATCATAACAGCATCCGCAGCGGGAACGCCTTCGAATGGCGCCGGCGCCTGGGAAACCTCAAGGGCCTATGTTTTTTCTACGCCCCTAAAAGCCAGGAAGATCACCCTCCTCTTCTCCGTTTTCCGATCCGTATTCCGAATCATGATTCCTGGCGCTCCATCCTGAGACGAAGCGAGGAACTAGGCCTGGGGATTATGTCAACGTATCCCCAACCCGTTAATGAAATAGAGGCTATTCGAGTATCTTTCAAGGAGCTTACTTTTGAAGGAGCTGAAAAACTGACAAAAGAGCTCTTGACACTGCCCATTCACCCCTTGATGAGATCATCGGATTTTGAAAAGATTCAAAGGCTCATCATCCATTCTCTCCCATCCACGCCATCACGAGAGAGCAGGCAACCACCTCCTCAAAACCCACACTGACTATACGTCCCTAAAGGCGCGATCGAAGAGTCTTGCTCTGGCAAATAGATCTGCAGGGGGGTTCCACCACTCTGCCAAAAGCCCCAAACCGACCCACCCTCCCGCCCATCGCAAGTAGAGACGGAGTTTCCAATTTCATCTTTCCATTTTGACTGGTCCACCGATGATTAAACTACCGCTTCGAGAAATCGCAGATCATCCTCCGCTTGCAGTGCATATTTGTTTCGGGCTCATATCAAGCATCCTTTTCATATGCTGTTATTACTCAACATTGGAATGGATGTACATAAGATTCAAAGGCGCCGACAGTTACTATTCACATGGTTTCCTCGTTCCGTTCGTTTCTATCTATTTCCTCTGGCAAGAGAGGAGCGCGTTCAGAGCGACGGCCTTCGGGACTTCCTATCTTGGCCTCACGCTGATGATCGCCTCCGCCCTGTTGCATCTACTTGGGACTGTATTGTACATCTTTTCATTATCCGGCTTCTCAATATGGCTTTTTCTTTTCGGGATATCCTTCTTCATTTTCGGCCTCCCAATATCCCGCCAGATTCTCTTTCCATTGCTATTTCTTGGTTTTATGTTCCCAACTCCAGAGGCTTTCATTAGCGTGCTCTCGCTTCCTCTCAAGACACTGGTTGCGAAAACAGGAACAAGTATTATCAGCACCCTTGGGATTCCCATTCACCGAGAAGGGTTCAGTCTCACCATCCCGGCCGGGACTCTCCTCGTAGGGAACCCTTGCAGTGGTCTGCGTTCCATGATAGCGTTCATGGCACTTGGCTCGGCCTATGCGTATATACTGCATGCATCAATTCTCAGGAAACTCCTGCTTTTCGCGTCCTCCATTCCCATAGCCGTAATATCGAACGTATTCAGGGTCCCGATTCTGGTTCTCATCTCCCATTTCTTGGGTCTCGAAGCAGCGGCTCCCGACACTGCCTGGCATATCGGGTCAGGACTCTTTGTCTTCGCACTCGGGTTGGGATTAATGTATCTTCTTGCTTGGCTTCTAGCATGCAAAGACTAGTTCGCAAGTACTTGGTCACTATCATTCTTCTGTTGATTACCTCGATTTTGATACATTATCTTGAATACGCTTCTTTCGACCAGCCCGATATGACCCAAAACACCTTAGCGAATATCCCCAAGGCTTTCGGTCACTGGCAAGGAACAGATCAACCGCTTGATCCCATGGTCTATGATATCCTCGAGACGGACTCCATCATAAGCCGCACCTATCAATCCAAAGGTTCAATCGTACATGTATCCATAGTGTATTATCCGGAAACAAAGGTCGACTTTCATGCACCTGAAGCCTGTCTTGCAGGGCAAGGCAGACAGATACACAAAACAACCACCAAGATCATACTCAACTCAGATGTCTCAAGTGAGATCACGGTAAACCAATTGATATACGAGACGCAAACGAGCGATCAACTGGTGTACTATTTTTACAAGACAGGCGACTTCATGGGCAGCAGCTATATAGGACTTAGATTCAAACTGGCTCTGAACAAATTCAGGCACAGCAGGAAGAGCGGCAGCCTTATTAGATTTTCGACCCCGATATATTATTCAAATATGAGCGAGTCAGCAGAGATTCTTGTTGCCTTCATCGACGAAATCATGCCTTATATCAGGAAATACCTTTAATTTAGTATCCCTCAATTCTAATGAGAAGCATTGAAATCATATCGGTGTTCTATCACAAACTCATTTCTCTAAAGCGAAAACTCTACATTAAGAAACTTGTAAAAATGGGGATGTTTTTGGGGAAGAATGTAGATTTTGTCGACACCTTTTTTCTCGATCCAAGCCATTGTTTTCTTATTTCCATAGGCGACAACTGCACCATATGTCCTAATGTACGCTTCATAGCACACGACGCAAGCACGAAGAAGTACCTTGGATTTACCAAAATTGGCAGAATCGTGATCAACGAAGATTGTTTCATCGGTGACTCAACCATACTTTTGCCCAGTGTCTCGGTTGGGCCGAATACGATACTAGGAGCTGGATCAGTCGTAAAGAAGGATATTCCACCGAATTGTGTCGCCTATGGCAGCCCGGCCAAGCCGGTTCGCTCCATCGAAAGCTATCTGCAAGAAATGAACGAACTTGCCAAGGAAAAAGGAGTTTTTGGTGACGAGTACCACATCGGTCGGCTCAATAAGCGTAAGCTGAGAGAGATGATGCTCAGTGTGCGCGACTCTTGTGCACTAATACGATGAACCCTCGCGATTCTAGTCCCTTGCGGGACGCTTTGACAATAGACTGTCAGGCAGAAAGCTGTAGAATCGCCTCAAAAATGAGGCAGCTTCTGGTAAGTTCACTCCGCAGACGCGGTCTAGTCATTGCGGTTTCAGGAGGAGTCGACAGCAGTGTTACCTTAGCCCTTGCTGTCAAGGCCGTAGGCTCAAGACGGGTCCTGGCGCTGATGATGCCAGAGCGAGACTCGGCTCGAGTAACACTTCACTTGAGTCGTCTTGTTGCGGCCCACGTCGGATGCGACACACAGCATGAGGACGTCACCCAGATTCTGGAGGCTGTTGGTTACTATGCCCGTTACAATCGCGCGGTACGCAGCGTCGTACCTGAATATTCAAAAGATTGGAAATCAAAGATCATTTCCCCGAATGTAATGAAAGGACCGAGGCTCAGTCTTTTCTCTCTGGTAGTCGAGAAACCCGATGGTGAACAGCTCATCAGAAGGCTTCCTCTTGAACCTTATCTTGAGATCGTGGCGGCAACGAACTTCAAACAACGCATTAGAAAGACACTCGAGTACTATCACGCTGATCGTCTTCACTACGCAGTGGCAGGCACACCCAACCGCTTGGAGTATGATCAGGGCTTTTTCGTGAAACAGGGTGATGGCTGCGCCGACATCAAACCTATCGCCCATCTTTACAAGTCACAGGTGTACCAATTAGCCGAGTTTCTTGGGGTTCCAGAAGAGATCCGTCGAAGACAACCCACGACCGACACCTATTCTCTCTCTCAGGGCCAGGACGAGTTCTATTTCTCGCTTCCCTGGCAGGAGTTTGACCTATGCCTTTTCGCCCTCAACCAGGGTATAGAGCCTGGCGTTGTAGCACAGGAACTCGGTTATGAGGATGAGCAAATCCGTGCCGTTTACGAAGATATACGTCGCAAGCGATCGACGACCCGGTACCTTCATTTGCCACCTCACCTCATTGAAGAGGTACTGCAACTGCCAACAGCCACATGGAGCAAGGAACACAATGAATCCAATGGAAATTATCCATGATTTCCTGGTCAAGGAGATTCTCCTGGAACCTCAGAATAGCTCTCTTACTTGCAGTACGTCACTCCTCGAAGAGGGGATAATCGACTCTACGGGGATTTTAGAGCTAGTGGGTTTTATAGAGAGGACCTTCCTGATCACCTTCGACGACGAAGAGCTCATCCCTGATAACTTCGCTTCGATTGCGGCCATAGCAGCCTATATAGAAAGAAAGATCGCAGAACAGGAAAACACAAGCGTCGTTTTACAAATTCGACGCCCTTGATCGTTTCGTTTAAGGACGCTGCAAGTACTTCTTAGCCCATCAACTAGCCATTCTGAATGGCTACAAGGGACGCGCGGTTAACCGTGGAGTCGATAGAACTCTTGTCGCTAACCTTCTCCAAATCTCACCGATGGAGAATGATTTGGGTGCGGCTTCAACCCCCAGAGCTAGCCCGACTTTCTCGGCCTCACAACAGTTCACATGCAGCCTCCAGAATTCCACTTAACCACACACGGCCAAGGGAGAGAATCTCAAGATAAGCTGCAAGCATTCTTGCACCTATCGTGTGTATCGCTTACCGGAGCGGAACGTGTAACCAATCAATCACCTTGACAACGTACGCCTCACCGCGCAGATAATGGTACCTTTGATCGTAAGGCCGCTCCAGGAGTGGTAAAAATGAAAATCGGTCTGATATATCCCTCACAGAGCAGAAAAGCCACGTATTCGAGCTCCGATGAAGAACTGCGGGATTTCTTCAGCGCAAACAAGTACGTGCCCTCCTTCTATCTTCCCAGTCTCTCCCTCCTGACTATCGCGGCATGTACTCCTCGAGACATTGAGGTCAAGATCCTTGATGAAAGAGTACATGATGTCAATTTCGAAGAGCACTTTGATCTTGTCGGAATAACTATTATCACTGAGCAGGCCCATAGAGGTTATCAGATTGCCCAGCAGTTCAAGAAGAGGGGAGTTTTCACAGTGATGGGGGGAATTCACGCCAGCGTATTGCCAGAAGAAACGGAACAATTCTGTGATTGTGTCATAGTTGGCGAAGCTGAAACTATCTGGCCACAATTCCTCAAAGATCTCAAAAAGGGTTCAGTCAAGAGCAGGTATACTAACAAAGTTCAGGTCAATCTTGAGAAATCTCCTGTGCCCCGCTATGATCTCCTGAATATAGATGCTTACCCTTTCATTCCCAGCCAGACCAGCAGGGGCTGTCCGCATGACTGTTCTTTTTGTACGGTAACAAAGGTCTTCGGTCCCAAGTTCCGGAACAAGACAGTAAAACAGGTTCTGAGGGAGGTGGAGGCTATCCAGATAGTGTCGAGAACACGCAGGATCGCCTTCAACGATGATAATATGTTCGTCAATAGGCAAAAATCTTATGAGTTGCCGGAGGCACTCGTACCTTACAAGATACGATATTTCACACAATCCGATGTTTCTCTCGCAGAGGATGAAAGACTACTGACTCTTATGCAAAAAAGTGGTTGTGTAACAGTCTTTATAGGATTTGAAAGTTTAATACCTGAAAACCTACAATCATTTCAACATAACAAATGGAAGCACAGAAGATTAAAAACATATTCGACTGCCTGCAAAAAAATCCAATCTTTTGGCATACAGGTTCTTGGTGCTTTTATATTAGGGTCTGATCATGATTCTAAGGATGTTTTCGAGGGCCTTGTTGAATTTACTTTAGAGAATAATATTTTGGGTCAATATCACTTTTTGACTCCCTTTCCCGGGACAAAGATAAGGGAACAGCTCATCGCGGAAAAACGGCTTAATGAGAATGCAACGAATTGGGGACAATACAGCTGCTTTGACGTTGTTTTCACACCCAAAAATATGACAGAACAAGAGTTGAAGAAGGGATTGCTTCACATATACAAAATAGTTTACACTGAGAGCACACATTTGAAGAGAATGCGACACATGATTGAAATGCTTAAAAAAGTCAAATATAATGGAGATCATTAACGAAACAGACGATATTCTATAGGTTATGTAATAGTTTCGAATATTGCATTTACTTTAGTTAACAGTACCTTCCAATTTCGGGAATTTCGCAGAACGTAGGTTATGCTTCCCAGAATCACCAAGGACAAATTAGCGTCTCATTAGCTGTTGCTTGACAGACGAACTGCGATATGAGGAGGACGAAACGACTTGCGTCTAGGAGGATGTGGGTCCCCAGCGATTCAAAACCCCGAACGTTCATAAGACGCGGCAGTTCATGGAAGAGGAACCGAAAGCGTTATTGGAGCAACCACAACGATCCAATCCAAGCAATCCGCGACGTTCTGGTCAACAGCTTTCTTACTTCCACTACGCCACTTACTGAAGCAAGGATTGTCTACTCTACAGGAGACTGTGAGGTTATTGGTTTCATAGACGAACCATTCGGGATGAGTTTTGAGTGCGCAGACTAGATCCAATGCGCCGCTAGCAGGTTGTGTACATATAGAATTAGGAAATGGGATGTCTTTTACAGAATCGATACTGGTGATTGATTCCTTTATAGAAACTACGAGAATCTCCGAGTTCATCCGAAGAGCGGTCACAAGTGATTTCAAACGACGCGGGGTTGTGGTTGGCCTCAGTGGTGGAGTAGATTCGGCCCTCGTAGCAGAACTCTGCGTCAAGGCTCTTGGTAAAGACAGGGTGTTAGGTGTCCTTCTCCCTGAAGCAGAGTCCAACCCGGTCAGTCTTAAGTACGGGCTGAGGCAGGCTGAAAAACTTGGCATAGAGACAGTGACGGAGGACATAACGGGGATTCTGGCTCCCATGGGAGTCTACCGAGAAAGGGATGCCCGGATCCGTTCAATTTTTTCAGAATTTAGTGACAACTGCAGATTTCATATTACTCTTCCCCAAAATCTCCTGGAGAAGCATCGTTTGAATTATCATATTATTACTGTTGAGACAAACACCGGTAAGAGAGAAACAAAGAGACTGTCTAATGAGGATTGGTTAACTATTAGTGCGTGCCAAAATCTCAAACAGCGAACAAGGATGATACGCTTGTATTATCATGCAGAGAATATTCATTACATAGTTGCGGGAACTACTAACAGAACAGAGGAAGAGCAGGGTTTTTACGTTAAGTATGGAGATGGAGGAGCAGACATTGAACCAATCGCGCATCTTTACAAAACCCAGGTTTATCAGCTGGCAGAGCACCTCGGAGTGATCGAGCAGATCATCCGCCGTCCCCCCAGCCCTGACACGTACAGCCTCCCAGTTACTGATAAGGAGTTTTACTTCTGCCTCGATTACCCGATCCTTGATCTCCTCCTATATGCTTTTAGCAACGACGTCCCGGTTGACCTGGCATCGGAGGTGACCGGACTTACGGGTGAACAGATCGATCGAGTCTTTGAGGATTTCATTCGGAAAGAGCAAGCCACCTGGCACCTTAGGCAGGTGCCACTTAGCCTCAAGCCCGTATGATTTGCTTCTGTTTCGTCGCGCTCAGCCCCCGGCTCCTGACGATGCATTGGTTGCCAATCAGTCGTTGCTGCCTGTCGACGCTGTCTACCCACTAACCAACCCTCCCGTCCAATGCAATGAACCCAAGAGACCCACGGCTCTCCCCCGTCCTCGTTCAGCACTTTCTGGAAAGCAGCGCGGCCCAGCTTCCTGACAAGGTTGCGCTGGTCTGCGGTGGGAAGCGCATGACCTTCTCTGACCTGGACCAGGCAGCTGAACGACTTGGTAGTTCCTTGATCGATTTAGGCCTTCAACGTCAGGATCGCGTAAGCATATTCCTTGAGAACTGCGCACAGTCGGTGATTTCTCTTTTTGGTATACTGAAGGCTCGAGGCACCTTTATCATGCTAAGCCCAAGCATGAAGTCGTTCAAACTCAATTACATTCTAAGAGACTCTGGCTCGTGTATTCTTATTTCCGAAACAAAAAAGCAAGCTATCGTCGCCGGCGCCGTTGGCAGTCTTCCTGATCTCGAGCATATCATATGGGTTGGACCACATGCCGACATTCCTGGAACGTCTAATCATCGTGTCCACCATCATGGCTGGGATATGGTTGCTGGTGCATCGACAACACTTCCCAATATCGAGTCATTCGTTTCTAACATCGACATCGATCTCGCAACGATCATTTACACCTCAGGATCAACAGGTGAGCCTAAAGGTGTGATGTCTGCTCACTATAATGTTATCAGCGCTGTACACAGCATTACTCGTTATCTCGAAAACACAGAGGACGACATTATCCTCTGCGCTCTCCCATTATCCTTTGACTATGGCCTATACCAGGTACTTATGGGGGCTTTTCTTGGAGCAACGGTTGTCCTTGAGAGATCTTTCGTCTTCCCACATGAAATCCTCATACAAGCCCAAAAGGAGAATATAACTGGCTTTCCAATCGTCCCCACTATGGCGGCCCTTCTCTTTAAAACGGTGAACCTCTCCCGCTTTGCACTGCCATCGCTGCGCTACATCTCCAATACGGCGGCCCCCCTTCCTCGAGCCTATATCCAGAGGCTCCGGGCCACATGGCCGCATGCCCGCCTTTACTCCATGTATGGGTTGACTGAATGCAAACGGGTGTCCTACTTGCCTCCGGAGGAACTTGACCGCAGACCGGATTCAGTGGGTATCCCTATCCCCAATGAGGAGGTCTTCATTGTCGATGGCAGCGGCTCCCAAGTTCCTCCCGGGGTGGTGGGGGAACTGGTCATCCGGGGCTCAAACGTGATGCAAGGTTACTGGAACGACCCGGATGCCACGGCCCGCACTTTCAGAGCTGGCCGCTACCGCGCCGACGCCCTCTTGTATTCTGGCGATCTTTTCAAGATGGACGAGGATGGCTTCCTCTATTTTGTGTCTCGCAAAGATGACCTCATCAAGTCAAAGGGAGAGCGTATAAGCCCCAGGGAAATCGAAAATGTTATCTGCCTGATGGATGGCGTAGCCCAGGCCGCCGTTTTAGGAATCCCTGACCAAATGATAGGCGAAGCAATCGTGGCCTTTGTCGTACTATCGCCTGGCCACCAGCTTGACCCGAAGAGCATCACCAGACACTGCATGGAGAATCTCGAAGCGTTCATGGTCCCTAAATTCATACACATCAGGGATTCCTTGCCGACATCTCCCGCAGGCAAAATTGACAAGAAACTTTTAAGGTTTCAAATCATCCAATGCAATGAAACCAAAGACACTCCTCCTGTTTCCTCAGGGGTCTCGGTATCTGAAGGATAGTGCTATAAACTTTCGCATAAGACCACTTCCTCAGCCATGGCTGCTTTGCTGCTCCCTCGCCGCAGGCACTTTGCTTCTTACTAACAATTGTTACACCTCAAACAGAGTAGCCACACAGACAACAGAAGCCATTTTGATGAACATTCCCGCATCTGCATGGCGCACAATGCACAACAAACTGATTTGCTTCGGCCATCAATCTGTTGGCCAAAACATTGTCGAGGGTATCTCGGACCTTGTGAAAGATCATCCTCAGATACCCCTGCGCATCGTAACCTCTCTCCAAAACCGGCTGCCTGGAAGTGCTGCCTTCTATCATTTTCGAGTGGGCAGGAACACCGATCCACTCTCCAAGATCGATGACTTCTTCGATTGCCTTGAGTCCCAACCTGACGGACCGCCCGACATAGTAATGCTTAAGCTCTGCTACATCGATTTTGACGCTCAAACCAATGTGCAGGGGATTTTCAACCACTACAAAGAGAGGGTCGAATATTTTCAAAAACACTACCCAGGTACGACCGTCATCCACCTGACCGCCCCCGTAGTATCTGTTCAGTCAGGCATCAAGGCTTTCGTAAAACGCGTTCTTGGTGATCAGCCTTATGGATTCGAAGGGAATGTTCACAGAGAAAGATACAACGATCTCCTGCGTTCGAACTACCATGGCAAACAGCCGCTCTTCGACGTGGCAGCGTTCGAGTCCACCCGGCCGGATGGGACCAGAGAGACTGCGAAATCTCAAGAAGCTGAGACAGTCTCCCTCTTCCGTCCCTATACCTTTGACGGGGGCCACCTTAGCGCAAAGGGTAGCCGTTGGATTGCGGCCAATCTCCTAGAAGTGCTGGCGACCGCCTCGTCCTTCCACTAGCCTTGACGACGACATTGTATGCACCGACTAATGCAGATCACCCACGATCTTAGAGTGGGGGGACTCCAGCAACTCGTGCTTAACTTGTGTCGAACCATCGATCGCCGAAGATTTGAGGTTAGCGTTCTCTGCTTACGGGCTCGCGGAGAACTGGCCTCCAAAATCGAGGAAATCGGCATAGAGGTTCTTCTCCTGCCACAAAGACAAAACAGAACTGATTACTTATCGTTCCTCAAGATAAGGCAAGTACTCAAGAGTCGAAAGATAGACATTATTCACACTCACAACACACAGCCTCTCGTAGAAGGAACCATCGCTGCGCTACTTGGTACCGGGGTTAAACGAATCGTTCACACGGATCACGGGCGGATTTTTCCTGACAAGCGTCGCTACATGCTCGCCGAAAGGATCTGCTCGCACTTCGTCCACAAGATTGTGGGAGTCTCGGAACAGACCTCCGCTGATCTCACAGCCTACGAAAGAATCCCAAGACACAAAATCGTGACCGTGCCAAACGGCATAGATGAATCCCTTTTCGAACACAGAGTCCATCCTGCAGCAAAGAGAGCCAGTATGGGTCTTCCTCAGTCCGTCCCTCTCATCGGAACTGCTGCCAGACTTGTCAAGGGTAAGGGAATCGAGTACTTGATCCGTGCGCTTCCACATGTTATAGAGAGAATCCCAGGTACCTTGCTCCTTATCGCAGGAGACGGGCCGGAGGCCCCAGGATTGAGGCAACTGGTCAACGCAGCCGGCCTTGCTAAAAATGTCAAGTTCTTAGGAACTCGACCCGACATACCAGAAATTCTGAGTATTCTGGATGTTTTTGTTCTGCCTTCCATTTACGAGGGCCTCCCCATGTGCATCCTCGAGGCCATGGCGTGCGGTTGTCCCATCGTCGCCTCAAGCGTTGGCGGAATCCCTACCGCGTTGACTGATGGGGAAAACGCCTACCTCGTCCCTCCCATGCAGTCCGAGTCTCTGTCGTATGCCATTCTTCGTCTCCTGTCAGACCGCTCCACTGCCATGGAATTCTCACATAAGAGTCAGCGTCTGTTCAACGAGCGGTTCACCGCCAAAGCTATGACCCAGCAATACCAACGCCTGTATGCGAGCGGTCTTCCACCGTGTTCCTAGTATTTCAACACTTAGAAGAGTTGCCTTTCACGACACCGAACACCTCTTGCCAAAAGGGGCAACCCCCGCTTCTGTGATCCTAACGTCGAATCGTCTCATGCAAAAGGATAACGCGACGAAAATCCTTATGATTAGCTATTACTATCCACCGTTGCTGGACGTTGGTTGTAGAAGAAGTGTCGCCTTCTCGAAATACCTCCAGCGTTTCGGATACAACACCTACGTTCTCAGTGTCAAGAATCCGGACAAATTCTACACTTCAATAGGCAATGCCGTAGCACCTGAAAATGTCACAGTCTTTTACTCTCGCTCACTGTTCAATCTCTCCCGGCTTCTGGGAAAAATCAACGCAGCCTCTACAAGGGTATTAGGCCTTTTTGGAGTTTATTTGAAGAAAGCTCCGGTATATGATTTCCTGTCAATACCGGATATTTTTTGGCCATGGATACCTCTCACTTTTTTCAAGGCATTACGTATTATCAGGGAATATGATATAGACGTGATCTATGTCTCTTGCCCCCCCTTCACTTCAGCAATCATTGGTGCTCTTCTTAAGAATCTCACTCGCAAGACACTCGTGATCGATTTTAGAGACACTCTGGCCATACAACACCCTTTATTGAGATCAACCCTCCATGCTACCGCATTCAGGAGGAAAAGTGATGCCTGTCTGCTCTCGTTCGTTCTCAAACATTCAGATCTTTTTATAACAGTTACCGAGGAGTCGAGGCGTACCTATAGCAACCTATTTCCAAGCATGGCGGACAAGTTTTATACAGTCCACAACGGTATCGACACAAAGTATCACTCTCAATCCAGATCATACGAGAAGTATAGAAAGTTTACCATAGTCTACATAGGTGAATTTTATTTTTACGCTTTGGAAGCGCATTCATTCTTTGAAGCTCTTTCCCTTCTCAAGAAATCTAAAAGGATCTCTCAAGAAAATTTTCGGTTCCTGTTTTTCGGAGAAAATGCAGACATTATTCGCAAGATCTCAACAGATCACGGTGTGGACGACCTCGTAGCTGCGCGCGGAAGAATCCCGCGGGAACAGGTCCTTGACATAGTATCGAAATCCCATCTCCAACTGCTACGCGTCGTACCTATGGCCATTCCTACAAAGCTATACGAGGGTATCGTCCTCAATATACCCTTTATCGCACCTATTCATGAAGGGGAGGCGGCAAACATAATAAGAAAGTTTGCTCCTGCCTCATATGTCGTAACTGACGATAGTCCACAGAACATTGGGAATGCTATTCTTCAAGCAATGGAAGATACAAGTTCAAAAACTTGTCAGGAGAATGACGTAAACGCTTTCTTGCAGTGTTTTTCAAGAGAAATCCTAACTAAGAAACTCTCCTCAATTATTAGTCATACATTACATAAATGTAGCACGGATTTCTAACTCAACATAATTACAGCAAATCATACTATTATAACTTACATTTCGCACGCCAAAGACGCCGTTTTTCGAATTTCAACTCGAATCAAACCATGTTGTTTCAAACTCCCACCAGCGCTCTTTCAATTCCGTATAAACTCGTGATGGTATTTCCAAGAGTAACAAAATCTTTGTATGCAATTCAGTGAGTCCTTTCACTATTGTTTGAATAACTGTCTCGCCTTGCTCTATAACAGCGAGATGCACATTGCGAAAAAAGTACCTCATGTTATTCCATGTAGGCTTTTTGGTATTCATCCCCTGAGGTAGAATCGGTAGCCTGTCTATCGATGCCTGGGCCATGTTTCTTCTGATATTGCGCTCCATCAGAGAGATGATCATCAGTGCAACAAAGTACAGAAAGGTTATGGCTTCAATTCGGCGCGGTAGTTGCAAAAAGACAGGTGCTACTTGAAGAATGGATTTTGTCGTATACATTCGTTTCTCAAGGTACGGCTGCTCCTTATATTTCCTTAAGACTTGCGATGCCTCTATGTCCGTGTTGGTAATGAGAGGAAAGATTCCATCTGTCCTGGATGCTTCTTCGATGGCTTCTCGATTGCGTGACCACTCAAGCCTATAGAGAACCAGATCCTTTTCGACATAAGCAGTCTGAGGCCCCGGTCTACCTGCTTTGCTCTGAACGCGGGCAGTTTGTCGTTGCTCAACAATTTGTATGTCTAACAGCTCCTGCACCCCCTTAGATGCTTTCTCAACCACTGCTTCTATCTGATCTCTCGTCTTCAGCTTGTAACCATTGAGCTTGCTTTCCAGCGCTATCAATTGCTCTTCAGCCTTACTGATCCTATGTTCTCTTCTACCCTTATCCTGTGCTGCCTTTGTGCTGCTATGGACCCATACAAGGCGATACCCATCTTGCGAGAGGCCCCCTTCGTATGTACGGTATACTATCAATTCCCCCTTCTTCCGGGAGTTCTCCACTGTGTAGGCATCCACCCATTGCACATCCTTGGTCCGTATTAGTTTGTAGAACCTCTTTACATCCACACGGTTTTTCGGTACGATCGTTATAAATTTACCGCCGTTTCCGGCAATGTGTCTCAGATTGTCTGCACTACACAATTTGCAATCTGCAATGTAAATGAAGTCTTCTTTATCAAGCAAAGTCCTTAAACCGTTCCAATTGACCTTGTGTGTTGTATCATCAGTACGATTCCCGTCAAAGAGTTGAAAAATCAATGGGACGTAGCCATCCGCAGTGATTTTGAGCCCAAAGACAACTTGTTTACAGTCCGGCCGATGATCTTTATTGAATCCATGCATCGGCTTGACCGCACTGTCCTCAGCAACGTCATATTCCCCTTGCAAACTGATAGAGGTGCTGTCATTGTGCATTCGGACTGTCTCCAAGCCGTGCACCCGGATCGCATTGCCCGACAACTCAGTCATCAAGGAGTGCCGATCGGCCCTAAAAAGCCGGTCTAGGTCCCGTCCCAGTTGGTCGTCGTTGTAGAGTGAGGCCTCAATGGGCTGCTCACTCAATCCGTCTGTATAGTCTGCCAACCATTCCTCGACCTTGTACAGGGGTTTGGAGGCACATATGATGTTAGAAACCATCACGCACAAGACCTGAGCGGGTGCCAGAGTGCCATTGAAAGGCAGTGGGACGTACTTCTGAAAGAGCCTGTACAAATCAAGTTGATCCATATAATACTTGACCATCGGAACCACATCGATTCTCTTAGCTCTTGTCTCCAACTGTTCCATACCTACCTGCACTATGATTTTGAAGGTAGTTTGAAACAGTCTGGTGCTTTTGTCCATTTTGGTATGGCCCCAAAATAGTCAATAATGCAAGATGGGAGGTAAGAATCAGACAGTCTGCTGCTTATTTCATAGAATTTCAGCCGAAATCGGGACAAACTGCGAAAAACCTCTACCCCATTGCCAAATCTCATCAGGTCCGGGGGGTCAATTCAAGAAATTCAGAAGATCGACTGGCCTCGGGATTGCAACTATTTCGGCATGGTGAAATATCGCCGAAATCTCGTATCGACCCTGCGAAATGTGAGTTATAATTTAGACATAACAGAAACCGGGGATAGTGGTATCAATTGGCAACAGCTACAACCGACAGCCATTCGATTCTGACAAGATCATTTCAGGCAGCCTCTTGGTTTGGTATTTTTCGAACAATTACACAGGTCTTGACATGGACTGCAACGGTTCTAATCGCTCGGCTCCTGCATCCCTCGGACTATGGCATCATGGCGATGTCCACCATACTGACGGGCTACGCGGACATATTCAAAGAGCTCGGCCTCGGCGCTGCAATCATTCAAAGACCAAACGTCACCAACAATGAACTGTCCTCAATCTTCTGGTTTATAATGACTTTCGGCGCCTTGCTTGCCCTGCTCTGTTTTCCCATTGCCCATGCTACAGGCTACCTAATGAAAGAATCCAGAGTGATTCCCATCACTCAATCTGTCTCGGTCGTCTTCATTCTCTCAAGCTTGCAGGTGATCCCGGCCAATTTGATTAAACGCGACTTGGACTTCAAGAAGGTCGGGTTGATAGAAATGGCAAGCATGGTTTTTTCGTGTGTCGTAATGCTTATAGTAGCGACCCTGGGTGCCGGAGTATGGACTTTCTTGATCGGATACTACTCCCGATCCTTCACCAGCCTGGTCCTTCTGTACTCCATCGTAAGATGGAGGCCTATATGCCACTTCGCGGTCTCTGAGTTGAAGCCTTACATGCAATTCGGCATAGTAGCCACGGTGGGTTTGTCTTTCTCGTATCTGTGGCAGAAATCCGATCGGTTCTTTGCAGGTCGCTCCTGGCCCTCCAAGACCTTGGGCTATTACACGTTCGCCCTTGAACTCGCTCAAATTCCCACCGAGAAGATAGTCTCCCTCATCACGCAAGTATCCTATCCCATCTTTTCCAGATTCCAGTCCGAGCCAGACATCTTCAGAAAACTCTACCTCCAAGTATTCAAGATCACAGCTCTCCTCGTTTTCCCGCTTTTTATCGGCGGCTTTCTTCTTGGAGACCGACTTATACTGGTTTTTCTCGGTGAGAAATGGGAGCCCATGACCACCTGTTTCCAGTTTCTTTGCCTCTCACAGATTCCAAGCGCCCTGAACGCCTGCAACAATTCGGTACACCTCGCCCAGGGAAGACCAACAAGAACTCTGGTCTTTCACCTCATTTGCTCTGCCACACTTCCGATTCTTTTTTATTTTTCAGTCCAACACGGGCTGAAGGCAATTGTATTTCCATGGCTCTTTGGATACACAATCATATCTCTCTTTTGGATGTTCTTCACACTCTGGCGAATTCATATTTCTTTCGCCTCCTTTATTAAATCATTTTTCCATCCACTTTTTGGTTCATCATTTATGACTCTATCAGTAGTCTTGTGCGACTTCCTGCTCGACTTCTATAGTCTCCCTCCCCTCACCAAGCTCATTGTTCTGACGGCGACAGGTGCCGCTACCTACATGCTCTACTTCGCTACCTGTGATCCTTCTATCTACCCCTTGCTCAAACGTCTCAGGAGCGCCTGAGCATCAACGGGCCACCTTGTGCTAACCATACCCTTCTTAACCACCACCTCCCCGAACCCTTCATGAAGGCGATCATCTTCATTTTCCCCGGACCTACCTACCGTCCACACTCCGGGCTTTTTTACACGCGCTTTCAAGCTCTCTCCACAAGATACCGTGGCTACATCCTCACCACGACACCGTCCGGCCTCTCCGGCCATATTGGCCGGTTCCTCTTCCGCTCCGTCCCAACGAAAAACGACATCCTGTCGACCATCCGCTTTATTCTTTTCTGTCTTTCCACCGCTATTCGTCTCGCTGCTTCCGGTGAAAGGATTGACCTTGTCGTTACCTACGATCCCCTCAAGACAGGTTTCGTCGGGCTTTTGGTGGCTTCTATTCTTGGGGCAAAACTATCCGTCGAGGTCAATGGGGTTTACAGCGCCAGGGACGTATGGGAGGACTCTTCTTCCAGCAGCCTCGCCCGATTCAAGCGATTCGCCGCCTCCCTCCTCATGGGGTGCGTACTAAGATGCGCGGACGGAATAAAGCTCCTCTTTGAAAGCCAGTTGGGCAGTTACCGGCGCTTCCTCCACAAAAAGATGATTCGTGTTTTTCCCAACCTCGTTGGCGTCACCAAGTTTCAACCCCACTACCCCGAGAAACTTGAAATCCTCTTCGTTGGGTTCCCCTTCCGATTGAAGGGTGTGGACATTCTGATCAAGGCTTTTAAAACGCTGGCTCCGGATTTCCCGGAGTGGAAGCTCAAGATACTCGGCTGGTACCCGGACCCAAGAGAACTCAAAGCGGCCATAGACAATCATCCACAAATCTCGTTTCATCAGCCAGTGCCTCATGATCAAATGCCAATTCACATTGGTTCCTGTGCCATCTTTGTGCTTCCCTCTCGATCTGAAGCGATGGGGCGAGTCCTCGTTGAGGCCATGGGAGCAGGAAGAGCACGCATCGGCTCCAACGTCCACGGGATACCCACCTTGATTCGTCACGGAACGGACGGTCTGCTTTTCAATGCAGGCGATGCTGACGACCTCTCCGAAAAGATGAGGCTCCTGATGCAGAACCCAGACCTGAGAAAGACGCTTGGGGATACGGCCCGAACAAGAGCTCTTGTCGAGTTCAACGAAGATCAGTACTTTCGAAGGATCTTTGAGTTCTACGATGAGCTTCTTGAACACTAAGAATTCCCTCTATGGCACCTTCTCCACCACCCGAATCGAGAAACAACACCTGGTTCATCTTCGTGCTTCTCTATCTTGTCGTCGAATTCGCCCGACCACAGGATATTCTCTCGCTCACATTCCTGAGACTCGGCATGGTCTCTATTCTCATTTTGACCGGCTTTATCATTTCGAACTTCGACTCACGAATCTGGTCCATCAGACAAGTGCGCCTGATCGTCTACTTCACAGTTCTTACGGCTCTCTACGTTCCTTTAGCCCGTAACACTTTCTTTTCCTACACAACCTTCCGCACGATGTTTCTATACCTTCCTTTCTTTTTCTCAGTCGTCCTTACAGTGAAGGATGTCCACCGTTTTCGAAAACTGATTTCAACCAACATCAACCTCATGGTTTTCATAAGCCTCTATGCCTTAACTCATGGAGGAAGAGGGCCCGGCAGCTTTCTAAGCGACGAGAACGATCTCGCACTCTTTATAAACACTTATCTCCCCTTTGCGTACTATCTGCTCTTTTACGAGACCGACAAGCGACTCAAGGCCTTTTACTTTTTGAGCATTCTCCTAGGCATTTCGGCAAACATCCTTTCCTTGTCACGCGGTGGATTTCTTGGCATGCTGGGGATTGCACTCACCATAACTATTTTCAACAAAAGGAAGCTGCTCGTTCCCCTTTCCGTTCTCACTACCGCCTTTCTCGTGTTTTCGCTAGCAGGGGACAAGTACCTCAAGGAAATCGCCAGCATAACCCAAACAGACAGCGGAACCGCTAGAATCCGCACCCTAACTTGGAGAGCCGCCTGGGACATGTTCTGTGCCCATCCTCTGGGCGTCGGTGGTAACAATTTTCAAGTTCATTTTCCTGAGTTCCAGCCGGAGGAATTCAAACGCGGCATGTGGGGACGCGTCGCTCACTCCCTTTGGTTCACCCTCTTACCTGAAATGGGAATCATCGGAACCGCACTCTATCTAATACTCCTTCTTTCAAATCTGAAAGACATACGCTTTCTTGTACGATCTAAGCCAGGTGCATCTCACGATCTCCTTTATTTTCAAACTATCGGCCGCTGCTTGCTCGCAAGCCTAGTAGGATTTCTGATTTCCGGGACCTTCCTCTCCGTACTCTACTATCCAGAGTTCTGGTACATCACTGCGATACTTGTCTCCGCCGTTCTGGTCGCCCGAGGATTAAAGGATTTGCCAGAGAACCAAACTCTCCATCATCCATCAATCGGACCCTCCTCCATCGGCCAACGATTGATCGAACGCTCACCTTATACAAACCAACTGTGACCTGACGAGATTATGCGAAGAAGGATCTGGATAACTTGGGAGTGGCAGAGACGTTCCATAGAGTTATCCGAGAAGCTGAGTTGTAGACTCTTCATTGTAACTCACAGAGGGCCGACGCGCTACCTTTTCTCCATGCTCGACACAATACTCATACTAAGACGATCAAAGCCTTACTTTCTTTTTGTTCAGAATCCATCAATGTTACTTGCTGCCATAGCATGTTTTTACGCACTTTTTAATTCTTTCGTTGTGGTCGTCGACCGCCACTCCAACTTCCAGCTACATGGCAAATCTGAAATCCCCTTGTATAACCTTGCTTTCAAATGGTTACATCTTTTCACCGTTCGCGTTGCCCATTTAACCATCGTTACCAACCCATATCTCGCCCAATGGGTGCGAAGGGACGGAGGAACCCCCTTCGTTCTGCCCGATAAACTCCCCAAACTCAACCCCCTGACCCTCAAAGCCACGGATGAGGTGAAGACGGTTTTTCTGATCTCTTCCTTCGGGAAAGACGAGCCCCTACTGGAGGCGATTGAGGCCGCACGTTTACTTGCAAGCCATCGTATCCGCATGCTGTGCAGCGGCAATTATACAAAGCTTCCCAAATCCGTTCTCCGTTCTTGCCCAAAGAACTTTCTTTTCACAGGATTTCTACCCGAGTCTGCCTTTGTAGAGACGTTATTCTCATCCGACGCCATCATGGCGCTCACCACTATTGATTTCTGCATGTTATGTGGCTGCTATGAGGCGATATCTGCAGAAAAGCCTCTCATCACATCAGCTAAACGGGTGCTTCAAGATTATTTTATCGGCTCTGTATTCGTTGATAACACACCCTTGGGGATAGCTAATGGAATCATCGAGTGCATCAACAACAAGGAACATTACGTCCAAAATTCCAAACATCTTAAACAAAAATTAGTTGCCGAATGGGAGAAAGAATTTTCCTATCTGGAAAGAAGACTTGGTGGCTTTTGACGATTTATACGAAGTGATCATTTTTCTCCTCACGGCAACCTGCAATGAGTTTTTGAGCAGTCATTGAAAGCACCTGATGTGCGTAATTCCAACATATTCTCTTGTCGAGACGACACCACACAAACAAAGGAAAAGGATGCCATGATGCCGCGCCTCGAGCAATTTGTAGTACTCTCTATTTGTCTTTCTCTTTCTTCCATCTCGTTCGGCGCAAACATTTACGTCGACAGAACCATTCCGCAAAACATTGCCGATGGTACCTATTCCGGCATTCCTGGAAACGGCGATGCCTATCAAACCATTCAGGAAGCTATAAATGTCATGCAGCCAGGGGATACAGTGTATATGCGCGGTGGGACTTACAACGAGCACATAGTAATTCCTGCTAACAAGCAGGGAGACTCTGTAAATTGGTTCACCGTTACTTCCTATCCGGGGGAATGGGCTATAGTGGATGGCGCCCACACGGGGGGTACGATTTTTCTTTCACCATCCCGAAGCTACAACAGTTGTCCTCAATACTGGAAGTTCAGCCGGTTTGAAGTCACTGGCTCCGGGGCATTGCCCAATGGCAGCAGCGCCGGATCGGGCTTTTCCTTAGATACCGCTAGATACATTACTTTCGAATACCTCTACATTCATGATAACTATACAGATAGCGGCTCCGCGGGTGGAACCGGCGGGATATCGATACCTAACGACGATGGTGGCCCTCAACATATACTCGTTCGCTACTGCTTCTTCAAAAACAACGGCTACGAACCCAACAGCAATTCAGCGCACATTACCTTCTTCAGTGATTACGTCGAGAATCCTCAAAATGTCAACATTAGCAAAGCTATGTCTTACAATGAGATCGCCTATAATCTTATCATAGGCGGGCACTATTCGATCAAGCACAAGAATTTTCAGTGGTTATCGAAGGAGATCGACGGATCGGATATCACTTATAGAGATAGGGGAGATAAGATTCACCACAACATAATAATTGATAGCCCTATGTTTGTGGGCCAGGATTTCTTACAAATATACAAAAATATTTTCGTAACCTCCGAAAACAAAAGTGTTGGTAGCGTCAGTATTGGATCAACGACGGAGAGCGACAGACATCCTTTTTATGTTTCTCTATACAATAACTTGTTCTTTCATACAAATGCCTCACTTTTTCACGATGACGACGATTCTCTTGACGGTTCAAGCTACACTATACGTACTCCATTTCACTTTGTTGGCACTGACAGATTTCATCCCCACTTCTACGTATACAATAATATCTTTTACAATATTGGTGCCGAGATGTCTAACAGAAATGATCTGAACATATTGTGGGATGAAGCAAGCCGATGGACAATTATAGATATTGACATGTCAACTGTGATAATTGAAAACAATTTATTTGCACCGAAAGGTTCAACAGAAGAAATTATCAATGTTGGAGACAGAATCAGTGGGGACTTTAGCGCTACTGGAACACAATTCTATGAGGGACTATATGCATCCATAGTTTACACTAACACGATGACTACAGGGCTCTTTCTAGACAATAAACCGTATCGAATTTCTTCCGATTACGTCCTTCGAGGACTTGTAACGATTTCAAACGGCGGTATCGGTGGAAGTCACCCATATCTCGAAGGCGTGACATTACCTCAGTATCTCGGCCCCACTGACCCCTCCAAGCCTGATAGTGCCAAGAACTGGAGGCCAGGTTCTTTTGATGCAGATGATGCTGGATGGATTGACTTCATTCTGTATGTAGTGGCAACACCTGATACAGTCTCGAATCTCAGCATCATCGGAATAGCGTCACAATGATCGGCACCATCAATCCTAGTTATCTTTTGCATTGATACCAAGCTTTGTGCCATGATACTGACCGATTGAGACTATCACCAGTTGTTGTGTAGCTTTCTTTTCGCTGCGTCAAGAAATCCCATATGATTCGCAGCTCACACGAGAGCAATAAAGACTTTCATCTAATGGCAGAAGATTTCTTTTTAGTGTCCGTCCGAAAATGCCCTTGGCCGGTCACGCGGCGAGGGCGGACGGCGCGCCCATTTTGCCCTCATTGCATTTGCGCTGAAGTACATGCGCATTTCAATAGTAATTATTAGCATTGTCTCATAATAACACGTTTTCCACAAACACCTATCCTTTGGTCATCCCTTTAGAGCTGCAACAGTCCGATAGATTTTGACAGCACAGATTTGCACGTTCCGTGGAGATCTTGTCCCGGCTTGTGTCCGTAGCCGGTGAATGGGGAATTCGACGGGTTGTTCGCATCACGTCCGCCCTCCCGGAACTTCTGAATTCGCCCTGATCGCTCGGATGGTCGCTGGATCAAGAAAGTCAAGATTTTCGTGAATCGTCGAACGACTGTACTTCTTTTGATCCCAATCAGAGAGACCCAACATTCCTCGAAGCTTCCGATTGTTAACTGCGAGATCGGCCAATTGGTCAAAGTCCATATCACGACCTAATGGCACTGCCGCAAGTACCAGTGTCTCCCAGTAACTCATCGCGACGCAGCCGCAATTCTTCCTGCCTTGCGCTTCGAAGTCACCCTTTACCAGCAGCAGTATCTGCACGAGTTCATCTTTACACGAATCGTACATATGCTGCAGGGCCATGAGGATTGGAATAAGCAAGCCCCATGCCGTGAACCTATGTCGAATACGATCTTGGCTATGTCTATGGCACCCAAGGTCATTTGCGGGATGAACCGGTAACGCATGACTCCTCCCCTTCGAATGTTTGCCTCCTTCTTGAGAGGACCACCACGGAGGCATCTGTAACCGCGTCATTTTGCATGGCCCCCCTATACCATGCAATGCTAAAACATTCGCAAGCGTTTTCTCGCAGATCTCCATGCGATTTCAAACCCATATGATTAACCGGACGGACACTATTTTGCCGAAACTCATGCAGTAGCTGCGTGCATGAAATACACAGTACGCAAAAGGGACACAGCAGAGGCAACGATAGCTGGAGGCGACATTGCCGCATCTTTTCAAGAACCGTGTGCGAGACGTAATTCCGGGTTTCGCGGTAGAGGAGCCTTGATCGTAGGGAGCAACAGAAAACGTCAACCAACTGAAGGATTATCTGACAAACCACAAAGACCGACTGAAATGAGGAGCTTCCAGAAGAGGAGAGTATCAGATAGGAAGTGGAGCGATCCAAAGTGCCAATAGATTTATCAGCCACGTGCGTATGAAAGCGTCGGGGGCTTTCTCATAAATCACCTATCCAAACAACATCTTGGAACCCAGATTCGCCAAGTACAATTTCACCTGTGACCGTGTCATGGACAAATGCAACCGCCTCGACAGGTCGAAGAGGTACGCGAACGGCACGGAACCGGAGCATCCATAGTCACAGAACTCCTGATGCAACCCTCCTATCCATGCTCGTATCACAGCAGATGCCTTCTGTCATTAGAAAGATCGGCCTTGTTTCATTTCTTTTCTCGCCGCTCCTGAATTCAGCGCGAAAATTTAGGCGCGTCAACGCGGTCCTGCCCCTCCACCCCCCGTGATCACTTACTCATCCCGTGACCCCGCTTTTGCTCGGAGACGTGTCAAGGGAGGCAGATCCGGTCGCTTTTGATCGAAAGCCGTCTGAGTCGGCCTACTATCAACCCCAACTTCAGAGGCGTTACCTTGAACAATATAGATAGGTTAGAACAGTATCGATGTCAGGAGACTGAGCTTCAAAGATCATCTTCATTATTATCCCTGATACCAGGCAACTGTGATGGAAATGTTTTGGATGTTGGAGCGCGAGATGGTTGGTTTTCACAATTGCTAGCTCAACGATTTAGTGAAGTAACCGCTTTAGATTTAATCAGACCGATAATTGATCACCCCAAAATTCGCTGTGAACAAGGTGATCTAACGGATTTGAGATTTCCTGACAATTCTTATGACTTAGTTTTTTGTGCGGAAGTACTTGAACATATACCACCACCACTCTTGACAAAGGCATGTTTTGAGTTACAACGCGTATCAAGGAGATGGGTGATAGTTGGGGTACCATATAAACAGGACATTCGTTTCGGTCGCACGAATTGCTATACATGTGCAAAGAAAAACCCTCCGTGGGGACACATGAATACATTCGATGAATCACGGTTGAAGACACTGTTTCCGTTCTCTTATTTGAGAATGACATCATTCGCTGGTATAACTCTATCTTCTACGAATGTATTGTCGACTTTACTGATGGATTTCGCGGGGAACCCTTATGGGACGTATGATCAAAATGAAGCTTGTGTTTACTGTGGAGCCAGGCTTACAAGACCACCCCAAAGAACCTTTACTCAGAAACTTGCGACGAAATGTGCGACGTATATAAGAGCTATACAGATTATTTTCCTAAAGCCTCATCCGAATTGGATTCATAGCCTATTTGAGAGGAAATGAAACTTGTGAAAATTCGATAATACTCCCTGGCCGTGATCTTCGCTTCGGTGGCCGGTGGCTTTTTCTTGACAGTCTCTGCTAATAACAGTTCAGAGAAATCGAGGGCTAAATTTCACGGACGTCTGCCCCCCAGCGATGCCGTCGCAGTCATGTGGCGTGCTGCTCTCCTTGGGCACATTATCGCGTCAGCCTGAATAATACAACATGCTTTCGGTAGCTACTGCTTCGTCTCCACTCCCACCATCGACACCAGGCTGTGCTTCCCGGATCGTGCCTCCGTTGGGTATACCTCACGCGGCCATTAACTGCGATTCTTTGAAGGTTTGGAAGCGGAGCGACAACAGCGAATCCAACTCGATTTTGTGCTCCCCGTGAGTCTCTGCCAGGCATCCTGAAATGGCTTGCGTGAATGCCGCGAAATCTGGGTAGTACTTCGAATAGAGGCACTTCTTCTTGACAAACTTCCAGAGCCTCTCTATCAAGTTTAGATTAGGTGAATAAGAAGGAAGATATAGAAGTTCAATGTTCAAGTATTTGGCCGTTTCTTGAACGATAGCGCACTTCTGATATCTGGCGTTATCCAAGATTATGGTAATTGGAAGACCAGCATACCTTTTGGCTATTTCTGTGAGTAGCTCTATCACACTCAGGGCGTTTATATAGCCAGAGTTGGTAACTGTAGTTAGTTCATGTGTGATAGCATCTATTGCACCCAGTACATTAAAACGCTTCCTACCAGATGGTGCTCTGATGAATACTCTCGCAAAAGACCAAAGGACACCCAAGAACGGAGCAAACACAAAATGTGCCGCATCCATGAAGAGAACATGCCTCTTCCCTGACTTGGCTTCCTCGAGAGCGGGGGACAGCTTGGTTTCCATAAACTCCTCCTGCGCTTCGGGATCTGCGCCACTGGGGATTGATCCGACCTTTCGAGGCCGCATGCCAAGCTTCCTGAGAAACTTACGCACTTGGGTGGGGTTACGCCGGATCCCCGTAAGCTCTTCGATCTTAGCTACTGCCTCTGAAATAGTGGCAAACGGATGTTCACGGAAGTACTGCTCAATGGATTGACTGTGCGCATCCAATTCGCTCCTCGGACAATTGAAGCTGACCTTTCTGATTTCATCGAGGCCACCTTCGCTATAGATGCGGAGAAACTTCGTGACCGAATTATCCGAGACACGAGCGAGCTTTGCCACCTGGTTATGCGGAAG
>ENA-OSEO01002118-OSEO01002118.1-sediment-metagenome-genome-assembly--contig:-NODE-2118-length-30184-cov-5.059122_pt1 | contig 30184 bp, 29 predicted proteins | sample MGYA00237883_ERZ534232 | MGnify/ENA metagenome assembly ERZ534232 | reverse complement strand
TGTATTATGGATTTTAGATGAAATGGTAATCCACCATATTCTTCCAGCAAATCAGGCAGCCATTGCCCTTCGGAAAATGCTCAATCAAGGGGCTAGGTTGCCAGTTGGTGAATGTCAAATGCGTTTTGATCGTTGGTCATTATGACCGGAAAGGATATCCAAATGAGTAAAACCAAAGTTACAATACACAAGCCGGGTGAAAAAGCCCCGGAATCTGGACAATACGGTGTAGTTGGTCCAAGAGGAGGGAAAACCAGGACTGAAGTCACCGTTACCAAAGGCGAAACTTTGCCGCCAACGCCCAAACAGGGACAAGGATTTGTTTTGGTGGATAAGACCAAACACAAAGATGACAAGTGATTTAGCTGAGGATTAGACTAGGCTGGTTTTTGATATGAAGCCAGCCTACATTTTTGTCACCTCGCGAAGGTATTGCAAAATACCCCCATTCGGAAGACGACAATGGACAGACCGAGCGGCAATTTGGAGACCTTGTCAGTCAAATGTCTTTTAAGGTCAAGAGCTTTGCATAGAACCAAGGACAAGAAGATCTTAAGCATCCTTCAATAAAACCTTATCCTATCAGGGTTGGCTATGTCTAACCAATTATCTTCATCAACCGATCGGTTTCGAGCAGGATTTTGATGATGCGCTGGTAGTGGACCAGGTCTTGATCGCTAAGTTGGCGGCCTTTACGGTCTTTAAGCCATTTTTGAGCTGGCTGGTAGCCGCCAATGTAGAAGTTCCAGGCAAGCTCGGGCACGTTGCCGAAGTATTGTGTTTTATTGATCCAAACCTTATTGGCATCATACTTAATCTTCTCCACCTTGCAATCGCCCGCAACTGGGAAGGTGGTTTCGTATTCATCTATGATGGGTGATTTCATCAGGTGCAATTCCCGTAACTGCGTGCCGAGTGGTACCAGGCGATCAAAATCATCCTGGGTGGGTATTGGAATTCGTGGGAAGTCGAATTTTAAAAATTCTAAATATTTTTCTCTATAAGAAGGACTATGTAAAATTGCATAAATATAATCAAAAATATTGTCAGGTGTTGGATTGGGCTTAAGATTTTTCATTAGGGACGCTAACTCATTAGATGAGTAGTTTAGCGACTGAACATCATCCTCGCCGTAGAGATAGAGCGGAAATACTGTACCTCCACCGCGTCTGAATATATTGACATCAGAACTTGAGTCGGTGACAAATACGATATTCCAACTATCCCCGTCTACTGCTTGTCCTTGTCTACCCACTACGAGGGCTATGTTAAGGTGGTTTTGAAGATGAACCATCGTACGACGTCGAGGACGATCGATAATGGCCTCGTGATTCACAAAGAATTGGTTATCAAAGGGACGATACAGTATAGGTCTAATGATTGTTTGAAGGTCAAGCTCGTTTAAAGCCACTTGTGCTTTGGATATACTAAAGCCTTCAGTATCACGCAGTTTAAACCCATCTATGATTTTCGAGTCACCGTCTCTAAGTCTAGCCAGGCGACTAATTAATTCGGATGGTGACTCAGCGATAACAAATCTGTCGCGATGTGTTTTTACTCCTTCGTCCCCAATTTTGAACAGAGCACGGAGACTTACGTGCTCAGAATATTCACTTTGAACCACTGGATCTTTCTGGATGAAAAAATGATCAGGAGCCGTTGTCGTGACATCAGAAAAAATTGGTAAATCCTCGTCTAATTTGTGAAACTTAGTTTCACGGGTTCCAAAAATGTCCGAATGTGATATTTTCGCAAATTCATTCTGATTTTGTGTTGTCTTTACAGCTATTAGGATTGCCACACCTTGTTGGATATCAAAAATATTCTCATCTTTATTTCCATCCGGTGTGACCTCTCTTCGCTTTAAACTCCCATGTAGATCAAGGACGAGTATCCTGTCAAATGTTTCTCTTAAATGCTTTCGCATTTGCCGATGGATAAGTCCATCAATGTAACTGTTGTTGGTGATCATCGCCAGGATACCGCTGCCATTTTTGGCGATCATGTACTCTGCAAACCTGATAAATTTTATGTAATCATCACTTAAGGGTTGGATGTTACGCTCATTTAGGTTGGCCTTGTAGTCAGCGACAAGGTCTTCTATGAAATCGCTTTTATTGCTACTACTGACAGAGTAAGGCGGATTGCCGATGACAACCATGACTGGATGCTCGCTCTTGACTTGAGCTGCCAGGCGGCTTTCTTCGCTGACCGCTGCTGCTAATCCAAAACTGAACAAATCCGGCTGGAGGGGGATGCCTTCTTCGAGGGTGTTTGTGAGATAGACGCCCAGGCGGTCGGTGAGCTGCTCCACGCCGGTTTCCTTGAGGGTCATCCCCAGTTTCATGTGGGCAATGGTGTAGGGTGCCATCATCAACTCAAAACCAAACAGCCGCTTGATGAGGTTGCCGTTGACATAGGCTGACCAGCGACCTTCCTGATCTTTGAAACCCTGGTGGATATACTTGATGGTTTCATTCAGGAAGGTGGCAGTGCCGACTGCAGGATCAAGAATTTGAACTCTTGGAACGGAAATTTCCTCTGTGGTACGGTCTTTTCTGTCTCCGGGTCTGCGGTACGGTTGAACTGTCCGGGTCATGGTCGTCATTTCGTCGCTGGCGATGCCATGGGCAATGCCAAAATCTTCTTTCAGGATTCGGTCAACCTGGCGGATGATGTACCTGACTACCGGAACAGGGGTGTAATAGGCGCCCATCCTTTTACGTTCCTGCGGGTCGTATGCCTGCAGGAAATCTTCATAGAAATGGATGATGGGGTCTTTCTCGTCAGTACTTTCGTCCTGGATACGCAGGTGCTTATGAACAATCTCCTGCACATTGCTGACGCTGAAGATTTCGCATAATTCGTCAACGATGTATGCAAGACGAGTATCAAAATTGGGTCCAACAATGTGGTCGAAAAATTGCAGCAGAAAAGGATTGGATTTCGGCACCAGGTCGCGGGCTTCATTGCGGGTAAAGTTTTCAGTGGTGGAGTCGTTGTATCGGGCGACGAATAAACCATAGACGAGGGTTTGGGCATACATATCCGCGAATTTGTCAGGTTCCAGGTCATGAACGAGCAACTCCTTCATCATCTCGTAGATTCGCAGCAACTCCTTGTTCTTGTCGGTGTCATTCTTGAGGTATTCAATGATATTGTCGCGCAGGCGGCGGGCACGCCCACCCATGATCTGGGCAAGCCTCAGACCGCTGGTGATGGCTTCGGGGGTTTGGGCGAGGAAAGCTTCCAACTCACGCACAAGGTTGTCGCCCTCTTCTGGCGTGGTTTGCAATTTGCCGTCCTTTAACTTGCCAAGGCTGATGGTTCGGTACTTTTCACCGTTGCGGAAGAAGCGAAATTCAAGGTAATTGGTCAGGATAAGGTTCGAATAACCACGATAACGCTCCATCTGGTTGGTTTTCTCGACCTTGTCAAGGTCGCCATCAAGATCTTTGGCTTCGGCGTAACCCTGAATGATTCGTGGACTGGAAATTTTTTGGAAAACGAAATCTGGCGCGCCATGTTCGGAACGTTTGGGCTCATTAATGGCATGTGTATCCGGGAAACTTTCCATGAGCCTTTCAAAGGCTGGTCGATAAGCGTGTTCCAGGGCTTGATTTGTTTTAAACTTGGCAGCAACTTCCGCCAGGTACCTACGAATGATTGCAGTTCTTTCTTTATCGTTCATGGTGCTTTTATCTTATCACGGTAGGGAAGCAAGATTAGGGAAAAATTGAAAAAACGGCAAATATCTACCCCATTTGACAACCTCACCAATGCGTTTATAATTCAATTCCTGAATTATATGGAAACGCAATTGACTGAACAAGAAAACACGCGCGCGTTGGAGATGCTCACCCACATCGAAGCCAACCCCGATATATCCCAGGTGACTCTCGCGGATGAGCTCGGCGTTGCCGTGGGGACGATCAACTGGTACCTAAAACGCCTCATAGCCAAGGGCTATGTCAAGGTCAAGCGTGCCCAGCGCAAGAAGCTGCGCTACATCATCACCCCCGAAGGCATCGCCCTGCGTGCCAACCTGACCGTCGACTACATCAAGACCTCTTTTGACCTCTACCGCCGCGTGCGCGAACGTACCAACCTGTGCCTCGAGCAGCTCAAAGCTGCCGGCTACGAGGAAGTCAAGATCCTCGGTGAGGGCGAGATTGCCGAGGTGATTGGCCTGACTTGCCTTGAACACGGCATTGCGTTGACCGAGTCGACAAATGCGCCTAAAATCAGTATTGACGGTCTAAAACTTGCACTGATATTACCCGAAGGTGTGCCTGACCCCATGCCTTCACACTCAACCCAATCTGGAGGCGAACATGGATAAGGCTTTGGACCTTGCCACTAAACGAATTTGTGTCACCGGTGGATCCGGCTTTTTAGGCACGCACCTTATTCGCAGGCTCAAGGAGCACGGCGCGCGCGAGATTTTCGTGCCGCAATATCCCGAATACGACCTGGTTCGCGAAGCGGACATCATCCGCATGATCGACACTGCCAAGCCGGATATCATCATCCACCTGGCAGCCAAAGTCGGCGGAATCGGCGCCAACCGCGAGAAGCCTGGCGAATTCTTCTACGACAACCTGATGATGGGCGTGCAGCTCATCCACCAAGCCTGGCTAAAGGGCGTCGAAAAGTTCGTGGCGATCGGTACTATCTGCGCCTATCCCAAGTTCACTCCCATTCCTTTTAAAGAAGAAGACCTCTGGAACGGCTACCCCGAAGAAACCAATGCCCCTTACGGTCTGGCAAAGAAGATGCTCCTGGTGCAATCGCAGGCTTACCGTGAGCAGTACGGCTACAACTCGATCTTCCTGCTGCCTGTCAACCTCTACGGTCCGGGCGACAATTTCAACCCTGCCACTTCGCATGTTATTCCGGCGCTGATCCGTAAATACCTCGAAGCCAAAGAACAAGGCGCAAACGAGATTGTCGCCTGGGGCGATGGCACTCCAACCCGGGAATTCATCTACGTTGAAGATGCGGCTGAGGGCATCACCCTCGCGACCGAGAGATACAACAGCTCCGAACCGGTCAACATTGGCTCGAGTTTCGAGATCTCGATTAAAGACCTGACCGAAACTATCGCGCGTCTGACCGGTTTTAACGGCACAATCCGCTGGGACACGACCAAACCCAACGGTCAGCCCCGCCGCAAACTCGACACCACCCGTGCCCGCGAGGCATTCGGCTTCGAAGCCAAAACTGACTTCGAGGAGGGCCTCAAGCGCACGATTGCCTGGTATGCCGACGAGAGGGCGAATGGCAGAGGCTAATCTGAACTCTGCAGCCCAGGTGGTAACCCTCAAGCCTGCCAAAGGCTGGCTGGGTATCGACCTGAAAGAGCTCTGGCACTACCGTGAGCTGATTTACTTTCTAACCTGGCGCGACATCAAAGTGCGCTACAAGCAAGCCGTGCTCGGCATCGCCTGGTCGGTGCTGCAGCCCGTGCTCACCACCGCCATCATGACCGTTGTATTCGGCATACTGCTTAAGGTTGAGTCAGACGGTTTGCCCTACCCGGTGTTTGCGCTTTCAGCGCTCTTACCCTGGCATCTATTCCAACTCTCTCTGCAAAAAAGCAGCATCAGCCTGGTGGGGAATGCCAATCTGCTCACCAAAGTCTACTTTCCGCGCGTGATCATCCCCCTCAGCTCAGTGCTGGCAGCCCTGGTGGACTTTGTCATTTCGCTGGTTTTACTTTTTATTACCATGGCGATCTACAAGATCCCCCTGACCTGGAGTGTGTTGTGGGTCATCCCGCTGACTCTCCTGACCGTTTTGGCGGCTCTGGCGGTAGGGTTCTGGCTTTCTGCGCTCAACGTACAGTATCGCGACGTGCAGCAGATGGTGCCCTTTTTGATCCAAATCTGGATGTACGCCACCCCGATTGTCTACCCCATCACCACCATCCCTGAGGGTACGTTCCGGTATATCTACAGCCTCAACCCGATGGTGGGGGTTGTGCAGGGCTTCAGGTGGGCGTTCTTTGGCGGCTCTCCGCCCGACATGACCTTGCTGATTTCCAGCCTGGCAGTATTGGTTTTACTGGTTTCCGGCTTGTTCTTTTTCCGACGCATGGAAAAAACTTTTGCGGATGTGGTGTGATGTTGGACAGCGACTTATCCATTTTGGTTCAGGGTATTGGCAAACGCTATAAGATCGGCGCTACTCAGCAGCGTACTGACACCCTGCGCGACTTGATCACCGCCCAGGCGGCACGCATCGGCAGCAGCCTGCGCGGCAAAAACCACCGTTCGGATGAAGCGGATCACATCTGGGCTCTGCGGGACGTCAATTTTGAGGTCAAACGCGGGCAAGCCCTGGGCATCATCGGGCGCAACGGCGCCGGCAAGAGCACTTTGCTTAAGGTGCTCTCACGCGTGACCGACCCAACCGAAGGCTATGGCGAACTGCGCGGTCGCGTTGGCTCGCTGCTGGAGGTGGGCACCGGTTTTCACCCGGAACTGACCGGGCGCGAGAATATCTTCCTCAACGGCGCGATTCTCGGCATGCATAAAAAGGAAATCGAAGCCCGTTTCGATGAAATCGTGGCTTTTTCAGAAGTTGAAAAGTTTATCGACACGCCCGTCAAACGCTACTCGTCCGGCATGTACCTACGCCTGGCATTCGCCGTGGCAGCCCACCTCGAGCCGGAAATTTTGGTGGTGGATGAAGTACTCGCGGTCGGCGATGCCGACTTTCAGCGCAAGTGCCTGGGGAAGATGGGCGATGTCGCCAATTCCGGGCGCACGGTCTTATTCGTCAGTCACAACATGTCTGCCATCCTGCGCCTCACCCAGGACTCGATCGTGCTCGATAAAGGCAAAGTGCTCCTGCGCGCGCCATCCTCCGAGGCAGTCGATTTTTACCTCAACCGCGGGCTTTCCAAGCTCGGAGAACGCTTCTGGGAGGAGGATGAGGTGCCGGTTTTCAGTGCGCCTTTCCGACCTTTGGCCATTCGCATCCTCGATAAAACCGGCCATGTTTCGGACTCGGTACGCAGTGTTGAGCCGATCCGCATCGAAATTGATTATGAACTCACTGAGGATGTCACTGGCTTGCGTGTTGGATATTATCTCTTCACCACCCGCGGTGAACCCGTCTTTACCAGCTTTGATATCGATTCAGAAGAGCTCTTCAAGGAATACACGGCTCGTCCAAAAGGCATCTATACCAGCCGCTGTACCATCCCGCCCGACACGCTCAACGAAGGGCGCTTCCTGCTGGGCGTCAATGCCAGCTCATACGGCATCCGGCGCTACTTCCAGGATGACCAGGCGCTTTCTTTCTCCGTGGACGCCTCCGGCGCCCCGGGCACCCACTGGCCTGAACCCCGGCCGGGTCCTGTGCGTCCCGTGCTTGGCTGGGAAATTGAGCAGAAAGGCAGCGCACGATGAAAAAGCTCCTGAAAAATCTGCTTGGTAAATTGCCTTTTGCCGCAGAAGCCTACTGGATGTTCGAGGGCTCCAAAAAGCCCTGGAACGCCCATTATCAGCTTGCCGGGCTGCAGGAAGTCCTGCCGCAAGCTGTGGCGGAAGTTAAACAATTTGGGCTTAATGCTGACCCGCCAGAAAGGGTCTGTATTTTCGCCACGCTGCACTATTGGATCGAGCAGGCTGGCCTGGTGGCGCTGGCGCTGACCGGGCAGGGGCACCAGGTGGAACTTTCCTATCTGCCCTATGCTGAGTGGGACAAATCCATCTCAAATTTTGATCTGCGTATGCAGCATCTCTACAGTCAGCAGGTTCTTTTACCTGCTGGTGACGTAATGGGCGTTGTTCCCCTGATGGATTTCCCTTCTTATTCCAATGATTCGGAAGAAAAAGTCAGCTTATCGGACTATCCACCTGAACTGAAGCAAATTGTGCGGCAGGTTTCGGACTATGACACGCAGTACACCCTGCAGGTGGAAGAAACTGATTCCAGAAGCAAGCTCTACAAGCTGCGCCTCAAGCGCAACACCCAGGCAGCCATGGCACTGTATGACTGGCTGGCGGCATCCCAACCGGATGTGCTGATCCTGCCCAACGGCACGATCCTTGAAATGGGTGTGGCTTATCAGATCGCCCAACTGCTCGGCATCAAGACGATTACCTTTGAGTTTGCCGATCAGCGCGAACGCATCTGGCTGGCGCAGGACGATGAGATCATGAGCCACCACACCAACGAGCTCTGGCAAGGCCTGGGCGGGCAGCCGCTCCCCGAGTCCGCGCGAAAAGCTGTGGGAGACCTCACTTTTGCGCGCAAAAGCGCAAAACTGTGGGGCGACTTCACCCGCCAGTGGCAGCAAGCTCCCGCCCGCGGCGGCTCTGAGGTGCGCCAGGCATTAGGCCTAGATGAGCGCCCAGTGGCGCTGCTGGCTACGAACGTGCTCGGCGACAGCCTCACACTCGGTCGCCAGCGCATCTCGGATACCATGGCAGAGATGATCGTGGGTACCATCCGCTGGTTCCTGGATCACCCGGAAGTACAGCTGGTGATCCGCGTGCATCCTGGTGAGCTCAAGACTCACGGCACCTCGATGGTGGACGTGATTGAAAAAAACTTCCCCAAACTGCCCGAACACATCCACGTGGTGCGCCCCGGGGACGAAACCAACACCTACGACCTGGTGGAGACGACCGATTTTGGCATCGTCTACACCACCACCGTCGGGCTCGAAATGGCGATGACCGGTCTGCCAGTGGTGGTCACCGGCAAGACCCACTACGCCGAAAAGGGCTTCACGTTGGATCCAGCCAGCTGGCAGGATTACGAAAGCATGCTCTCCAAGCTCGCGGCTGACCCCGCCGCCATGCGCTTGAGCCAGAAACAGGTGGAGCAAGCCTGGCTTTATGCTTATTTGTTCTTCTTTGAGTTCTCGCTGCCTTTCCCATGGCATCTGCTGTGGCTGCATGAGGACTTCCAAGCCCGCCCAATGCGCTTCGTGCTTTCGCCCGAGGGGCAGCAGCGCTACGCTCAGACCTTTGGCTACTTGCTGGGCGAACCGCTGGACTGGGCAGCCCGCGGTCTGGCAAGACTGCCTTCACTTTCAGAACAAGAGGAGACTCCCCAATGAGTCAGGATTCCGTCAAAAAAGAAATTGGTCAGTTCTACGACCAGATCGGTTGGCAGCTGGAAGGCGAGGGCGTTTATCAAAACGCCCGCTATGAAGATCTGCGCCCGGTTTCAGCCGAGTACATCCACCGCTGCCACATGCGCGTCAAACGCGATCTCGCGCCAACGGGAGACTTCCTGCTGGATGCCGGCTCTGGTCCGGTGCAATATGACGAATACCTGACCTATTCGGAAAACTATCGCTATCGGGTCTGCATGGACCTTTCGGTGGTTGCCCTGCAGGAAGCCCGCAAGCGCCTGGGCGAAAAAGGCATCTACGTCAACGCTGATATTGCCAACCTGCCTTTCAAGGATGACACCTTTGATGGGATTGTTTCACTCCACACCATCCACCACGTGCCGATTGAGGAAAAGGTTGGGGTCTACAAAGATCTGCATCGCACCCTCAAACCTGGTCGCAGTATGGTGACCGTGGACGGTTGGGCGGAAGTGCCTTTGGGGAAAGTGATGAACTTCTTTATGCGCGTTGCCAACCGCTTGCGCCGCTGGACGGGCAAGGAAGCCCCCAAGATGCCCCCGGATGTGAAGACAAACGGTCAAAATGGTGAAGGTGCAAAGCTGCCGGCGGGCACTTTTGTGCTCAAAACCAGCGCGAAATGGTTCCACAGCGTCATGAAAGATCAATTGCCTTACGAGATTCGCGTCTGGCGCAGTGTATCGGTAAAATTCTTACGTTCAGTGATCCAACCCGAATGGGGCGGGCGCTTCTGGTTAAAAATACTATACCGGCTTGAAGAGTGGTTTCCCCATTACTTCGGCGAAAAAGGTCAGTATCCGCTGATAATCATTAAAAAGTAAAAACGCGCTTAGCGTCAAGGAGAAATTATGGATTGGCAGAATAAAGTTGTTCTGGTTACCGGCGGCACCGGATCTTTTGGGAAGAAATTCATCCGCCTGATGTTGGACGAGTATCATCCATCGAAAATCATCGTTTTCAGCCGGGATGAATTAAAACAGCACGAAATGCGCACCAGCGGCGGCTTTGACCACCCCTCGATCCGCTATTTCATCGGCGACGTGCGCGACCGCGAGCGCCTTTCGCGCGCCTTTTACGGCGTGGATATTGTGGTGCACACTGCCGCGCTCAAGCAAGTGCCGGCCTGTGAGTACAACCCGATGGAAGCCATCAAGACCAACATCCTCGGTTCCAGCAACGTGATTGAAGCGGCGATCGAGAACGGCGTCAGCAAGGTGATGGCGCTTTCCACCGACAAAGCCGTCAATCCGGTCAACCTCTACGGAGCCACCAAGCTGGCTGCCGAGAAATTGATGGTCCAGAGCAACGCTTATGCCGGCGGACGCAACACGCGCATCTCCTGCACGCGCTATGGCAACGTGGTCGGCTCGCGCGGTTCAGTCGTCCCCCTGTTCATCAAACAGCGCCCCAGCGGCGTCCTGACCATCACAGACGACCGCATGACACGCTTCTGGATCTCCCTGGAGCAAGGCGCGCGCTTTGTGATCCGCTGCATCGAGCAGATGCAGGGCGGTGAACTCTTTGTGCCAAAGATTCCCAGCATGAAAATGACGGATCTTGCCAAGGCAATGGCACCTGAAGCGGAGATTCGCATCATCGGCATTCGCCCGGGCGAGAAACTGCACGAATCCCTGATCTCCGAAGACGAAGCCCGCACTACAGTGGAGCTGGATGACATGTTTGTAGTCCAGCCGGCTGGCGAACCGCTCTGGTTTGGTCACGCCTGGACTCAGAAAGGTCGCGCTCTGCCTGATGGCTTCACCTATACCAGCGCCAACAACACTGAGTGGCTGGATGTGGATGGCATCAACGCCATCCTCAAACCGATCGAAGCAGAACTGGCAGCGGAAGTGAAGAAATAATGACCCGCCTTCTTGTCACCGGCGCCAGCGGCTTGCTGGGCGCAAACCTTGCCCTCCTTGCTCAAAAATTGGGCTACGAGGTGTTGGGCTGGACGAACTCCCGCCCCCTGGTTGACGCGCCCTTTGCCACCCGCAGGGTGGACTTCAGCAACCCGCAAGACCTGGCGCAGGCATTCCAAGCAGCCGAGCCAGACGCGCTGATCAACTGCGCCGCGCAGGCAAACGTGGACGCGGCCGAAAAGCAGCCTGAACGCGCTTATCGCGTCAACGCCGAGGCTGCCGGTGAACTGGCAAAGCTGGCCGGCTCAGCCAGCGTGCCAATGATCCATATTTCAACCGATGCCGTGTTCGATGGCATTACAGGCAATTACAAAGAGACTGACACCCCCAACCCGCTCAACACCTACGCCCAAAGCAAGCTGGCGGGCGAACATTCCGTGGCGCAAGCAAACCCCGAGGCAGCCATTGCCCGCGTGGTTTTCTACGGCTGGTCTCTGACGGGCACGCGCAGCCTGGCTGAATTTTTCTATAACAACCTCACAGTCGGCAAGCCTGTGAACGGCTTTACGGATATGTTTTTCTCGCCGCTTTACGTTGCCCACCTGGCAGAAGCGCTTTTAGAAATGCTCCAAAAACGGCTGAGTGGTATCTACCACGTCTATGCGCCTGAAAGCCTGAGCAAGTATGATTTTGGCGTGCGCCTGGCGCAGGAATTTGGACTGGACGCAAGCCTGATTCGTCCGATTTCCGCCCTGGACTCTGACCTGCCCACCCGTCGATCGCTCAACCTGAGCATGAACACCGATAAACTCCAGGCTGCTCTCGGCAAACCGCTGCCAAGCCAAACCGTAGGCTTACGCGCCTTGCACGCTGACCTTGATTCTGGTCTGCGCCAGAAATTACTTTCATTTACCCACTAACCGGAGGATCCATGGAACTCAAAATTGCTAACACCCTGATTGGAGACAATCACCCCACCTGGTTCATCGCCGACATCGCCGCCAACCACGACGGCAGCCTTGAGCGCGCTCTGCAGCTCATTCATCTCGCCGCCGAAGCTGGCGCGGATGCCGCCAAGTTCCAGAACTTTCGCGGTCCTGAAATCGTTTCGGATTATGGCTTCAGCCATATGAACTCGCAGGTTTCACACCAGGCAAAATGGAAGAAAACCGTCACCCAGGTATACAACGAAGCCTCCGTGCCTTTCGACTGGACGCCAATCCTCAAGGAAGAATGCGACAAAGTGGGCATCACTTACTTCTCCTCCCCCTACGACTTTGACGCTGTGGACATGCTCGACCCCTTTGTGCCTGCTTACAAAATTGGCTCCGGCGACATCACCTGGATCGAAGCCTGTTTGCATATGGCGCGCAAGGGTAAACCCGTCCTGCTCGCCACAGGCGCTTCCACCATTGGCGACGTTCAACGCGCGGTGGATGCCATCCTGGCAGTGAACCCGCAACTGGTGCTGATGCAGTGCAACACCAACTACACCGCCGCCGACGGCAACTTCGACAATATCCACCTCAACGTGCTCAAAGCCTACCGCCAGATGTGGCCGGACCTCATCCTGGGGCTTAGCGATCACACCCACGGGCATGCTACCGTTCTTGGAGCGGTTGCTCTGGGCGCGCGCGTGGTGGAGAAACACTTCACCGATGATAATAACCGCGAAGGTCCAGACCACGCCTTTGCTATGAACCCCACCAGTTGGGCTGAGATGGTCACTGCCACCCGCCAGTTGGAACGCGCGCTGGGCTCGGCAAACAAAACCATCGCGGAAAACGAGCATGACACGGTCGTGGTGCAGCGCCGCTGTCTGCGTGCCGCGCAGGATATCAAAGCGGGGCAGACGCTGACACGCGAGATGATCGACGTTTTACGCCCTGCCACGCCCGGCGCCATTATGCCTTATGATATCGAACAGGTTGTTGGGCGCGCCGCCCGCCAGGATATTCCCGCCGGGCAGGAACTGCGCTGGACGCAGCTTGGATAGGAACTGATGCGCATTTTGTACTTCACGCGTGCCGATTCTGTGCACGATCAACGCTTTATGGCAGCCCTGGCGGAAAGCGGGCACGAAGGTTTCGTGCTGCGCCTTCTCCCCGGGGATTACCCCACACCCAGCGGTGTAAAGGTCGTTGAGTGGGGTAGCAGCGAAATCCAGTTGACTGAAAACGATATCCCCCGCCTTACCGAGGAGCTCAATGAACTACTTAAGGCAGTACAACCAGACATGGTGCATGCCGGACCTCTGCAGGACCTGGCGTTTCTGGTCGCAAGGACCGGTTTCAAACCGCTGTTGAGCATGAGTTGGGGATTTGACCTGATGCACGATGTGTTGGTGAGCCGGGATGCTGCCGAAAAAGCACGTTTCGCTCTGGGGCACTCCGCGCGCCTGATCACAGATGCCCACTGCTCCGCCGCACAGGCGGTGAACCTGGGCTTTGACCCCGAGAAAATTTGCATATTTCCCTGGGGGGTAGACCTGGCTCACTTCACACCAGCTTCTGCCCGCGTCCGCGGCACAGTCTGGCGCGAAAGGCAAGGCTGGGGCGATAAGCGCGTGCTGCTCTGCCTGCGCAGTTGGGAACCCAACTACGGCGTGGATGTTTTGCTGCATGCTTTCGTTGAAGCTGCCCAAAAGGACGACAGTCTGCGCCTGATCTTGCTCGGAGATGGCAGCCAGCGCGAACAATTGCTCTCCATCCTGGAAGAAGGAAAAGTAAACGACAAGGTCTTCTTGGGTGGGCGCCTGCCCAACCAGGACCTGATCACCTATTTTGGAGCGGCAGATATTTACGTTACGCCGAGCCACGTGGATGGCTCATCGGTTTCCCTGATGGAAGCCATGGCATGCGCTCTGCCCACCATCGCGTCAGACATCCCTGCCAACGTTGAGTGGATCGCCGAGGGGCAAACCGGCTGGTTATTCCCCGATGGAGATCACCACGCCCTGGCGGAGTTGCTCCTGCAAATTCCCTCTTTCAATTTTCCTTCAGTCGGAAAGCGCGCGCGCAAAGTTGCCGAAAAACGCGCTGATTGGCAGCGAAATAAACAATTGCTGTTCCTGTGCTGGGAACAAGCCCTGACCTCTTCAAAAGGAGCGTCTCAATGAAAACCAGAATCTCACTCATCCTCTTGGTCCTGACGATTCTGACCATGGCATGCAGTCTGCCTTCCTTTGGCACAAAAGATACGCCGGCTCAACCAACGCCAACCTCCACCCCCGACACCGGTATGCAGCTTTACTACGGCACCGGAATGCAGATCATGCTGCCCAAATCTTATATTTCCGAAGACATCGACAGCGCCTTGCCAACGATCATTGCCACGATCAAGGATTTTGTGGGCGGCGAATCCGGTCCGCTCTCTGGTCTGGTGGACAGCATCGAAGGCAATATCGGTTGGTACGGCTATGATGGCGGCACTGCCGCGGTCTATCCCACCCGCCTGATCATCCTGCGCAACAAGGCCTTCTCGAAATTGCCGGTCAGCATGATTACCATAGGGCTTGAGCAAGTGCTCGGAAACGATTCCGCCCTGGTGGACAGCGACTCGGTCAAACTTGGCGGTCGCAACATCACACGATTGAGCTATTCCAAGGACTCAAGCGCCTGGGTAGCCTACCTGTTCAAGGAAGCGGATTACCTCTGGATGGCGCTTTACCTCACCACGCCTGCCAACATGGCGGCTGAGATGGACACTTTTGAGCTCAGCGTGGGTTCAATTCGGATCGACGCCATTCAGCCGGCACCCTAACGGAGAAACGTGAGCGAACCAAAAACTGTTGCGATCATCCAGGCCCGTATGAGCTCCTCGCGCCTGCCAGGTAAAGTTCTGCGCCTGGTGGGAAGTCAGCCGATGCTGGCTCGCGTGCTCGCACGCGCCAGCCGCGCCAGCTTGGTGGACGAGGTCATGGTGGCTACCACCACTGATCCCAGCGATGAGCCGATTGCCGAATTCTGCGAAAAGGCAGGGATTACCTGTTTCAGGGGTGACCTCTACGACGTGCTGGACCGTTATTACCAGGCTGCCACGCTTAGCGGCGCGGGTGTGGTGGTGAGACTGACAGCAGATTGCCCCTTCATCGACCCGGAAGAGATCGATCGAACCATCACGCATTTCCATCTGACCTGCGCCGACTTCGCCGCCAACCGCTTGCCCCCACCCTTCAGACGCACAAGCGCCATAGGCATGGATACAGAGGTGGTCTCATTTGCCGCGCTTGAACGCGCCTGGCGGGAAGCTGCCGAGCCTTTTGAACGCGAGCATGTTATGCCCTACCTCTACGACATGCCCGGTCGTTTCAAGATCAGCGTCGCTGACTGGAAGAAAGACCTCAGCCATCTGCGGTTCACAGTTGATACGCCTGCAGATCTCGAGCTTGCCAACCAGGTTTATGCGGCCTTCGATGACCGCGATGATTTCACCCTGCAAGACCTGCTGGCTGCCAACGCGCGCCATCCTGAATGGCAAACCCAGTTGGCTGGAATAAAACACAAGGACCTTTTTGAGGTTGATGAACGTGCCAAAGGGATGGATCAGGGGCAAACAGCAGAAAGAGATGAGCCTCCTCATGACGATGAATAAACCCGCATCCGAACTACATTGTCCGCTTTGCGGAAAATCAAAAGCCACAGTCATCTCCGAGATGGACTCATTCGGCTTCAAGGTCCGATATTACCTCTGCCAGACTTGCGGTTTTGTCTACCAAAACCCGGGCGAGAGCGCTGCCGCGGACCCGGCTTTTTACGAAGAGACTTATCGCAAGCTTTACCAGGCAACCGAAGAACCCACCGCCAAAGACTTGCGCCAGCAGCGTCTGCGCGCGGAATACCAGCTCAATCTACTGCAGCAGCACGGCGTCTGCCGGCTGTGGCGCGCGCTGGATATTGGCGCATCCTCTGGCACCTTGATGCAAACCATCCACGAGGCTTACGGACCGGAAATGATCGGCGTGGAACCGGGCAATGCCTACCGCAAGTTGGCGGAAGAGAAGGGCTTCAAACTTTACTCCTCCCTCGAGCAGCTCCGAAGCGGCGAAACAGCCAGGTTTGACCTGGTGACCATGATGCATGTGCTCGAGCACCTCGAAGACCCGTTGGGAACCCTGAAAGAGATCAGAATCCATTTGTTGGAGGATCGCGGCTTTTTGCTGGTGGAAGTGCCCAACTTTTACGCGCACGACTCCTACGAACTGGCACATTTGAGCTGCTTTACCGAACATAGCCTGATTGAAATGCTCAAGCAGGCTGGTTATAAGATCATGCACACGCGCAAGCACGGCTATCCGCGCTCGGAGACGCTCGAGCTTTACCTGTCTGTGCTTGCCCGTCCAGAGGTTGAACCAGAGCAGCATTCGACCATCATTCCTGAACGCAACGTTGCTCTCAAACGCGCCATAGGCACACTCAAACGGAAATTGCTGACTAAAATAATGCCGGGCAAAACCTGGCTGCCCCTGGAGGACAAAGCCTGATGCCGCCCATCCTGACCCTCTTCACGGCTCCCAAGCCCTTCACCAACCCGCATATTGCCCTGATCCAGCGCAATGCGCTCAAAAGCTGGCAGGCACTGGGAGAGGCAGTCGAAGTTCTGTTAATTGGCTCCGATGAAGGCGTCGCGGAGGCTGCTGCTGAGTTCGGCTTCCGGCATCTGTTGGATGTACCCGTCAACTCGCTTGGCACGCCCCTTATCAGCGGCATCTTTAAGCTTGGTCGTGAGGCGAACCAAAGCCCGCTGCTGGCTTACGTCAATGCCGATATCATCCTTTTCCCTGATTTTTTGGACGTTGCTCAGCAAGTTGCTGCAAAACTGCCAAAGTTTCTGCTGGTGGGGCAGCGCTGGGACCTGGAAGTGACCGATCTTTTAGACTTCGAAGGCGATTGGGTTGAACCTCTGCGCAGGCGTACCTGGCGGGATGGCAAATTGCACGAACGGGCTGGGAGCGATTATTTCGTCTTCCCTCGCGCGTGTTTCCAGCACATCCCGGATTTCACGGTCGGACGCGCGGGCTGGGATAACTGGATGATCTTCAAAGCCCGGCAGGAAAACTGGCCGGTGGTGGACTGCACCTCCGACCTCGACATCATCCACCAAAATCACGACTACAGCCACCTGCCAAACGGACAGCCGCACTACCGTCTGCCGGAAACAGGTGAGAATATCCGCCTGGCAGGCGGACGGCGCACAATTTTTGATCTCAACGATGCTTCGCATCGTTTGGTCCACGGCAACATCGAAACCATGCCGCGCGACTGGAAGGGCAAACTGCGCGAGTTCCAGAACCGCCCAATGCTCAAAAATAATAATTTTGTGCTCACCCAGCTACTCTTCACCCTGCTTCAGCCAAAGCGGGCCTGGGTTGAGTTCTGGAAGAACCGGGAGATGCAAAAAATAATGCAACCCTCCCAGGAATTGACATCGAAGTAGTGGAGTAACTTATGCGAGTTGGGCAAAATCCTGCAAAAACAGTCAAAGAAGTAGCAAAGCCGAAGCGGATTACGGTTGCTGTGCTGAACTATATTCCATTCATGAGTGGCTTCTTCGCGGAAACCTTCAATGTGCTCAAGCTCTGCCTTGGCAGCATTTGGGAAAACAGCGATCTGCCCTATGACCTGCTGGTGTTCGACAATGCCTCCTGCTCGGAGGTGCGCGAATACCTGGTCCAAAAGCAGCAAGAGGGTAAGATTCAGTTCCTGATCCTCTCAGACACCAACCTGGGCAAGGGCGGCGCATGGAACATCATGCTGGCTGCCGCTCCGGGAGAGATTATCGCCTACACCGACAATGACTGCTACTTTTTCCCGGGCTGGCTTTCCAACTCGCTCAAAGTGCTCGAGACCTACCCCAACGTGGGCATGGTCACCTCCCGTCCGGTTGCAGTTGACCATATTTACAACACAAAAACCATTGAGTGGGCACAAGCCGAACCCGCATCGCAGATTGATCGTGGCCGTTTTATTGATTGGGAGACATTCAAGTCTTTTGAGATGAGCCTCGGCATTTCTGAAGATGCTGCGTCAAAGCGATACGAGACTCACGAAGACACTGTCATCTCTTATCAAGGACAACATGCTTTTGTGGGAGCTTTACACTACCAGTTTCTTGCCTACAAAAGGGTCATGCAGGAGTTTCTGCCATTCGATATGGATAAACCCATGGGCCAGGTGCGTCAGCTCGACATTCGTGTCAACGAAGCTGGTTATCTTCGCCTGATGACCTCTGAGCCATATATGAACAATATTAGCAACCAACTGCCAGATTGGGTGTGGCACAATGCTGTTGTAAAACCAGTTGCAAAACCAACAAGATTCCAGCTTAAGAACCTTAAACTGATCAAATGGCCGCTTATGCGCTTTTATGATTGGATTTTCAAAATATATTGGAGAGAGCAATAGATACTATGACCTTTGATCAAACCATTTTCATTGTTGCTGACCATGGATTAGCAATAATCTACTTCCTGGAGAGTCAGGTAGTGTCCCGCTTGTTGGAAGCAAATAAAAAAGTTGTTTTGCTTACTCAAGATGCCTTGGTCGAACAGGTTCGTGAACGATTCAAGCAGCCGGGATTTATCGTTGAGGGGCTTCGATATGATCAATGCGATCGATATGCCCGGTCATATAAGGCGAGACGACAATGGTGGCTCAATTTTCTTCGTCGAGTGGGAACATCCGATAAGATAAACACCGAAGCAATGGATAGTTACATTCGACAAGTTGATTTTGAAACCAGAGGAAAACAGCGTTTATTGATGGCGGCTGTCAAACCAATGATCAAACGTCTGAGGAAATCTGAAAGAGCACGTAAAAACTTGATCAATTGGCAAATGGATTTCATTCCGGGGATTTATGATGACCTTTTTGACAAATACCATCCAAGTATGCTGGTATCGTGTACCTATGGTTGGCGTTATGATCGCTATATTATTCGTGAAGCGATTCAGAGGAAAATTAGAACCGGTGCTGTGATTGTGGGGTGGGACAATCCCTCAAGCTATGGCATTCCTTGCGCCCCTCTCGATTTCATAACCTGTTGGTCAAAATTACAAAAGAATGAGCTAGTAGGTGGCTCTGACTGGGACCCTGATCAAGTAAATATTGGAGGGATACCTTCGTATGACAACTATTTCAACGGCTCCTGGCTGATCCCTCGAGAAGAATATTTCGCAAAGCACGGACTTGACCCAGAAAAGAAGTTGGTTAGCTACGCTTGCAGTTTTGTCACGTTTTCTCCCAATTATCGGAACATCGCGGCTTTGGCAAGTTTAATCACCCAAGATCAGCTCGTAGAACCAGCTCAGTTATTGGTTCGCCTTCACCCAAATCATTATCTGGATGACCCCTTTTTCTCTGGCGAGAGAGAGATGATAACCACTCTACTCAATAAACACCCCAATCTTCACCTGGTAGAACCGGCAGCCCTGGCAGGAAACCTCGGAAACTATTCCGGTGAGGACATGGACGAAAAAACCTCAATGATGGCTCATTCCGATGTGTTTACAACAGTGTATTCCACTATGTGTGTTGAGTGTGCCATACATGACCGCCCAATCATCAGCATTGTCCTGGATACTCCTGGAGGCTGGAACCACCCGGATAAATTCTCTTTAGCATTAACCGAAATAGATCGCTGGCCAACCCATTCCCGCTTTATTGAATCTGGCGCCGGCAAATTGGCGGCAGACGAAGAAACGCTTCGCAACCACCTGAATGCTTATCTAAGCAACGAAACCCTGGATCACAACGAAAGATTGAAATTTGTTCAGGATGAAATTACCTTCACTGATGGCAGCTCGGGTCTTCACACAGCGGACTACTTGCTATCCGTATTGGAAGAAAAAACCTTATGAAAATGTTAATTGCAGGCTTAGGTTCCATCGGTAGGCGCCATTTGCGCAATCTGCGCACGCTTGGGCAGGAAGACGTAGTCCTCTACCGCACGCATCAAGCCACTCTGCCAGACGCGGAGCTTGGCGATTTGCCAACTTTCACTGAGCTAAGCCTGGCGCTTGACGAAAAGCCAGATAGCGTCATCATCGCCAACCCTACCGCGCTGCATCTGGACGTCGCAATTGCCGCCGCCAAGGCTGGTGCGGCACTGCTGATTGAAAAGCCGATATCCGACGGTCTTGCAGGGCTTGGCGAACTCCAATCTGCACTCAACCTGAGCGGCAAGCCGGCTATGGTGGGCTTCCATTTCCGCTTTCACCCAGTGCTGAACCAGGTAAAAGCCCTGCTGGAAAGCGGTCAGCTTGGCAAGCTGCTCTCGGCTCGTGCCCACTGGGGCGAGTACCTGCCAGATTGGCACCCCTGGGAGGATTACCGCCGCTCCTATGCTGCCCGCGCCGACCTTGGCGGGGGTGTGGTGAACACACTTTCACACCCTTTGGACTATTTGCGCTGGTTGCTGGGAGAAGTCGAAAGCGTCAGCGCCTGGACTGGCAAACTGAGTGAACTTGAGCTGGACGTGGAAGATCACGCCGACATCCTCCTGCGCTTTTCTGCCGGGGAGGCAGCCAGCGTGCATTTGGACTACTATCAGCGCCCGCCTTCCCACACCCTTGAGATCACCTGCGAGGATGGTCGAATCTGCTGGGATAACGCCAGCGGCGAAGCCCGCGTCTTCCATGCGCAGAGCGGCGCAGTTGACTTGCTGATGCCTCCGGAAGGTTTTGAGCGTAACCAGATGTTCCTTGACGAAATGGCGACTTTTGTGCGCTTGTGCCAGGGTGAAACGCTGCCGCACTGCACACTCGCGGACGGCATCCGGGCTCAGGAGCTTGTGCTGGCGATCAAACAGTCTGCCGCTCAAGACGGCTGCATGGTCAGGCTTGCCTGATGGTAGAATTCAATCAATGTCAACACGAGGAAACCATGAGTAATATCCTTGAAAAATTTGACCTCCACGGTAGAACAGCCGTCGTCACCGGCGGAGCTGGCCTTTTGGGGCGGCAGTTCTCGCTGGCACTTGCCCAGGCAGGCGCGAACGTCCTGGTGGCAGATCTGGCACAAACAGCTGCTGAATCCTACGCCGTCACCCTGCGCGAGCAGGGCTTGCGAGCTGAAGGCATTGGCGTGGACGTCACGGACCCCAATTCCACCCATGGGATGGCACAAGCCGCCCAGGAGATCTTTGGCAGTCTCGACATTTTGGTCAACAGCGCCGCGCTTGACCCTAAGTTTGACCCTGCCAACGCCGGCGCGCAAGGTGCCAATGCCTTTGAAAGCTATTCGCTTGACTCCTGGCGCCAGGCGCTGGATGTCAACCTGACGGGCATGTTCCTCGCCTCGCAAGCTGCCGTGCAGCCCATGCTGGCAGCAGGCAAGGGCGTGATCATCAATATCTGCTCCACCTACGGACTGGCTGGTCCGGATCAGCGCCTTTACGAGCGCCCGGATGGCAGCCGTTCTTTCAAACCGGCTTACTACTCGGTCACCAAAGCCGGCGTATTGGGTTTCACACGCTACCTGGCAGCCTATTATGCCGGCAAGAACATCCGCGTCAACGCCCTGACCCCTGGTGGGGTTTACAACGGGCACGATGAAGTCTTCACAGCGCAGTATTCTTCCCGCACTATCCTGGGGCGCATGGCAAACATCGATGAAATGAGTGCTGCCATGCTCTTCCTGTGTTCTGACGCCAGCAGCTATATGACCGGCAGCAACCTGGTGGTCGATGGAGGTTGGACGGCATGGTAGGCAAACCCGAAGTGTTGGCATTGATCCCGGCAAGAGGCGGCTCAAAGGGCATTCCACGCAAGAACATCTGCGATTTTGCCGGCGCACCGTTGATTGCCTACAGCATCGCTGCAGGCTTGCAATCGCAGCATGTGACGCGTGTGATCGTCTCGACCGACGATGAAGAAATCGCCGCTGTTGCGCGCGAGTGGGGCGCTGAAGTGCCTTTCCTGCGACCTGCAGAACTCGCCCAGGACGACACCACCGATTTGCCAGTTTTTCAACAGGCTCTCGGCTGGCTGGCTGAACATGAGAACTATCACCCGGATTTCGTGGTGCAATTGCGCCCAACCTCGCCCGTGCGACCTGCTGGCTTAATCGATGAAGCTATTGAGCTGATGCTCATCAACCCACAGGCAGATTGCGTGCGCGGCGTGGTGCCCAGCGGACAAAATCCCTTCAAGATGTGGCAGATTGAGCCGGATTCGCACCAGTTGCGGCCACTTTTAAGCCTGCCAAACCTGAAAGAACCCTACAACGCGCCGCGCCAGGAGCTGCCGAAAACTTACTGGCAGACAGGTCACGTGGATGTAATCCGCACCAGCACCATCCATGAAAAAGGGTCTCTGACTGGCGACGTCATTTTGCCGGTGCTGATTGACCCGCGCTATACGGTGGATATCGACACCCCTGCCGATATGGCGCGCTATGCGCGGTTGATGCAGGACCCTGAGCTTATGCCAGTGGATCCTCTCAAGAGCCGCAGGCAATTCCCGGCTCAGCCGAAATTGTTGGTAATGGATTTTGACGGCGTCTTCACTGACGATACCGTTATCACCGACCAGGATGAGCACGAAAGTGTGATCTGCAGCCGCTCAGATGGCTTTGGCCTGGATATGCTGCGCCAGCACGGAAAAGTGCATGCCATGATCCTCTCCCGGGAAGAAAACCCGGTGGTCAGTGCCAGGGCACGCAAACTGAAACTTGAAGTCTATCAGGGCGTGCAAGACAAGGCGCAGGCTATCCAGCAGCTCATTAAAGAACGCAAATTAAGCCCGGCTGAGGTCATTTACATCGGTAACGATCTGAATGATCTGCCAGTTTTACCTTATGTGGGATATTTTGCTTGTCCCCAGGACGCGCACACTGAAGTTATCCGGCGTGCAGACCTGGTGCTGAGCAAACCCGGCGGTCGCGGCGCTATCCGCGAATTGATTGAAATTATTCTTAGGAGCGAACATGAATCGTGAAGTGAGTATTGGTAATCGTAAGGTTGGTGACGGACATCCCGCTTACATTATTGGCGAAATTGGTATCAACCACAATGGCGACATTGACGTCGCGAAAAAATTAATGATGGTCGCAAAGAAATCTGGCGCGGACGCGGTCAAATTCCAGAAACGCACACCCTTACTATGTGTGCCGGAACATCAGCGCAGCCAGATGCGCGATACCCCCTGGGGCTACATCACTTACCTGGATTATCGCTACAAGGTGGAATTCGATGAGGAAGCTTACACAGAAATCGATCGTTTTGCCAAAGAGCTCGGCATCGATTGGTTTGCGTCCTCCTGGGATATTCCTTCGCTTGAATTCATTGAGCGCTTTAATCCGCCTGCCCACAAACTTCCATCCGCCCTGCTGACGGATTTGGAACTCTTGCGGGCTTACCGCGCCGCGGGCAAACCCCTGATCGTCTCAACCGGGATGTCCACTCTCAACGAAATTAAGTCCGCCCTGGAAATCATCGGCGAAGAGAACCTAATCCTCTGCCACACCACCAGCAGCTATCCCTGCCCGCCAGAGGAACTCAACCTGCGCATGATCCAAACCCTGCGCGACATGACCAGCCTTTGCCCGATCGGATATTCCGGACACGAAGTGGGCTTGGTGCCCTCGGCAGTGGCTGTGGCACTGGGAGCCTGCCTGGTGGAGCGCCACATCACGCTTGACCGCGCCATGTGGGGTTCAGACCAGAGCGCCTCGGTGGAGCCGCAAGGGCTTGCCAGCCTGGTGAAGTACATCCGCGTCACGGAGCGTTCGCTGGGTGATGGCGTTAAGCGCGTTTACGACAGCGAGCTGTCTTCTTTGAGCAAATTAAGGCGGTTTAGCCAGTAAGATGAAAACCCCAAAGTTTATTGAGCGCGCTCTCCTGCGCCTGAAGCTTGAGGCGGCACATCGTGCCAACGATCGCCGCTTTGCCGTCCTCTCAAGCCAGATAGCTGAAGCAGCCCCAGAAAAGACCGGGGCTTCTGTAATATTCTTTGACGTCTCCACCCGCTTGACTGGCACCAGCCTGAACGCGGCATTTGCCGCCCTGAGTGCCTGGTCGCTCGAGCTCAAGTGCGTGCGCGTGATCCATTTTGTGTGCCAGCAGGGCTTGGCTCCCTGTGTTTTTGGCACAAAAAGAAACGCCATGCATCACCATCCTCCCTGCAGAGCATGCATGCGGCAATCCGAAGCCCTTTTCGGTCAGTCGGAGGTCGTTTCTTTCGGGTTTGATGCCGAGGCACTACCCCAGGGTTTACTTGAGCCGCTTGACCTCAATCAGCTTAGCCGTTTCACTTATGCTGACCTGCCCCTTGGCAAGCTCGCTTTGCCCTCAATGCGCTGGATTCTGCGCAGGCATCACTTAGCCGACAACGAACTGACACGTTCATTGTTCATGAAGTACATTCGCTCAGCCTATTCGCTGGCACTGCAGTTTGAAACGCTGATCCAAGAGGCACAACCTCAGACGGTGGTAGTCTTCAACGGCATGCAGTACCCCGAAGCCACCGCCCGCTGGGTGGCACGCAAATACGGCATCCGCGTCATCAGCCACGAAGTTGGCATCCGCCCCTTCAGCGCCTACTTCACCGAAGGGGATGCCACTGCCTACGACCTCGACATCCCAACCGATTTCCAACTGAACGAAGCTCAAAATCAACGCCTGGATGACTATCTGAGCAAGCGCTTCAAAGGGGATTTCCATATGGCAGGTGTAAAGTTCTGGCCGGAAATGAGCGATCTCAGCCCGGAATTCCAGCAAAAAGCGGCTAAATTCAAGCAGGTGGTGCCAATCTTCACCAACGTCATCTTCGACACCAGCCAACCGCACGCCAATGTGGTGTTTGAAGACATGTTCACCTGGCTCGATTCTCTGCTGATCACCGCCAGGGCGCATCCAGAAACCCTTTTTGTGATCCGTGCCCATCCCGACGAAGCCCGCGTTGGCAAAGCCAGCGAAGAGTCCGTATCGGAGTGGGCGGAAGCACGCGGCCTGAGGAAAATCCCAAATCTGCACTTCATCCCGCCCAAGGAATATGTCAACTCCTACGACCTGATCCGCATGGCAAAGTTCGTACTGATCTATAATTCCACCATCGGGCTGGAAGCCTCTATCCTCGGCGCGGCAGTGCTTTCGGCTGGCAAAGCGCGTTTCACCGCCTCCGAGGTTGCATGGTTACCGGAAACCAAAGCTGCCTACCAGGCTAAACTCGACTCCCTTTTGGACGCGGAAACGGTTGAGGTGCCGGCACACTTCAAGCACAACGCCCGCCGCTTCCTCTACTGGCAGCTTTACCGCTCCTCGCTCAGCTTCGAAGACTTTTTGAAGCCGGATGGCGTCTGGGCGGGTTACGTCACCCTCAAAGAATTCCCCTGGCAGGCACTTCTGCCCAAAAACTCAGTTACGCTGCAGACGATTCATGACGGCATCTTGCACGGCGGAGATTTTATGCTCAAGGAGGACCCCCAATGAAACTCGAAAAGATCGTTGCCCTGGTGCCCATGCGTCACGATTCCAAACGCGTGCACGGAAAAAATTACCGCCCGATGTGCGGCAAGCCGCTCTACGCGCACATCATCGAGACCCTCCTGAGCGTTGAAGCAATCAGCCAGGTGGTGGTGGACACAGACTCACAGCCAGTGATTGAAGGGCTTTCGCGGGATTACCCGCAGGTAAAGGTGCTGCTGCGCCCGGAAGAATTGCGCGCTGACACCACCCCCACCAATGAGATCCTGATTCACGATACTGCCCAGGTGCCCGCTGATCTCTACCTGCAAACCCACAGCACCAATCCCTTGCTCAAGGCTGAAACGATCCGGCGCGCCATCGACAAACTGCGCCAGTCCTACCCGGAGTACGACTCACTTTTCGGGGTCACTCGCTTGCAGACCCGCCTTTGGGACGAACTTGGGCGTGCGGTAAACCACAACCCAGCAGTTCTCCTGCGCACGCAGGATCTTCCTCCGATCTACGAAGAAAATTCCTGCATCTATCTCTTCACCCGCGAGACCCTGATTTCGAGGCGCAACCGGCTGGGTGAGAGACCCATGATGTTTGAGATTGATGCCCGCGAAGCCACGGATATTGACGTGGAGCTGGATTTTGTCATCGCCGAGGCGCTGATGGCCTACCAAAATAAATAATGAGGTTGTTCGAATGAAGAACGTCTTAGTTTCTGCCCCATACATGCTGCCTTTCATGGATCGTTTTGGTCCCGTCCTGGAACATTTCGGCATCCACCCCATCATCCCGGAAGTCCATGAGCGGCTTGAAGCGGAAGAAATTCTGCGCTATGCTGGTCAGTTCGAGGGCGCTATATGCGGTGATGACCGCTACAACGCCGACGTCATCAAAGCCTGCCTGCCTGCCTTGAAGGTTATTTCCAAATGGGGTACCGGTATCGACTCGATCGACAAGCAAGCGGCAGAATCCATGGGCGTGCGGGTGATGAACACTCCCAACGCCTTCACCGTGCCTGTCTCTGAAAGCGTCATAAACAGCATGCTCAACTTTGCCCGTTTGCAGCCCTGGATGGACCGCGCCATGAAGAATGGCGTTTGGGATAAAATCCCTGGCCACACCCTGAGTGAATCAACCCTTGGCGTTATCGGCGTGGGCAACTGCGGCAAGGCTGTCCTGAGAAGGGCGCGCGCCTTCGGTATGAAGCTTTTGGGAAACGACATCGTCGAGATCGCGCCTGACTTCCTGGTGGAAAACGGCGTGGAGATGACCACCCTGGAGGATTTGCTGCAGCGCGCGGACTACATCAGCCTCAACACCACCCTGACCCCTTCCGCCCATCATCTGATCAACGCGGAAACTCTGCGCTGGGTCAAACCCAACGCGGTGCTGATCAACACCTCGCGCGGACCGGTGGTGCATGAAGTCGCGCTGGTTGAGGCACTCCAGCAAGGCCGGCTGCGAGGCGCGGCGCTGGACGTGTTTGAACAGGAGCCTCTGCCGCAGGACAGTCTGCTTTTGCAGATGGATAACGTCATGCTCTCACCCCACAACACCAACAGCAGCCCATTCTATTGGGAACGCGTGCATTGGAACACCCTGCGCAATTTGCTGATCGGGCTTGACATTCCGGTCGGCGATATCGCCAGCCTCAAAGCGCTCGAAAAAAAAGCGTGATTCTGACAAAAAAGGATTTATCATGAGCGACTCAAAGAAAACCATCCTGATCACTGGCGCCGCTGGTGGCGTGGGGCGGGCAACCGTGAAGCATTTCCATGAACGCGGCTACCGCGTGATTGGGGTTGACCGTCAGAGCAGTTACCCGGAATTTCCTGCCGATGGCATGTTCATCCAGGCAGACATCTCCGTGCCCGAGAACCTCGAGAAAATCTTCATCCAGGCAACCGAATTCTCACCAACGCTGGATGTGCTGGTGAACAATGCCGGCTTCCAGGTGACCAAGCCCCTGGTTGAGACGACGGTTGAGGAATGGGATATGGTGATGGCTTCGAACCTGCGCTCGGTCTTCCTGGGCGCCAAGCTGGCTTATCCGCTGCTAAAAGCGGAAGGCGGGGGCGCGATCGTGAACGTTTCATCAGTACACGCCGTGGCTACCAGCGCCAATATTGCTGCCTATGCCGCCAGCAAAGGCGGATTGCTTGCGCTGACCCGCGCCATGGCGATCGAATTCGCGCCGGACAATATCCGCGTGAATGCTGTGCTGCCCGGGGCGGTTGATACGCCCATGCTGCGCGCCGGCTTTCACCGCGGGCGTGATAACGAAGCAACCGAAGAGAGCCAACTGGCGGCTCTGGCAGCCAAAACCGTCAACGGACGCGTCGCGCTGCCCGAAGAAATCGCTTCGGTGATCTTTTTCCTGGCAGATAGCACCCAGTCCAGCTTTATTACCGGGCAGGGGCTGCTGGCTGATGGCGGCGCAACCTGTCGTCTGAGCACTGAGTGAGCATGAGCCAACCAAATTCAATTTCTGAAGTGTCTGCGCTGGGCCGCCTTGCCCGCAATGGCTATGACTTCCTCAAACGCGTTCCTGAGCTGCCAGCAGCTTACCTGCACCCCTGGCGGCGCGAATCCCGCCGCAGGCTGGCTCAATTGAAGGACAGCCACAAAGGGGAACGCTGTTTCATCGTCGGCAATGGACCTTCTTTGAAGAATACCGACCTCAGCCGTCTCAATAACGAGTTCGCCATCGGCATGAATCGGGTCTTCCTGGCTTCTGAGGAGCTTGGCTTTACCCCCAATTGCCTGGTTTGCGTCAATGACCTGGTGGTGGAACAGTCCGTGCCCGAATTCAACGCCCTGCAAATGCCCAAGTTTTTCTCGTGGCGCGCCAGCAAGTGGCTGCAGATGGACGACTGGATGCATTTCATCTACACCACCTACACCACCCCCAGATTCGCCACTGATGTGCGCAACCGGGTTTGGGAGGGCGCCACGGTAACCAACGTCTGCCTGCAGCTTGCCTATCACATGGGTTTCAGCGAGGTTATTTTAATTGGCGTGGACCACAACTTCGCCACCAAGGGCAAACCCAACACCACGGTGCAATCCGAGGGCGATGACCCCAACCATTTCTCGGCGGCTTACTTCAGCAAGGGCTTCCGCTGGCAGCTGCCAGACCTGGAGACTTCCGAAATGGGCTATCGCATGGCACGCAGGGCTTACGAGAAAGCCGGCCGCCGCGTTCTGGACGCGACCATCGGCGGCAAGCTGGATATCTTTGATAAGGTTGATTACCTGAGTTTGTTTGGGTAATTCGGATAATAAAGCAGATTCTTGACTGCGTTCAGAATGACAAACATAATACGGAGGTCGGACATAGTAGTCGTAGGTCTGAATCGCGCGGCTGATAGCTGAACACTTTCGTACGGATGGGGCTTGCTCCATCCGCTGACTGTGAATGGCGGATTGAGCACATGAAGCTCGATTCCAACGCGATAGATGCCTGATTGGCGGAGTGCGCAAATGAGGCGCATTCCGCCCTCCAACAATTTGTCATCCAGAGCGCCAGCGAAGGATCTTAGGCAGTTCCTGATCAGATTCTTCACTGCGTTCAGAATAACAAACGCTGCCATCCTGAATGTAACGAAGGAACTTCAGCGACCATAAAATTCTGTTCCCTCTCACCCCCTCCAGCCCTCTTTTGGCGCAGGTCAAAGATCCTTGTAGCACAGCGAAAAGGAGACGGAGGCAAGGCGGTGGGTTTGTCTATTACGGCACTTGATCTATAATTAGCACATGTCCACTCAGCCGCTCGTCTCCATCATCACCCCCTCCTTCAATCAGGCCGCCTTTCTTGAGCAGACAATTCGCTCTGTCCTGGAACAGGATTATCCCAACATTGAATACTGGGTCATCGACGGCGGCTCGACGGATAACAGCGTCGAGATCATCAAGCAATACTCGCCGAAACTCTCTGGTTGGTTTTCCGAAAAGGATAAAGGTCAAGCAGACGGAATCAACAAAGGGTTTGCCAAAGCCACGGGCGAGATCATCGGCTGGCTCAATTCGGATGACCTCTATTACCCAGGCGCGATTACTGGCGCGGTGGAAGTCTTCCGCCAGCACCCTGAAGCCTCTTTCGTTTTCAGCGACGTTGAGTCGATCGACGAACACGGCAAGGCCTTCAACCTGATGCGCTATGGCGATTGGAAGCTGCCCGACCTCATGACCTTCCGCATTATCGGTCAGCCCGGGGTTTTCATGCGCCGCGCGGTTCTCGAACAGGCCGGCTACCTGGATCTTAACTATAACTACCTGCTCGATATCCAGCTCTGGCTCAGAATGGCTGCGATCGCTGATCCGCAATACGTGCCCGGAGCCGTTTGGGCGGCTGCACGCATCCACTCAGACGCCAAGAACATCGCCCATGCCCGGGATTTTGGCGCGGAAGCATTCCGGCTGGCCAAGTGGCTCTGCGAGGATAAACGCTTTTACCCACTTTCCGGCAAATTGTTCAATAAAATCTGGGCAGGCGCACATCGCCTGAACGCCTTCTACCTGGTGGAAGCCGGTCAATTCAAGCCTGCCTTGCGGTCGTACGCGAAAATGTTGCGCCTGGCGCCGTCCACATCGAAGGGAACCTTCAAACGCATGGGCTATGCCGCCCTTGGCGGTCTCGGCGCGCAGAACCTGAGGCAGAGTTACGCAAACTGGCGCTTGAAACACTATCAAAAGCGCCAGGACAAATAAAAAATGTAGCAACTGTATTGCTTGTCAAGACAGCTGAGGACACCAGGGCTTATTATGAGCCACCATTGCGTTCAAGATCCCG
>ENA-OSEO01002116-OSEO01002116.1-sediment-metagenome-genome-assembly--contig:-NODE-2116-length-30212-cov-6.528621_pt1 | contig 30212 bp, 24 predicted proteins | sample MGYA00237883_ERZ534232 | MGnify/ENA metagenome assembly ERZ534232 | reverse complement strand
GGAAGATATACCCCTCCTCGTGGACCATTTTATCCGCAAGTTCAACCGATTGAACGGAAAGGAAATTCAGGGTGTTTCCCCGGATGTCATGCCGGTCCTGATGGCGTATGATTTTCCAGGAAATATCCGTGAACTGGAAAATATTATCGAATACGCCACCGTGGTATGCAAGGACCTCCTGATCGGAATTGAGCATCTCCCCGACGATTTCAAGACCGAACTGGCCGCATCTGTTCCGGAGACATTCGTTACGCAGGAGGTTCCCCAGGGTGCGACGTGGACGGAAACGGAGCGGCGTTTTCTCTATGAGGCACTCAGGCGGAACAACTGGAAACGGTCGGCCACGGCCGATGAGCTGGGCATACATCCCACCACCCTGTGGCGCAAGATGAAACGGTTGCATATCCAGGGGCCTTTGGACCGGTGACCTGTTCCACCGGGCACCTCTCCTCTCAACCTGGTGCACCTGTCAGGATCTGATGCCCTGACTTCCCGCCATGGGACATCAGCAGATCCTGATGTCGACGTCCCCGCATAATCCTTTTTCGACTCCTGCCAAACCACGAAGCCTGCCAAGAGTAAAGACGATTGTACGGTGTGAGGCACATTTCATTGCAGTTTCGCAGTTTCATCGGGCCTGGTATTGCGAGGGTGAAATGCGTTGAGGGCATTCCGTTCAATGAGGCGGAGGGGAAAAACCCATTCCTATGGAGATTTGAGTGGTTATGCTAACTGTGCTTCCTTGTGAAGTTTGGTACAAAAGATGCTTGACAGAAAAAAAGATAATCCCTACCTTACCCCAGCACACGAAACAGGCAGACCGATTGGGTCTGAAATCATTCACCTTGAGGAGGTGCATTGTAGATGCAAAATGGAAGAATCGCCATACCCAGTCTGGCCCCGGGCGGTCTCGACGGGGAACGATCCGGACACTTCGGCCACTGCGATGTATTTACATTTGTGGACGTAGAAGACGGAGAAATCAAACAGGTGACCACCATCCCGAACGAGAGCCATGTGCAGGGGGGCTGCATGGTCCCGGTGAACCTGCTGGCAAGCCACAATGTAAATGCCCTGATCGTTGGGGGCATCGGCATGCGGCCCCTCATGGGGTTCAGACAGGTGGGCGTGAATGTCTACCATGATGCGGTGAGGCCGCAGATCCGGCCTGTTGTGGAGGACCTGATCAAGGGAAAGCTCCCCATGATCAGCGATGATCAGGTCTGCGGCGGGGGCGGCGGCACGATTCATTGATTTCGGCAGGTTTACCGAGGATATAAAAGGGGTGCTTTGATGGATAAGGGGAAACCGGTTGATGATGAATATCGGATGCTCTCTGAATCGGGCTATGCCGATAAGGCCATTGAATATTTTCAGTCCAAGCAAAATTTTGGCGTGATCGAGGATGCCGATCAGATAACCGATCTGACCGGTCCGTGCGGCGACACCATGAAGATCTCGCTGAAGGTGGACCGTGACACCATAAATGATGCCAAGATCCAGGTTCTCGGCTGTCCCGGGGCCGTGGCCTCAGGGTGCGCCCTCATCAGCCTTGCCAAGGGGAAAACCCTGGATGAGGCCGCTGCCATTGATCTGGATGCGCTCTATCGGGAGCTGGAAAAAATGCCCGATCAAAAGGTGCACTGTGCCCGGCTGGCTCTCAGGACCCTGCAGAAGACTTTAGAAGAATACAAGGAAAAACAGGTCGCACACAAGGCTGTAGGGGACCAGTAGAAAGGAGCGCCATGAAGATCGCCGTAACTGCAACGGGGAAGGATATTGATTCGGAGGTGGATCCCCGGTTTGGAAGGGCTGCCTACATTATTATCGTTGACTCGGAGACATTTGAATTCGAGGTCCTGGACAACAAGGAAAATGCAAATGCACTGAAAGGGGCGGGCATACAGGCGGCCAAGATGGTGAGCGACAAGGGGGCCGAGGTTTTGCTCACAGGGTATTGCGGACCTAACGCCTTCAAGGCCACGGAGGCGGCCGGCATCAAGGTGGCGAACAATGCGGAAGGCACCGTCAGGAAGGCGGTCCAGGCATACCTTGACGGTAAATTGCCGCTTGCCGATGGGGCAAATGCAGAGGCCCAGTGGTAACAGGGGAGTGGAGACATGCCCATCTATGAATTTGAGTGCCTTGACTGCGGGCACAATACAGAGATCCTGATGGCCCCTCATGAGACAGATCTGGTGGTCTGCGGGAACTGCGGAAGCCGGAACCTCAAAAAGCTTCTCTCTGCCCATGCTGCTGTCAATCCCATGGGGCGGTCCTCGGATTTCCCGCAGGTGCGCTGCTGCGGGAGCGAAGGGCCTCCGTCTACGTGCGCAGGGCCCGGGACCTGCTGCGGCAGGGCCTAACAAGGGGCTTTCTATTCCGGACAGCGGATCAGCCGGTGCAGGGACCCACTGGACAACGGTTCCCGCCTTGTTTTGACCCTGGAGCGATTCCTGCTGCCAGGGTTTCTTTTGACCCGGCAGGCGTCTCCCCGCATGGTTCAGGCACGTCCTTTCATCCTCAGGCATTGCAGCCATCCCACCCGGGTGCGGCGCTGGAAAGATAATTGCAAATTTGCAATGACCCTTGTCTGTTTCGACTGCGATAGTGAAAAAACGGACCTCAGTTTTGTGTTATTCTTTGTTGCAAGCCACTTTTTGTTAATGATATCAATTTGTTGAATGCTCGTTTGGTTCGCAGGCATTCTGGCATGAAAGATGCTGGTTATAAAGGAGAACATTTGCCGCATATGCGCAGGGGAGGGCAGTTCAGCCCGCGAAAGCCTGCAATAAGTCACCATTATTTTGGAGGAGGAGATATAGATGAAAGTTGCTGTCAGTGCGACCGGGAATGACCTGGAATCTGAAGTCGATCCCCGTTTTGGAAGATGCGCTTATTTTATCGTTGTGGATACAGATACCATGACGTACGAGGCCTTTGACAATGCCAATCTGGCCCTTGGTGGAGGGGCGGGCATCCAGTCGGCCCAGTTTGTGGCCTCCAAAGGGGCCAAGGCGGTTATCACGGGCAATTGTGGTCCCAATGCGGTCAGGACCCTCGCCGCGGCCGGGGTGGAAGTGATCGTTGGCCAGTCGGGCACGGTCAGGCAGGTGGTGGAGGATTTCAAAACAGGGAAACTCAGGAGCACGACCGAGGCCAACGTCGCTGATCACTACGGCATGGGCGGAGGCGCCCAGGGAGGCGCGGCTGCTTCGTCCTTTGGGGCCGGCGGAGGCCGTGGCGGCGGCATGGGCCGCGGCGGCGGCATGGGCGGCGGCGGCGGCATGGGCGGCGGCGGAAGGGGCTGTCGAAGAACAGGAGGGGGAATCGGCGGCGGTGGAATGGCCGGCTATCCGCCCCCGCCTTCTTCGGGCACATCCTCATCCGGGAGCCGCGATGAAGAGCTCGCGTCGTTGAAAGCGCAAATAAGGGAATTGCAGACCCAGATAGAAGGGCTTCAATCCCGGATCAGGGGCACAGAGAAAACATAGCAGACAAAGGTTTCTCCATGAAGATAGCCGTTTCAGTCTGGGAGGGGAGGGTATCGCCGGTCTTTGATACCGCCTCCAGATTGCTGGTCCTGGATATGGGAGAGACCAGCGAGGCGTCCCGCTTCGAGGTATTTCTGGATGAACAGACCTGCTCCCGAAAATGCTCGCGCATTCAGGTCCTGGGGGTGGAGGTACTGATCTGCGGGGCTATTTCACGTTATTTCGAGGGGATTCTCACCGCTGCCGGCATCCGGGTGATCCCGTGGGTGTGTGGCGCGGTGAGCGAGGTGGTCGCCGCCTTCAGGGACGGGACTCTTAATCAGCCCAAATACCTGATGCCCGGTTGTCAGGGAAGACGAAGGGCCAGGGAACAGCAACAGGATTGATATGTTGATCTATAAGGAAAGTGCAATGACAGATGAATTTGACAAGTTTGCCCGCAACCTGCAGGCAGAGATCTTTGAAGAGACCAAACAGGCGTATGGAACCGTCGCATTCGAGCGGTGGCTCCATCCAAAATATATGGGGAAGATCGATGACCCGGACGGCTATGCCCGGGTCACCGGGCCCTGCCAGGACACTATGGAGATCTTTTTGAAGTTTGAAGACGGGAGGGTGTCTGAGGCCTCGTTTCAGACGGACGGGTGCGGCTCGAGCGCGGTATGCGGTTCATTTGCCGCGGAATTGGCCCTCGGAAAGACGCCCGATGAACTCCTGGATGTGACTGGAGACGCCATTCTGGAGCGACTGGGTGGCCTCCCCAAGGAGGATGAACATTGCGCCCAACTCGCTGGAGAGACCCTCCAGGAGGCCCTCAGCAATTACATGAAGCATGAGGTGCGAAAACAGCCCTCACTCTGATATGGCCGGCTGGACCTGAACCTTGATGTACTTGATGATCGGGTTGCCGCCGTTGGGGTCAGGGCAGTTTTCCTTGACAAGTCCTGCGGTGTTTACCCCGCCGAACTGGGGGTATTTGGGATCTGCCTCAAGCCCCCTCAGATGCCCGAATCCTCCGGCCGAGCCGACCACACCCTTTCGAATATCCGGCGTGGGACGTGCGGTCAGGACCTTATGACCCCACGGGGACCTGACCACCACCCTGTCCCCCTCGTGAATTCCCCTTTCCCCGGCATCTTCCGTATGAATCCATAAGGGATTGGTGGGGCTCATCTTCATAAGGGCGTAGTTGTTGAAGGTGGAACAGTGTTCGTGTTCGAGGATCCTGAAATTGGTGAATATCAAGGGGTAATCGGGATCTGGCTGCAACTGCTTCGGCGGTTCTACATAATCGGGGAGGGCCTCGGCCCCTTTCTCCTCGGCGACCGGGTTTTTGAAATTGTATTTGCCGGTCAGGGTCTTGCCTGACGACCCGTATCCCTCGGGCACGTTGAATGATCCCCACTTCCTGTATTTATAGTAGGTAGCCTCATCAGTGATAATGAAGCCCTTTTTCTTCAATTCTTCGAAAGACCAGGGCGTTCCCTTCAGCATGTTGGCATGGGCCTCCTCGATATCGGCCCAGGGGAAATAGTCGCCAAGTCCCAGGCGTGCGGCGATTTCCCTGCACATCCACCACCACGGCCGCGCATTGAACAAAGGCTTTGTCAGCCGGGCATGATAGGCGATGAAGGCCTCATAGAGCCAGTCCGCCTTCACCTGGCTGTCTTCAGCCGCAGATACGCAATCCGGGAGGACAATGTCGCTCAGGAGGCCCACATTGGGCATCCAGGCGTCGATGGTCACGAGGAAATCCAGGTCACGACATGCTCTGGCCGTGGCCGCGTCATTTCCCCATGACAGGAGGGGATCGCCGAACCAGTTGATCATCCCCCGGATCCGTCCCTCGGCCACATTTTTTGGGAAAAAAGAGGGGATGGCGCCGGCCCACATCCTGGCCTTGTCCAGTTTGGGCGGGGGGTTGGCCGGGGGCTTGGTCTGCCCCTCTGTCCAGGCGGATTTCAGCTTGCGCTTGAAGGGGAGGCTCGGTCCGCCCGGGGCGTCAAAGGTCCCCATGAGCCCGTTTAAGGCCTGGACCGCCATGGTCGATTCATACCCGTTGGGCGCCTGGGATACGCCTGCCCAGCTCCCGACGCCTTTGGCCTTTGCCGCTGCAAATTCCCTTGCGATGCGTTCAATGGTCCCGGCCGGGATGCCCGAGATCTTTTCGGCCCAAAGGGGTGTGCGGGGGACCCCGTCTTCCTCTCCCATGAGACGCTTCTTGAAGTCCTCAAAGCCGTAGGTCCAGTTCTCCACAAAATCCTTGTTGTACAGTGCCTCTTTGACAATCACATAACACATGGCCATGGCGATGGCCCCGTCCGTGCCGGGGAAAGGCTGGAGCCATTCCGTGGCCATGGCCGCGGTTTCAGACCGCCTCGGATCAAATACCACCATCTTGGCCCCCCGCTTCAGGGCCGCCCGGATCATGGTTACCTGTCGCCGGCCGTAAGAGGTGGCGACGGGATTCTGGCCGAAGAAGATCATGTAGTCGGATTCGGCAGTATTGAGCCAGGGCCGCTTGTCGTTGAGGGTATGCTCGTTGGCCATGCGGTTGGCATTGTCGCACATGGGCCGGTGCGTAATCTTGTGTGCCCCGTAATGGTCAAAGAGGGCCTCATGATACCAGTTGTTCCAGTCGTTGCCCCTGAAGTAGACGACCTTGTTCGGGTCGGCATGCATCAGCATCCCGGCCACCCGGTCCAGGGCCTCTTCCCATGAGGCCTTTCTGAATCTCCCATTTTCACGGATGAGGGGCTCCTTGAGCCGATGGGCGCTGTAAACATAGCTTCTGAGGGCTGCTCCCTTGGGACATATGGCCCCGTCGCTTTTGGGGTCGCCCTTGAGACCCATGGTCTTCATGAGCACGCCGTCTTTCACCGTGGCGAGCTGGCCGCACAGTGCCCCGCAGATATAGCAATGGGTTGGTATGACTTCATCGGGTCCCTCGGGCACGGCCCCCGGCGCAATGGTCAGATAGGCGTCTTTCAGATGGAGGAGGTCAATGGCCGCGTTTAGCCGGTCGATGGCGGCCACATACTCCAAGATGTCAGGGTTCAAGTCGCGGATAACGAGACTCAAAGTGAATTCCGAAAGGCCTTTGTAGAAATCAATGGCCGTTGCTGTGTAAAAGGCGGCGTGAAAGTCCGGGAGCCAGTTCAACAGGTGGGCATTGATGAAGTCTGCGGCGGCCTGGGCGTCGTTATTTTCAAGGAGGAACCGCACAAATTCCAGCTCCACAGCGATATAGTCGTCCAGGTCCTTGTAATCTTCCGATTTATGAACCCCAGCCCTGCGAAAGGCGGCCCGCACCTCAAAAACAGATGGCTGCATGAGCACCGGCTCGCCAGCGGCATGGACCGATTCATAGGGGAGGACCGGATTCGGCCCGGCATTCAGAAAGAGATCGGCATACTCGCAGCGCAATTCCCCATAGATATCCACATGCCTTTTGCTGAGGTATCTGGCCATCTTGAGCAGCCCCTTGCCCAGATCACTGAACCGGCATTCGTTGGCCGCGGCGCGGAGCTGTTTCACGAACTCCCTTTCCGTCAATTTCGCCAAGAGGTCCTGGGAGATTTCGTCATGGTAGAGAACGGCCAAAAACTTATAAACATTTGCCCTTTTTTGATTCAGATTATTTTTTTCAGTCATAATGCGGTCCCTTATTGGATACGGATTACTCGTTTCTAACGGTGGCTCCACGGTTGCCGATCGAAGCTTGCGTCTTAGAAAAGTCTCTGTTTACAAAGGGTTTTTGTCTCGAGTAACCGGGAGTATAGGTAAAAAACTTCTTAGTGTCAAACAGGAAAATGGATTCGGGAGGAGTCAATTCCTCGCCCTAAACGATTTGTCAAGGGCATCACAGTGGGTCTCAGAGATCGTTTCTAACTGCGGGGCAAGCCGGACTGCGTGAACTGTCCCTTGCAGTGAGGGATTTGTCGTCAAAGGAGAAAATCTGTTGAAGTTCAAACCGCGTTTATAATAAGGTGGAATAGCTTGGCGTAGTTGCGCTGGGTTCATGGTTCATGCCCATTGCCGTCACCATATGTCCGCGTTTCATGCCTTACCAACCACGGCCTGATCAGGGGGGCTCCCCTGGCGAGGCCCCGGAGAATCAAAATAGATGAGACTGCGATTTATCTTTTTTGTTCTGTCCCTCCTGGCATTTGCCACTGCGGTTGCCGGTGGGTACTTCTATTACGCCTCGCTCCGGGATGCCTTCTTTGACGCGGCCAAACAGGAGGCCGTTGCCCATGTCCAGACCACCGACAACCTGATATCCCAGCATATATCGAACTACAGCCGACTTGTGGATGTCCTGTCGAGCCTTCAGGAGATCCGAATGGGCCTGGCGGATCCCACGGAAGAAACCCTGGCCCATGCCAACGGCGTCCTAGATCGTTTTCAGAAGGGGGCCCAGGTGGACGTCTGCTATGTGATGGATCGGAGCGGGCTGACCATAGCATCCAGCAACCGGTCTGAACCGTACAGCTTTGTGGGCAAGGACTACTCCTTCAGGCCTTATTTCCAGGAGGCCATGAACGGCAGGAGCGCGGTTTATTTGGCCATGGGGGTGACCTCCGGAAAGAGGGGAATCTATTTCAGCCAACCGGTGACGGGCGCGGACCCCCATGTCCCCATAGGCGTTGTCGTTGTCAAGGGATCTGCCGAATATATGGCGGAACGATTGCTGCATAAGGCACGGCCGGCCCACGAGATGCAGAAGGCCATGCTCTTTATCGTGGATCCGCACGGCGTCATATTTGTATCGGATCCAAGGGATCTGATGCTCAAGACCATTTGGAAAACAGGCCCCATAGAACAGCATAAGATCTCGGAAACGCGGCAGTTTGGAAACGGCCCATGGGCGTGGAGCGGGTTGAGCAGACTCGATGACCATCATGTGGCTGATGCCTCGGACACCCGCTATCTGATGATCACAGAACCTCTTAAGGATCTGCCCGGCTGGAAGATCGTCCATCTTACCAATCTGGATGCGGTGCTGTCTCTCATTGCCAATCCGCTTCTGAAGACCGCAGGCTATCTCATTGTGGGGTTGTGCATCCTGATCGGTGCAGCCATATTCTTTCTGAACAACCTGGCCCATGCCGAGATCGCAAGGCGCAAACGGGTGGAGGCCTCGCTCAAAGAGAGCGAGGCCAGGCTGCGGACCATCATTGAACACAGCAATGAATTTTTCTACATACACGACGTCGATCACCAGCTCACTTATGCCAGTCCCGGTTCGAGAGAATTGCTGGGGTACTCGCCTGAGGAAATGCTGACAAAGTGGACCGATCTGGTTACCGATAATCCCATTAATAAGAAGGCTGTCGAGATTACGGAAGAGGCGCTTCGCACCGGACAGAAGCAGAGCTCTTACCTGCTGGAGTTCCGCAAGAGAAATGGAGACGCTGTGCTTCTGGAGATAGACGAATCCCCTGTCAAGGATGTCCAAGGCCGGGTGGTCGGGATCTCGGGGGCGGCCAGGGATGTGACGGAGAAGATAAAGGCCGAAAAGGCGCTTATGGAGAGCGAAGAGAGGTATCGAGCCCTGGTGGAGGAGAGCTTTGACGGCATTTTTGTGCAGAAAGGCCCCATGATTATTTTTGCAAACGGCCGGCTCCACCAGATGCTGGGATACGATGACGGCGAGCTGGTGGGTCTGGATCACTGGATGGTATACCATCCGGATTCGCAGGAGATCACCCGGAATCGAGCCCAGGCCCGAATGCGGGGTGAAACCGTTCCATCCCATTATGAGGTGAAACTGGGCCGCAAGGATGGATCTTGGTTCTACGGCGAGATAGCAGCCCGGCTCATCCATTTCGATGATGAACCGGGAGTACAGGTCTGGATAAAGGACATCCATGAACGGAAGCTGGCGGAACAGGCCCTGCAGGATAGCGAACAGAGGATGCGGGCCATTCTCCGGGCGTCTCCGGTAGGGATCGGGCTGGTTGTGGATCGGGAGCTGGTGTGGGCCAACGAGACCATGAACAGCCTCTCTGGTTACGAGAAAGGGACCCTGGAGGGGGGAATCCGGGCCCTCTATCTGGATCAGGAAGAATACGAGAGAGTGGGCCGGGAGCTCTATGCCCAGGGCGTCGCATCAGGAACCGGCCAGGCGGAGACACGCTGGGTCCGCCGGGACGGCACGATCTTTGACTGCATGATCCGATCATGTCCCCTGGACGCGAGGGAACCCTCCAAGGGATGGATTGTGGTGGTGACCGACATCTCAGAGGCCAAGCGCCTCCAGGCCCAGCTCCAGCGCGCCCAGAAGATGGAGGCCATCGGGACCCTTGCCGGCGGGGTGGCCCATGATCTCAACAACATTCTTTCTGGACTGGTCAGTTACCCTGAGCTTTTGTTGATGCAGATCCCGGCCGAGAGTCCTCTGCGCAAACCGCTGCTGACCATCCAGCGTTCCGGGGAAAAGGCCGCCGCGGTGGTCCAGGACCTCTTGACCCTGGCCAGGCGGGGGGTGGCAGTCAGTGAGCTGGTAAATCTGAATGATGTCGTCCGACAGTATCTGAAGAGCCCTGAATATGAGAAGATGAAATCCTTTCATCCGGGCGTGAATGTAAAAACCCACTTGGAAGAGGGGCTCCTGAATATGGCAGGATCGCCGGTTCACCTCTCCAAGACGGTCATGAATCTGATCTCTAACGCGGCAGAGGCCGTGCAGGAAGAAGGCGATGTCATCCTGTCCACATCCAACCGCTATATTGACCGGCCGGTGAGGGGGTATGAGGACGTGCTGGAGGGGGATTATGTGGTCCTGACTGTGACCGATTCAGGCGTGGGGATCTCACCTGAGGACATGAAGAAGATATTTGAGCCCTTTTACACCAAGAAAAAGATGGGACGCAGCGGAACAGGGCTGGGCATGTCGGTGGTGTGGGGCACCGTAAAGGATCATCATGGATACATTGACGTTCAAAGCAGGGAAGGAAAAGGGACGACCTTCACCCTCTATTTCCCTGCAACCCGTCAGGTGAAAGGGCATGATGAACGCCCGCCCTCTGTGGAAGACTACCGCGGGAGGGGAGAATCCATCCTGATTGTGGACGATGTGGAGCAGCAGCGGGAGATCGCCCTGGAGTTGCTCAAGGGACTGGGCTATGAGGCGGCAGCGGTGTCCAGCGGAGAAGAGGCTGTTGAGTATGTGAAGTCCCATCCGGTGGACCTCTTGGTCCTGGATATGATCATGGATCCCGGAATCGACGGACTGGAGACCTATCGAAGGATCCTGAGGTCTCGACCCGGTCAGAAGGCCATCATTGTCAGCGGCTTTTCCGAAACAGAGAGGGTCAGAGCAGCCCAGCGGTTAGGGGCGGGGGCCTATGTGAAGAAACCCTTTTTGTCAGCCAGGATCGGTCCGGCTGTTCGAGCTGAGCTGGACAAATGAGATTTTTCCCCGGCTGCAAATGGCCTGCACTGATCTGCAGCCTTTTGGGAACCACCGGTTTCGAAAAAGATGGCGTTTTCAATCATACCTGCGGACGATCCTAAGCAGGCCCTGCGCATCCGGCGCACGCTCCTGGCCATGGGTATGGCCCTTGTGCACTTTGTCATGTGCTGGGCAATGTACTTTCATGGTTCTTTCCGCCTCTCGCTGAGCGGCTTGCTCATCTTTTTCGCAGCCCTGTGGGCCGGGCACTTCTCAATCCTGGCCATCATCAGAACAGGCCTCAACAAGCGGTTCCATGACCCGAGCCTCACTTTCCTGCAGATAGCATGGACCGCCGCCTGCGTCATGTTCACCGCCTATTTTCTCAATGAACTGCGGCCGGTGGTCCTGATGCTGTTCCTTGTGGGAATGCTCTTCGGCTTCCTGCGTCTCAATTTCAAAAGTTTTGTATGGCTGAGCATCTACGCCAGCCTCCTGTATGCGGGCTTGATGGGCCTGTTGTACCGGTTCCATCCAGAGGCGGTTGACCCGCATGAGGAAATCATCGTCTGGTTTTGCTTTTCTCTGGTGACAGCCTGTTTTGCGGTGATGGGCCGAGTCATCAGCCAGATGAGGGAGGCCCTGCGCAAACAGAATATTCAACTGAGCAAGGAGATCGAAGAACGAAAAAAGGCCCAGGAACAGACCCAGTTCCGGAAGGCATATTTTGAGGGACTGGTGGACAATATGCCTGACGCCATTGCCATATTCGATGATGACGGCAGAATCACGGAGATCAATTCCCCGTTTGCTGCCATGTTCGGTTATTCGGAAGCAGAGGCCCTTGGAAAAAACATCAGCGATCTGGTGTCGCCGCCGGACCGACTCCAAGAGGCGCATGGGTTCAGACAACGGATCACCTCAGGCGAGGTGGTGGATGTTGAGACTGTTCGCATGCGCAAGGATGGATCCTTGATCCATGTGTCTCTCCGTTCAGCTACGGTCATTGTCGACCGGCAGCGCATCGGACACTTTGTCATATACCGGGACATTTCTTCCAGAAAACAGGCTGAAAAAGAGAGAGTTAGACTGGAATTTCAACTCCAGGAATCCCGTAAAATGGAGGCCATTGCCACCCTTGCCGGGGGCATTGCCCATGAGTTCAACAACGCCCTGACAACGATCCTCGGGAACCTGGACCTGCTTGAAATGGAGAATCGCCAGGACGAAAAGACCTCGGAGCGATTGAAGGCCGTGAAGGAATCCGGCTATCATATGGCCCATCTGACCGGTCAACTGCTGGCCTATGCGAGGGGAGGTAAGTACAATGCCCAAGTGATGTGCCTGTCTGAATTTGCAGGAGAGACCTTGGCTCTTGTCGAGCACAGCCTGGGCTCACTTGTTCGCCTGGAGACTGATTTGCCTGCTGATATCGGGTGGGTCAAAGCTGATCCGACCCAGATGCAGATGGTTCTTACGGCAATTGTCTCCAATGCAAATGAGGCAATTGACGGACGTGGATGCATTCGGGTTTCCACCAGGAACGTATGCCTGGATGCAGCCTTCACACGAGGGTTTCGGGACCTCAGTCCCGGGCCATACGTCTGCGTTTCCATTGAGGACGATGGAAAGGGCATGGATAAAGAGACGCTCCAGAGAATATTCGAACCCTTCTTCACGACCCATTTCTTCGGCCGGGGGCTCGGCATGTCCGCTGTCTACGGAATTGTGACCAATCACCATGGAATAATCACTGTGGATTCCGAGCCGGGCAAGGGAACGAAGGTCCAGGTGTATCTGCCTTCGGCAAGGGGCGAAGGACCCGTTCGCCAGCCATCTGAGACGGTTCAGGAAAGTGGATCTGCACCGTATGTGGGCCGGGGGACCATTCTGATCATAGAAGACGAGGAGACTGTCTTGAAAATCAACAGGGAGATCGTAGAGAGGCTTGGGTACAGAGCCCTTGCGGCAAGTACAGGAGAGAAGGCGGTTCATATGGCGGCGCATTGTGACGCCGCCATTGACCTGGCCCTCCTCGATATCAAGCTCCCTGACATGACGGGCAACCAGCTCTATCCCCTGATGAAGAAACTCCGCCCGGAGATGAAGGTGATCGTTTGCAGCGGCTATGCCATCGACGGCCCTGTCCAGGAGATTCTGGATATGGGGGCCGATGGGTTCATTCAGAAGCCGTTTTCCGTGACCGTATTATCTGAAAAATTGAGGAATGTGCTCCATGACAAAGGGAACCCTGATTGATCTGCATTCTCTTTCCGGCCTTCGAGCCGCGATTAAAGGTGCAGGGAAAGGAAGGCGGGTTTAAAATGAAAGTCGACGCCCATTATTATGCGGTTTTGGGCTTTTGCCGGGCCTGCGGATTCGGAAAGGAGACGGCCCTTACTGTGGCCTATGCCTCACAGTTCGTGGATGACGCCAGGATCAACCACATGGTTATCAAGGGGCCCATCCCTGAAGGCGTTCACCATGATGTCATTGACGGATTGCCCTGCTTTTTCAACATGGCGACCTGCCATTCCTACACCCGCATCAAGACGTTCAACTACGATGCCATGGTCAACAACACCTCGGCCTTTCACTTTGTGCCCGGGTGCAGCGGGAAAAATTTTGTGAAAAAGATGCGATGCAAAGAGGCCGGAGCGGTGATCGAAGCTGTTTTGCAGGAAGTCCTTGAGCAGGACGATCCGGTTAAGCTGGGTGTGACGCTCCATGCCTATGCGGATTCATTTTCGCACCAGGGTTTTTCCGGTCTCATCAGCAAGGTGAACGATATCGATCAGCTGGAGATCCATGAGAAATCAGGGATCCTGAAAGACAAGCTCAGGAAGGGATTGAGGTGGATGAGGGAAGCGTTCTGCAAGTGGGGCGACTGGGTCGTCCCTGCCTACGGGCACGGCCAGGCCCTGACATTTCCTGATCTGCCCTATATGGTCTGGTCGTATCTTTATGACTACAGCGATGAATTTTCCGACATGCTCAAGTCCTCAGGGATCATCGACAACAAGGAGCGTTACAAGCGTGCTTTTAAGGGGATGGCAAAGCGGCTGATCCTCTATCTCAGGAAACATCCGGCCTACCAGGAATCAGAACCGGATCTCGATTCTCTGCACCCGCTCTTTGAGGCCCTTTTGACCAGAAAGAGGGGCAATGCAAGGATCAGAAAGTGGCGCAGAGTCCTGGTGGCTCGGGGACTGCTCGACAAGGGCGATGCGGATGCGCTCACCTATGACCGCGACCGCTGGCTCAAAGAGGCCTTCTCCAACTTTGACCGGAAGAATTTCAACCAGAGAAAAGTGTTAGAAGCCGTATTGAGGCCCGATTTCTCCGAATCCAACTGGTACAGATACTATCTGGCGGTCAAATGGTACAAAAAGCGCATCTTTCACCACTGTACCCAACAGGGCCTGACGATCTGCCGATGATCCACAGCAGGCGCCTCGGCAGGCACAATGTGGACATCCCTATCGACTCCCTTTTCCAATCCGATTTTCTCCCCTTTCACGTCTTCCCAAGGCGGCCTGATGGCCGCAACCCAAGGTCATGACAACGGCCGTCACCCATCTGCGCGGGAACGTCAACCTCTGTGTGAGCGGGGTCTAAACCCCGCCGCGAGGATCGAGGCTAAAAGCCTCTCACACAAACCTACGACAAAAATATGCAGTCTGTCGACCTCCTCGAAATTCTGAGTAGGTAAAGTGTCTTCACAGTCTCCGTCAGTTTTTATAATTAATCTAAAAAAAGAAATATATAAAAAAATAAGATCTAAATTAGAGGCGTTATTTAATTATTACGGCGTATCAACTGAAAATGATTTTTGTTGACAAAAGAGATTCGCATGCACTAAAAAATAGTTATTATACGCACTCATGCTGACCCTTCCCTTGCTACATGATGTTGAATGTTGGCGCATAGGGCTTGTCTATTTAAAGGCCCATGGAGGAGGGCTGCAGTCGCTCAAGGGGATGTCGGTGACCCTCCGAGCAGCGTTTGGCGGAAGCAATGGATGGTGCACAGGAACATTCAGCGTGACGTAGAAACCAACATTGGGAAGGGGGTGGGGGACAACTTTTATCTGGGCCTTGGACCAAAAACTATTCTCGAAACTGAAAGCACGTTGGCGTGGAAAAGATGACGGTTGACACTTGCTGGCAGACAGGGGCCATGGGGCCCGGGATAAGTTGGTGCGGAAGCGACAGTTGCTACACATCGAGAGGGGAGGATCACGCTATGAACCGAACGAGATTATTCACTTCTTTGGTATTTTGTGCTGCCGTGGCCTTGTGCGTTGGCGCGCCAGTGCAGGCTCAGGACCTTACACTTACGGGTCCGAGCGAATTTATGTCACCTTCAACCGATTACGTGACGGATTTCGGCCCCGGCGATATGGCTGAGGCCGATGTGGAGGTCCAGGGAACCTCATTGGATTATACAGGCGTGCTGCTGAATGTGGGTGCGGCTGCTGCCAACAACCTCTTCATCAAGGTGCAAAATCAAGACGGCGACTTAATGTTCGAGTATGGTGCATGTTATCTCGGCAACAACGGGGGTGGTAGCTTTGGCCTCGGCTTTTTTCCCCTTGACGAACCGTTTCAAAGGGCGCACATGCAGGTCATTCGCGACGGCAGCGACGTAACCATCAATTTCACCAATGTGGATGGCGGAACCAAGGCTGACCAGTGCTATGTGTGCACAGGGGCCCCGGCGCCTGAAGGGACAGGCATCGGGGTGATGGGATATGGGCCGTATGGCCATGCCGCAATCGATAACTTCAGCAACGGCACAGGCATACTGGATGCCTTCAGTTACACGGGACCGCTCGCGGGCAGCGGAAACTGGGCGGACATCGACCCCGGCATGGTGGCGGACGGATCTGTGGCCAGGGCTGAGGCGGGCACGGCTCGTTCCGTATGGCAAGGAGGCGCCCCAGCCCCTGTCGCTCTCGATATTAAGGCGAATGGGTCGGATGGGCCGATTACGGTATCCCCGTCCACTGAGGTGGCTATCACTATCAGGCTTGATCCCGGCGATCAGCAGGGGGTGAATGCAGAGTGGTGGATCGTGGTTCAGTGGCCCTTCGGGATGTTCTGGAACTATTTTTCTTACGTGTATCCGACCGGCTGGCTCTCAGGCGTGAACCGGTGCATTGCGATGCCCCTGACCACACTGAATTCGACAAAGGTGCTGAACGCCACACTGCCGGCGGGCGCCTTTGAATTTTTCTTCGTGCTGGACGATCAGGTGGATGGGATACCACAGGGAAAGTGGGTGGACTCGGTGAAGGTAAACGTTCAATAATGGACAAATGTCGCAAAGCAGGGCCAGACATGGCCCTGCTTTTTTTATGGTCTTTCGTCCTCGCTTTGTCTGACGCGTGACGTCAGGATCCAGGGTTTTCCCGTCTCAACCCCGCCGCTCTTGACTGTATCCCGTGGGAAAAAATCAGGGGTTGCTTTTTGGCTGGAACATGTAGTAGATTAGTGGCCGCTATTGCCCTGACATTCCAAAATCCATTACAACCTATTAAAATTACTATCAATAAAATGTTCCCCTCCAAAGGAGAGGAAGGGGGACGATTCTCTGAAGGCGCTTCGGATCTCAGGGCCCCAAGGCGGCCTGACGGCCGCAACCAAACAGCGTTCTGCCCGCCCGTGGGGGTCTCTGCCCAAGGGCTGCAATAAAATGCGTCCGTATCGTTCGGCGACCGCCCCGGGCGCTGGATAATGTGTATGGAAAGGCAGCAAGGACACACCGTCCCATGAAAGCCTCTCCTTGGGGCTGGAACAGACTGAATTTTAAAGCCCTGCTGCCGTTCCCAGGAGCTGTATTCGGTTTTTGCAGCCCTTGGACAGAGACCCCCACGGGCGAATTTCTTCGCACCATGCGGAGAAGTTACAACTAAAGAGTCTTAAAGAGAAAATGAGGGGAGGAGAGCGTATGAAATCGAGGATGGAATGGATGTTGTGTCTTGTGACGTGGATGGCTGTTTTCTCCCTGCTTGCCGCAACTCCGGCCTATTGTCAGACCGGGGCTGCCTCCCAAGGGAAACCCGCGGGGATTGAAAACGCTGCGGCAGTAGAGAGTGATCTGGGTTTGCAGGGAAAACTGGGGAAGGCCATTTCAAAGGCCACGTCCGGAGAGGGAAAGGGTCTCATCGACAAGGATGCCGAGCCGGGATATCTGGGCATCCCGGGGGCGCCCAAGGTGAATCTCCTGATCGGTTTTCTCTGGGCCATATGGGTGGGCTGGGTCTTTTCCACGGTGGGGGCCTTTGGCGGCATCATGGCCGGGGTCGGACATATCACCATCTTTGGTTTGGGTTCCTACGCCAAGACCTTCAAGAATTCGGCGCCTGAACTTAACAAATTCATCACCGACAGCATCCGGGTCTCCAATCAATGGCTGGTGGGCCTCTCGGCCCTCGTGTCCAGCTTCAACTACTGGAGGCAGAAACGGCTGGTGGCCTCTCTCGGCATCTTCCTGGGGCTGGGGGCCCTTGCTGCGACCCTGCTCGTGGTATTCACAACGGCCGGGAAGATCAAATTCTCACAGTACCAGGGATATTTCGGCCTGATTGTCTTCATTATCGGCGGCTTCATGGTTTATGAAATGACGCCGAAAGGCCAAAGATCCAAGAAGGCCTCCCAAGAGGCTGCCAAGGCCTTTGAGCAAACCGTCAAAAAGAAGGGAAACATCCAGGAGCAGGGGGTGAAGACCCTCAAATGGAGCCTTGCAAAAACGGAAATTTTCTTCTTCGGTCAGACCTTTCGCTTCAGCCCCATCTGGGCCTTTATCGGCGGTTTTGTGATCTCGGCAGTGGCCTCCTTTATCGGCGTGGGCGGCGGCTTTTTATATGTCCCCTTTCTGACCAGCGTGGTGGGTCTCCCCATGTTCGTGGTGGCCGGCACCTCGGCCCTGTCTGTTCTCATCGGCATGATCTTTGCCATCTTCAACTTCATGGTGTTGGCCGGGATCAAGGTCTACTGGCCCATGATCGGAGCTGAACTGGTGGGCATCTTTGTTGGCTCCATGATCGGGCCGAGGACAGGCAAATACATTCCCAACAAGGTGCTCAAGCTTATCTTCATCGTGCTGGCGCTCTATGTAGGACTGCGATACACCCTCAGGGGCTTTTTCGGCATTCAATTGCTCTAACAAGCAAGCAGGTCGGCGTGTCCGGGACCGGTCCCGGACACGCCCCCGCACGCCTGACAGGTCATGCACCCATTCCTGGACAAACTCGTCTTTTTTGCAGACAGCCTGCTTATCTCTCTATACAGGATTGCGCCCGATCCCCTGCTGGCCTACCTGCTCGGGACCTTTCTCCTGGCGTTTCTGTGCGTGATCGCAGGCGAACTGACCGTGTCCATCGCCCTCCGGTTCAACCGCCGGTATTTCAATGAGCTGACCGAGGAGATGACCAGAAAGGAAAAGCTATCCATGGCGGCCTACGAGGCCGGGGATAGAGAGAGTTACAGGGCATTGAACAAGGAGGCCACCGATGTCTGGGGAAAGCGCTTTTTTACCATGGTCGCCTACTCTGCGGGGATCCTCTGGCCAATCCCCTTTGCCCTGGCCTGGATGCAGACCCGCTTTCACGGCATCGACTTTCCCCTGGCGTGGCCCCTGACCATTGCCTTTGGAGACACGGTGGGCTATACCTTCACATTTATCCCCCTTTATATCCTCTGCCGGATTCTCTTCAAGTACATGCGGCCCCATCTCCCCTATTTTCGAGGGGTCCAGAAACTCCTGGACACCAGCACGTAAGTTCAGCTCAAAGCTGAAAGCTCTCTGGCCTCACCATCCCTTGGTCCACATCTCTTCGTCTTCATACACCTTCTCGTCTTCCAAATGGGCCTCTTCCGCGTCTTCTTCGCTCATGCGCGGGGGATTGGGATCGTTGAGCAGTTCCTTGTAGTATTCGTGCTGGATCAGGAGACTCATGATCTCGTTGGTTCCGGTCCAGATCTGCGAAAGCCGCGCATCCCGCACCATCTTCTCGATGGGAAAGACAGTGGTGTACCCGATTCCTCCTACCATGCGCATGGCCTGATTGCACACCTCCCAGCACATATCGGTGGCGAATTTCTTGGCCTCGCTCACCAGCCTGCGGGCTGAAGACAGACCCTGATCCGCTGCCTTTCCGGCCGCATGGGTCATGGCCCGGGCCGCGTCTAACAGGGTAATGCTGTCAGCTGTCTTGAAGCTGACGGCCTGGTAGTCGCGGATCTTCCGGCCAAAGGCATACCGCCGGTTGGAGTAGCGCGTCGCCACCTCGAGGGCCGCACGGGCCAGCCCCAGGGAGCCGCCTGCCGACGTCAGTCGCTCGGGGACCATCATGGAATTGAAAATCAGTGCCCCCTGGTTCAATTCCCCGATCAGGTTGGAGACCGGGACCTTCACATCCTTGAAGAGAAGACGTCCGGTCCCGCCCCCCCTGGTCCCCATCAAATTGTAGAGATGCCTGGTCTCCACGCCCTCTCGATCAGCCTCGACCAGGATGAGGCTGATCCGCTGGTGCGGCTTTCCTTGAGGATCGGTCTTGCAGTAGACCACAAAAAAATCAGCCCCGCTTGCGCCCACCACAAACCGCTTCTGGCCCCTCACCACAAAATGGTCTCCTTCTCGCTTGGCCGTGGTAGTGGCCCCGAAAAAATCCGATCCTCCCCTGGGTTCGGTAAGGGCCTCTGCCGAGACAAGCTCCCCCTTCAGCATGGGCCTCAGAAACCGTTCTTTCAGGTCTTCGGATCCGAATTCGTGCAGGGCCTGACCCACGATGGAGGGCATGGAAAAGGCGCACCCCAGGGCCATGCCCAAGACCCCGATCTCCTCCAGGGCCGGAATCTCAGCGGTCCAGCCAAGGCCCCGGCCCCCGTAGGCCCTGGAAAAGCGCAATCCCAAGAGGTTCTGTTTCCCGAGGGCCTCCACAAATTCCCTTGGGTAGGTGATCTCGTCCCGATCCATTTTCTTGAGCAGATCGGATGAGACCTCCTTTTTCACGAAGGCCCGGACCTCCTCCTTGATCCCCTTTTCCTCATCCGTCAACAGCACATCCTGCAACATGGTTCTCCTCCCTCATCTGATCATTGCAATCGACAATGGCGCTTTGAGGGTATTCATATCACAGGAGATTTCAAAAGGCAAAGGTCCGCTCGCAGAGGCGCCTTATCCCTTGCGCATTTCCTTTTTCTCATCCCAGCGGGGCAGGGCGCGCTTGAGTGCAGCGAGGGTTTTTTTGTGAGCGGATAGGGTGGACTTACTTTCCTGACAGGTGTCTCCACATGGCCTCGGCCTGCTCTTTCCCACTGGTTCCCTGGGGTTCGACAGGGAGATCAGGGCTGCCGCCCCTCAGGCGGGCGATGCGTTCCTCAAGCGGCGGATGGGTTGAAAAGAGGTGCATCAGGCCTCGTCCGGAAAGGGGGTTGACGATAAACATGTGGGCAGTGGAGGGATTGGCCTTTGTCATGGGGAGCCTGCGGGTTGCGGCCCCCAATTTCTCAAGGGCCTTGGCCAGGCCCTCGGGGTTTCCGGCGAGCCGGGCCCCTGTGGCGTCGGCCAAATATTCCCGCGACCGGGAGATGGCCATCTGGATGAGCATGGCCGCGATGGGGGCCAGGATGGACATGATGATGAGACCGACCGCGCCGAGAGGGCTTCCCCCCTCCTCATCGTTGGAACCCCCGCCAAAAAAGGCCGACCAGCGGGCCATAGAGGCCAGGATCATGATGGCCCCTGCCATGGTGGCCGCAATGGAACCGATCAGGATGTCCCTGTTTTTGATGTGAGACATCTCATGGGCCAGCACGCCGGTGGCCTCCTCGTCATTCATGGTCTTGAGCAGACCCTCGGTTACGGCAATGACCGCATGTTCCGGATTCCTGCCGGTTGCAAAGGCGTTGGGGGATTCCTCCGGGATGATGAAGACCCGGGGCATGGGGAGCCCTGCGTTGTGGGCCAGTTGCCTCACCGCGTTGTATAGACCGGGGAAATCATCGGGACCCACCTCCTGGGCCCGGTACATCTTGAGCACGATCTTGTCAGAGTACCAGTAGCTGAAAAAATTCATCCCCATGGCCAGGACAAAGGCCAGGATCATGCCCTGTTGGCCCCCAAAGAGACCCCCTATGAAGACAATCAGGGCCGTCATAACGCCCAATAAAAGGCTGGTCTTGAACCAGTTGCCCATTCGAGTTACCTCCTCTTCAGATATCTGCAAAAATAAGTCTTGGAGACCCGGTCGTCAATAGAACGCCCCTGCGGCGCCGCCGAGTCCTTGGACGCTGCATCGTGGGCTGAGGTGGGAGGAAGGGAATCAAATTTCACTTGACATCTGTTGGCGACTGTCATTTGTTTAATTATAACCATTTCGTTAAATGTTTTCATCTTGATTGGAGATATCGTGTGCTGAAATGCTGCATCAAAATCCACATGCGAGGCGGCCATCGGGTCTCAGGGGACATGGTGAGGGCTAAAGGGTCCCATGTCCATCTTATTGCCGCCGCCAACTGAAAGGAGGAGAATATGACAGGACGAACCGGGGCTGTGACATTTAAGGGAAATCCCCTGACGCTTTTGGGGAATGAACTGCATGTGGGCGATGCCGCGCCCGACTGTGAACTGACAGGAAACGATCTGTCGCCTGTAAAATTGAGCTCCTACCGCGGGAAGGCGTGTATCTTCTCTTCGGTCCCGTCGCTGGATACGCCTGTGTGCGATATGGAGACCCGGCGGTTCAACCAGGAGGCCGGGGACCTGGGCGATGTGGCCATTGTCACCATCAGCATGGATCTTCCGTTTGCCCAGGCCCGGTGGTGCGGGGCCGCCGGGGTGGACAAGGTCGTCACCCTGTCCGATTACAAAGATGCGGCCTTTGGCAACGCGTATGGGGTTCTGATCAAGGAACTGAGGCTCCTGGCCAGGGCCGTCTTTGTGGTGGACAAAGACGGGGTCGTCCAGTACATCCAGCTGGTCAAGGAGATGACCCAGGAGCCGGATTATGAGTCTGTTCTGGCCGCTGTCAGAGCGCTGAAAGGCGGGTAGGGCACTGAATGAGGAGGTGCGCATGAAAGCAGAGGTCGTGATTTACGGAAAGTCGGGGTGACCCCACACATCCGATGCCAGGTCGGCATACCCCGACGCAGTCTACTGGGATGTGAAGAAGGACAAACAGAAACTAAATGAAATGCTCCGATTCTCAAAGGGGGCCAGAAAAGTCCCGGTGATCGTTTCAGACGACAAGGTGACTGTGGGCTACGGGGGCACATGAGGAGTGTGACATCTCATCGGCGATGAGATTTGGGACGGGGGATAAAAAAACGATGTCGGACGGCGGTGGAGGAGAAGGAAGGCAAGAAGCTCCTCCCAACTCGTCGGGTCGGAAAAGTGCCTATATGTCGACCCGGTCTATGAAAGAAAGGGGTCTGGCTTTGACTCTTAGCCGCCAAAACGCCCGTCCCAATGGTGATTAACCTTCCTTGCCGCTCCGAAATTCCTCTATGGTCACAGCGTTCGGGTTCTCAAAGACTCCGATAAGCATGTTTACCGCCAAGTCACCAAGGACGCAAAGGGATTTGGGAACTCTATCATTCAAAATCCGGCCTGAGTCGCACGAGGGTCGCGCCCCAGCCCGAAGATCCTGAGTCGAGTCCGAACGTCAGGACACGGGGGTCTTTTTCAAGGCGCGAGTGGACGATCCGGCGGAGGACCCCCTGACCTTTTCCATGAATGATCCTGACATCCAGGATTCCCTTCTCCTGGCAGACCCGGAGATATTCCTCCACCAGAGAAGGCACGTCTTTAGGGGCAAAGGCATGGAGATCCAGAACCCCGTCAATGGGGATCTCCACCGGTTCGGGGTCTATCTCCGTCATATCTTTTCCAGATCCAGTTGATCCCCGAAGGCGTCTTCCAACGCCCTGGTCAGGGCGTCAAAATCCTTTTCCGTCTCCATCTCCACCACCAGGTCCCGTTCGTCCAGGACCTTGAGGAACCCGTATTGCTTGACGATTTCAATGACCTTTTTCACGTCTACAGTGACCCATCCCTTCATCCGAAGGACCAGTTCGTCGCCGTTAAAGGCCCGTTCAATGGTCAGCTCCACGTCGCGCCTTTTGGCCTCCCAGCTGATCACCGCAGGTTTGAGGATCACCGGCGTCACTGGATCGTGCATGGCCGCACACCGAAACCACAATTTTCCACGGATCATTGGCTTACTCCTTACACGTTTTTTTGAGACCGAAATGGTCTGGTGTGTCTGTTTTACCGCAGTCCGATGATTTTTAAAACCCTTTTGGCAAGAAGCCGCCTCAATACATCCTCCGGCGGAACAGCCACCCTGCAATGATCAGGGTTGCCGTGCCGATGACGGCCATGGGCCAGTACAGATTCCATAGGATCTCGAATGACGAGGCCTCCAGGAAGACCGACCGGACAATAATGAGGAAATAGCGCAGAGGATTGAGGTAGGTGAGATACTGAACTGCCTGAGGCATATTGGCTATGGGCGTGGCAAAGCCGGAGAGGATGATGGCGGGGACCAGAAAGAGGAAGGTCCCCAGGAGGGCCTGCTGTTGGGTGACCGAGAGGGACGAGATCATGAGCCCCGCCCCCACCGAGGACAGGAGAAACATGAAGAGGCCCAGATAGAGGGGGAAGAATGTGCCCCGGAATGGGACCTGAAACCATATCATGGCCATGACCAGGATAAAGGTGGCCTCGATCGCGCCGATGACAAATCCGGGCAGGGCCTTTCCCACAAGGATCTCCACGGGCCTCAGCGGGGTTGCGAGCATCTGATCAAAGGTCCCGGCCTCCCGCTCCCTGGCCACTGAAAGGGCCGTGAGGAGGAGGCTCACCACAAGAGTGAGAAGGGCCACCAGCCCTGGAATGATAAACCAGCGGGAATCCAGATTGGGATTGAACCAGAAACGGATCCGCAGGTCTGCGGGGGCCGATCCCTGGCCGTGCGCTTGGGACCAGCCCTGGTTGAAGTCAGCCACAATGGTCCGGATGTAATTGAGCACGATCATGGCCGTATTGGAGTTGCGGCCGTCCACCACCACCTGGAGGGACCCTGTCCTGCCGCGCAGGAGTTCTTCTGTAAAAAGCGGGCCCACATGCACCACGGCCATGGCTTTTCGGTCGTCGATCAGGGGCCTCACCTCTCCATCCCTCGCCACCCGGGCCACCAGATTGAAGTTGGGAGATCCCTCCAGCCGGGCCAGGAGATCCCTGGAGGCCTGGCCCCTGTCCTCGTTGTACACGGCATAGGGCACGTGCTCCAGATCAAAGGTGGCCGCATACCCGAAAACCATGAGCTGAATGATGGGGGGGCCTATCAGGACCATCCGGCTCTTGGGGTCTGCCACAATGGCGATGATCTCCTTGATCATCAGGGCGATGATGCGGCGCAGCATGAGCTACTCCAGCCGCTTCTTCATCCGCTTCCGCACCAGAAGCAGAAAGAAGATGCACATGATGCCCAAAGCCAGCGAGTTCCAGGCCACCACGGCCCACACATCCCCTGCCAGGAAGAGGGTTTGGAGAATGCTGACGAAATAGCGGGCTGCAATGATGTGGGTGATCAACTGGACGGCCTTGGGCATGGAACCGATGTCAAACAGAAAGCCCGAAAGGATAAAGGCGGGGAGAAAGGTGGCGATGATGGCGATCTGGCCGGCCACGAACTGGTTCTTGGCCACCACCGAGATGAAAAGACCCATGGCCAGGGAGGTCAAGAGAAAGAGCCCGGCAGTGGCAAAAAGGACCAGATAGGAACCCCGAAAGGGCACGTCAAAGACCCATACGGCCATGCCTACGGACAGGGCCATGCCCCCCATGCCCAGTACGAAATAGGGAATGATCTTTCCCAGAAGGATCTCCTGGGTCCGGACCGGCGTGACCATGAGGGCCTCCATAGTGCCCCGCTCCCACTCCCGGGCCACCACCATGGCGGTCAGCAGGGCGCCTATAAGCGTCATGATGATGGCGATAAGTCCGGGCACAAGAAAATTGCGGCTCCGCATCTCCGGATTGAACCAGATGCGCTGCTCTACCGTCACAGGGACCTTGAGGGGTCGGCCCTGACCAGGGGCGATCCGCTCTTGCCATTTGGACCAGACGCCTGTCACATAGCCCTCGATGATACGGGCCTGATTGGCATTCACACCGTTGACAATGACGCCGATGGAGGCCGGGCCGGGCGCCCTCATGTCTCTGGCAAAGTTGCCGCGCAGCCACACGATCCCGTCCACATCCCGATGCATTAAGGCATTTTCAGCCGCCTGTATAGTGCGCATGATTACCGGCCTGAAATAACGCGATTCCCTAAATCCGGCCACAAAAGAGGCTGTCTCGCTCCCTGGATGCTCGACCACAATGGCAACAGGCACATGCTCGGCATCCAGGGATACCCCGTACCCAAACAGGATCAGGAGGATCACCGGGAGCACAAAGGCGATGGCGATGCTGGAGGGGTCCCGGACGATCTGATAGGCCTCCTTTTTCATGAGGCCCATCAACCGCATGCGATTCAGCGCGTGTCCCGGATGTGCTCTTTTCATGGTGCGCATGTGGATGCGTTTACACCTTTTCACTCTCGGCGATCATGGCCACAAAGGCATCTTCCAGGCTGGGATCCGGGAGTTCGGATGTCCGGTATCGGGCCTTGATCTCGGTAGGGGTCCCTTGCCCCAGGATATTTCCCTGGGCCATGACGATCAGCCGATCGCAGTATTCTGCCTCGTCCATAAAGTGGGTGGTCACCAGGACCGTGACATTGGCCTCGGCCAGGTGGCTGATGCGGCGCCAGAATTCCCGGCGGGCAATGGGATCCACCCCGGATGTGGGCTCGTCCAGGAAAAGGATATCAGGTTCGTGCATGAGGGCCGCGGCAAGGGCGAGTCTTTTTTTGAATCCCAGGGGAAGATCTCCGCTGGTTGCGTCTGCCGCAGAATTCAGGCCAAAGGATTCCAATGCCCAGGCCATGCGGTCCTTCTGGCGCTTTCCCCAGAGGCCGTATGCGCTGCTGAAGAAACGAAGATTCTGCCTTACGGTCAGACCGGTGTACAGGGAGTATTTCTGGGCCATATAGCCGATCCGGGCCCTGGCCCGGGCAGGTGCGATCCGAAGGTCCACCCCGGCCACGGTCAACCGGCCCCCGGATGGAGGCAGGAGGCCGCAGAGCATCCGGAATGTGGTGGACTTCCCGGCCCCGTTGGCGCCCAGGAGCCCGAATACCTCTCCGTGCCGCACCCTGAAGGAGATCCCATTTACTGCAACAAAGTCGCCGAACCGCCGCTCCACCTCTTCCACTACAATGACGTCCCCATCCTTTTCAAGGCTGGCCGGGACCGACGGCGATAGGCTTGTCTCATCCGCAGGCCCATGTTCCCCTGTTTCCCCGGCATGGGTCGTGAGCAGCGCCATGAAGGCGTCTTCGAAGCGGGGAGGGACCGGGGTGATTGTTACGTCAAGATCAGAACACGGGGGACACAAGACGGAAGATGAAGCGGGTGGCGATGGCTCATGATCCGCGCCTTCAGGAGAGGCGCCCACAAGGGCGGGCACGGCCTCAGGACCCTGGGGCCGGTCCATGACCAGTCGCACCCCGTCTCCGGAGATAATGGCGTCCAATACCCCTTGCTTTCCGTAGATCTGCTTTTGAATCTGGCGTCTGCGGAGCGCAGCGGAGGTGAGCAGGAAGGTCTGGTCCCTGAGCTGGTTGCTGAATGCCGAGGGCGCGTCTTGTCCCAGGACGCTTCCTTCATGTAGAAGAACCACCTCCTGGCATCGTTCGGCCTCGTCCAGATAAGCGGTGCTGAGGAGGACGCTCATTTCTTGCTCCTCCACCAGGTGATAAACGATATCCCAAAGCTCCCGCCTGGAGACCGGATCCACGCCCACGGTGGGTTCGTCCAGCAGGAGGAGTTCAGGCGGCTTTACGAGGGTGCAGGCCAGGCCCAGCTTCTGTTTCATCCCGCCCGAGAGCCTCCCGGCCAGTCTTCGCATAAAGGGCGCCAGGCCGGTCATCTTCATGAGTCCTTCATATCGGGCCGGACGCTCGCCTGGGATCACGCCCTGAAGGTCGGCGTAAAGGTCCAGATTTTCCTGGACGCTCAGGTCTTCATACAATCCAAAGTGCTGGGGCATATACCCGATGGCCGCCTGGACGCGAAGGGACTCCCGGGCTACGTCCATGCCCAGGACGTTGATGAGGCCGCTGTCCGGGATGAGAAGCCCGGCCACCAGCCGCATAAGGGTGGTCTTGCCGGCCCCGTCCGGGCCGATCAGGCCTGTCACCATCCCCCGGGTTACCTTTATGGTCACCTCTTTAAGCGCGGTCACGTTCCGTTTCCCGGAATGGAAGCCCTTGCTCACCCCCTCCATGGTCAAGATATGCCTGTCTGCAGGCGCCTGGGCCTCTTCATCCATTTCAACCCTCCGCGCAGGGTCCATCCGGCCTTGTGCCCGGTGCAGGCTGGTTCAGGGGGATGGTGACCGTGGCCGGCATGCCGAGCCGGAACTCACCCTGTGGATCGCAGATGTAGACTCTCACCTCGTAGACCAGACGGGTGCGGAGGTCCGGCGTCTCCACGTTTTTGGGAGTGAATTCCGCAGTGGGCGAGATGAATCCGATCCATGCCTTATAGACCCTGTCCGGAAAACTGTCTGTGCGGACCTCGGCCTCCATGCCTAAAGCGATCTTGCCCAGGCTGGGTTCGGGGACATAGGCCCTGATCCACATGGGTTTGGTGAGGGCCAGGGTAAAGACCGGGCTCTGGGGGAATGCCATATCCCCGGGCTCCAGGATGCGGTCGCGAATGATCCCGGGGGCCGGGGCGTAGAGCCGGGTGTCTGTGAGACGCTGGCGGGCCAGGTCCAGACTGGCCTGGTAGGCCCGGAGTTCGGCCTCGGCCGCGGCAATGTCTTCCTCCCGGGGGCCGATTAAGGCCAGTTCCAGGCCCTCCTTTGCCTCCCTTAGACGGGCCTTGGCGGTCTTGAGCTTGGCCGTAGCATCGTCCAACTGCTGCTGGGGTGCAAAATCGGTTGCCACAAGTCCCTTGATCCGTTCGTAAGTCAGTTCAGCATCTTTGAGCGTGGCCTCATTGGCCGCCACCATGGCCCTGGCCTGCTCTATCTCCTGGGGCCTGGTCCCGTTGTGGAGGCGCGTTACCACCTGTCTCTGGGCCTCCACCTTCCCTTCCAGCTGCCTCACATCCATTTCAAAGCGCACTGGGTCCAGTTCAGCCACCAGTTCGCCGGTCTCGACCCTGTCCCCCTCCTCCGCAAAGAGGCGAAGGATTCGGCCTGTGTCGTAAAAGGCCAGCTGGACCTGTCGAATGTCCACGTTGCCGTAGAGGGTCAGGGCCTTCTCCGGTTCACATTCTCGTTCATAAAAGCAATAATACCCCCAAACGCCGGCGCCTGCCAGAAATAGAAGAAGCACCAGCCGGAGCAGTTTTTTTCTTGCCATACCGTCTCCATAGGAAAATGGCAGTCAAGAGGCCGACACGCCCTGCCTCTGTCTCGACCTGCTGCTGCACAACATTGGGTCCTGAGCCACTGGATGTGTTGACGGGAACAAGATCCTTTAATTTCAGGACCTTTGAAAATGGGGGCGATTTTAGAATACTGGGGGGGACATGTCAATCATTGCCGGATCGAGCCTGCAATCCAGACTGTTGGCTGTGCGAGGCTTTCGTGGGGTGCAATTATTTCTGTTAAGAGTTTCCGAACAGCCCCCTTTCCAAGAGACGAATCCCCTTCAGCCAAAGGGGGACTTGAAAGGAACTTCGGCAGGCGACCCTTTTGATAAACTGGGAGACGATGAGAGATATGAGATGCTGATGCTGTTCACAGCCCATCGCAGGCCCCGAGCCAGACAACAATCGTTTCACGTCTTCGCCCTCTCCATCATCAGCGCATCTTGTCCCTCGGGGTAGAATTCCTTCTCAATCCCGCATGGAACAAACCCATGTTTTCGGAAAAGGGCCTGCCCGGGCAGGTTGTCTACGGCCGTATGCAGGATCAGTTTGTCCACCAGGAGCATTTCGGCCCTGCGGATGATCTCCTCCATCAGTCGGTCTCCCACGCCCTGATTCCGTGCCCATGGCTCCACCGCAATGGCCAGGAGTTCAGAAATTCTCAGGTAAGCGCACTCATCGCCACTTCTTTCCAGGATCGCGAACCCGGCGGGTCTCTTGCGCAAAACAGCCACGAAAGCAAGGCCGATCCCGGCGAGAAACCACTCCGGCAGCATTTCTTCGTAGGGGCCATACTGCTCGAAGGCCCTTCGGCTCAACGAGCGTATAAACCCTGTGTCCGGTGTCCCGGCCGTTCTGATGGCGACCTGCGGGTTTCGAGCAGTGTGGGTTGTCTGAAATCGGGCCACTAAAGCAGATGGTCCCCCCTGTCTGCGGACTCCTGATGGCCTGGTTCGGGTCTGCCGCAGTCGCTCCATCCGTTTGTGTTCGCCGTATTTGCCGAATCTGCCTCTATTGCTCATGATCTGATTGCATCGATGAAGGTTCTCCGTATGACCTCGATACGTCGGGGCGACCGCTTTGCGCAGATCAGGACAGATAAACCCGAAGACCCTTCCTGTAGGTGCGCCTTCAGACGCATGGCCTGCGCACCCTGTGCGGCTGAAGCCGCCCTTGCCGCAGTTTTCTGAGATTATGCAGTTTTCTCTTCCGGATATGCCAAGACCAGACGCATCGTTCAGAAACCTTAGAAAAAGACGGGCTTTCTGTCAACTGACAAGCCCGTCAGTCGGTTTGTGGTCTTTGCCAGATAGGCCGGCGCGACCAGAGGCTGGAACATTACGGAGGGCTTTTCTCCTGTCAGCAAGGCTCATTATGAAGGGGCCTTGGAATCCCAATCCCGTGTGAGCGGCATCTTGCCACGAGGTTTCGCGGGTCGGAGCCCGCCCCCACATGGCTGTGTTCCCAAGATGAGACTTGCTGATCTTATATGGACTTGAGTTGACTTTGGAATCGGCGTTGTGTAACATGCCGGCATAACCGTTCGCTTCATTCATAACCATGCACAGCATAGAGCCGGTCTGCTTGGACTTCAGGCAAAAGGAAGAGATCTTTAGGAAACTTGGGGCCTTGAATGCCCGCCTGGACAAGTACAAGGCCCGAGACAAGCTCAAGTCTCGCCTCCATGCGGTTTTAAGAAGCAAGACAAAAAAGAGCATCTGAATTTGCCCAACGCGGCCTGACGGCCGCAACCAAACAGCAGCCTGCCCGCCCGTGGGGGTCTCTGCCCAAGGGCTGCAATAAAATGCGTTCATATCG
>ENA-OSEO01002114-OSEO01002114.1-sediment-metagenome-genome-assembly--contig:-NODE-2114-length-30219-cov-16.910192_pt1 | contig 30219 bp, 34 predicted proteins | sample MGYA00237883_ERZ534232 | MGnify/ENA metagenome assembly ERZ534232 | reverse complement strand
CTCGGCGTCAATCTGCACGTTTGCTTGTGCGGCGACCTGCAGGTCGCCTCCGCGCAAACGCTTGATTTCCTTGATATCGCCCAAACCGGGATCCGCTACGAAGCGGTGGGATTGGTCTGGATAAAAATTCAGGTGCGATGGCTTCTGGTTTGAGCCATCACGAGTCAACTCCACGCGGCGCACCGCGAAGTCTATAGATGCATTGCCTGGGCATCAAGACTATCGGCTGTAAGGGAACACCAAGGGATGTTCACTATTGTTAAGGGTAAAGAGGGCAAGGGATATTGTCAAGAAGTTCAGGGGGTGTTCTTCGGATTTGCCTGTTCGATCGCGAGAGTGGATGTCGGCGGGCATAGGTCGCTCCTAACACTTATCGTCCGGAAAGGCCCTTTTCGCTGATCTGGGCGTCAATCCGCCCGTTTGCCGATGCGGCGACCTGCAGGTCGCCTGAGCGCAAGCGCTTGATTTCCTTAATTTTAGATAAAACTGCTTATCTTCGTATAGAAGTCGATTCTGCGGCAAAATCGTGTCCGGATGGAAACTAAAAAAGTCTTCAATGATTAACTCTAGCCCAATTTTAGAAAAAAAATTGACGAGCAATGCTTAGCAGGTTAAGATTCATAAGAGTGTATTGTTGCCAACAGCGAGGCCAGCACGGAGGCAGGACATGAGAGAGACCTTGAAAGGGAAGAGGATCCTGATCGTTGACGATGAGCCTGATATCCTTGAAACCTTGGAGGAAATTCTGGATATGTGCCTCATCGACACGGCGCCCAACTACGAGACTGCCGAGAAGTTCATTGTGAAAGAGAGTTACGATGCAGCCATCCTGGATATCATGGGGGTCAGGGGCTACGACCTGCTCGATCTGACCCGAAAGAAGGGCATCCCGACGCTGATGCTGACCGCTCATGCCCTGAATCCGGATAATCTCGTCAAGTCGATCAAGAAAGGTGCGCGGTCCTATATCCCAAAGGACAAGCTGTCCGATGTGCCTCATTATCTGGCGGAGATGTTACAGGCGGCTGAAAGCGGTGAAATTCGGGAGGGCACCTGGTTCACCAGGCTCAAACCCTTTTTCGACAAGAAGTTCGGTCCGCACTGGCGTGATAAACACAGGGATTTCTGGGACGAATTCGACGAGACCTATCGCGTCTCGAAGAAGGAACTGGAAGACATCATGTAGCAGTCGGCGCGGGCGGTGGAGACTCCTTCCCTTCGGTTTTGAGAGGGAGTCTCACGCGGAAGGTCGCGCCCTTCCCCTCGTCGCTTTCAAGCCACAGGCGCCCACCCATATCTTCGATCAGCACCATGACTCCAGCGAGTCCGAGTCCGTGACCCCGGACGCTGCAGACATCCGTTGCATCCATCTGGAAGTAGCAGTCGAAGATTTTTTTGTGGTAGACGGCAGGTATGCCTTCTCCATCGTCTTTGACGGTGAATTGGATGGCGTCTCCTTCTCTCTCGAGATTTACAGACAACTCTACGAGGTTTTTCCGGTACTTCAGGGCGTTGGTCAGGAGGTTCCGGAGGATTTGCGTCGTTTTGCTTCCGTCGAGACAAACCTCACGACACCAAAGGGCATCATCGAGCTTCAGATGAAGCCCTTTTTCTTCTAAGGTGCGCTTCAGCACCTCAAGAGAGGCGCAGCTCTTGATGGAATCCGCCATATCGGAATCGACCAGATCGAAGATCTCGCCGATCGCCTGTTCGAGCAGTTCCGAGAGGGGCATAGTGGCATAGTTCATCAACCCCTCCCTCGACCGACCCAGCTCCAAGGTATCGTTGACCAAGGCCTGTGTGATTTTGGTGTTTCTGAGAACCCGGGCCAGCACCTTCTGCTGCTTTTCCGTCACGGGGCCGTACTTTTCAGGACGGGTCAGCAAAGAGCTTATGCCCGCCTCGATAACAGCCAACGGTACCTTCAAATCATGCACCAGCAGATCAATCTTGATGCGTTGCCGGTTATCCGAGGTTTTCTGCTCAGTTTCGTTTTTCATTACATCGTTCCCCGTAGGCGATTGTCTATCCGCCTGGATCGGCACCTTCGCCTTGGCGTCCCTTCGGCCCAATGTCGCCCGAATCATATCAAGTCCCTTAGAAAAAATCAAACCTCCATCAACCTCCTGTCATACAATTTTCTAAAGGGCTGCGCCCGAATCGGCGCTTGTTCTCCGCCTCGCCGGGGTGCCGGCAACTGGAGCCGTCGCGGGCGCTCAATCCGGCAAAAAGGCCGTTTCCCGGTAGGACCCGGTTTCCCATCCGGAAAGTAGGGGGGCTGCTCACTCGCTGCGCATGCTCCGTTTCGCCTCTTCGGGGTGGGTTCCGCTTTTTGTAACATAAAGAAAGTCAAGCGTTTGCGCGGAGGCGACCTGCAGGTCGCCGCACAAGCAAACGTGCGGATTGACACCGAGATTGACCAAAAAGCCCCTTCCCGGATGGTAATTAGGCGTAGTAGACGATGCCCACATATCCGACGAAATTGCTGTCGGGGCGTACATCGTAGCTGGTCATGTAAGCGATCTCGTTCGCGTGGGCGGCGCCGAGGGCCTCGGAGGCGGCAATGGCGGCGGCGGCCGCCCCGGAACAGCACGCGTTTTGGCTCTGAAGCGCTTCCCGTATGACGCCTCGCGAGTCCATCCGGAGCATCTGTTCTATGACGGCACGATCCTGGACCGTTTTCACCCACTGAAGGGCCTGGCTCCCATCGCCTTTGCGCAAAAAGCCATAGCTCGGTCCATAGTGGGTCAGATCCGTCGATCCGATGACCTTCGCCTTTCTGCCGAGGCGAAGACAGTGGTCTGCTGCGCGGCGCGCGATGGCCAGGGCGTCTTCCCGGGGAGGCGAACCGATCGTGACGATGCGGGCGCCCGGAAGAAAATGGCGCACGAAGGGCAGTTGCAATTCGATGGTGTTGTCCTGGACGTGACGCGTCGCCGTTTCCACCTCGAAATCGAACTCCTGGATCAGCAGGGCGGTGATCTCCGAATCGATTTCCAGTTCACCGAAGGGTGTTTCCCAGAAACCTTCTTTCATGATGAGGTTCGGGCTTCGGGGGTGCATGTGGTGTCCGAAGATCAGGACGGTATCGGCCTCTTCACCGCCCTCTGAAAGACACCGGATGACATTGCAGGCGATCTTCCCCGAAAAGGCCCAACCCGCATGGGGGACAATCCCTCCGAGGACCCTTTGCACCCCGGCCGGGCAAGAGAGGGCAGGGTCCGTGAAGCTTCGAATGGCGGCAAGGCACTCCCTCTCGGTTCCCGGGTACCATGTGCCTGCGAAATCAGCGGTGCGGATAGGCATAGGTTCCCCTCCTTTCAAGGTCCCTGACGCCGGCCGGCGGCTTGCGGGTTGCACGGCGGGTGCAAAGGTGCTAAGTTTTGCAGTCCAGTGCCGGATCCCTGAAGCCCTCAGTCATGCTGTGGGCGCTGGGGACCCGGTTGAAACCCGCCACAGGGCCCGGCGGCGGCAAAGGGCCGGTTATTCATTTTTTCGTTTGAGGCCGCTTCATGTCTTTCGATATCGCGACCCTGATCATCAAGATCCCCGTTCTGCTTTTCGCCTTGACCATCCACGAGTACGCGCATGGGCGCGTGGCACTCGCCATGGGGGATCCGACGGCCCTGCGGGCGGGCCGTCTTACCATGAACCCCATACGCCATATCGACCCTATCGGGGCGATCTGCCTTTTCCTCTTCAATTTTGGATGGGCGCGGCCCGTGCCCATCGATCCACGCTATTTCAAGGACTACCGGCGTGCAACCATCTATGTATCCGTTGCAGGCCCGCTGGCCAATCTGTGTGCAGCGCTCGCAGCGGGCCTGCTGGTTCGCTATGCGCTCATGCCTTGGGAGCTCTACCGGCAGGTGCTGCTCTATCTGCTTCTGATGAATATCGGGCTCGGTCTTTTCAACCTGATCCCCATACCGCCGCTCGATGGATCACACATTCTCGAGAACCTGCTGCCGCGCCGCGCAGCCATGGGTTATCAAAGCGTGCGGCGTTACGGTCCGCTGCTCCTGATCGGGATCATCCTCCTCGACAACTTCGCCCACACGGGGATCATCAGCTTCATCCTGCTTAAGCCGATGTTCCATCTTGCGCATCTTTTCGCGGGCGACGGGTTCTTCCGGCTGATCGGAATCCTTTAGCCGGACGCGGACCGCTTCCTTGCCTACATCATGTCTTTGTCGCTTTCCTCGATCGCGCGGTCGATTTCGGCCTTGAGCTCCGCCGGCAGTCCCGGAATGTCGACGCTCAAAAAACCCCTGACGATCGTCGAGGTCGCTTCGTCTTCACTCAGTCCTCGCGACATGAGATAGCTGATCTCCTCCTGGGCGATCTTCCCGACCGCCGCCTCATGGGACATTTCGACGCCGTCCGCATGACCTTCCAGCTCAGGCACCGCGTGAATGACGCCGCCTTTGAGGATGAGCCCCCGGCATTCCAAATGGGCCTTGATATCGGGGACCTCCCCGATCAGATGGCCCCGCGCGATGATCTTCCCACCGTTGCTGATCGTGCGGGCGATGATCTCGGCGCGGTTTCCCGGCTGTTTGAGGAACACACGGCCGCCGAGGTCATATTCCGAGCCGGGGCTTCCAACGATGATACTGTAAAACCTCGCTACCGCGTCTTCTCCCTCCAGATGGGTGACCGGATACATCTGCAGCGATTTGACGGGCTTCATGCAGATGTAGTTGTTCAGGAAAAGGCCGCCAGCCTCGACCCGGGCCGCCGAGCGCGGACGCACCACCATATCCTCGGCCCAGTTGTGGATCATGGTGAAGCTGAGCTTCGCGTTCTTCTTGATGAAAAACTCGGATATCCCGACGTGCGCGCCGCGCTTGAGGTGCGGAGAGGTCGCACAACCGGTGATGATGTGAAGCTCGGAATCCTCTTCCGCGATGATGATGTTGTGCACGTTCTGCTGCAGGCCTTCCTTGCCGATGTACAAGCAGGCCTGGATGGGATAGATGGACTTGACGCCCGGCAGCGCACGGATGACGTACCCGTTGTGAAGGCCGATTTCGGCTGCCGCGGTGTACTTGTCGGCATCGACGGAGACGAGTTTCCAGTAATACTCTTCGATCCAGGCGTGCTTTTCGAGGGCCTCCGTAATAGGCATGACCTCGATCCCGGGTTGCTTGCTGCGGCAGTGAAGAACCGATGCGTCCTTTTGAAAGAAGGTTCCTCCCCGGCTGCCTTCTTCCGGGTCGAGGCCCGCCATAATAAGCGTGCGCCGCTCGTTTTCAGGGAGCGATAAAAGCCCGTCCGGCCCGAGTCTCCCTTCGGATTCCGCCGCTGTCACAAATTGGGCGAGATCGATATCCGGCCCTAGAAGGGCCCGTTTTTCCTTGGCCTTGGAGGCCTTCTCCTTCAGATGTTCTGCTGCATGATGCATCTGACACACTCCTCGTAGCCTGTTTTGCCGACACAATTGAGAATTTCACGGGGGTTGCTGACGCAGCTCAGCATTCCGTCGAAAAGGACCTGCCCCTTATCGGCGCTTACATAATCGAGGATATAGCCGGTGTGGGTGATGATCAGCCCCATCTTCGTCCGTTCCATCTTCCGCTGCATCTTGGATTTGTGCGCATTGGCCAGGGACTCTTCGTCCTTTTGGAGCAGCGTCGCGATGGTTTTTCCAACCAGGGCGATGTTTTCCAGGTCGACGCCCGATTCAGGTTCGTCGAACAGCATCAGGTCCGGGTCCTGCGCCAGAAGCTGGAGGAGTTCGGAACGCTTGATCTCGCCGCCGGAAAAGCCCGCATTGACGTCGCGCTCGAGAAAATCGGTGAAGGCGAGATGGGCCGCAAGCCCCTCGACATTCAAGCCTGCCCGCTTACGGGCGCAAATCTCCACCATCTGGCGGGTCTTGAGGCCATGGATGGTGGGCGGGCGCTGGTAAGACATCCCGATGCCGAGCGCGGCCCTTTCGTTGATTGGCAAATGGGTGATGTCTTCGCCCTTGAAGAAGATCTTTCCGTGCACCACCCGATACTGAGGATAACCCATGATCGTCATGAGCAGCGAAGTCTTACCCGAACCATTCGGGCCGAAAAGGACGTGGGTTTCACCGGGTTGTATATCCAGGTCGATGTGCTTGAGAATCAACTTTCCGGCAAGCTCCACCTGCAGATCCTCGATGTGCAGCATGAGTCGAACCTCCTTGATTCTTCTTGGGGGAATGTCCAGGAAAACGCAATAGAGAATAGACTTTGAAGTCTACAGGGGAAAAGGGTATTTGGCAAGAGCCTAGTGGCCCTCGGCGCAAAAGCGCCTCCATCCCATGAGCGCGGCCCCGCCGGCAATCGTCGTGCCGTAAAAAACGACCGGCTTTTCAGTGAGAAACCCGCCGATGGTATCGTTGACGAGGGTGGTGCCGGTCACGAGCAGAACCTCAGCCCACTGCCTGGCTTCCGCCTGGGCATCGGGGCCCTCGATCGGCACACCGAAACGGACGGTCCCGATATTGTCGGGGTCGAGATCCAGGACCCGCATGGGGAAGCGTTTGCCGAGGGCTTCGATCATCCTCGGCTGAAAACCGACCTGCAGGATCTTCGCACCGGGGTAGGCGGTTTCGAAGAAGCGCAGGAGTTCGTCCGCGCAGCGCCTTGGCTCCTGATCCCGGCAATGGATGGTTTTTTCGGCCGCGGAAAGATAGCGCATCAAAGCATTCAACGAGGCGGTGAAAACCGCTCGCCTGAAATTGTTGTTGAGAGGCATCTCGAGGATCTCTTCGAGCCTTGCCTGAAAATCGCCGTATTGATCGGTGAAAGCCTGCCCGAGAGCGCCTCTGAATTCCGCCTGCATCAGGGATTCTTTTCCTTTTTGGAGAGGAAAATCCTGCTCCTCCGGATGGCCCACGGCCTCTTCCACGGACAAGGGCCTGGCGGTCACCCTGAAGGATTCGGATAAAAGTCTGTGGACCGCATCCATTTGCAGTAAGCGGCGTTTCAATTCCTGAAAAATATCATCCATGCACGGTTCCTCCGAATGTTTCGATGTAAGGCTCCACGCTCTCGTGGAGCCATTCCGTCCAGGATCGGGCCATAGCGAGCTTGGACGAGAGGATAAGCCGCGAGAAACCGTCGGGTTCCTTTTGGAGACGGGAGAGAATGCGCTCGGAGGTCTTATTCAGGATGTCCTGCTGGGCTGCAATGAGGCGGCGCAGCACCGGCGTTTCCATATGCCCCGCGAAGAAAAGCTTGGCATTGAACTCGACCCGCATATCCCTGATGTGTTTTACAGGTTTCCCGAGCCACGCCTGGAAGGCCGATCGGCCCGCGGCCGTGAGCGAAAACACCCGTTTAGCCGGGCGGTTCTCCTGAGATCTCACCTCCGAAGAAACGAGCCGTTTCCTCTCGAGTCTCTTCAGAACGGTATAAAGCTGGCTGTTGCCGACATACCAGGCCGGGCCGAAATGCTGCTCGAGGAACTGCAGAATCTCATAGCCGTGCTTCGGTCCAGCGGCCAAAGAGCCAAGGAGCAGATAATCCACCGATTCCCGTGCTTTCATCCCCAACCAGATCTCAGTTTTAATCGGAATATTACAGATTATAATACTATCCATATACACAATGAATTAACCGGTCAACAAGATTCCATCCGGAAATGGTCTTTTTGGCCCATCTCGGCGTCAATCTGCACGTTTGCTTGTGCGGCGACCACGAGGTCGCCTCCGCGCAAACGCTGGATTTCCTTGACATTGGCCAAACAGACGCCCCTGTTTCTTCTTGCTTGGAGGTGGGGGGAGCGGCGAGCGAGGGAGAAGCCGGAACAGGTTGAAACAGCGAGGGACCTGGCAGGCCCCTGTCTTACTCCGCGGTGGGTCCCTGGCATTGCGTGTGCAGAGTATTTCTTCTCATTTTTGCCCTTGACAGACGGTGTCATTCATTCTATAGATGTGCCCCAATCCGCGCGTGCATCGGAGTGCCTTGGCTGCGTGCCGCGCCGAAGCTCGGAGAGAGGCCTATCTTCAATATAAAGAAGCACGGCAAATGGGTTGATGACGTCGCTCTTGTCAGCCAGGTCGGATTGACCATCGCTGGTTCTATCCTGTTCTGCTTCGCTATAGGATACTATCTTGACAAGTGGCTGCACACGAAGGGCCTGTTCATCACCATATTCATCCTTCTGGGCATCGCGGGTGGGGGATACACCGCCTATCGGCAGATCATGGAAGTGACTCGAGATACGGACAAGCAGAACAAAGATGCGTGATACGTCGTTCGCCGAGGTCAGCCGCTTTCAAGCAAAAATCGCCGCAAAGGCCCTGCTGGTTTTCATCGCGGGGGCGGTGGTTTTTATCCTGCTTGGGGAGCGCCCCCTGGGAAAAGGCCTGCTCCTCGGTGCCGCCTTCAGCGTCGTCAATTTTCTGCTGATGGGCATCTGGGGGCCGCTCCTTCTTGGCCGAAGCCAGGCCCGCGCCAGAATGACCGGCTTGGCCTCGATCGCAACGAGGTATATCGTTCTTGCTGTGCCCTTGATCCTGGCGGCCAAGTCCCCCTCATTCAACTTTCCCGGGGTGGCGGTGGGTTTGTTCGCGGTCCAGATTGTCATGCTTGCCGATCATTTGGTCATTCGTCCTCTTACCGGGGGAGGGACATCGCAGTAGAATCATCTTATTGACTGAAGAGCTTTGAGGAATTGACACATTATGGAAGACCTGACCAGTATCCCGCAGTGGACCCTTCAGCTGTTCGGCATGAACCTCGTGTTCAACCGGGACACGCTGATCATGACCTGGATCGTCATGGCGATTTTGATCGTCTTCGGTTTTCTCGCGACACGCAAAAAGGGCATCCTCCCCAATCCCTTTCAGGTCGTGGCCGAGCTTTTCGTCGGCGGCTTCCATGACTTGACCCGCGATGCCCTCGACGAAAAAATGGCCAAGAAATACTTCCCTCTGATCTGCAGCCTTTTCATGTTCTTGATCCTCTCTAATTGGCTGGGTGTCTTTCCCAAGCTCTCCGAGCCTACCAAAGATCTGAATACCCCTCTCAGCCTCGGGATTTTGGGCTTCGTGATCGCGCACTACTCGGGAATCAAGGCCAAAGGCTTCAAGAAATACGCCAAAGAATACTGCGAGCCTATGTTTTTCATGGCCCCGCTCAACATCATCGGGGAAATCGCGAAGGTCGTCTCCATCTCCTTTCGTCTTTATGGGAATATCCTCGGAGGAGCGATCATCATCCTCGTCGTTTCCCACCTGATTTACAGCATTCTGCTGCCCCCGCTGCTGATCTGCTTCTTCAGCCTCTTCGTGGGGACCATTCAGGCCTTTGTGTTCACCATGCTAACCCTTGTTTACATCTCGGTACAGGTAAAATAGCTATGTTTATGGACATGGACACAGCAACGCTCATCAGGCTGGCATCCTTTGTCGGCGCCGGAATGTGTATCGGCCTTGGCGCCATCGGGGCCGCGCTCGGTGAAGGATACACGGCCGGACTTGCAAACGAAGGACTTTCCTATCGACCCAACAAGTCGGGCGACATCTTGAAGAACATGCTGGTCGGCCAGGCAATCGCCGAATCAGCGGCTATTTTCGCGCTGGTCATCGCGATCCTGCTGCTTTTCACTGCCTCCGGCAGCGACAACCTTCTGCGCGCGGCGGCGCTTCTCGGTGCCGGGGTCTGCATGGGGTTCGGGGCCATCGGGTCGGGGATCGGCGCAGGCTTCCCCGCAGGAGAGGCCTGCAAGGGCATGGCGCGGCAGCCCGCCTTCACGAGCCGGCTGACCACCAATATGCTCATCGGTTCAGCGGTGTCCCAGACGCCTGCGATCTTCTCCATGGTAGTCGCGCTGATGTTGATGTTCATGAATCCGGGAAGCCTCCCCGTCATGCCGATGTGGGCCGCATACCTGGGCGCGGGGCTCAGCACCGGGCTCGCGTCCATCGGATCGGGGATCGGCGGCGGGATGGCAGCCGGTGCGAGCTGCCAGGGCATTGCGCGCAATCCGGAGACCCTGGGCCAGGTAACCACCACCATGCTGGTGGGGCAGGCGGTTTCGCAGACGCCCGCAATCTTTGGATTGCTGGTCAGCTTCATTCTCATGTTCCGGGCCCTGCCCGAGACGGCCGCTCTCGCGCCGGCGATGGCGCTTTTGGGAGCGGGCATCTCGATGGGGTTTGGCGGGATCGGCCCTGGAATCGGCAACGGGATGACGGCGGAGGGTGCTGTGGCCTGGGTCGCAAGGAACATCGAGTCGGCCGGCGATCTGACCAGGACGATGCTGGTCGGTCAGGCGGTTTCGCAATCTACGGCCATCTATGCGATGGTTGTCAGTCTGGTTCTCATTTTCGTCGTTTAAGGGTTTTAGACACACTTACTTAATATTCTTTGGAGGATGTACGAAATGGCAATTGAAGGTGCAGATCTCATCAAGGCGGCAGCGTTTCTGGGTGCTGGGATAGCTATGGGACTGGGCGCGATCGGCCCCGGTGTCGGTGAAGGTTTCGCGGCCGGCAAGGCGTGCGAAGCGATCGGAAGGAAGCCTGAAGAAGCTGGTTTGTTGACCAGGACGATGCTGGTCGGTCAGGCTGTTTCGGAATCGACGGGTATCTACTCCCTGGTTGTGGCGTTGCTGCTCCTCTTTGTGGTGTAGGATCTCCTACGGAGGAGATGTGCGATGATTAGTATCAATGCGACCCTGATCGCCCAAGTGGTTCATTTCCTGGTGCTGATGTACATCCTGAAGCACCTGATGATCCTGCCGATCTGGAATCTGATCAAGGCAAGGCAGGAGCACATGGAGAAGGCCCAAAACGATATATTGGAAGCCGAGCAGAAGGCCATCGAACTGGCGGAGCGGTACATGCGGGAAGAGGAAAAAGCCATCCGCGCCGCCAGCAAAGAGCGAAACAAGCTCAGGGAAGAGGCCATCAGCGAGGCCATGGCCGAGTATGATCAGGCGCAGGCAACGGTGTCGTCCATCCGGGCGAAGGTCACCGGCGAGGTGGAGCGCGAGTTGGCTGAGGCCAGGCCGTCGCTCAGGGATCACGCCGTTGCGCTCGTCGATGAGATCATTCCGAAGGTGCTCGGCAGGAGGATAGAAGCTTGAACGTGTTCAGCAGGAGATCGATCTTTTCCATCTGCCTCGGCGCAGGTGTCTTGTTGAGCGTTTCCCTGGCGGAGGCCGCCGAGCTCACCAGCGGCCGGAAGCTCTGGGACAATGTCATGCTGTGGGTCAATTTCGGCATCCTGGTCTTTCTGTTCATCAAATTCGCCAAAAAGCCGCTGATGGATTTCCTGCGCGGTCAGAAGGACAAGATCGAGGTGAACCTGCAGGAACTGGAAGGAAAGCTCAGCGAAAAACGGGCAGCCATGGAGGCGGAGGCCGCCAAACTTGCGGACATCGATTCCCGGATCGAGGAGATCCGGCAGCGGCTGATGGAAATCGGGCAGCGTGAGAAGGAGGAGGTGATCCAGCAGGCGAAGGATCAAGCCAAAAGGATGCTGGATAAGGCCGAACTCGAGTCGAAGGCTATCGTTGCGGCTGCAAAGAAGCAGTTGAATGCGGAGCTTGCCGAGATGGCGGTCGAACTGGTCCAAGAGCGCATCATAAAGGCGTTTTCAAGCGAGGACCAGGAGCGGTTGGTCGAGGATTTTGTGCAAGGGCTCAAAGGGCAGAGGAAGTACGTCCGCGCGCTCATTTGATTCCGGAAAAGCGTGAGCTGTCCGGGTTTTCCCAGGAACGAGAAAAGGCGCCCAGGTGGGCGCCTTTTCTCGTTAAGAAGGCTTTTGTGCCATTTACTACCTCGGGGGTTTCTCCAGGCGGCTCAGGTCGCCGGCCGGGAGTTCCCCGGGTTGAGAGGTTTTTAGATCCGCCCTGTCCACCTGACAGGCGTTACGCATTCAGGTCGATATACCGAATCTGGGTAAAATGACGGCCTGAAGCAAGACCCAGACCGCTATGACAGCCAGCAGCAGCCAAAGACTCATCGATTTTTCCCCTTTTTGAGACAGTTTCTTCAAGGGCGCCTTCCTCAGGACATCATCGTTTCAGTAAGCGCGTTTTCAAAAAGACCGAAACAGCATCCTGGCCTAACGTGACTGGCCTGTGGAAATGCCCTTCGCCCGGGATCGGCTTGAGATTTAAACGGTAAGATTGTCGCATGGGACGTTCTCCCGTGGAAAGGAGCCAGGTCTGGATCGCACACGGCGATCGGCGATCAAGACGCTCAAGAGAAACCATGGGAGCTGCATCCGCTCTGAATGGAGCCGGTATCGCCCGATGCGAACCCGTTGCCGGTCGAGAAGCTGGAAAAAGACGACATCTGGCGCTCCGCGTCCGGATGGCCACATTTGGGACATGCCGTCTTTTGAGTGTCGTCGCCTTTCAGGCAGAGCCGTTCAAAAACGGTGTTGCACGCTTTACACTTGAATTCATAGATGGGCATCTTCAAATCCTCCTGATTGCCTTCTTTATAATTTATTAAGAGCCGGATCTTGGGAAAAGGTTACAGGCCTATCCTCTTTTCCTGACCCACTGCAACCTCTGACACAATACGCATGATTTTAAAATATGCAAGAAAAAGCGGCCTGCCGCCCGAGTTGATCCTGATCGAGCAGGCGGCGGATGATCCGCAGCGGATCGATTCCCTTGAGTTGGAGGGCCTTACGGCCGTATTTCATGTTGGCCTCGATCACGTGCCAGGTTCCTGCGTAGTGGATGAGGTCGAGGCCGACATCGTCGAAGCGGCATTTGATGGCTGCGTCGCGTGCGATCCGCACCGCCTCCTCCGGCACGTCATCAAAGACGATGGTTCCGCCCTGAGCCAGATTCGCGCGGAAATTGCCGGATCCTTTGACGCGCCAGTAGGCGAGCACAGGTTCGTAATTGATCAGCACTACGCGAAGATCACGGGTGTGTGGGAGGTACTCCTGGATGTAAGCGATTGACGTCCGCGCGAGGTAGGCATCGAGCGCTGCGGAGTCGGCGATGAAAAAAACGCCCCTTCCGCGGGCGGAACGGCGCGGGATCTTGCCGATAAAGGGATACTCGAAATCATGTGCGATCAGAGGGTGATGGAGATGGTAGTAAAAACGTGTCCTCGGGTGGGGAAGGTCGAAGAGATTGAAAAGGGTGGTCTGTTTAATCTTCTCGTCTGCATAGAGATGCGTCTCCAGGCTCGGGAAGATGCGTTTGCCCATGGTTGAAAAGAATTCGGCGTAGTTCTGCGTGGGGTACAAAATGATGGATGCCTCGCGGATGAGCCGCCGCTCTTCGCGGGTGTAATCGTCAAAATTAGGCTTGAGGCCCAAGGTGCGTACGCCTTCGACCCCTTTGAGGCGGCTGCCGATCGCGATGTGGGGCCGGTCTCCAGTTCTCATCTGGGGGAGCCTTTCACCCAACCGGCAACACGCCGGCCCATTTCGTCTGCGCACGCCAGTATATCCGGGAGGTCCATCGTCAGAAGGCGGCGGTCTTCCATGACCATTCGCCCGTCGATGATGACATGGCGGACATCCTGCCCCCGGGCGGCGTAGACTAGATGCGAACACGGGTTGTACATGGGTGTCAAATGGGGCTGGCGGGTATCGATCAGGATGATGTCCGCCTTTTTTCCTGGTTCGAGGGAGCCGATCTGTCGGTCCAGACCGAGTGCAGCAGCTCCCTGGATCGTGGCCATGCGCAGAACGGTCTCGGCATCCATGACCGTCGGATCCTGGTGAATAACCTTGTGGAGCTTGGCTGCTGTATCCATTTCCTGGATCATATCGAGATCATTGTTCGAGGCGCACCCGTCGGTGCCGAGTCCAACCGTCAGGCCCATCTCCAGCATGCGCGGCACCGGTGCGATTCCCGACGCGAGTTTCATGTTGCTCTCGGGGTTGTGAACGATGCTTACTCCCGCTCTAGCCATCGCTCCCAGATCCGCCTCACCGACGTGAACCGCATGGGCGGCGATGAGATGTGCGCCCAACAGACCCAGGGACTCGAGGTAGCGGACCGGGCTCAATCCGGATCGTCGCTCGATCTCCGCGCATTCGCCCAGCGTTTCCGCAAGGTGGGTGACCAGGGGGATCCCATGGCGAAGGGCCAGTTCGTTCGCCTTTTTCAGCAAATCAGCACTGCACGTATACAGTGAGTGCGGTTCGACGGCAACATGGATCAGCGGGTCCCCGCGCCAGCGCTCAATGAATTCTTCCGTGTAGCCAAGGGCATTTTCCACCGAACCGTAGCTGGGAGAATGAAAATCATAGAGCACTTCTCCGACGAGGCAGCGCATGCCCGCGGTTTTAGCCGCTTCCGCGACGGCGTCCTCGAAGAGATACATGTCGGAAAAGGTCGTCGTACCAGATCTGATCATCTCTGCGCAGGCCAGAAGGGCGCCCGTGTGGACAAACTCGGCATCCATCCGGCGCTCGACGGGAAAGATGTAATTTTCGAGCCATTCCATCAAAGGGAGATCGTCGGCCAGCCCCCGGAAAAGTGTCATCGCGGCATGGGTATGTCCGTTCACGAGACCCGGAAGAACCAGAAGGCTATTTCCGTCGATCGTTTTCACAGCGGTCGCGTCTTCGGGAGCACTCTCACCCAGGTAGGTGATGCTGTCTCCGCTGATTCCCAGCCACCCATGCGGAATCAGGCTCTTGTGCGTATTACAGGTGAGAATGACCGCGTTTTCGATCAGGATATCAAAAGGCATCAGAAAGAATCCTCCTCCATCAAGCTCATGATCCGCCCCCAGAGACGCGCCAGCTTGGGGCTGGCCTGATTCGCGCGGGCGATGACGTCGTCGAGGCTGATTTCCTCCATGAGGTCAGGCCGGTTGACATTGGCTATGACAGCGATCGCAAGGACTTTCAGTCCACAATGCACCGCAGCGATGGTTTCCATTACTGTGGACATCCCGACGGCGTCGCCTCCAATGAGTCTCAAAAAGCGGGTTTCGGAGGGCGTCTCGAGATGCGGACCGTGGACGGCCGCATATACGCCTTTTTGAAGTTCCATCCGCTCCTGGAGGGCGGCTGCCGAAGCGAGCCGCTGGAGATTCGGGGCGTAGGCCCTCGTCAAGTCCGGAAACCTGGGACCGAGCGATTCGAGGTTGGACCCCGTGAGAGGAGACTTTCCCGTCAAATTGATGTGGTCAATGATCAGCATGAGATCGCCGGGGTTGAAGCGGGGGTTGAGGCCTCCGGCGGCGCTCGATATGAAAAGGTGCGTTACGCCCAGCAGCCGCATGACGCGGATCGGGAGAGCAATTTCTGCAGCCGAGTAACCTTCGTAGAGATGAAAGCGGCCTTCGAGGGCGATCAGCCGTTTGCCGGCGAATGTTCCGACGGCCAGCGTTCCGCGGTGGCCTTCGGTGGTCGAGACCGGAAAATGGGGGATTTCCGCATAAGGAATGCGGGTGTCCACCTCCAGGGCTTCCGTTACTGCATCGAGCCCCGTTCCCGTGATCATCGCAATGCGGGGCGTCCGTCCTATCTCTGGCGCGAGAAAACGTTTCGCCGATTCTAACTTCTTCTGCATCCGGGGCCTCCTTTTGCAGGTGAGATACAAGGGTAAACCGAGTTTTCATTCGAAACCGGTCTTTTTTCACAATCTGGGAGTTAACCTCTACGCATGCTCGTGCTGCGGGCTGTACAGGTCGCCTCCGTATGGAGGCTTGATTTCCTTGCTAGCGGTCATCCGGAAATGATTTCGCGGTAGAATCCGGCTTCCAATCCGGAAATGAGGATTTTTCTTTACACACTGTGCGAAAAAAGCACTATTTATGGTACAAATATAAATCTTTTAATATAGCACTTTCAGAGGCATCATTCTAGTTTCCATCCGGAAATGGTCTTTTTGGCCAATCTCGGCGTCAATCTGCACGTTTGCTTGTGCGGCGACCTGCAGGTCGCCTCCGCGCAAACGCTTGATTTCCTTGATATTGGCCAAAAATCCTCATTTCCGGATTGGAAACTTAGTCCTACCGCGAAATCATTTCCGGATGGACACATTATAGTAGAAGCGGCTTCTGCGGTAAAATCCTTCGATTTCTCTCCCTTCGTGTTGGGGCGGCCACGGGCGGGGTGTGCCAAAACGGGTTGACATCCTGGAAGTCCGCCAATAAAATTCAGAGTTATCCCCAATTTTGGAGGTTATTTCTATGGCTACGGAAATCCTGAGGCCTTTCCGGCTGAGTGAGTTTAGCCGAGGGATCGGGATATGCTTTCTGCTTCTGGCTTTCATCCCGGTCTTCTTTCAGCCTGCTCCCCAGAGCACACCCCATTCTTCCAAACAGATCGATCTTTGGTGTCTGGCCTTTACGCCCGATGCGTTCTTCAGAGAAGAGGCGGCGGATCAAGAGGATGCCGAGGTCCAGAAGGAGGCCGAGGTGCGGAAGGGGGGCGTGAAAGCAAAGACGGAACAGATCGCCTATGCGAAGGGCAAACCGGTCGGTCCACACCTCAAGCCGCTGATTCGCTCGGCAGCGGAGCGCTACGAGGTCGATCCCGTGCTTATCAAGGCCGTCATCATGGCCGAATCGGGGTACAACCCAAAGGCAGTTTCCCCAAGAGGAGCCGTGGGTTTGATGCAGTTGATGCCTGAGACCGCTGAATCGTTGGGCGTAAAGGACGTCTACAATCCGGCCCACAACATCGATGGCGGCGTTCGGTATCTGAAAAAACTCCTCGACCGGTTCAAAGGCAATGTAACGCTTGCGCTGGCCGCTTACAACGCGGGCCTGGGCGCCGTGCTGGAACATCGAGGGGTCCCGCCTTTCAAGGCCACTCGGGCTTATGTGGAGAAGGTATTCGGGTATTATCAGTATTACCGCCAACGCCATCTCGAACAAGTGGAGGTTGGCTGGGATTCCGAGAACGCTTGAAGCGAGCCGGGTGTGAGTCCACTAAGGGTTGAGGCTGCCGGGCCTGTCCGGGGAGGGTGTACCCAGCCGGGTTTTCCTCTGCGCTGACGAGAAGGCTTTTCCCTTATGATTTATTCGCCCCCCAAGCCGGTGTTTGCAAAACTGACCGGACCGGGGGTCCTTTTTTTGTATGCGGGTGTGGTCCTCGCCTCAGTTCGGTATTTCTAGCTTGACCATCGTGCCTTGGCTCATATAAAACTGCACCAAAACTCATTGACAAGGGGATCTTCCATGCAACCCAGCCTTAATGGAGGGCAGACCGGCCTGATCGAACAGGTGATCGGTCCGGGGCTTTGCGTCGGCTGCGGAGCCTGCGTCGGCCTTTGCCCATATCAGGAATACAAGGACGGACGGATCGTAGTCATCGACCGTTGCCACGCCGAGAACAGCCGGTGTTATCAGATCTGCCCACAGTGCGCCGGGGGACCTCAAAAGCCTGGGGGCATCGAAGGGGCGCTCTCCGTCCCTGATGGAATCGGGACTTGCCTGGAGATCCACATGGCCAGGGGTACGGACGACGAGATCACCGCCGGAAGCCAGTATGGCGGCATGGTCTCCTCGCTCCTCGTCCGCTCTCTGGAAAGCGGAGTCGTGGACAACGTCGTCCTCACCACGAAGGGGGGGGGCGAGGCGCCTGCCGGGACCCTCGCCCGGAGCCGCGAAGAGATCCTTGCGTGTGCGGGTTCCCGTTACAATGCAGCAGGAGGACTCGCGGCCATGAACCGTGCCTACGGGAATGGCGCCACCCGGATGGCCGTGGTCGGGCTTCCCTGCCAGATGATCGCCCTCGAGCGGTTGGCAAAGCTTCAGCCTGACGGCTCGGAAAGGAGCGGTGCGGTTGAACTCAAACTGGGGCTTTTCTGCACATGGGCGCTAGATTATCGCGTCCTCCGCGATTTTCTGAAGAGCGAGGGAATCGATGCTCCCGCCCGCAAATACGATATTCCGCCACCGCCGGCCGCTCGCTTCGACGTCGACACCTCGCAGGGGATGAGACATTTTCCTTTGGACGAAATTAGGCCTGCCATCCAGAAGGGATGCCGGATCTGCCGGGATATGACCGCAGAATACGCGGATATCTCGATAGGCGCAGCCGAGGGATACCCGGGCTGGAACACGGTCCTGGTCCGGACGGAAACCGGGCGAAGGCTTTTCGCGGATTCGTGTGCGGCCGGCCTCGTGGAGGTTCGTCCTTTACCGGAAGCCAACCTCGAGCACCTTGCAGAAGCGGCCCGAAACAAGCGCCGGAGAGGGGAAGAGGCCCTTTCCGAGATCCGGGGAGGTCAATCATGAACCGCATTGCAGCCTTTCAACCCGGTGAAACGGCCCTCCTTCAGGGAAACGAGGCGATTGCCCGAGGGGTGTTGGAGGGAGGTGCGGTCTTCTGCGCGGCTTACCCCGGAAACCCTTCTTCGGAGATCCTCGAAACCCTTGCCGAGTGCAGCAAGGATCTGCCGATGTACGTCGAGTGGTCGACCAATGAGAAGGTGGCCCTCGAAGCAGCTACCGCCGCGTCTTTCGCGGGATGCCGCGCCATGGTCAGCATGAAGCAGAACGGCGTGAACGTCGCCTCCGACTTCCTGACCAACCTGACGCTGTCCGGCACCAAAGCGGGCATCGTTTTGATTTCCTGCGACGACCCTTCCGGTATCTCCAGCACGAACGAGGAGGATGCACGCCTGTTCGCCCGCATGACCGACATTCCTCTCCTCGAGCCCACAACACCGCAGGAGGCCCTGGAGATGACCCGCTGGGCCTTCGAACTCTCGGAGAAGATTTCGAACGTGGTCATGCTCCGGAGTGTCTCGAGGCTCTCCCACACACGTTCGTGTGTTCAGGTAGGGGCGCTTCCTTCTCTCGACACGCGCCCCTGGTTCGACCCCAGCCGGGCATTCCACACCTTCCCGGTGGTTGCCAAGCACGCGGGGCGCCACCGGAAACTGGAGGAGGCGGCGCGGCTTTTCGAAAGTTCCCCTTTCAATTCCTATGTGGGCCCCGAAAAGCCCGAACTCCTGGTGATCGCTTCAGGCTGCGCCTGGAGCTACGCCTCGGAGGCGCGGGACCTGCTCGGTTTGGGGGAAAGGGTTGCAATCCTCAAACTGGGGACGACATGGCCGCTCCCCGCCGAGTTCGTCGCGCGTCAGCTCGAACGCTCGAGGCGCATCCTTTTTGCCGAAGACGTCGACCCGTTCGTGGAGGACTCGGTAAAGGCGCTTGCGGCAGACTTGGGGACGCGGATCGGCGTGCGGGAGTTTTTCGGCAAGACCTCTGGGCATATCCCGGCGTGCGGAGAACTCACCCCGGCGCACCTCATGGACGTGATGGGCTCCTTTTTCGAGATCGACTGGCTCGATGAAACCTATCGGCATAAGGTGGCAGCGCTGATCGGCGATTCGCTTCCGCTTCGCGAGTTCGGATTCTGCCCCGGCTGTCCTCATCGAGGGTCTTATTACGCCGTCAAAAAGGCCCTTGCCTGGGATGGCCGGAACGGTTTCGTATCGGGGGACATCGGTTGTTACACGATGGGGATCTGGCCTACGGGTTTCAACCAGGTCAAATCCGTTCACGCCATGGGCTCCGGGATCGGTTTGGCCTGCGGCTACGGGAAACTCACCAGCCTTGGATTCGATCAGCCTGTGGTGACCGTCTGTGGTGATTCCACCTTTTTTCACGCGGGGCTGCCCGGACTTGTCAACGCAAAATTCAACCAGGCCGACATCCTGCTGCTGATTTTGGACAACAGCGCCACCGCCATGACGGGTTTTCAACCCCACCCCGGCACTGGAAAGACGGCCATGGGGAACTCCACCGAGCCGGTTGACGTCGAGGCCCTGTGCCGTTCGCTCGGGGTTACGGTTGCCGTCTCCGACCCCTACAGGATGGAAGAGACTGCCCAAACGTTGTACGGGTTGATACAGCAGGAAGGACCGCGCGTTCTGATTCTGAGGCGGAAATGCGCCCTGGTTCAGGGAAGGGAGGGGGGGTTCCCTTTCCGTATGCGTGTCGATCAGGAGAAGTGCCTGGGGGAGGCCTGCGGCTGCAACCGCTATTGCACGCGAGTCTTTCGCTGCCCGGGCCTCGTTTGGGATGAGAAGGCGCAGAAGTCGATCATCGATGAGGTGATCTGCGTGGGTTGCGGCATCTGCGCCGACATCTGCCCGCAGGGCGCCATCATTCGTGAACGGAAATAAGACGATCCGGCAAACGGCGCATTTCGCTGCGCTCAGGAAAACCGAGGAAATCATGCTGTTGAATTTGATTATTACAGGGGTGGGCGGTCAGGGGAATGTCCTGGCCTCGCAGATCCTCGGCCGGGCCGCGGTCAAGAAGGGACTGCAGGTGACCATTGGCGAGACCTTCGGCCTTTCTCAGCGCGGAGGGCCTGTGATGAGCCACGTCCGGGTCTCGGACGAGCGGCTTTTGAGCCCGATCATTCCCCCCAACTGCGCGGACGTGGTGGTGGGTCTCGAACCGCTCGAGACCGTTCGAATCCTGTCGGAATTCGGAAACGACGGTTGCACCTTCATCGTCAACTCGCGCCCGATCTATCCGCTGAACGTGATCGCAGGGGATGTCGCTTATCCGGATCCGGATTGGATGCGTGCTACGATCGAAGCCTGCGCCCGAAGGCTTTACTGGCTGGAAGGCACACAGCAGGCGATCGAACTCGGCGGTCCGATCATGCTCAATATGGTGATGCTGGGCGCCCTCTGCGCTTTGGAGGAGATGCCGATCCTGCAGCCGGACGTCGAGGCGGTCATCGGGGAGCTTCTCCCCGTGTCCAAACTCGAGCCAAACCGCCGGGCGCTTCAGACAGGCCGGGAGATGGTCCTCTCCTATGAAAATTGATCTCCACATCCACTCGCGCACTTGTTCCGACGGCAAAATGGAGGCAGGCGAGATCCTGCGCGAGGCCCGACGCCGTGGAATTACGATGCTCTCCATCACGGACCACGACTCGGTCGAGTGCCAGGAAAGCATCGAAGCGGTCGCCGGACGGATGGGCATAGTGTATCTGACAGGGGTGGAGTTGAACATCAGCTTCTCGCACCGGGACTACCGCGGGGGGAAGGCGGTTTCGCTGGATGTTCTCGGATACGGCTATGACGCGGGCGATCAGCGGCTCCTCGACAAGACGCTCCAGCTGAAGGCCTTTCGGCGCAGCCGTGCGGAGAAGATTCTCGAACGGATCAATGCGGAGTTTACCAGGGAGGGCAGGGCACCCTTCACCGCCGCGGACATGGAAGCCATCGAGGAAACAGTCGACGGCAGCTTCGGTAGACCTCACATCGCCAATTACATGGTCCGAAAGGGGATTGTACGGAACCGGCAGGAGGCCTTCGACCGCTATCTGGTGCGGTGTGATGTCCCTAAACTGCCGCTTTTACTCGAAGAGGCGGCTGAACTCGTGCATGGAGCGGGCGGCCGGCTCGTGCTGGCGCACCCGAACGACCCCAACGGGACCTCTCTTTCCGCTCTGACGAAGGACGTGAGGGAGCAACATGAAATCATCCGCCGGAAGCTTCTGCCCTTCCTGGATGGGGTGGAGTGCTGGCACTCCCGGCATGATCCGATGACCACCGCCGCCTATCTCGCGTTTGCCAGGGATGAGGGCTTGATGGTAACCGGCGGCTCGGATTGCCACCAGGACCCGGTGATCATGGGGAACATCCCGGTGCCGCTCTACGTTGCCGAGCAGTTTGGGGTGCACTTCGAAAGGGGGGTGGCATGAGCGCCATGATGGAGGATCTCCTGGAGCCCGCTGCCTTTCCGGATGAGACCCGCAGTGTAAGCCTCGTCCAGACCCACATTTCGCTCGTTTTTATAGCGGATGCCTTTGTTTACAAGGTGAAGAAACCCGTCAACTTCGGCTTTCTGGATTTTACGAGCTTAGAAAATCGGGCGCATGCGTGCCGTCAGGAAGTCCTCCTCAACCGTCGCTTGGCCCCCGAGATCTATGAAGGGGTGCTCCCGGTCGTCTTCGACGGCTTCAGACACCGCGTAGGCGCCGGGCACGGAGCGGTGGTGGACCATGCGGTGAAGATGCGCCGAATCCCGGAGGAACGCCTGATGAAGGCGGTCTTCGCGCGCGGGGAGTTGAACGGGGAGGATGTCGAGCGTGTCGCACGGGTGCTGGCCGATTTCCACCGGACCGCCCAACGCTCTCCCGAAATCGACGCCTTCGGACGCGCAGAGGCCTTCCGCGTCAACACCGATGAGAACTTCGCCCAGGTCGAAAAATACTGCGGGACCAGCATCGACCAGCCCCTTTTCGAGGCGCTGCGGCAATGGACCGTCGCTTTTTACCGCGACCATGCGGCGCTCTTCGAAGAACGGATTGCGGCCGGCAGGGTCCGCGACTGCCATGGGGATCTCCACATGGAGCACATCTGCCTGAGCGACGGGATTCCCATCTTCGACTGCATCGAGTTCAACGATCGTTTTCGCTACGGGGATACACTCGCCGACGTCGCCTTCCTGATGATGGACCTCGACTATCACGGAGGCGCGGCCTTCTCCAACCTGTTCTGGGAAGCCTACCGGAGATTCGCGGAGGAAGGGGAAGGCGAGGAACTGCTCACCTTTTATAAGGTTTACAGGGCCTTTGTGAGAGGCAAGGTCATCAGCTTCCAGTTGGACGATCCCGGAATCGAGGCGTTCGAAAAGGAGAAAGCTGTCCGGAGCGCACGCGCTTATTTTGAACTGGCTGGCAGCTACCTCTAGCTTCCAGCCGGAAATGGTCTTTTTTGCCAATCTCGGCGTCAATCTGCACGTTTGTTTGTGCGGCGACCTGCAGGTCGCCTCAGCAGAAGCGCTTGATTTGCTTGGTGTTGGCAAAACCGGGGTTGGCCGCTTCACCAGGTCCCGGCGTGCCAGGCTGGTGGTTGCAAGCGTCCATTCATTTTTGAGGTGAATCGAATATGCGTGAACCTTTTGTCCCTTTCATGCAGAATAATCTGGAGCCGCGCAGCGTCCTGATCGCCTGCGGGCTTCCTGCAAGCTACAAGACCGAGACGACCGAGGTCATCGCAGACCTACTGGGCTACACGATCCTGCGCTCCGATCTCATCCGCCTGGAGGTTTTGAAGAACGAAGACATCTTTGACGAGAAGGTCGCAGCGAACTTTCAGAAGCGGACCCTCGTCTATGACGAAATGTTCCGGCGCGCTCACGAACTGGCTTCGCAGGGGCAGGGGATCATTCTAGACGCAACCTTCGTGACCCAGTCGCTCAGAAGGCGGGCTGCGGAAGTGGCCGCCGTGGCCGGCATGGGCCTGGTCATTCAGCAGACCCAGTGCCCACGCGAGGTGTCGTTGAGCCGGATCTCCAAGCGGACCAAGGAAAACTACGAATCCAACGCGTTGACCGAGCAGGCCTACGACAACAATGTGAAGAAATTCGAGCCGGTCGATCTCGACGACCTGCTGGGGCTCCATCCATCGACCCCGTTCATGCACCTGCTGGTGGACACGACATCCGATCTCACCGAGGAATGGCTGGTGATCGACCGTCAAAGGAGGCCATGAACGAGCGGATCGAGCTGCAAAGACGACGGATCGCCTCGGCGCGGGGGCATATCCCTGCGGATCTCGTTCTTCGAGGCGGCTCGGTCGTCAACGTTTTTTCGGGCGGGATCGATGTCCGTGATCTTGCGGTCAAAGACGGCGTAATCGTTGGGCTGGGGGAAGGTCTGCGGGGGGTGGAGGAGCGGGATGTCTCCGGGGATTTTCTCCTTCCGGGGTTCATCGAAGGGCACCTGCATGTGGAGAGCAGTATGATGATGCCCCGCTCGCTAGCAGCGGCCCTCATTCCATACGGGGCCACAGCGCTCATCGCCGATCCGCACGAGGTCGCAAACGTGCTCGGCATGGACGGCATCCGCCTGATGCTGGAAGACAGCCGTGCCGTCCCTTTCGATTTCTTCTTCATGGCCCCTTCCTGTGTACCTGCAACGCACATGGAAACCTCCGGGGCGGTGCTTCACTCAGGGGATCTCGCCCCCCTTCTGTACGAACCCAGGGTCCTCGGTCTGGCCGAGATGATGAACTTCCCTGGGGTCCTCGCCGGAGACGAAGAGGTCCTCCAGAAGATCGATCTCTTTCGCAATCGCGTCGTTGACGGGCACAGCCCCGGCTTGACCGGAAGGGATCTGCAGGCCTACCTCACGGCCGGGATCGGCTCGGACCATGAGAGCTTCGCGCTCGCCGAGGGCCGTGAGAAGGTGGAAGCAGGCATGATGCTGATGATCCGGGAAGGGACGAGCGCTCGGAACCTGCTGGCGCTGCTGCCGCTCGTCAGCCAGACGAACTGGAACCGTTTCTGTCTCGTGCACGATGATCTGCACGCCGAGGAACTTGCGGAGCGCGGGCATCTCGATTACCTGCTGAGGAAGGCTGTGGGTCTTGGCCTTGATCCGGTCACGGCGGTTCGCCTGGTGACCATCAACCCCGCCCAATATTTCGGTTTGCGTCGCAGGGGGGCGCTGGCGCCGGGGTATCGGGCGGATATCGTCGTGGCAGATGACCTCGAGCGGTTCAAGATCAAGGCGGTGTTCAAGGACGGAAGCCTCGTGGCGGAGGGGGGGCGCCTGACGGCGCGCTGGCCCGCGCCCGATTTACCCGGGAGGCCGGAGCGGCCGAGTCCTCTCCGGATGGCGCCTTTCACGTCCGATCGGCTGGCCATCGCGCATGCCGGCGGCGATGCCCGAGTGATCGAATTGGTTCCAGGGGAGCTGATCACCCGGACCCTTCTCAGCCCTGTTCCGGCCGCGCAAGGCAGGGTGCAGACCGACGTCGGAAATGATATCCTGAAGCTGTGCGTATTCGAGCGGCACAGGGAGAGTGGAAGGATCGGGCTCGGGCTGGTCCGGGGCTTCGGCCTCAAGCGGGGCGCATTGGCATCCTCCGTGGCCCACGATTCCCACAACGTGATCGCTGTCGGCGTGGACGATGCCTCGATTCACTGTGCGGTCATGCGCCTCCGGGAGATCGGCGGCGGCCTGGCGGCGGCCCTCGGAGACCGCGTCCTTGCAGAGCTGCCGCTGGAGGTAGCGGGGCTGATGACCCGTGCACCATTCGAAGGACTCGTACAAAAGATCAGGACGGTCAAAGAGGCCGCATCCGAGCTGGGCGCTCAGGGCTCGGAACCTTTCATGGCGCTCTCTTTTCTTGCGCTGCCCGTCATTCCGGAACTCAAGCTGACGGATCGGGGGCTCGTCGACGTGAACCGCTTCGCTATTGTGCCGATTTTCCCGGCCCAGGAGAAGCAAAAGGGCGCCGACACCCCCGCGAGCGGAGCCGATGAACGATAATCTGCAGACCCTGACGAAACCGGGTTCCTCGGTTGGCATTATTTTTAAACACCACCATGAACCGGCGCGGCAGGCGGCGAGGGAACTCGGAGAATGGTTCCGAAACTGCGGCATCCAGGTCTACACCGAAGAGATGGTTGCGGTGGGCTCCCGCTACCACCCTGAGGAGGAAACGACCTCGATACCCAAAACGGTCGACTGGGTGGTTGTCCTTGGCGGCGATGGGACGCTGCTGGGTGCAGCCAGGCGGGTGGGACGCTACGGTGTTCCCCTCCTCGGAGTCAATCTCGGTGGATTGGGCTTCCTCACCGCGACCCCGCTCCGCGACCTTTACACCGTCATCGCCCTGATGGTCGGCGGGCGGCTGGAGGTGGAGAGGCGTTCCATGCTCGAAACGCGCGTGCATCGCGGGGGGAGGGAGGTCTGCCGTTTCCAGGTCCTGAACGATGTCGTCATCAACAAGGGGGCGCTGGCGCGGATCATCGATCTCGATGTCCGGATCAACGACTCCCCGCTGACAACCTTTCGCGCGGACGGTCTCATCATCTCCACCCCCACCGGATCGACCGCCTACAATCTATCCGCAGGGGGGCCGATTGTGTATCCCACGCTCGCATGCTTCATCCTGGCGCCCATTTGCCCCTTCACTCTGACCAACCGCCCGATCATCGTACCCAGCCGGGATACGACCATCCACATCACGATGGGGAAGGAGAGCGAGGAGCGGGTCTTGTTGACCTTCGACGGGCAGATCGGGTTTGAACTCCAGTACGGGGACAGGGTCTCCATCGCCGAAGCCGGTCAGGGGATCCGGCTGCTGTTGCCGCCCTATCACAACTACTTCAAACTCCTGCGCCGGAAGCTGATGTGGGGCGGCGCCACCTATAATGGAAAAAGAGACGACTAGACGCATTTTCCGGGTCGAACGCCGCGAGATCAGCTATATCCGCTACACGCTCGAATCCTACGACGGAATGGCAGCCGTGACGACCCTCGATCCCCGGGAGGCGCTGATCTCGGTCAGCGTCGCGCCCGGCTGCGAGGGGGAGGTCGCTGACCTGCTCACATCACTCACCATGAAAGAAGGGCTCTTGATCGAAGAACTGGATCGACTGAAACCATCCATTGCTACGGGGGAGGCTCGGCCACGGGAGCTCATCGCTCGATCCAGTGCTGCCGCCCGCGGAAAAGGCGGCTTCCACATCATTACCATGGGCTGCCAGATGAACGTCTACGATTCCGATATGGCCGCCCGCATGCTGATCAGGGCCGGATGGGAGTCTGTCGACGACCCGAGGGACGCTCGACTGGTCCTGATCAACACCTGCTCCGTGCGTGAAAAGCCGGAGCACAAGGCCGTCAGTATGTTGGGCCGGATGGCCTCCCTGAAGCGCCGGCGCCCCGAGATGATCCTCGGGATGATGGGATGCTTCGCTCAGCAGAAGGGGGCTGAGCTCTTGAAGCGTTTCCCGGGCTTGAATCTGGTCATGGGTCCTCGCGCCCTGGGTTCTTTCCCCGAGCTCCTGGCGCGGATCGAAAAAGGAGCGGCGGAGCCGCTGCTCGCGCTCGGCACATCTGATTTCCCGTTCGAATGCGGGCTGGAGGACGACTTTTTCAAGGGGCGGGTGACCGGCTTCATCGCCGTCACGCAGGGATGCGACAACTTCTGCAGCTATTGCATCGTCCCGTATGTGCGGGGGCGGGAGCGCTCGCGCGGCCCCGCCGACATCCTCTCCGAGGCCGACGCCCTGCTGGCCGAGGGTGTCAAAGAGCTCACCCTCTTAGGGCAGAATGTGAATTCCTACCGCTGGGAAGACGGCAGCATCCGGCGATTCCCCGATCTCCTGCGGGCGGTGGCGGAGCGGGAGGGGCTGCTGCGCCTGCGGTTCACCACCTCCCACCCGAAGGACCTCTCGGACGAGTTGATCGCCTGCTTCGCCGAGCTTCCGGCACTCTGCCCGCATATTCACCTGCCGTTTCAGGCGGGGAGCGATCGTGTGCTCAAACGCATGGGACGCCGCTATTCACGGGAAGATTACCTGCGTCTGGTGGAAAAGCTGCGGCGCGCCCAGCCCGCCATCGCCTTGACCAGCGATGTCATGGTCGGTTTCCCCGGCGAGACGGAAAAGGATTTCGCCCAGACGCTCGATCTGATCGAGCGGATCCAGTTCGACAATCTGTACTCCTTTAAGTACAGCGACAGACCGGGCACGGCTGCGGCGGGCATGGACCGGAAGATCTCCGAAGAAGAAAAGGCGGCGAGGCTCGAGACCCTGCAGCGGATTCAGGAGACGATTACCCAGAGACGGAACCAGACTTTGGTAGGATCCACCGTCGAAGTCCTCGTCGAGGGTGAAAGCCGCCGGGGGCGGCAGTTTTCCGGACGTTCAGGCTGCAATAGAGTTGTTAATTTCAAGTATAATAAAAAATGCTTAGGTAAGATTATTCATGTTAGGATTAAAGAATCGTTTATCCATTCTTTACGCGGTGAACCCATTGAATGAGAAGCAGACTCCCAACATCAAGCCTATGATGGACCATGTTGGGACATACATCGTTCTGTGCTGAAGGCAAAACGGATAGCGTGGCGGATAGCATGGAAAAACAAGTTGATCTCGCAAACGAGCGTTTTCTTCTTATCGATGACAATCCACAATTCCTGCAAGTACTGCAGGAAGCCGTTTCCCGCTGGGGGTACAGGGTGGATAGGTGCTCGAAACCGGTTGAAGCGCTGAAAGTGATCGAAGAGGGATTGCACACCTTTCTTATCTGCGATCTTCGTATGCCACATGTCGATGGTCTGGAATTGATCCGCGAGGCGCGCAAGCTTCAACCCCAAATTTTGTGCTTTGCCATCACGGGTTACGAAGAATATGCCTTTATCGATGCGATACATGCGGGTGCTACAGATTTCCTTCGCAAACCCTTCGAACTGGCGGAGCTCAAGGCAAAGATCATGAGGGCTATCCTCGAGCGGGACCGCGCGCTCGAACTGTTGAAGCTCTCGATCACGGATGTTCTGACAGGGCTTTTCAACAGGAGGCAGTTCTTTGCGGTTCTCGATCAGGAGATCGTACGCGCCTCCAGACAGCAATGGCCGCTTTCCCTCATTCTTCTCGATCTCGAGGCATTCAAACAGTTCAACGACAAACACGGGCACGCGGCGGGGGATCGTTTGCTCGAAAAGGTAGGGGCTACCCTGCAAAGCTGCATCCGCCAGGACGTCGACTCGGCTTACCGCTACGGCGGGGATGAATTCGCTGTCATCATGGTCGATGCAGATTCCCAGGTTGCCTTGCGGGTCGGGCACCGCATCGCCGAGAGCATAAAGGAGCGGTGCGGCGTGAGTGCAGCTTTGGGATTTGCCGAACTGGCCGAGGGGATGAATGCGGAAGCCCTCATTGCTTTGGCGGAGAGGCGTCTTTACCAGGCGAAAGGGATTACGTTGCGCCCTGAGATGGAACGGAGTCACCCGTGAGTACGGGCTTGCAAGAGATGTTGTGTCCGATAATGTATATTATGTAAACTTGTATCTATAGGTCGACTCGATCCGGAACGGCTCCGTTTCCTTCTTTTATCCTCTTGACATTCGGGCCGGCAGATTGTACAAACAACGATCTAATTTCTGGGAGGTTACGTGAATGGGCAGTGTGGTCAAAAAACGGCGGAAGAAGATCAGAAAACACAAATACCGTAAGCTCAAGAAAAAGATGCGGCATAAAAACAAGTAATCCCTTCCCTTCGTGGAAGGTGATCGCACATACGAAAAAAGGCAGGCCGGGAAGAAATCCCGCCTGCCTTCCTATTCTGTCTGGAGCTTTTCAGGGTGTATCGCCGCCCAGGTTTGACCGAGGCCGTGATCCACCCTGATTCGTTTGCCGGCATGGTGTGGAGCACCGGGTCCAACCCGGCGCTCCATTGTCCCGGCGCCCGGCGGTTACTTCTGGCTGTAGTCGTACCAGCCCGCGCCGGTCTTTCTTCCAAGCTTGCCGGCCCTGATCATGGTCTTGAGCAGGTTCGGCGAGACCCATTTCGATTCCTTGTTCAGTTCCTTGTAGAAATACTCCGTCACGAAGTAGGCGATGTCGATCCCGGTCAGGTCCATCAGTTCGAACGGACCCATGGGGTAGTTCAATCCGTTTTTCACGGCGATATCTACGTCGGGGATGCTGGCGATCCCCTCTTCGACGATCTTGATCGCTTCCAGCATGTGAGGAATCATGATCCTGTTGACGATGAAGCCGGGGGAATCCTTCTTGACCTCGACCGTGATCTTACCCATCTTCTTGGCGAGGGCGGTGGTAACGGCCACGGTCTCGTCGCTGGTCGCAAAACCGCGGATGACTTCCACGAGTTTCATCAGCGGAACGGGGTTGAAGAAGTGCATGCCGCAGACCCTGTCAGGCCGCTTGGTCGCCGCGGCGATCTCAGTGAGGGACATCGAGGAGGTATTCGAGGCCAGGATCGTCTCCGGCCGGCACAGTTCGTCCAGTTCCTTGAAAACGCTCTTCTTGAGGTCCAGGTCCTCGATCACCGCCTCGACGACGAAGTCCACGTCCTTGAGCTGCTTCATATCGGTGGTGCCCTTGATGCGGCCCAGCACGGCGTCCTTTTCAGCGGCCTGCATCTTGCCCTTGTCGACGCTTTTGCTCAGGAACTTCTCGATATTTTTCATGCCGCGCTCGACAAAAGAATCCTGGACATCGCGCAGAACCACATCGCAGCCGATCAATGCCGCGGTCTGTGCAATGCCGTTGCCCATCGTTCCGGCTCCAATCACGCCGATTTTTTTGATCTCCATAGTCCTTGTCATCCTCCTTCTTGACTTCGAATGGGTTTTACATGCATGAAGGCGGCGCTCCGCCCCCTGCATTCACGTTTCCCGGCCGGAACCCCCGGCCGTGCTCTTTCTCCGTCGCCTCCATCCCCGCCTGATGACCGTAGTCCATCCTGCTTCGTTTCCATCCGGAAATGGTCTTTTTGGCCAATCTCGGCGTCAATCTGCACGTTTGCTTGTGCGGCGACCTGCAGG
>ENA-OSEO01002113-OSEO01002113.1-sediment-metagenome-genome-assembly--contig:-NODE-2113-length-30270-cov-6.360580_pt1 | contig 30270 bp, 21 predicted proteins | sample MGYA00237883_ERZ534232 | MGnify/ENA metagenome assembly ERZ534232 | reverse complement strand
TCGACCTGGACAAGTTTAGAGGGTGGCACATTGAACGTCGTCTCGGACCACATGGCGGTCTCCTCCTCCTCGAACTTCGAACCCAGAGCAAGTATCACGTCAGCGTTCTTCACAAGATCGTTCGCATAGCTCCTCCCATAGGAGCCTATGAACCCGACGACGTTGGGGTGGCTCTCCGGGACGCAGCCAGCGCCAGCTATCGAGGTGACGATGGGTACACCCAGCATCTCCGATAGACGTTGAACCTCCTCCGAGGCGCCTGACAGTTTGACGCCTCCCCCCGCGTAGATCACGGGGTTCTCGGCCTGGACGAGGAGCTCGGCCGCCTTCCTTAGCTGTTCTGGGTCACCCTGAGGACGACCCACCGGCACTCTACACCGCACATCAAGGTCCGCCTCGTTTACCTCAACCTTAGCCTTATGCAGGTCGAAGGGGATGTCGAGGAGGACGGGGCCGGGTCTACCGGAAAGGGCAGTGTTGAGGGCGTTCGCCACGTACTGAGGCAGCAACTCGGGTCTGTTCACCTTCCAGCCCCGTTTGAACAAGGGAATCAGTGTCTGGAACTGCCCGTCCGGTATATTGGCGTCTATCTCCTCATAGCAGGTCTTTCCCGCGAACTCCGTCGGGGTGTCGCCTACGATGTATAGGACGGCGGAGCAGTCCTGAGAGGCCGTGGCTATGGCGATCTGAGCGTTTAGTGCGCCCGGAGCGCAGGTGAGACAGACGACGCCGGGCATCCGCGTCGCCCTGTAGTACCCGTCTGCAGCCATCCCTGCGATGGTCTCGTGGTGGAACATGACGTAAGGTATCTCTTCCTTGATGAAGCCGTCAACGAGCCCGATGTTTCCGTGTCCGGGGAGACCGAAGACGTATTTAACGCCGTAGCTCTTGAGGCATCTCGCGACGATTTCTCCTCCTCTTAATATCATAATTAATACCTAAAAGTAAATAGAATATATTGATATTTATTATTTTACAAGCGTATCTACAACTTGTTCTTTAAACCATTACAGATAGGTGCGGGGGGAGGGATTCGAACCCTCGAAAGCCTAAGCTATAGGATCTTGAGTCCCACCCCTTTGGCCACTTGGGAACCCCCGCCCAGCACAAAACAAACACCCCCACAAATAAAACCGTTCCCACAAACCCAAATACACCAACAACCAAACAATACCCGAAATGAAGGCCACCATAAGCCTCGGCGGCAGCCTACTCACAGGAGACAAACGCGACCCCAGCCCCGCCCTGACCCCACAACCCTACAAAGCCTACGCCGCGGTCCTGCGACGGCTACACGCGGAAGGCCACCAGCTCATGGTCGTCTGCGGCGGAGGGAAACCCGCGCGCCACTACATACAGGTGGCCAAGGAGCTGGACGCGTCCCGATCGATACAGGACATGCTCGGCGTGAAGGCCACCCACGTGAACGCGCTGCTGCTCACGGCCGCCCTGGGGGACGCGGCGGACCAGTCCCGGGTCTACACAAGGGCCACTGAGCTGAGGCGCCGCCAACCAGGCAAGATATGGGTGGGCGGAGGCTACAGGCCCGGGAGCAGCACCGACTACAGGGCCGTCCTACTGGCCCGCGCCCTGGGCTCAGACGCCGTCATCAACGCCACGGACGTCCCGGGCGTCTACGACTCCAACCCGAAGACAAACCCAGCGGCCAGGAAACTCGACCGCATAACCCACACCAAGCTAGAAAAAATCATCAAGGAAAACACAAGACAGGCCCCCGGAGAGTACGGCCTCTTCGACCTCAAAGCGGTGAAGCTGGCCGCCAAGATCAAGATGCCCCTCATCTTCATCGACGGCAGAGACCCTGAGGAGCTGAGACGAGCCGTGCTGGGCGGCCACAGCGGCACAGTAGTCGAGACCTGACACAGATTACATTTTAATCCCTCTAAATCAACGTAACCATATGGCAGGCCACAGAGTAGCCATCGGGATGATGAGCCACGAGACCAACACCTTCAGCACCGTTAGGCTCAGCCTAACCGACTTCAACCCCCTCTACGGAGACGAGATAACCAGCTTCTACAAGGGAACCAGGAGCGGAATAGGCGGCTTCATGGATGTCCTCGGAAAGGAGGGAGTAGAGATGGTCTTCACCGTCTCGGCCAACGCCACCCCCGCGGGGCCGTTAAACTACACCGACTACAGGCACATAGTTGACACCATCCTGGAAGGAGTCAAAAAGGGAAAGGTTGACGGCGTCCTCCTGGCCCTACACGGCGCCATGGTGGCCGAGAATGTGCCAGAGGCGGAGGGCGTCCTCCTGGAAGAGCTCCGCAGGCAGGTAGGCCCCGAGACGCCCATAATCATCACTCTGGACCTCCACGGCCTCATCTCCGACAAGATCATAGACAACTGCAACGCCATCTACGGCTACGACACCAACCCCCACATAGACATGTATGAGCGGGGCGTCGAGGCCGCCGAGACCATGATCAAGGCCCTCCGAGGAGAGGTGAAGCCCGTCGTCGCCTATAAGAAGCTCCGGATGCTGCCCCCCACCATCAACCAGAGAACCACCGAGGGACCCATGGTGGAGCTCCTCAAGGAGGCTCGGAGAATGGAGCAGGAGCCGGGCGTCCTCAACGTCTGCATCTTCCCAGCCTTCCCCTACGCCGATGTACAGCGCGCAGGCTCATCCGTAGTAGCGGTCACCGACGGCGACAGAAGGCTCGCCCAGAGCCTCTGCGATAAGCTCGGCGAGAAGATGTACGCCATGCACAAAGAGTTCCTGAAGCCCCTCACACCCATCAAGGAGGCCGTCAAGCGAGCCGTCGATGCACCCGAAGGACCAGTTGTGTTGGCTGATGTAGCCGACAACCCGGGGGGAGGAGCACCTGGCGACGGAACAGAGATACTCCGGGAGCTCATCCGAGTAAAAGCTAGGAACGTGGGGGTAGCCATCATCAAGGACCCCGAGGCCGTGGCCGAGGCCATCAAGGTAGGCGTCAAGGGCACCTTCGGGATGCCCATAGGGGCCAAGACGGACACCTACCACGGCAAACCAGTTAAGGTCAAGGGAACGGTGAGAACCATCACGGACGGCAGGTTCATCCACAAGGCCGTGGGCATCCCCGCCGACGTAGGCAGGACCGCCGTCATAGACATAGACGGCATAGAGATCATACTCACCGAGAAGAGCCACGCCCCCAACGACCCAGAGATATTCAGGCGCAACGGCATCGAGCCCACCGACAAGAAGATACTGGTGCTCAAGAGCCGGGGCCACTTCAGGGCGGCCTACGAGCCCTTCAGCAAGGAGATCATAGAGGTGGACGCGCCGGGCCTCACATCGCCCAACCTCAGCTGGTTCAAGTACACCAACATTCCGCGCCCCATCTGGCCCTTCGACCCCGTGTAGCGAGACCACAGTTAAAAGGGAGCGGCGGATACCTAGCGGGGAACCATGTCAACGACTGAAGGCAAAGGATCCTCCTACCTCTTCTTCCTGGCGTCAACCCACTTCGTGATCCACGTCTACACCATGCTTCTGCCGGTGCTGCTCCTCCCACTCCAAGAGGAACTGGGCGTAAGCCTCGTGCAGCTCAGCCTCCTCGCCTCGTTGCCGAGGCTCATCAACGTCTTCATCTACATCCCAGCCGGCGTAGTCTCTGACCGCCGCCCCTCAGACGTGCTCACCTTGAGCTTCATAGTCACGCTTCTCGGCGCCATCATAATCCCCATGAGTCACAGCTTCGTCTCCCTACTCATCGGTTTCACGCTCCTAGCCATCGGGTCCACGCTGTACCATCCTCCCACACTGCGGATGGCAAGCGAGTACGACCCCAAGAAGCTGACCATGGCCATGGGCATCCACAACATAGGCTCCAGCCTGGGCTTCGCTGCAGGGCCTCTGCTTCTCGGCCTGATGCTCGACGGATGGGGCTGGAGGTACAGCTTCTACATCTGGGCGGCCCTCACAGCCGTCACCGTCTTCGCATCTCACCGGTACACAAGCAGGAACCTAAAGGGATCAGACACCGGCAAAGACCTGAACCTGTTCACGGGGCTGAAGAGCATAATGACCCTCAGCTTCCTACTTGTGGTGGCCATGAGCACCCTCATCGAGGCCGTCTTCAACATACTGGTCACCTACGTCCCCATGTACTTCACCAACGACCTGGGCATAAGCTACAGCCTCACCAGCATCATCACAGGCATAGGCCCACTGACAGGCATGGCAGGCAGCTTCATAGGCGGCTTCAGTGGCGACAGGTACGGAAAATACAGGGTCGGGCTGGCCGTCATCACCGTCACGGGCTCCGATGCGGCGGGCAACCCCGTGGGGGCCCACACGGGCAACACCTTTGTGGTGGACAACACCCGTCCCACGGTGTCCTTTTCCTACTCGCCCGACAGACCCTACAGGGACACGGACACCGCGGTCATCGTGACCGCGACGTTCACCGACGTGCACCCCATCACCCCATCGCCGCAGATTTCCATCGCCTTTGCCGCCGGTGCGACGGTCACGGCCGCGGACATGACTCCCAGCGGGGACATCAGGATATGGACTCACTCCCTCGACGTGCCTCCGGGTAACGACGGCATCGCCGTCGTCACCGTGACGGGCACCGATGCCGCGGGAAACCCCGTGGGCGCCCATACCGGCAACACCTTTGTGGTGGACAACACCGGTCCCACCGTGGCCATTTCGTACTCACCCGACAGGCCCTACAAGGACGGGGACACCTCGGTCATCGTGACCGCCACGTTCACCGACGTGCACCCCATCACCCCATCGCCGCAGATTTCCGTCGCTTTTGCCGCCGGCGCGACGGTCACGGCCGCGGACATGACCCCCACAGCGGACAACAAGGTATGGACTCACTCCCTCGACGTGCCTCCGGGTAACGACGGCATCGCCGTCGTCACCGTGACGGGCACCGATGCGGCAGGAAACCCCGTGGGGGCACATACCGGCAACACCTTTGTCGTGGACAACACGGCCCCGGGGGTCGTGACCATCGTCAAGAGCGTGCCGGAAAAGGAACAATGGTCGAGCATCAATAGGGCCACGGTTGAGTGGACCCCCGCCCAGGACCCGGGCGGCAGCGGTGTGGCAGGCTATTCCATCCTCTGGGACACCCATGCCGCCACAGTGCCTGACGCGACCATGGACATCGGTCCCGTCTCCCGAATCACCGGCGACGTATTGCCCGACGGACAAGACCACTATTTTCACATTCGTGCGGTGGACGCGGCAGGGAACCCGGGAGAAACGACCCACTACGGTCCTTTTTTCATAAGCACCCGGTTCCATATCACCGTAACGGACATCTACGACGGAGATTCCACGGCCCTGGTGACTTCCGATACCATGCCCTACACTCTCACCCTTGCGGGGCACGGCAGGGAGGGACACCGGGACTATGTGTGGTCCCTGACCCCGGGGGACCCTTCCCGGCACGGGACCGTCAGCAGTGACCGAGGGACCACCGTCGTATACACCGCCCCTCCCTCCACGGGCCCTCACACCATGGTTTCGGACGCGGTGACCCTCACAACCGCCGAACCGGGAACCGGCCTGTCCTTCACCACGACGATTCGTGTCTACAACCCGGTCCGTGTGGTGGACCCGACCGGGACCCTGGGCATGACCACCACGGGAAAGGCTTCCACCTTCTCGATCACGGCACAAGGCGGATCAGGCACCTACAGCTATTCCACCAGTGATCCGGACCATCTCGGGGTGAACGCCGACGGGGTGCTCACCGCAAAGACCAAGGGGCGGTACACGGTAACCGTCTGGGACCCCCTGCCGGGCCACGGCAAAGAAGATCGCGAGGACGGGTTCAGAGAAACCGCCCAGGTCGTGGCGGTGGAAGAACTGCGCGTCTCACCGGAAACGTCGGACATCCAGGCAGGGGAAACACAGGGGTACTCCGTAACAGGCGGGACCGACGCAAGGGCCTTCTGGACCCTGGAACCTCCCGAAGCGGGAACGCTTTACATGCTAAACGGCGTCACGCCGCTTCCCGCGGGAAGGACCCACGCGAGTTGTCTTTTCAAGGCATCAACGGCAGTGAGCGACAATACCGCCTATACCATAACGGCCCGTGACGGCACTTACGGGACCACCGTGTTTGCAGCGGCCACAGGCACGGTGTACCCTGCCCTGAGAATCACGAACTCGCCGCCGGACTACGATGGGGCCGACCCCGACACCTGGCCGATCATAGGATACGACGCGACCACGACCCTCGTGGCCGAAGGCGGAACGGGCACCTGTGACTGGCAGATCACAGGACCGAACGGGACCGCTTCGGTCCATACCATCTTGGCCGGCACCAATATCCTGAAAACGGACGCGTCCACGTTCCGGCAGTGGGTGGCCGACTACGGGGCCGGTGTGTACACGATCAGCGTGAGCGATCCCGACAGCCTGGGCAAGTCCGTGGTCTTGAAAGTCAAGGCCCCGGTGTACCTGTCCTACGAGGGGGTGGAAAGGCAGCTCCTCTCGCTCACCTCTCTATCCGCCCCTCAACGGTTCACACTCGTCGGGGTCCCCCCAGGCCGGCCGTTTACCTGTGCGTGGTCCCTTGTGAACCAGGCGGGAAGCCCCATCGACAGCCCCGGCTTTGGGGGTATCGATCCCATGGAGTCCTCTGCCGGCGTGCAGTCCCAATTCATTCCCGACCCAGCCTATCAAGGCACCCCGGTGACGTTTCGCGTCCGGGCCCAAGTGGACACCGAGACGCTCCGATCACTTGGCATCCACACGGCCCACTCGGTTTTCCTGGGCCTCATCGCCATGATCCAACCGCAAGGAAGCGTCGTGGACCATGACGGAGCGCCTTTGAACGGCGTAACGATCCGGTCCGATGCCAGTGCTTACACGACCACTACCGCCCATGGCGGCAGCTTCGCGTACACTCTCCTTGCCAGAACGGGCGCCGTGTATAGATTGACCTTTTCGAAGGAAGGCTATGTGAGCACGGTGAGGAATTATTCGGGCTTCGAATCTCTCCACGACGTTGTCCTGCCCGCCGTAACCGCAGCGACTTTCGATCTTGTCACCGGTATGTGCCGGTCCTACACGGGGACCAACCTGGAGGGAGTGGTCATCACACTGAAAAACCCCGACTACCCGACAACGGCCGTATCGGACGCCTCGGGATGGTATACCGTGGCGGTGGACAATCGAGCCCAGCCTTATGCGTTCACAGCGACGAAGCGCGGATTCAGGACGGTCGAGTTTTCCTCGACAGCGGGGAGAAAGGACCTGACCCTTGTACGGCAGACCGGGCTCGTTACCCGCACCTTTGGGGACCCTGCCAACGATGAGGTGCAAATCGGCGTTTCGGCCCTGCCTGCTTTCGACGGCTCGCCGAATGAAATCGTGGTGGAACCCGGGCCTCCCATCAACACACTAGCCGCCCCGGAAGCCGGAGTGTACACGATAACCCATGCCCCCTACGGGGGTTTTACCCTGACCATCAAAGGGGACACCACCGAAGACAAGGACGCCACGACAGGGTATTACGCCTCCACGACCGTTTCCTTCACGGCGCTTTCCGGCGGCGCCGGCCTCACCACGACCACGGAGACTCGGAGTGTGGTTTTGGGTGTGGCCCTGTCTTTCGCCAGCAGCGACCCCTCCTCGGCGTCCTCTTTCACCATTCCACCGGACGGGTTGCAGGGGGAAAACATACCCGCCACTGTGGAGGGCACCATAGACGAGTACGAGGGGCTGGTTTCCACGGCGCTCACGGGTAAGGTGGTCGACATCCGCGTGATGGATGACCTCGGCCGTTCCCTGGGGGACCCTGGGGACCCCGAGGACCCATTGAAAAGGCTTTTCATAACACTGGAATATGGGCCACCCATAACCCGGGAGGGGCTCGAAACCGGTGCCTGGATGGTATACTCCGCGCCTACCGTGGAGGACCTTCTCGCAGGCAGGGTCGTTCCTGTTCCCGGCCCCTATGTGGTGGATGCCAATACCGTCACCTTCTCTGTGGAACACCTCTCCGCCTTCGGCTTGGGAGCGGTCCTTTCCGCATGGACCGCCATAGCGGCCGGAGGCGGCGGAGGCGGAGGTTGCTTCATCGGTTCTGCGTCCGTCGGTGTAAAGCGCCTCGGCACCCTGCTTGTCCTATTCGTGTTCGTGATACTGCCGGCGATGTGGCGGTTCAGCAGGAGAGCCCGCAAGAAGATGGAAGGTACCCCGTTGGAGGAGATCCGGTCGTGACGGACGGTGACCAACCGGTAAAACCCAAGGCCTATCCGGTGTTGCCGGGTACCGGGTTAAAAGCAATACCCGTGAATGGGTCCCTTTTGGGACTTTGACCGACTCGCTACAATTCCCCCCTTGAGGGGGGCAAAGGGGGGTGTTTCCCGGCTCCCAAAATCCTCCACACCCCCCTCAAGGGGGGAATTTCGACGTAGCCGTGCAAAAGGGCCTCTTGGTGACAAGAGGCCCTTTTTTTGTTTCCGATTTCGGAAGCGGCGTGCCGCCGCTTCCTTACAGGTTGTTTGCCGCATCGTACCACGAAAAACCCAGGGCCCGGACCGCCTCGAACCTGAGGTGTCCGATTCACGCCCGTGCCTATGGGGCTGCCCCGGCACGGGTGTTAGCCGGCACGGGTTGACGATTCACGTATACTGCGTACGGTCACACCCCTCGCCCTCTGCGGTCGGGGTGGAGGTGTAAAAACCCGTTGCGCGCGGAAACGGCCCTGTTGAGCCTTTCCGGTCAGCTTCTTGCGGCCCATACCGGCAAGGCCGAGGAGCCCGCCGCCCAGAAGCAGCAGCGTGGCGGGTTCCGGAACGGGCTGGTAGGTGACGCCGTCAAACAGAATGGCGCATGAAAGTGCGTTGTCGAGTCTGTTGGCCACCCCGAATTGCAGGGTGAACGACCCACTGGAAGGGGCCGTCCACGACCACAGTTCCCACGCACCGTCATTGTGGTTCCCGAGGGTCGAGACGTCTTTGCTCCACAGCACCTGATCGCCCTGAAGGATCTTGACATAGGCGTCGTCGTTATAGGGAAGATAATCCCAGGCATCAAATGCGGCATAGCCGGTCAGAACATCGCCCGCTCCGACCGAAAACACCTGGGTCGCCGTGGTGTAAACATCCTGATCGCCGGCAAACAGGATGGCAAAATAGTTGCCCTCCTGGGGTGTGTACGTATGACCCAGATCGCTCAAATGCGATGTCACGACGTCATACACCCCGGTGCCGCCGATCGTCCAACCGGTAAAATCGCCGGTTTCAAATCCCGGGTTGCTCAGGGCGGCCTGGACGGATTGGCCGCCGGCCAGCAGAAAAACACCCAATAACAAGACAATCAATTTCTTCTTTGGAGCCTCCTCCTTCTTAACCACGAATATATTGCGTGCGGCCATAAATCGCAGTTTCCTGTATCCCCATCTCCCTCCCGGGCAAGGGTCGGGTGAGGGAAGAAAAAGCCCGGTTGGTGGCCGCCCAAGGTATACTTCCGGGCCCGGCGGCCCCGGGGAAATGAAACACATCGCTGCGTCTCCGTGCAGACCTCGAGCCGAAAAGGAGCCTTTGGAGACATCCGAATAACGACAACGCAAAAACCCGCCATCGGGTCGCTGAAGTCCCCCCCACGGCCTCAATTTCCCGTCGCCATTACAATTTCAAATGCAAAGCAACACCTGTGCCGAAATGAAGCGTAGCTATTTTTATGGTTTAGATTCAAAGTGTTAGGAAATATCGGGCATAAAGACGCAACCGCTATGGGAAGAATCGATGATCTCATTGTGGTAATGCAATGCCACTTGTGAGTAGATTCGGCTACTCGGGTTCCCCGGCCGCCCGGGTGTTCGACTAACCCCAATACCCGTGAACGAAACCGCTTTAGACTCCCGGCTACCGCCAGCCCTGTGCTTTCTCGGCAACGAGAAAGGCTGTCAGGTCATCGTGGAGCGCATCTCGACTCGATTCCCCCCTTGAGGGGGGAATGTCGACGCCAAATGCGACCGAGGAATGAAATGAGGACCTTATATCCCAAGCAGATTCATTCACGGGTATTTCGAGTACCCCCATGCCCGGCGCAGGCACAACGAAGGATGAAAACCCGTCTTGCACTCCCCCTTTGGAACCGGGGCTTGGGGGGATTTTCATATTAAGGTGGGGGAAAAGAAAAGGGCGTCGAGACGACCGGGCGGCGGCGCTTTTCACTTTAAGGGGACGGACCTGTGCGGCGGCGGAGAACTGCGTTGAGGCCTTGATCATGGTTCGGGCCGGATCCGACCAAATGTGGAAGGGTTTTCTTGGTGGGCATTGCTCACCCTGCGAAAACCTCGGAGCTCATCCGGTGTTGTCGGGTGTCGGGCGAAAAGGAGGACCAGCAGGCCAGGCAGGCGCGAAAGGATCACTTTGCCTTTCGACGCAAACGAGGGGGGTGAGCGCTTGCAGTTGCCTGGGAGCGCGGCCGTCTCGCCGGCTCTTGGGCTGCGTGCAGGATGCCCGCGCTACTACCGGCAAAGCGATGGACCATCGGGCGGGAGCACGCGGCAACACCGGACGAGCCGGCCTCGATGCCGGCGCCGGGCCAATCATGTGGGAACGGCGCGTCCCGACGTGCGGCCCGCAGTACACGAGACCCGCGCGGCCGGAACGATGATCGAGGCTTGCGTTGACACGGAAGGCCGCAACGACTATCAATGCCCTATCCTTATACGGGGCGCCTCCACAAACTGCGCTTCTTATAGCCTCCCCCCGGCCTTCTTTCGGAGGCCGGGAGGATGTAGCAAATCGCAATTTTATAGTACATTGAGGACCTTGATCATCGTTTCGACCACATCCGACCAAGTGCGCAATACGTTCTTATTGGTGGGCGGTGCCCACCGTACGAAGGCCTCGATTCCGGCGCGGAGCCAAGCGTGTGAGAAGGCGTCGACCAAAGTGAGGCCGGCGGAAGACGAGACCGGCCCGGCCGGCATGACGAGCGAGGCCTACATTGAGTCACCCTGGGGCGGCGGGTTGCGTGCACTCCGCTTCCCGTTCGGCATGCTTGGTTTTGGAGAACTCCCGGTATGGGCTTCACGCACTTCTCGGGAGTGAGAAGGACCGGAAGATGAACATTCTTTTGCCTCGCGATGAAAACCAATATATCGAGTTTGAGTCCGAATCCGTCAAGGCCATGGAACTGCTTGAGGAGATCGTTGCCTTCGCAAACGGAGAAGGGGGGGAGATATGGCTGGGTGTGGAAGACGATGGCACCGTGTCGGGACTGTCCCGTTCTTATGAGGAAGATGTGATGAACATCTGTCGTACCGCCTGTATTCCGCCTATCGTACCTCGGTATGAGGCACTGGATATCGGAGGGAAGCAGGTGGGGCATATTCACATCCCGCGGGGCAAGGACAAACCTTACTACACCAGCCGGCAGAAATACTTCGTGCGAGTGGGAAGCACCAAGCGGGTGGCCGCAAGGGAGGAATTGATCCGCCCGTTTCAGGCCTCCGGCGCGATCCACTATGATCTTGTGGAGGTCGATCGGGCGGCTGTGAAAGATCTCGACCTGGGCCAAATCGGCACCTTTTTCGCTCGGTATAATATTTCCTTCTTCGATGAACCGGAAGAAGAGCGTGTCAGGTTGATGACCCATTCGGATATGCTGGGTGAGGGGGGGCACCCCACCCTTGCCGGTCTCCTGGTCTTCGGATTGGCACCGGAGCGCTTCCTGACGCAAAGCGGGATCTTATTGGCGCATTTCGACGGACACGAACTGGCGGCTGATCTCATTGACAAGAAGGCCATCCTCGGCCCCCTGACCCGACAGGTCGAACACGGTCTCGCTGCGATCAAAGCCACTAGCCGTAGGTTCGCGCATCATTGGGGCCAAGCGCGTGGAGGCGCCCCATTATCCCGACCGGGTTTTTCGCGAGTTGCTGGTCAATGCCTGTGTGCATCGCAACTACAGCCTGCATGGGGCCCAGACACGGGTCTTTTTGTTTGCCGACCGGATGGAGGTTATAAGTCCCGGCCGGCTTCCCAACACGGTGAGCATCGAGAAGCTATACGTGGGTACGAGTTTTGCCAGAAACCCCGTTCTCGTCCGACTCATGGAAAACCTGGGCTACGTGGATAAGCTTGGCCGAGGCCTTCCCATGGTTTGCCAGGAAGCAAAGAAATTGGGCGTGCAGGTGCGGTTCATCGAATCCGGCGAGGAATTCAAGGTGGTGCTTCCCCTGCCCGGGCCGGCGGGTCCTGAAGCCTTGTAGCGCTTACCCTGAGAGGGCGAAATGGATCCAGCCGGTTTCAGACAGGTCTTCAAGGGGGCCCCTGCTTGCCTCCTGGGAGCATCCACCCATGGCGAACGCACGGTATGAGCTCTTGTACATCCAGGGAAACTCGTCCGACAATGGGGGTCACCGATCTTAGAAAGGGAATCATTGAAACGTTCCGGTCCTTCAAACCGGAGAGGATAATTCTTTTCGGGTCAGTGGCCAGGAAGGAACAAGACGAGGAAAGCGATGTGGATCTGATCATCGTTTATGAAACAGACAAGCGCTTTCTCGACAGGCTCCAGGAACTTTACGATAGGTGGAACATACCGAAGGCGGTCGATATTCTGGCGTATACTCCTTCTGAATTCAAGGATATGCTCTCACAAGACGGCTTCTTGCAAAGTGTAGTGAAGGAGGGTGAGATTATCTATGAAGGAACCTGTGAAGGAGGCCAGGAGATGGTTCCTGCAGGCCGAAGATGATTTGAAGTTCGTGCAATGGGTTGCACGGGAGGGCCTGTTCTTCGACAAGGGGTGCTTCATCGCGCAGCAGGCGGGCGAGAAAGCCTTGAAAGCGTGTCTCTATGCCACAGGAAAGAGGATCGTCCTGGGCCACAGCATGTTTGAAATGGTCCTGGAATTGACGGTGAAGGATCGCTCTTTTGAGACCGTAACGGACGAGGCAAGAAGGCTTGACCGGTTCTATATCCCCACCCGTTATCCGAATGGGCTGCCGGGAGGGTCTCCTTTCCAGGCTTTCGCTGCACGAGATCTTGATGGCGCACTGAGGGACCTGAAAAAAGTCGTCGATGTTGTCCGCACATTCCTCGGTGAGGACTGCGATCATGAGGGCACTTCCAAGGAATGATGAACCTTGCGCGGCCGCAAGGCGCCCTTTCTATGCCCTCACCCCGTCCCTCTCCCAGGGGGCGAGGGGGATGTAGGAAATCGCGACTTGTGACCGCGCGGAGTATGGAAAACCCCAAATTGCGAGCGTACAAATCATAACGATCCCGTGCGGTTGTGCGGGGCAGTCCCGACGGTTGGGCGGCCGGAAGCATGGTCGGAGGCCGGGGGATCGGTCCCTGCCGTGGCCTGTCGGGGCGGTGCGGCGCCTTCTCGGTCATTTGCCGCCGGTCTGTCGAGTCAATGGGTCGTCAGCAATTCCCAACCTGGACCTTCAACACCCCCCGTTGCCCCCTCAAGGGGGGATTGGCGGGCGAAATCCCGCCTTTGAAGGGGGATTAAGGGGAATGTGAAAAGCTGATATGGCACGAAATGAGAATTGCTGATGGGTCATCGGTCCGCTTGTTCCCGAAGTGGGGTTGCGACAAGGGGATGCTTATGGTCGACAGAAGCAACGATTGGTTGTTGCAGGCAGAGAGAGACCTGGACCAGGCCATCTCTTCCCAGGCCGAGGGTCGGCACGAATGGGCTTGCTTTGCGGCCCAGCAGTCCGCGGAAAAGGCGGTCAAGGCGCTTCACCTCTTTCTCGGGCAGGAAGCCTGGGGTCATGTCATAGCAAAGCTGCTCGACGAACTGCCTGTGAAGGCCCCCGAGGACCTGATCGACAAGGCCAAGGTCCTCGACAATTTCTATCTGCCCACGCGTTATGCCAACGGGCACCCCGAAGGGGCCCCTTTTGAGCATTACGGAAAGCTGCAAAGCGAGGATGCCATTTGTTATGCCGGTGAGGTCCTTGAGTTCGTCCGTGCTGAAATGGCCTAGTGGGGAAGCGGTGAGACAAGCCCTCGGCCGCTGGGCAAGGGAGGAAGTGCCGAAGCACCGGGAACTCATCCGTCTTGGATACTTCGGCTCCTTTGCCCATGGTGATTGGGGAGTGGGAAGCGATCTCGATTTAGTCGCCGTTGTGTCCGAATCTTCACAACCTTTCGAACGGCGCAGCCTTTCATGGTCGCTGACTTGCCTCCCGGTGCCTTCGGATCTTCTGATTTACACCGAAAGGGAATGGGATTCGATGCAGGAGGGCGGCACCCGCCTTGCCCGGACCTTGGCACGCGAGACCGTATGGATCTATGAACGGGGATCTTGAAGGGAAAAGGGATCATGGGGCACAAATACTGCCATGGCGTCGCGTGAAATGGGTGAAAGGCCTCGATCCTCGTTCCGGCCACGCGCCCCCTCGGGACCCGAACCCCCGGGGTCCGCAGCCATCACCCAGGCGATACCCATCATGCACTGGGAGTAAGCAAACTTCATGCCGAAGGCTGCCGGAGTTCCTTCCTGATGAAATCCCAGGCATTCTCTGCGCCGGCGACCAACCCCTGAAATGGTCTTGGGGGAAATACAATTCCCATTTGGGAAAGCAAGTGCCAACTCTTGGCAGCAATACCGGTTTCGCCCCCCCAAAAAAAGCCCCGCACACAGGCAGGCATCGATGAGCTTTCCGTCCACGATCGACCGCCGTGCGATTATGGTTGCGGCCACACCACGGTCCCCTCACCCGGACCCTTTCCGTCGAAACAAGAAGGAGCACCGAAGGACGGGTCGCAAGGATGAGCAAGGGCCGATTTTCGATTGCGCCCAAATCGCTCCCCCTTGCGGGAGATGTGGCGGTTGAGGGTTCTGAAAACGCAGTGAGCAGGGTGGCACAGACCCCCAAATAGACCGGAGGGCGGATGGCACCGCTAATCTGATGGGGGGTGTGAAAGAGGTGCGGGCGGGTTCGCGTCGAGGGCGTCGAAATTCAGGATGTCCATGTAGTCCCATTGCCTGTAGGCAAGGAGATACATTCCCCTGGCCGTGGCCAATGGTATGAAGGAGTCCTCGAACCGTATGGACGCGAAGATGGGTATCAGGGCAAGGGCCCGGTACTCGGGAAAGAGTCTCCGGAATCTCTCCATGTTTTTCTGGAAGTCGTCCAGGTATCCCTCTCGCGGGGAGCTCTTGGTTTCCACAAGAAACACACGACTCTCGCCTACGGCAATGATATCGAATTCCCCACGAAGGTCTTCTTTCTTGTCCCTTTTCCTTACGTTCACCGCAAGGTAAAGAACATCTTCTCCGAAGTACTTCTTGACGACGGGGCGGATTGCCGGGACAACGATATCCTCCACAATGGTTCCCATCTTGTTGGCCAGGGCGCCCCATTGTTTGTTCATCTCTCTTCGCTCAAGCCTTGCCTCGTCCTTGAAATCCTTCATCTCGTCCTTGAAGTCTTTCATCTCGCTCTTGAAAGCGAGCATTTCCCTGCCAAGTTTTCCAAGCGCGGTATTGGTCTGGACGATGAAGTGCCCCAGCAAAGCCTCCAATCGGTCGATCCGTTCCTCCATCACCACTTCTTCCGCCATGAAACGCCTCCTGTGCATGAGCCGACGCGGACTTGCTTATTATGACAAAACCATACCTCACTCGGCTCCCTTGGTCAATTGCGGATTGTGGAGCGTCCACATCCTCCCGAAACAGATGGGGACTGCCGCGGAAACGGTTGATGACAAAGCCGGCGATCCGGTCGCGGCCGCCGGGATCCAGGGTCCACCTACGGGCGACGGGGAGCTATGCCGGGCGCGGTGACACATTGCGATTTCCTGCCCCCCCTCTGGGAAAACTTCCCTGCATCCCCCTCGCCCTCTGGGAGAGGGTAGGGGTGAGGGTATAATAAGCGCAGTTTGTGGACGCGCACAGTATAGCCGCCGATACGCTTCACAGGGGCCTCCCGTTCGTAGGCGCCCGTGTTGGTATTGACGGCAAAGTCATTGGCCCATTGCCTGCCCCGGTCGAAGATTTCTTGACAGCGGCCGAAGTCGGGACCAACCCTGCCGTTAATCGGGACGCAGGCTGCCAACCACGCGCCAGCCTGTCAAACACCCGTTGCCTTGCGCTCCGCCCGCCTTTGGAGGCATGGAGGTTGCGCAGGTGAAGAGACCCGCAAGACCCGCAGTGGGCCTTGCGTCCCTGAGCGTGTCTCAAAATCCCTTCTTCTTTTTTCCCCTAACGGGTTGACGATAAAAGAAAATTATTCTAGAAGGGAGTTTGCCGTGGCGGGTGCGGGTTAGCCCAGGTTGTGGCCCACCGGCAAGCGGAACCCGTCAGACGCTGCTATGCGTTGGGGAAAAGAGTGTATACAACAATAAGGAGAGGAGGACTTTGTATGGTTGGAATAACGTCTTACGGCGGCTACATTCCTCGATTGCGACTGAGCCGCGAGAGCGTCGCAAAGGCGAATGCATGGGTGGATCCCGGCTTGATGGGCAACTCTCGAGGCGTACGGGCCGTCAGGGATGTGGACGAGGACACGGTGACCATGGCAGTGGAGGCTGCCCGGGACTGCCTCAACGGGGTGGACCGGACCGGAATCGATTCCCTTTTCTTTGCTTCCACGACCGCTCCGTTTGCTGTGCGCCAGAACGCGACGATCATCGGAGAGGCCCTCAACCTTCGCCCTGAAATCGCGACCCTCGATGTGGGCAACTCCATGCGTGCCGGGACCTCCGGGCTGGTGGCCGCCCTGAGGGCCGCGGGAAACGGCGGTGGGAAGACCCTTTACGTGGCGTCGGATTCACGGGACGCGAAGGCTGCGAGTGTGCAGGAGTTGCTCTACGGCGACGGCGCCGCGGCCTTGACCCTCGGCACGGAAAACGTGGTGGCCCGCTTTCTCGGGTCCCACTCCATCAGCCAGGACTTCACGGATCATTTCCGCTTCTCCGGTGCCAAGTTCGACTACTACTTCGAAGAGCGATGGATTCGCGACGAGGGCATCCAGAAAATGGTCCCCCAGACGGTTCAGGGCCTGGCCGCCAAGTTGGGGGTCAAGGGTGCCGACGTGAGCCATTTCATCATGCCGTGCATCATCAAGCGTATCCGTGAAACCCTCGCCAAGGGCTTGGGGATCCGGCCCGAAGCGATCCGCGACGACCTTTCGGCCAACTGCGGGGATACAGGGACCGCCCATGCCCTGCTCATGCTGGCCCATACCCTGGAAGAGGCCAAGCCGGGCGACAAGATCCTTATCGTGACCTTCGGTCAGGGAGTGGACAGCCTTCTTTTCGAGGTTACCGACAAGTTGGCAGGCGTCAAACCCAGGCATGGTATCAAAGCCCAGCTCGCGGACAGCATTGTGGAGAGCAATTACCTCAAGTACCTGTCTTTCAAGGAGATGGTGGAGGTCGGCTGGGGCATGCGTGCCGAGTCCCAGGCCAGGATAAGGCCTTCGGCCGCCTGGAGGGACCACCGCAGCCTCAACGGCCTTCTGGGCGGGCGGTGCAAACAATGCGATACGATCCAGATCCCCAGGGCCCATATCTGCGTCAACCCGGAATGCCGCGCCAGGGACTCCCAGGTGGAATACTCCCTCGCGGACAGCAAGGCCAAGGTCGCTTCCTTCACGGTGGATCGTCTGGCCTACTCCCCCCATCCCCCCTTGCTGTTCGGGATGATCGCCTTTGAAGAAGGGGCCAAGATGGTGATGCAGTTCACCGGCTGCGACCCGGAGCAAGTGGAAGTAGGCATGCCCATGGAAATGGTCTTCCGCATCAAGATGTCGGAAAGAGAGCGTAAGCTTCGCAGTTACTTCTGGAAGGCTGCGCCCCGAACCAAATAACAGAAAGGAGTCATGAAAGATGGCGAGCGGAATCAAAGACAAGGTGGTGATCCTTGGCATGGGCTGCAGCAGGTTCGGCGAGCGGTTCGACTGCGGGCCCGAAGATCTCATGTTTGAAGCTTACACCGAATGCCTCGAAGATTCCGGCATCGGGACCGAGCAGATCCAGGCCGCCTGGTTCGGCCTGCAGTCCGCGGAAGAAGCCACGGGGCTTTCCGCCACTCCCATGTCGGTGGCCTTGCGGCTTCCCAACCTTCCCACCACACGGGTGGAGAACATGTGCTGCACCGGCACCGAGGCCTTCCGGGGCGCCACCTATGCCGTGGCGGCCGGAGCGGTGGATATCGCCCTGGCCCTGGGCATGGAAAAACTCAAAGACACCGGGTACGGCGGGCTGCCCAGCGGCAGCGCGGGGCCCACGAAAGATCTGTGGTGGCCGAGCATGAGCGCACCGGGGGCCTTTGCCCAATTGGCCAGTGCTTACAGGACCAAACACGGAATCCCCAAGGATGAGCTCAAGCGGGCCATGGCGCACGTTTCCTGGAAGAGCCACAAGAACGGTTCCATCAACCCCCGGGCCCATTTGAGAAAAGAAGTGTCCATAGAGCAGATCCTGGCCGCTCCCATGATCGCCGAGCCGCTGGGGCTGTTCGACTGCTGCGGGGTGAGCGACGGGTGCGCCTGCGCCATCGTCACGACCCCGGAAATCGCCAAGAGCATGGGCAAGACGGACCTGGTCAGCGTCAAGGCCCTGCAGCTTGCCAGCAGCAACGGGCTGGAAGCCGGACACAAGTCCTGGGACGGCACCTATTTCGTCACCACCCGGGCCGCGTCCAAACGGGCCTATGAAGAGGCAGGCATAAAGAACCCCCGGGAGGAGCTTTCCATGTTCGAGGTCCACGACTGCTTCTCCATCACCGAACTGGTGACCATGGAGGACCTGAGGATCTCTCCGGAGGGCGGCGCCGTCAAGGACATCATGGACGGCTTCTACGATGCGGACGGAAAGGTTCCCTGCCAGATAGACGGGGGGCTCAAGTGCTTCGGCCACCCCATCGGGGCCTCCGGCCTGCGCATGATCTACGAAATGTATTTGCAGCTCCTGGGGCGGGCCGACAAAAGGCAACTGCCCAATCCAAGGATCGGGCTGACACACAATCTGGGCGGCTTTCCCCACCAGAATGTTTGCGGGATTTCCATCGTGGGCCGTCTGGGTGATTGATAGGCAGGAAGCGGTTGGAGCCGCCTCCGGCAAAGCTTTGTCGGGGGCGGCCCCCCCTGCCCGGGGGAGGGCCCCCCGGGGCCGTTCCGCCGTGATTTTGCGCGTGCCTTGCTCCCCGAATGCCATGCCGGAAGACCACCGTGCGAGGAAGCTCCTCGACGGTTACGTGGGGGTGAAGTTCGAGGCCGTGCAGGTTTCGCCTCTCCCCCCGGCCGAGGGGGAGGAACTGTTTGCCCGTTTCGAAGAAGCAGGCCGAAAGCTCAAGGCTCACGGGATGACGCCTGAAAACGGCGGCAACATGAGTGTGCGCCTTGGAAAGGGCTTCGTCATAACCGCCTCGGGCTCCCATCTGGGCTGCCTGGAGAAAGAAGATCTCATTTTGGTGGAGCGATGCGAGCCGCACCGGGAGAGAGTGTTTTACCGGGGCCCCCAAAAGCCCTCCTCAGAGTCCTTGATGCACCGGCTCATCTATGACAGGCGCCCGGAGGCAGAGGCGGTTCTTCACGCCCACGACGAAGCGGCCACCTGCCCGGAACTGTTCGGGGGCCACGTGCAGGAGTCGGAGAAGGAGGAGCCTTACGGAACCGCCGCCCTGGCGCGAATGGCAGTGCGGACCTTCGGGCGGGCCGAGCGCATCATCGTCCTGAAAAACCACGGGTATGTGGCGGTAGGCCCCGACCTGGAGAGTGCCTGCGACCTCGTGGTGGCCACGCACCTGCAATTGATGGCAAAGCGGGGGAAAGGGCGGTGACCTCCCGAATGATGAAACACGAGTGCGGGAAGAACTTGATTGCCGACGGCCCTCATCTTCAGATCCTTTTAGGGAATTGCACAACAAACGTTCAGACATCCCCTGTAGGTCCCTGAGCTTCTTCACAAGAAAGGTTCGTGAACATCTCCAGACCGAAATGTTCCTGGTGATGGGTTGGATGTGCATTATTGGGGGGCTTGACTTATTCTCCGCCCTGAACTACCATGCAATTTCAGCGAAGATTCTATCCATGCCGGCAGAAAATGCCGATGATGATTCCTGAAGGTTATACGAGGTTTTCATACGGATGAATCGGTGCATTTCCCATGGGAGCCGCGCACCGACAAACTCCAAAGGAGAAAGGTATCTTTTTGAAACAATCAGTGTCTGAGTGTCAAAACGAATCGGCAGTGTCCTCCACCGGCAGTTACCAAGCCAAACATACCGTTGATTCCCTACCAAGCAACACAAGCAATGCCTGTGAATCCCCGGAGAAAACAAGGTCCCCGGCATCAAGAAAACGACGCAGGTCCCCCAGGTCCCGGAGGACGGACAGGCGGAAAGAAACACAACCCCCCTGGGAGGCGTCCCAATTTGACGTGCCGGTTGCAGAGGGCAAGCACCGCTTCCACGATTTGGACCTCCCGGTGGAGATCCTGCACGCCCTTGCCGACTTGGGCTTCCAATACTGCACGCCCATCCAGGCGGAGATTCTCCCCAAGGCGCTGGGCGGGTTCGATACCACGGGCAAGGCCCAGACCGGAACCGGCAAGACGGCGGCTTTTCTGCTCGACATCTACACCCGCCTGCTCAGGACTCGTCCTGAAGCTCCCAGGCGCCCCGGTGAGCCCCGGGTATTGATTCTGGCCCCCACGCGGGAACTCGTGCTGCAAATTGAAAGGGATGCCCGGGCCATAGGCAAGTATACGGATGTTGTCATCCAGGCCGTTTTCGGAGGGCTGGCGTACCGCGGGCAAAAGGCGGCCCTGGAAAAGGAGCCCGTCGATATAGTGGTCGCCACTCCGGGACGCCTGCTCGATTTCCAGGGTCAGGGGCTCGTGAGGCTGGGCGGAATCGAGATACTCGTGATCGATGAGGCGGACCGCATGCTCGACATGGGCTTTATTCCCGATGTTCGCAGAATCGTACAGAGCACTCCCCCGAAAAAGAGCCGCCAGACCATGTTTTTCAGCGCCACCCTCACACCCGAGGTTGTGCGGCTGGCCGATCAGTGGACCCGGGAGCCGGTTCATGTGGAGATAGAACCGGAACAGGTTGCCGCCGAATCGGTCAACCAGGTGGTTTATATCGTCACGGACGAAGACAAGTTTGCCCTGTTGCTCAATCTGATCGTCCGCCAGGACCTCGAAAAGGTGCTGGTTTTTACCAACCGGAGGGACCAGGCCAGGGACCTGGCGGAAAAACTGAAGCGGTACCGGGTTGAATGCGCCGTTCTCTCCGGGGACATCCCCCAGAACAAACGCATCAAGACCCTCGAGGGCTTTCGCGAGGGGTCCGTGTGCGTCCTGGTGGCCACGGATGTGGCGGCGCGCGGTTTGCACATCGACGCCATCAGCCACGTCGTCAACTTCACCCTGCCGCAGGATCCTGAAGACTACGTGCATCGGATCGGACGCACCGGCCGTGCCGGGGCCACGGGCATTTCCGTGAGTTTCGCCTGCGAAAAAGACTCCTTTTACATTCCCTTGATCGAGAAGTATCTGGGGCATCCCATGACCTGTGAGCATCCCGATGAACAGATGCTGGAGCTTCCCCAACCTGCAATTCCCGCACGCGCCGGAGGAAGAAGGGCCGATGCCGTACGCCCGGGAAGGCGCAGCAAGGCAGGAACGTCGAGCGCACGCCCTCGCCGAAGGACGCGCCCAAGGGGGACGAGCCGAGGACACGAGGCTGCGGCCTCTGCCATGGGATGACGTTGCCGTACCGACGGCCAGAAGGGTGCGGTTCGGCGCTTCTTTGAAAACCCTTTTCGACGGTCCCTGAACCTGCCGAGGCCAGTGCGAGGGGCAGCGGGGCGAGTCATGATCCATCCACACACCGCCGCATTCGTGAAAGAAGAGGCCGTGGCGCGGTTTTTGCGCTACGTCAAGGTGAACACCCGATCGGACGATGCCTCCCAGTCCTTTCCATCCACCTCGGGGCAGCTTGACCTTGCCCGCATGATCGCCTCGGAAATGGCGGCGTTGGGAATCAGGGACGTAACACTCGACCCCCATGGGTATCTCTACGCCGCCCTGCCGCACTCCCAAGGCGTGAGCGGTCCTGCCGTTACGTTTTGCGCCCATCTGGACACCTCCCCTTCGGAAAGCGGTGAAGGGGTCCAACCGGTGCTGCACGAAGACTACGACGGCGGGGCCATCCGTTTTCCGGACGCCCCCGAGCTCCTCCTCTCGCCGGAAACCTGTCCGCAGCTCGAGACGTTCGTGGGGGAAACCCTCATCACCGCCTCGGGAACCACCCTGCTGGGGGCCGACGACAAGGCCGGGCTTGCCGAGATAGTGACCGCCCTGGCAGCTTTGAAGAGATTCCCGGAGCTGCCCCATCCCGAGCTTCGCATCGTGCTGACTCCGGACGAGGAAATCGGTCGGGGGACGGAACGCATCGATTTGCAGCGCCTCGGCGTCTACGGCTACACCATGGACGGGGGCATGATGGGCGAACTGGAAGCCGAGTGTTTCGACGCCTTCCAGATTCTTCTCACCTTCCACGGTCGCAATATCCACCCCGGATATGCCAAGGGGAAGATGATCAACGCCGCGGCCGTCGCTGCGCGCTTCGTGGCCGCATTGCCCGAGGCCCAGACCCCGGAGCATACGGAAAACCGCGAGGGATTCTGGCATGTTACCGAACTTGGGGGCAAAGAGAACCAGGCCCGGGCCAAGTTGATCCTTCGGGATTTCGAGAGCGAGAGCAACCAGGCGCGCGTCCGCCTGGTGGAGCAGTTTGCCCGCACCTTCGAACTGCGCTATCCCGGCCTGGGGATCGACCTGGAAACCAAGGAGCAGTACAGGAACATGCGCGAGGTGCTCCACAAACACCCGGAGGTGCTCTCTAAGGCCCGGCGGGCCATCGAAGAGGCCGGCCTTGCCGTGATCCACAGACCGATCCGGGGGGGAACGGACGGGGCCCGGCTCAGTTTCATGGGCATGCCGTGCCCCAACCTGTTTGCGGGGGGCGTGCACTTCCACTCCAGAACGGAATGGGTCCCGGTGATCGCTTTGCAGAAGGCCACGGAGGTGATTCTTCATCTTTGCAGGCTGTGGGCGTGACCTCACCGTCGGATTTTTAGATTCCGCCAGGCCTCGCGGGGAACGGAGCATTCCCGCTCATCTGGAAGTATAGGAATTTCCATTTTGAACACGAAAGACACTCTTTTCACTATAGAGCCACAGAGGCCACAGAGGGGGCTCTTCTTCTTGCCCATGGGGAGGCGCCCATGGGCAAGAAAGACCGGGCCTTCGGCGGATTTGTCCGGCCCGCCCAACGGGTTTGGGGGCAGTCGGGGTTCGAAGTTCGCCCGAAGGCCGATAAGTTGAAGGCCGCGGGAGACAGTTGGAGGATTCATGGCCCGTTTCTTCAATACGGCCGGACCGGTGAGATGCGAAGATCATTACTGCCTGCCGCCTCTGGAGCGGCTCGTCCTCCCGGAGGTCATGACGCTCATCGAACAGAAGAAGTACTTCGTGTTGCACGCTCCGCGGCAGACCGGCAAGACATCCTGCCTTCTCGCACTTATGGAGCATCTGAACGGCCAGGGGCGGTTTTCGTGCGTGTACTGCAATATGGAAATGGGGCAGGCGGCCCGCGAGGATGTTAGAAAAGCCATGCAGACCATCCTGAACGAACTGGCCTCCGCGGCATTGGGCTACCAAGATGATCCGTTTCCTGATGCGCACTGGGTAGAAGTCCTTGAGAAGGCCGGCGAACACGGCGCGCTGAACACCCTGCTGACCCTTTGGGCCTCCCGGAGTCAGCGTCCTCTGGTGCTCTTGATCGACGAAATCGATTCCCTGGTGGGGGACACCCTGATTTCGGTCCTGCGCCAGATTCGTGCCGGATACCACAAGCGTCCTCGACATTTTCCTCAAAGCATCATCCTGTGCGGTGTGCGTGACGTGAGAGACTACCGTATCCATTCCTCGGCGCAGAAGGAAATCATCACCGGCGGCAGTGCTTTCAACATCAAGGCGGAATCCTTGCGCCTCGGGGACTTCACCGAAAAGGAAACGACCGTGCTTTTCAGCCGGCACACGGAAGAGACTGGGCAAGAAATAATGCCGCAAGCCCTGCAACTCATCTGGGAGCTGACGCATGGCCAACCCTGGCTGGTCAATGCGCTGGGGTATGAAGCATGCTTTGCGAAGGAGTCCGGGAGGGACAGGAGTCAACCCGTTACGGTCGCCATGATCGAGGAGGCGAAGGAGCGCCTCATTCAGAAGCGTGTCACGCATATCGATCAGCTCATGGACAAGCTGGGTGAAGATCGGGTCAAACGTGTGGTCGGGCCCATACTGCGCGCCGGGGAACTGGGGCGGGCGGTAAGCCTGGAGGATATTCAATATGTCGAGGACCTTGGCCTGGTGCGTCGCACCGCTGACGGCATCGAGATCGCCAATCCCATATATCGTGAGGTGATTCCAAGAGAGATGACGGTGGTCACCCAGATCAATTTTGCTGCCACCACCGAGCTCGCCTGGTACGTGCTCCCTGACGGGGGTCTGGATACGGACAAGCTTCTGGCCGCTTTCCAGGAGTTTTTCCGCGAGAATTCCGAGCACTGGATCGAGAGGTTCGAGTATCGGGAGGCCGGGCCCCAGCTCCTGCTCCAGGCCTTCTTGCAGCGGGTGGTCAACACCGGGGGGCGGATCGAGCGCGAGTACGGCCTCGGGAGGATGCGCACGGATCTTCTGGTGATCTGGCCCCATCCGGGAGGAGTGCAGAGGATAGCGATCGAGCTCAAGGTGCTGCACAGAAGCCTCGAGCAGACACTCAATGCGGGCCTGGAGCAGACGTGGGAGTACATGGACCGATGCGGAGGTTCCGAGGGCCACCTGGTCATCTTCGACCGGGATGCGAAGAAGACCTGGGACGAAAAGATATTCCGGCGTGAAAAAGAACACAGGGGACGCAGGATTGTGGTGTGGGGGATGTGATTCGGTGGGGGGGCGTTGTGTAAGGATGAATCGGACCGACAGATGACCGCACGGTGGGAAGACAGACTCGTCGATCCGGAGACGGTCCTCACGCACATAAAGCCTGGAATGAGCATCTTTCTGGGCACGGGAGTGGCGGAACCGCGTGCACTTGTAAGGGCCCTCACCGCCTGCCGGTCCGGCAACGTGGAGGACCTGGAGCTCATCCAGCTCGTGAGCCTGGGAGACGCAGTCACCCTTGCCCAGACTCACGCCGGCAAGTTTCGTCTCAAGACGTTTTTTGCCGGGTGGGTCGCCGACGAGGCCATCACCAGCGGCCGGGTGGATCTGATCCCGAGCCGCTTTTCCAGGATTCCCGCGCTGATGGAATCGGGGGCCATCCGCATGGACGCCGCATTCGTCCAGATCACGCCCCCCGATGCCGATGGGTACTGCACCTTGGGCGTTGCCGTGGACGTGGCGCGGCAGGCCATGGAGCAAGCATCCTTGGTGGTCGGCGAAATAAACGGCCAGGTTCCCCGCACCCTGGGGGACACCATGGTGCACGTGGACGATTTTGACCTTCTCGTGGAGTCCACGGCACCGCCCTTTTTCTTTCCCCGGTGGCCCGCGAGCGACGTGTACGACAAGATCGCCGCCAACGTGGCCCCCCTCGTCAGGGACGGGAGCTGCCTCGCGTTTTCCGTGGGGCCCCTTTTCGAAGCCCTGACCCGGCACCTCGAACACAAACGTCATCTGGGAGTGCACACCGCGGTCTTCACGGATGCGCTCATGGACCTTGTAAAGAGCGGTGCGGTCACCAACAGGCGCAAGGGAACCTTTCGAGGAAAGTCCGTGACGGCTTATGCTCTAGGTACTCGGGAGCTCATGGACTGGCTGCACCAGAACCCGCTGGTGGAGTTTCAGGGCATCGACGTGGTGGGGGACCCGATGGTCATAGGAAGCAACGAGCGTTTCGTGGCGATTCTCTCCGCACGCAAGGTCGACCTGACCGGCAGCGTCGCGCTTCCTGTGGGCAAAGGAAACGTGGGTATGGGACCCGGTCAGGCCCAGGAGTTTCTATGGGGTGCGGCCCTTTCCAGGGGGGGCAGGGCAGTGTTGGCGCTTCCCAGCAGGAACCTGAAGGGCGAATCGAAAATCGTGGTTTCCGTGGAAAAGTACCCAAACGAGCTTCCCAACCGGGAATGGCTCGATCTGGTGGTCACCGAATACGGAACGGCTTCCATGTCGGGACGCACGATCCGGGAGCGAGCCCTCGCCTTGATAGACATCGCCCATCCCGACGACCGGGAGACCCTGGTGCGTCTTGCCAAGGAAAAACAGATCCTTTTCCCGCACCAGGTGTACCCGGCCGAGTCCGGACGTCACTATCCCGAGAAGCTTTCACGGTCCCACACGTTTCGCGACGGCCTCACCGTTCATTTCCGGGCCATCAGGCCCTCGGATGTGGACGAGATGCGTGGGCTCTTTTACCGGTTTTCCGACCGGTCCGTTTACTACCGTTATTTCTCCCCCGTAAGGGCCATGCCCCATGCGAAAATGCAGAAGTACGTCAACGTGCATTACACGCAAACCCTGTCGATGGTCGGCCTGGTGGGAGAGCCCGGTGCCCAGCGGATCATCGCCGAGGCCCGGTACCATCGTTATCCCGAGTCCCCGTATCCGGAAGTCGCCTTCGTGGTGGACGATGCCTACCAGGGCAAGGGGATCGCCACCTATCTGTTCCGGATGCTCATGGAAATAGCCGGGGAGCAAGGGATAACGGCATTCACGGCAAGCGTGCTGGCAAGCAACACGGGCATGCTGCGCGTGTTCGAAAAGGCCCCCTTCCCCCTCAAGGCGGTGTTCGACCACGGGGTTTACGAACTGACGATCCCCCTGACGAAGGAAGCGGCGGCGGAACTGGCTTGAACCGGGATGGTGAGAATCAGGTCCCCGAAGGTCGCATGGGCTTGCTGATGTTGACTGCCTATTGCCTACTGCCTGCGGTCCTCGGAAACCACGACGGCCCCGCTGATGGGGCCGCAAACAGGCGCATCGGATCACCACCTTGCACCCCTTCTTGCGGCCCCGGCACAGGGATCTTCGCCACAGGTGCCTAGTGAACCGTGTACTGCCCGTATTTGAGGCCGGCCTCCCAGAAAGCCCTGATGTTTTCCATGGGGGAGTCGTGGGGAATGGTGCACCCTGGCGACAGGATGTACTTTCCCGCACCGGCGGCGGTCTCCAGGCAGCCTCTGACCGCCTCCCGGATTTGTTCTCGGCTGCCTTCGCTGAAAAGCTCCGCGGCCAGGTTGCCGCGTACGGCCAGCCTGTTTTGGGAGGCTTTCAGGGTCTTTAGCAGGGACGTGGGGCCGTCGATGTCAATGATGTCCACGTTCAGGGAGGTGGTGTGCTCCACGATGGGGTCTGTGGAACCGCAGATGTGCAGGTCCACCATGGCGCCCTGGTTCTTGAAGTGGTCCACCACATCCTTGAGATAAGGGTGCACGAATTCCACATAGATATTGGGAGAAATCACGCTGCATGACGCCGATGTCTCGGCGAGCAGAAGGTCCACCCCCGTCTCGATGAGGGCATCCCCGCGCGCCTTGCAAAAATCGGTCGCCACTTTCAAGAGCTCGTGCACGAACTGCGGGTCGTCCATGGTATCGTAAATGAGCCTTTCGACTCCTCTGAACCCATTGACCGCGATGGACCATGGCGCGGCCAGCAGAGCGGAGATCCATGCGTCCTTGAAAACGGCCTGTGTCTTGTGACACATCTCCAGGTACTTGGAGTAAAGTTTGCTCTTCCTGGGGTCCCGCACCTCCAGTTGGGCCAGGTTCCCTTTGTCCTCCAGGGCCAACGGCGGCTTGACTCCTTCCCCGAACTTCGCCTTGGCCAGAATGGCCGCGTTCGTGGGCAGGAACGGGTCGCCGGGAACATTGACCATGTCCGACGGGAACAGCTCGTGGGCCTTGATCTGTGCCGTGAGCGCCTTGTCAGGGTCGAACACGCATTCTTCGGCCGTAAAGCCCGCAAGCTCATAGGCCGTCGGTACATGGATGTTGATGGGCACCCTGTCCGGCTTCTCACCGCGACAAACGGCCATCACCCTCTCTCTACCGGTGTAATGAGCGGTCATGATGCGCGCCTCCTTTCTTGGGAATCCATAAAAACACAAAACCCGATACTCAGGATCCACCGCTGCGTCCGGCAGCCGCAATCCTTATCTCCTACCCGTATCGCAAAGATTCCGTGGCCACGCTCGTCAATTCCCTTTCCCCGTCCCCCCCCAAAGGACAGCCTGTGAGCATGCGCTCCTGTTTCAGGGTTTCTTCCACAAGCCTCGTTACGTCGCCTTCCGTTTAACCCCAACACCCGTTGATGAACTCGTTTTTGACTCCCGGCGACCAGTGGCCGCCTGCTTTCTCAGGAACGCCAAAGGCTGTCGGGTCATCGTGGAGCCCATTTCGACTGAATTCCCCCCTTGAGGGGGCCAGGGGGGTGTTTCCCGGCTCCGAAAATCCTCCATACCCCCCTTCGCCCCCCTCAAGGGGGGAATCTCGACACTACCGTCCAACGAGGACTGATGTGAGCATCCTCTATCCGGAAGCGTATTCATTGACGGGTATTGCGTTTAACCCAACCCTCCGGTTCCGTTGGGAAGCCCCATATCCCTCAGTGAAGCGATGGGCGCGTCACCGATGGAAAGGGCGGCTTCCATGACGGACACACCCGCCGTATTGGCCCCGAGCCGCCTCGGCTCCCAGCCCACCTCACCCACGACCCCAAGGCCGAACTTGAGAGGGATGGCGTTGAAAGACGATACCGTTTCCGTGCCGTAAAGCGAAAGGGGGCCTCGATCATCGTTGCGGCCGGTCGGGTCCTTTGTCCTGCCCTCATCTCACACATTGAACCGAAAGGCAATGATGTCCCCGTCCTGCACCTCGTAGGTCTTGCCCTCCAGGCGCACGTGCGCCTCTTTCTTGGCCTGCTGCAAGGAGCCCGCCTCCATCAACCGTTCGTAGGCCAGCACCTCTGCGCGGATAAAGCCCCGTTTCATGTCGGAATGGATCACCTCCGCCGCCTCCAGGGCGGGGGTGCCCCGGGGTATGGTCCAGGCATGCACCTCGTCGCTCAACACGGTGAAAAACGAAACGAGCCCCAGCAGGTCGTACGATCTTTGGATCACCCTTTCCATGGCCGAGACCGGTATGTCGAATTCCTCCCGAAAAGCACGGGCCTCCTCAAGGGGCATCTGGGCCAGTTCCTGCTCGAGCTTGCCCCGCACGGCCATGCAGGCTTCCACAGTGCAAAGATCGCTTGCCTCGGGCACGGCCGTGTCCTCGTCGCTGTTGTTGAAAAGAACCAGGCTCGGTTTGGCCGATAGAAAGGTGTATCCGCGCAGAAGGGGCGCAGTGGCAAGGTGGTCCCGCCTGCGAAGGGGCAGTTCGTTTTCCAGCACCTCGCGGCATGCCTCGAGAAGGCCCTTTTCCTCGGCGTCTATCTTTCGACCCCTCCTGGAATCCAGATCTATACGCTCCAGCCGCTTTTCCACCACCACCAGATCGGCGAAAACGAGCTCCTGGTCCACGGACTTGAAGTCCTCGATGGGCGTGGGCGGGCGCAGCGCCATGTCCGCGAAGTTGCGCACCACGTGGACAAGCGCGTCACAGTGGCGCACGTGCTTCCACAATGGTTCGGCATCCTTTCCCCTCTCTCCGTGCTCCCTTGCGTGGGGAAGAACGTACTGCACTTGCGTGTAGATTGTCTTTCGCGGGTTGAACATGGCGCTGAGCCGGTCAATCCGCTCATCCGGCACGCTCACCGTGCCCACCGTGTACTCTTGTTTGCGGTCCGGGTCTGGGGCGCTGCCTGTGAGCGCCTCGAACACCGTGGTCTTCCCGGCCCCGGTCATACCGATCATACCCAGTTGCACGCCCCACCCCCTTTGTTTCTTCGGGAGTCACTGAGCTTGTCTCAAGGCTCTTTCCCCCAAAACGCTTACCGGTACCCGCGCCGGCTGTCAAGACAGGGAGGGTCCACTGACACGCCAGGCTGTCGAACCGTCTCGCAGACCGGGAGAGGGACGGGGTGAGGGTACAAATGGGGGGGCATTTGAACTTCGGGGAAACCGGATTCCGGGTCACGCCCGCAAATGACGGCATTCCCATCTGCGGGGTTGTCAGGGGCCGGAGGTGGTTCCGACCGGCTGGCCGAATATAAAACCATCTCCGCCGCCGAAGTTGTGATCAAGCCCCGAAGGGCCCTCGCCAAACTAAGGGCTCGTGCAAAAATAACTTCCCATTTTGATGCGCCGATCCATCACGCCTGGCGGCGTTGCTCGTCGGTTAA
>ENA-OSEO01002111-OSEO01002111.1-sediment-metagenome-genome-assembly--contig:-NODE-2111-length-30297-cov-4.565850_pt1 | contig 30297 bp, 23 predicted proteins | sample MGYA00237883_ERZ534232 | MGnify/ENA metagenome assembly ERZ534232 | reverse complement strand
CTTGTCCCGCAGCGCCTTGGCTTTCAGCTCGATAACGGCCGCCTCCAAGTCCTGGACCGCGGCCAGGTCGTGGCCGGGCAGGCCGCGGCCGAGCAGGCTGAGGCAGAGGTGAGCGGCCAGGAGGCTCTGGTGGGCCTCGGCCAGCTCGGCCCCGCCGTCCCGGAGCAAACCCAGGGACTGAACCCGCTTGACCCGGGCTCGGGTCGGACCGCTGGGGACCACCCCCCGGCCAAGGAGCAGGCCGTCCAGGACCAGGCCCAGGTCCTTGAGCCCGCCCGAGCCGGTCAGGGGGTCGAACTCCTCGGCCTCGGGCCGCCTCAGCCCGGCCAGGGCCGCGGCCAGACGCTCGGTCGTCCAGGGCCGGGCCAGGAGAAGCTCGGCGGTGAGGCGCCTCATCTCCCGGCTCAGGCCGGCCTGGCCCAGCAGGGGGCTCAGCCTGGTCAGGCCCAGGAGCTGGGCGTCGCTGGCCTGGTGGCGGAAGAAGTCCAGCCAGCGGCCCAGCGAGACGATCTGGGGCCCGACCCGGCCCGGCTCCTCGGGCCGGAGCGCGGCCAGCCTGAGGCCCGGCCCGCGGGGGTTGTCCAGGCTGAGGTAGTCGATGACCCGCTGGGCCAGCTTGAGGACGTACTCCTTGAAGATGATCAGCTCGCCCGACTGGGCCATGGCCCGGTCCAGCTCGGCCTCGCTCAGGGGCCGGGCAAAGGGCTGGCGCCGGGTGAAGGCGAAGACCAGGTCGAGGGGCTGGTCAAAGCCCAGCTCGGCCGCGGCCAGCTCGCCGCCGCCCAGGACGACCACCGGCCCGGGCCCGGCCTGGGCCGGCAGGAGGAGGGGGTGGGTGTAGCGCCGCCTGAGGGCCGCGTCGGCCGCGGCCAGGCAGAGGCCGACCATCTGGCCGGTCAGTCGGCTCAGCCGGCCGGCCAGCCGGTCGGGCCGGGGGCCGGCGAAGAGGGCCTCCAGGAGGAGGCTGACCAGGCCTTCGGCCAGCCACTCCCTCAGGGCGGCCAGGGTCTCCTCCTCGTCGATCTCCGGGCTGAGCCGGGGCGGCGGTCCGATCCGGCCGGGCCGGGGCGCGGCCAGGCGGGCCTCGAGGAGGTGGGGGTAGCGGGCCAGCAGCCGGGCGGCTAAGGAGTTCTGAGCCAGCAGCCACTGGGCCAGGCGGCCCAGGGCCCGCGCCCCGTCCATCTAGAGGCCCTCCATCACGGTCTCAAAGGCCCGGGCCACCCCGGCCATGATCCCGGCCAGCTCCTCGGGCCGCAGGCCGGCCTTCCTGATCTCCTCCTCGCCGTAGCTGACCCCGTCGCCCCGCCGGTCAAAGAGGAGGCGGAGGCGGTGGTCCAGCCGCCTCAGGTAGCGGTAGCCGTCGAAGAGGGCCGCCTGGTCGGCCCGGTCCAGGAGGCCGGCCTGGCCCATGGCCTTCAAGGCCCTGAGGGTGTGGGGGGTGCGCAGCCCCTTCAACTCCCGGCCGTGCTTGATCTGGAGGGCCTGGGTGGCGAACTCCACGTCCACCAGCCCGCCCCGGGCCAGCTTCAGGTCGAAGCCGGAGGCCGCGCCGCGCTCCCGGGCCATCCGCTCCCTCAGCTCCCTGAGTTCCCCGCCCCAGCCGTCCGGGAGCTCCCGCTCGAAGACGGTCCGGGCCACGGCGGCCAGGACCTCCCGGCCCAACTTATCGGAGCCGGCCACCAGCCTGGACTTGATCAGGACCAGCCTCTCCCAGACCGGCGAGGCGGCGTGGTACTTGGCAAAGGAGTCCAGGGAGGCGACCAGGGGCCCGTAGCGGCCCGAGGGGCGCAGCCGGGCGTCGATCTGGTAGCCGGGTCCCTCGATCATGCTCACCGAGAGGAGGGAGATGACCCGCTGGGCCAGCTTGGCCGCGTACTCGCCGGCCCGGGGCGCCGCGCCCGGGGCCGGGTCAAGGTTGCGGTAGAGGAAGATGACGTCCAGGTCGGCGTGGTAGGCCAGCTCCCGGCCGCCCAGTTTGCCCAGGGCGATGACCACGAACTCCAGGCCCCGGCCCATCTCCTGGTCCGGGTAGCGCGGGGCCAGGATCTCCCGGGCCAGCTCCAGGGTCTGGCCCAGGACCACCTCGGCCAGGTCGGAGAGCTGGTCCGAGACCCTCTCCAAGCCGAGCTCCTCGGTCAGGTCGGTCACGGCGATGCGGACCGTCTCCTCGGCCTTGAAGCGCCTGATCAGGCCGGCCTTGTCCTCGACGTCGCCGGCGGCGGCCAGGGCCTGGTCCAGCTCCCGGGCCAGCTCCTCCCGGTCCTTGACCCGGAGCGAGCGGGGATCGATCAGGCCGTCCAGGATGCCGGGGTGGGCGGTCAGGACCCGGGCCAGGAAGGCCGAGCTGGCCAGGAGGCCGACTAGCAGCTCCAGGACGGGCGGGTTCTCCAGGAGAAGCAGGAACAGGCCGGTCTTGGGTCCCATCCGGGCCAGGAAGGCCTCCAGCCGGAAAAGGGCCGCGTCAGGCTCGGCCGAGGCCAGGACCTGGTGGAGCATGGCCGGCAGGATGCGGGCCAGAAGCTGGCGCTGGCGGGCCAGGGAGTGGGGCAGGAAGGAGTCGGCGGTCAGCTTGCGGATCGACTCCAAGGCCCGCTCGGGTTCGAGGAAGCCCAGGGTGGCCAGGAGATCCAGGCTGGCCTCCCGGTCCTCCCGCTCCATGACCTCCAGGAGGCGGGCCAGGGGGCGCGAGTCCTTGACCGGCCCCGGCTCCTGGAGCAGGGACTCGAAGCGGCGCGAAACCGCCTCGGTGTGGCTGGCCAGGTCGTCGAGGAAGTCGCGGCCCGGGGTCGGCTCGCCGTAGCCCATGGCCCGGCCGAGGCGGTCGAGGGCCTCCTTGCCGGCCGGCAGGCTCTGGGTCTGGCGCAGCCCGTGGAGCTGGAGGCGGTGCTCGGCCCGGCGCAGGAAGACGTAGGCCGCGCCGAGCTCGCTGGCGTCGGGCCGGGAGATGATCTCCTGCTCGGCCAGGGCGGCCAGGGCGGCCAGGGTGGCGGGCGGGCGGAGCTCGGGCTTGCGGCCGCCGAAGATGAGCTGGAGGGTCTGGACGAAGAACTCGAGCTGGCGGATGCCGCCCCGGTCCAGCTTGAGGTCCTGGCCGCTCTGAGTCCGGGAGCGGGGCCGGCTGCTGAACCTGGCCTTGAGGGCCTTGAGCTCGTCCAGGGCGGTGTAGTCCAGGTGGCGGCGGAAGACGAAGGGCCTGGTCTCCTCGATCAACTCCCGGCCCAGGTCCAGGTTGCCGGCCAGGGGCCTGAGCTTGATCAGGGCCAGCCGCTCCCACTCGGCCGCCCGGTAGAGGTAGTGGTGGCGGGCCATGTCCAGGGAGGGGACCATGGGCCCGTCCTTGCCGGCCGGCCTGAGGTCCAGGTCGACCCTGAAGACCAGGCCCTCGGCCGTGGCCTGGCCCAGGGCCCGGCTGATCAGGGCCCCCAGGCTGACCGCGAACTCGGCCGCGGTCACCTTAGCCTGGCGGGGCCAGAGCGCGGGCTGCTGGAGGTAGATCAGGTCCACGTCCGAGGAGTAGTTGAGTTCCAGGCCGCCCAGCTTGCCCAGGCCCAGGACGCAGAAGGGCAGGGGCCGGCCCTGGGGCCAGGGCTCCAGGCCGCGCCTGGCCAGGAGCAGCTCCAGCCCCCCGGCCAGGGCCTCTTCGAGGGCCAGCCGGGCCAGGCCGCTCAGGGTCGAGAAGACCTCGTCCAGCGAGGCCAGGCCCCACAGGTCGCGCAGGGCCAGGTGGACGAAGACCGCCTCCTTGGCCCTCCTGAGGCGGCTCATGAGCGCCTCTTCGCTCTCCGGGCCGTTGTCCTGCGGCCGGGCCAGGAGGCGGATCAGGTCGGCCTCGCTCAAGGGCTCGTCCAGGGCGTCGGCCTGGAAGAGCCCCTCGGCCAGGCCGGGCCTGAGGGCCAGGGCCTTGGCCAGGGGCAGGGCGTGCCGCTCCAGGAGAAGGAGAGCCTCTTCCGGGTCGAGAGAGGGCTTCTGGGCCATGCCTTTGATCTTACAACCGTTCCGGCCCGATGAAAAGCCGGGTTTTACCGGCCCGGGTTCAGGTCAGCGAGTAGCCGGTCTCGCTGTGCTGGGTCAGGTCCAGCCCCTGGACCTCGTCCTCCTCGCTGACCCTCAGGCCGGTCAGGGCGTCCACGAGCTTGAGGATGAGCCAGGTCACGATGAAGGAGTAGGCCGCGGCGCCCAGGACGGCCAGGGCCTGGACCCCTAGTTGGGCCGGGTTGCCCAGGAAGAGCCCGTCCGCACCGGCCGGGTTGACGACCTTGGAGGCGAACAGGCCGGTGGCCAGGGCGCCCCAGAGCCCGCCCAGGCCGTGGACCCCGACCACGTCCAGGCTGTCGTCGTAGCCCAGCTTCTCCTTGGCCAGGACGGCCCCGTAGCAGACCGGCCCGGCGGCCAGGCCGATGAGCACGGCCGAGAGGGGCCCGACGAATCCGGCCGCCGGCGTGACGGCCACCAGCCCGGCCAGGGCGCCCGTGGCCGCGCCCAGGGTGGTCGGCTTGCCCAACCGGAACCACTCGGCGGCCAGCCAGGCCAGGGCCGCCGCGCCGGTGGCCACCTGGGTGTTGAAGAAGGCCAGGCTGGCCACTTCCCCGGCGCCCAGGGCCGAGCCGGCGTTGAAGCCGAACCAGCCGAACCAGAGCAGGCCGGCCCCGAGTACGGTCAGGGGCAGGTTGTGGGGGTGGAAGGGCTCGCGCCGGTAGCCCTTGCGCCGGCCCGTGACCAGGGCCGCGGCCAGGGCGGCCACCCCGGAGTTGACGTGGATGACCGTGCCGCCGGCGAAGTCGAGCGCGCCCAGCTTGCCCAGCCAGCCGCCGCCCCAGACCCAGTGGCAGACCGGGGCGTAGACCAGGCTGGCCCAGAGGCAGGTGAAGAGGAGGAAGGCCGAGAACCTCATCCGCTCGGCAAAGGCGCCGCTGATCAGGGCCGGGGTGATGACGGCGAACATGAGCTGGAAGGCGCAGAAGAGGAGGTGGGGGATTGTCCGGGCGTAGGGGCCGGGCTGGAGGCCCACCCCCTTGAGGCCCAGCCAGTCCAGGCCGCCGATCAGGCCGCCCAGGTCCGGGCCGAAGGCCAGGCTGTAGCCGAAGAGGACCCAGATCAGGGAGACCGCGCCCAGGCAGACGAAGCTCTGGAGCATGGTCGCCAGGACGTTCTTGGTCCTGACCAGGCCTCCGTAGAAGAGGGCCAGCCCCGGGGTCATGAGCATGACCAGGGCCGTGGCCAGGAGCATGAAGGCCGTGTCGCCGGTGTCGATCATGGGCGCACCTCGCCTGTCTCGGCCGCGGATCGGACCCGGCGGCCGGAGAGGGGGCCTGGGTCCGTAGGGCTGGCCGGCTCAGCCCCCGGACCGGCGGCCTCAAGGGTTTAGAGGTCGTAGTAGAGAGCGAACTCGTAAGGGTGAGGCCGGAAGCGCATCTCGTCCACTTCCTTGCTCTGCTTGTATTCCAGCCACATGTCGATGACGTCGCTGGTGAAGACGTCGCCTTTGAGCAGGAACTCGTGGTCCTCCCTGAGGGCCTTGAGGGCCTCCTCCAGGGAGCCGGGGGTGGAGGGCACGTCCTTGAGCTCCTCCGGGGCCAGGGCGTAGATGTCCTTGTCCAGGGGCTCGCCCGGGTCGAGGCGGTTCTCGATCCCGTCCAGGCCGGCCATGAGCAGGGCCGAGAAGGCCAGGTAGCCGTTGCAGGAGGGGTCGGGGAAGCGGATCTCGACCCGCTTGGCCTTGGGCGAGGGCGAGTACATGGGGATGCGCAGGGCGGCCGAGCGGTTGCGCGAGGAGTAGGCCAGGTTGACCGGGGCCTCGTAGCCCGGGACCAGGCGGCGGTAGGAGTTGGTGGTCGGGTTGGTGAAGGCGCAGAGGGCCTGGGCGTGCTTGAGGACGCCGCCCATGAAGTAGAGGGCCGTCTCACTCAGGCCGCCGTACCTGTCGCCGGCGAAGAGGGGCTCGTTGTCCTTCCAGAGGGAGACGTGGACGTGCATGCCCGAGCCGTTGTCGCCGAAGATGGGCTTGGGCATGAAGGTCACGGTCCGGCCGGCGTTCTTGGCCACGTTCTTGATGATGTACTTGTAGAGCATCAGGTTGTCGGCCTGTTTGACCAGGGGGGCGTACTTCATGTCGATCTCGGCCTGGCCGGCCGTGGCCACCTCGTGGTGCTGGGCCTCGATCGGGATGCCGCAGGACTCCAGGACCATGACCATTTCGGTGCGCAGGTCATTGAGGGAGTCGGTCGGGCTGACCGGGAAGTAGCCCTCCTTGTAGCGCGGCTTGTAGCCCAGGTTGGGACACTCCTCGCGGCCGGAGTTCCAGCGGCCCTCCTGGGAGTCCAGGAAGAAGTAAGAGTGCTGGTAGCTGGTGTCGAAGCGGATGTCGTCCAGGATGAAGAACTCTGCTTCGGGCCCGTAGTAGGCCGTGTCGGCCAGGCTGGTGGCCTTGAGATAGTTCTCGGCCTTCTGGGCGATGTTGCGCGGGTCGCGGGTGTAGCGCTCCCGGGTGACCGGGTCGTAGATGGAGCAGATCAGGCTCAGAGTGGGGTGCTGGGTGAAGGGATCCATCAGGGCCGTGTTCTGGTCGGGGATGACCAGCATGTCCGAGGCGTTGATCGGCTGCCAGCCCCGGATCGAGGAGCCGTCGAAGCCGTAGCCCTCCTCGAAGCTGTCCTCGCTCAACTCGCTGATGGGCACCGAGAAATGCTGCCACATTCCGGGAAAGTCCATGAACTTGAGGTCGACCATGACCGCGCCGCTTTCCTTGGCCAGAGCCATTACTTCTTTTGGATCCATTAGTTACTCCCTTCTGTTATCTCAGGGCAGCCGTCAAAGCTTCCTGAATCTCCTTGATCTGATCCTGGCCCTCGATCTTGCGCAGATCCAGATCGGTCACGTAGAAGACGTCGAGGACCTGGTCGACCTTGGTCGAGATCTTGGCCACGTGGATGATCAGGTCCAGGTCGAAGAAGACCCGGGTGATGTCGTAGAGCAGACCCAGGCGGTCGTGGGTGGCCACCTCGATGACGGTGTGGAAGTCCGAGACGCCGTTGTCCACCGTCACCGCGGTCGGCCGCCGGGGGGCGCGGCTGGCCGGGAGGGCGGTCTGAGCCCGCCGCTGCTGGAGCCTGACGCTCAGGGCCAGCCGGCCGGAGAGGACCCGCTCCATGTCCCGCTCGACCCCGGCCCACTTCTCGGCCCGGCTGAGGGGATCGACCGGGAACTCGACCTGAAAGGCCAGGATGGCCTGGTTCTCGGTGGTGTTTGAGATCTGGGCGCCCAGGATGTTGAGGCCGTTCAGTGTCAGCACCCCGGCCATCCGGCCGAAGTGGCCCCGCCGGGCCTTGGCCACCACGGTCAGGAGGCAGTAGCCCTCCTCGTCCCTCTCCTCGACCTCCAGGCGCATGGGCCGACCCTTCAGTTCGGCCAGCATGACGATCTGCTGGGCCAGGGACTCGGGCGGGGTGGCCAGGAGGTGCTGGTCGGGCAGGCTGTCCAGCCGCCGGGCGACCTCCTCGGCCGGCAGGCGGCCGGCCAGGCGCTCGATGACCTGGCCGCGGAGCTGATCGAACCACTCCGGCGAGCGGAGCGAGTCGATGTCCGGCCGGGTCAGGATGGTGGTCATCTTGAGGTAGAGCTCCTGGATCAGGGTGGCCTGCCAGGTGGACCAGGCCCGGGGGCCGGTGGCCTGGGAGTCGGCGATGGTCAGGAGGTAGAGCATGTCCAGCCGCTCCTCGTCGCCGACCTGCCGGGCCGCCTGGAAGAGGAGCTTCTCGTCGTGGATGTCCCGCCGGGCGGCCGTCTCGGCCAGGAAGAGGTGGTTGGCGATGAGCGAGGCGACCACCTTGATCTCTTCCGGGTTCAGGCCCAGCCGCTCCAGGATCGGTCCGACCATCTCCGCGCCCCGCTGGGCGTGGCCCCCGCCCCGGGCCTTGCCCAGGTCGTGGAGCAGGCCGGCGGCGAAGAGCAGGCGGGGCCGCTGGAGTCCGGCCATGATCCGGCGGGCCAGGGAGTCCCTCTCGGCCTCTTCCCTGGCCGCGGCCAGCCCGTGGAGGCGGCCCACGGTCAGGAGTTGGTGGACGTCCACGGTGTAGAGGTGGTAGGCGTCGTTCTGGGGGAGCTGGAAGACGCCGGCGAACTCGGGCAGGTAGGCGTTGAGGAGCCCGGAGCCGTGCAGGGCCAGGAGGGCCTCGACCTCCGGGTCGGGGGCCAGGACCACGGCCCAGAACTCGTCCCGGACGGCCGGATCGGCCCGGAAGGCCTCGTCGACCAGATAGAGGCGCCGGCCGACCTCCTGGCGGGCCTGGTGGGAGACGACCAGGCCGGAGCGGGCCGCGGCGGCGAAGAGCTTCATCATCAGGCCGGGACGCTCGGCCAGGGTCTCGGGCCGGGCCAGGTGGAGCTCGCCGTCCCGGGCGACGAAGTCGGCCTCCACCGTCCGGGCCTCCCCGGCCGCGGCCGGGTTGATCCGGTCCAGGGCCCGCTCGAAGAAGAGGTTGCGGATGTTGCGCAGCCCGAAGACCCGGGTGTAGTAGGCCCGCATGAACTGCTGGACCCGGTTCAGCCCGCCCTCGTCCTTGAAGCCCAGGAAGGCGGCGATCTTTTCCTGGCGCTCGAAGGTCAGGCGGTCGTCGCGGCTCCGGGCCAGGTAGTGGAGGTGGTTGCGCACCCGCCAGAGGAAGTCCCGGGCCTCGCCGATGAAGGCCACCTCCGTGTCGGTCAGGAGGCCCTCCTCGGCCAGGCCCTGGAGCCGGCCCCGGGAGAAGCAGCCCAGGCCGACCCAGGTGACGGCGTGGATGTCGCGCAGGCCGCCCTCGCCCTCCTTGAGGTGGGGCTCGAGCAGGTAGGGCGTCCGGCCGAAACGGGCCTGCCGCTCCAGGTCCGAGGCCACGACCTGGTCGAAGAAGCGCCGCCTGGCCTTGGGCCCGGTCAGGGAGGCCTTCAGCCGGGCCTCCAGCTCCTTGGCCCGTGACGTATCGCCGGCCAGGGGCCGGGCCGTGAGCATGGAGACCAGGACCTGGAAGTCCCCGCCGGCCAGCTTGAGGCAGTCGTCCATGGTCCGGGTGGCGTGGCCCACCTCCAGGCCCAGGTCCCAGAGGGGGTAGAGGACCTGCTCGGCCAGCTTCTCGACCTCGTCCTGGTGCTCGGCCGGGTAGAGGAACATCAGGTCCACGTCGGAGTTGAGGTTGAGCTCGCCCCGGCCGAAGCCGCCCAGGGCGACCAGGGAGACGGTCCTGATCCTGGGCCGCAGGAGCTGCTGCTCGTTGAACAGCCGGCGGACGATCTCCTCGACCCAGCTGGTGTAACGGGCCACGAAAAGGGCCCCGGGCAGCCCGGCCAGGTGCTCCTCGATGAGCCGGTTGCGGGCCTGGCTGAGCTGGCCGAGCAGTCCTTTGGAGCGGGAGGCTAAGGCCATGTCCTAGACCGCGTCCGGCCCCCGTTCGCCGGTCCTGATGCGCACGACTTCGTCCACGGGAAGGACGAAGATCTTGCCGTCGCCGATCTTGCCCGTCTTGGCCGCCTCGATGATGGCCTCGATGACCCGATCGACCTGGCTGTCCTCGACGACGACCTCGATCTTGATCTTGGGCAGGAAGTCGACCACGTACTCGGCGCCGCGGTAGATCTCCTTGCGGCCCTTCTGCCGGCCGAACCCCCGGACCTCGACCACGGTCATGCCGGCGATGCCCTGGTCATTGAGGGCGTCCTTGACCTCGTCCAGCTTGAAGGGCTTGATGATGGCCTCGACCTTCTTCATGATGACTCCTCGTCCTTCTGCGCAATCGCAGAATGTGCAACCTCCAGGCCAAGTCAGACTCTGGTATAAAAGTTAATTACTATGGCTTCTTAGCTTAATATCAACTTCGGCACCTCGCCTACAAAAATGTCTGAACCGACCCCCGGCGCCACAAAATTGTCTGATCTCAGGCCAGGCTCTTGGGGTCAAGGCCGTACTTGCGGACCTTGTAGCCGATCATGCGCTGGGTCAGGCCGATCTTCTTGGCCGCCTGGGCCAGGTTGCCCCTGGTGGCGCTCAGGGCGGCCCGGATGAGGTCCTGCTCCAGCTCGGCCACGGCCTCGGGCAGGGAGGTCGGCTTCCGGCGCGGGGCCGCGGCCTGGAGCGAGGGCGGCAGGTGGCCGGAGCGGATGGTCCGGTCCTCGGCCAGGAGGACGGCCCGCTCGATGCAGTTCTCCAGCTCCCTGACGTTGCCCGGCCAGGGGTAGGCCAGGAGGCGCTCGATGGCCTCGGGCGCGATCCGGCGGACGTCGCGGTCGTGCTCCCGGGCGTAGCGCTCGATGAAGTGGTCGGCCAGGAGGAGGATGTCGGTCCGGCGCTCGCGCAGGGGCGGCAGGTGGATGGGGAAGACATTGAGCCGGTAGTAGAGGTCCTCCCGGAAATCGCCCTGGGTCAGGGAGGCCTCCAGGTTCTTGTTGGTCGCGGCGATGACGCGGGCGTCGACGCTGAGGGTCCTGGTCCCGCCCAGGCGCTCCAGTTCCTTTTCCTGGAGGACCCGGAGCAGCTTGGCCTGGGCCTCCAGGGGCAGGGCGCCGACCTCGTCCAGGAAGATGGTCCCGCCCTTGGCCAGCTCGAACTTGCCCGGCTTGAGCCTCAGGGCCCCGGTGAAGGCGCCCTTCTCGTGGCCGAAGAGCTCTGACTCGATCAGGCTCTCGGGCAGGGCGGCGCAGTTGACCTTGATCAGCGGCTCCTTGGCCCGGGGCGAGGCGAAGTGGATGGCCGAGGCGACCAGGCCCTTGCCCGTGCCCGACTCGCCCCGGACGAAGACCGTGGTCCGGGAGCGGGCGACCTTGTCGATCAGGGCGAAGACCTGGTACATGGCTTCTGAGTGGCCGATCAGGTTGGCCGTAGAGAAGCGGGTGGCCAGCTGGCTCTTGAGGCGCTGGTTCTCCTCGTCCAGGCGCTGGGCCTCGAGCTGGGCCAGGCTCTGGGCGATGAGGCGGGCGACCAGGTTGAGGAAGTCAACCGTCTCCTCCAGGTCCCCGGCCTCGTCGCCGGGCAGGTCGACCCAGAGGGCGCCGATGGCCTCGCTGGCCCCGAACTGGGGCGACTTGATGGGCACGCAGGCGAAGGCCAGGTCCTCCTTGAGCCCCTGGCGCGAGCCGGTCCGGTCCAGGAAGAGGGGCTCCCCGGCCACCGAGGCCAGGGCCAGGGGCCGGCCGGTCTGGACCACCCGGCCGGTGACGCCCTCGCCGACCAGGTAGCGGCCCCGCTTGAACTCGCTGGGGCTCAGGCCGAAGGAGGCCTCGAGCTGGATCTGGCCGCTCAGGGGGTTGAGGAGGCTGACCGCTCCCCGGTTGACGCCCAGCCAGTCGTGGAGCAGGGCCAGCGTCTCCTCCAGGGCTCGGGGCAGATCCTCGGCCCCGGCCAGGACCCTGGAGAGCCGGAAGAGGCAGTCGAGCTTGGCTTGGGCGGAGACGGACACGACAAAATTGTATTATCCCAAACCCGGGCCCGGGGCAAGTCAAATCCGGGCCAGCCCGTCCCGTCTTGACCCTTTCCGGAGCCGATGCTAATAGACCGCCAGGCCGGGGAGTCCCTGTGGGGATAAAAATCTCCGGCCGGGCTTGACAGTATGGCCCGGGGGTTTATAGGTAATGAGACTCAGTTGCAACAAAGGGAGAGTCCTCCGGTGTGGCAAACGATCCTGATCGTCCTCCTCGTCGCTCTGGCGGCCGGCTGGCTGGCCGGCCGGGTCTGGCGCGGCCGGGGACGAGACCGGACCCCGGCCTGCGGCTGCTGCGCCGAGGCTGAGGCCTGCCGGGCGCTCAAAGAAATCGGCGGGTTCCAGGATCAGTGCCGCGCCATTGCGGCGGCCGGCGGGGGGAGCCAGGGGGACCGCCGTCAGGATCAGGGCCCGTCGAGCCCGGCGGCGAGCCAATGGGCCGGGGAAGATTCCCGTCCGACAATCAAAGGAGCTGGTGAATTCTATGGGCAGCGTTGTGCCGTTGCGGCAAATGGCCGTGGGGGCCAGGGGGACCATCGTCAAGGTCAGGGCCAGGGGTGAGATGAACCGGCGCATCCGGGACATGGGCCTGGTGCCGGGCACGCCCGTGGAGATCTACGGCCGGGCGCCGCTCCTGGACCCGGTCAACCTCAAGCTCAGGGGCTACAACCTGACCCTGCGCAACAACGAGGCCGACTTCATCGAGGTCGAGCTGGAGGACTGAAGTGGCTGCCCCGGTGACCGTGGCCCTGGCCGGAAACCCCAACTCGGGCAAGACCTCGCTCTTCAACGCCCTGACCGGGGCCCACCAGCACGTGGGCAACTACCCGGGCGTGACCGTGGAGAAGAAGCAGGGCCGGGCCTTCAGCGACGGCCGGCGGGTCGAGGTCATCGACCTGCCCGGGGCCTACTCGCTGACCGCCTACTCCCTGGAGGAGCGGGTCGCCCGGGACTTCCTGATCAACGAGCGGCCCCAGGTGGTGGTCGACGTGGTCGACGCGGCCAACCTGGAGCGGAACCTCTACCTGGCCGTCCAGTTCATGGAGCTGGGCGTGCCCGTGGTCATCGCCCTGAACATGATTGACGTGGCCGAGAACCGCGGCCTCAAGATCGACGTGGACAATCTCTCGGCCCGCCTGGGCGTGCCCGTGTCCCCGACCGTGGCCCGGGCCGGCAGGGGCATGGCGGACCTGCTCAAGGCCGTCGTGGCCGAGGCCGACCTGAACCGCCCCTGGACGCCCAAGCGCATCTCCTACGGCCGTGACCTGGACCACACCCTGGAGCGCATGGTCGGGCTGATCGAGGCCGACGGCTGGGCGGGCGAGAAGTACCCGGCCCGCTGGCTGGGCCTCAAGGTCCTGGAGGGCGACTCCCAGATCCGGGACCTGCTTGCCGAGGAGAGGCCCGAGCTGGCCCGCCGCCTCTTCGAGCTGGCCGCCGAGGTGGAGAAGCACCTGAGCCAGACCCTGGACGAGACGCCCGAGGGGCTCATCGCCGACTACCGCTACGGCTTCATCACCTCAGCGACCAAGGAGGCGGTCGGCCACAAGCTGGAGAAGCGGCTCCACGCCTCGGACAGGATCGACCGGGTCCTCCTCAACCGGCTCGGGGGGCCGGTCTTCCTCCTGGCCGTGCTCTACCTGGTCTACCAGGCCACCTTCAGCGTCTCCGCCCCGCCGGTGGCCTGGCTGGAGGCCCTCTTCGGCTGGCTGGGCGGCGCGGTCGAGTCCACCCTGCCCGACGGGCCGGTCAAGTCGCTCCTGGTCTCGGGGATCATCGACGGCGTGGGCGGGGTCCTGGGCTTCGTGCCCCTGATCGCGATCATGTTCTTCGCCATCGCCATTCTGGAGGACTCGGGCTACATGGCCCGCATCGCCTTCATCATGGACCGGGTCCTGCGTATCTTCGGCCTGCACGGCTCCTCGGTCCTCTCGCTCATCGTCAGCGGCGGCATCGCCGGCGGCTGCGCCGTGCCGGGCGTGCTCTCGGCCCGGACCCTGCGCGACCCCAAGGAGCGCCTGGCCACGATCATGGTCGCGCCGATGATGAACTGCGGGGCCAAGCTGCCGGTCTACGCCATGCTCATCGCCGCCTTCTTCGCCCGCTACGAAGCCCTGATGTTCTTCCTCCTGACCCTCATCGCCTGGCTCCTGGCCCTGGTAGCCTCCTGGATTCTGCGCCACAGCGTGCTTCAGGGCCAGTCCACGCCCTTTGTCATGGAGCTGCCGCCCTACCGGCCGCCGACCCTCAAGGGCCTGCTGATCCACACCTGGGAGCGGACCTGGGCCTACATCAGGAAGGCGGGCACGGTCATCCTGGCCATCTCCGTCCTGATGTGGGCCATGATGAGCTTTCCCGGCCTGCCGGCCGAGCAACAGGCCGCCTTCGAGGCCCGCCTGGCCGGGGCCGACCGGGCCGGGGCGGCCCGGGTCGAGGCCGAGCGGGCCCAGGCCCAACTGGCCAACTCCTGGGCCGGCCGGGCCGGCCGGGCCCTGACCAGCCTGACCCGGCCCTTAGGCTTTGACTGGCGGGTCAACGTGGCCCTGGTGGGCGGCTTCGCGGCCAAGGAGGTGGTCCTGTCCACATTGGCCACGGCCCACTCGGTCGGCCAGATCGACCGGGACCAGGGCGTCTCCCTGTCCAGACGCCTTACACGGGAGCCGGGCTGGAACGCCCTGACCGCCTTCACCCTGATCATCTTCGTCATGGTCTATGCCCCCTGTCTGGTCACCCTGGCCGTGATCAGGAAGGAGGCCGGCTGGGGCTGGGCCGGCTTCGCCCTGGCCCACAACACCCTCTTCGCCTACCTCCTGGCCCTGCTGGTCCATCAGGCCGGCCTGGGCCTGGGCCTGGGCGGCTAGAGCCGCCCGGCCAAAGCCGCCCGCCAGGGCGGCCGGAGGGGCAAGAACTGCCTAGCCGGCCGGGGCGTCCCGGCCGGGCGCGTTTCAGTTCCTGGTAATAACTCATCTTAATGAAGCCAACTTGCGCCTCCTCCCCGTCCGGACAGGGCGCGGCACCCCTCTTGCAAAATTCTGGCGGGGCCACTGTGCGGCAAGGTCTGCCGCCGGCCAGGAGGGACGCCGGGAACCGGTCCGGAAAGGCGGGCCGGTTGGGTCATTCATCCACCCGGCGGCCCTTGGGGTCCGCGTGGCTGGGAGAAACCAGAGCCGGAGGAGGAAGCCTATGGGTTGATGGCAGAAAAAATTTCGCGCTTGCAGTATCAACTTCATTGAGGAGGAAAGCCGATGAGTGTCAGCGCGGTTGGCGGTATGGCTGGCTACCAGGCCAGCAGTTTCTATACCGTCAGAAACACCTCCAGAGATGATGATCCCGCCGCCAGATTCGCCGAGATGGACGCCAACGGCGACGGCGGCCTGGACATCGAAGAAAGCGGGCTTTCCCAAGATCGATTTGACATTTTAGACGCGGACGGCGACGGTCTCCTGACCGAAGCCGACAGGCAGTCCTACCAGAACAGTCAGACTCAGGGGACAGGCGGCTTCGGCCTGGACCTGTCCGCGATTCTGGCCGAGCTGGACGTCGACGGCGACGACCTGCTCGACCTGGAGGAGTCCGGCCTGGAGGAGGAGCAGTTCGACGCCCTGGACACCAACCAGGACGGCTTCGTCTCCCTGGCCGAACTGGAGGCCGCTCGCCCGGACAGGCCCGAGGGTCCCGGGGGTCCGGGTGGTCCGCCGCCTGGCGGCGGGCCGGGCATGAATCCGGAGGAGCTGTTCGCGGAGCTGGACGAGGACGGCGACGAGCAGATCAGTCTGGAGGAGTCCGGCCTGGAGCAGTCCCAGTTCGACGCCCTGGACACCAACCAGGACGGCTACGTCTCCCTGGAGGAGCTGCTGGCCTGGCGCGAGGCCAGGCAGCAGACTCGGTCCGAGGAAGGTCAAGAGGTGGCAGGAAACGGATACAGCGCCGCGTACGCCCTGAGGGCCTACGTGGCCCAGATGAGCCGGGTCGCCGAGGACCAAGGATCGGCTGACTTCACGGCTTAGTTCTCCCCTATCGCCCTGGGGAGCCGGCGGAGCCTCTGTAGGGACCGCCGGCTCCCCGGGAGCTGGTTTCAAACCTTACTTGATAGAGCGGTTGAGAGGCAGAGGGAGCCAGGGGAGAGGTGCGCCGGGAAGGGCGGGTCAGCTTCGGCGGGCGAGTTTGGTCATCAGGATCGAGATCAGTCCACCCAGCATCACGTAGCCCAGGATCACCTCGGCCATGACCCAGCGGGCCGCCTCGGGTTTATCAGGTGTGATGTCTCCGAAGCCAAGCGTCGTGAAGGTGACCACGCTGTAATAGATCATCGTCCCGAGAGTCCTGGGCAGTCCACTATCGAAGCGAAACGAACTCGGCCCCAGATGGTAGAAAAATATGAAGCCGAAGCCGATGGCAAAGAGAATGGCCCACCCCATCCAGAACCAGGGCGTCCGCCCGCAGTCTGCGAAAATCAGCCAGAGCCAGTAGAGCAGTTTTCGCCACCACAAGTCCCTAAGGCTTCTCCAGAAGTCCTTTGTCTTCCATCGTCTCCAGCGCAACGGGCCGCCCCGAAGCTCCTCTATGAAGTCCTGGTCCTGGGCGAAGCGCTTGAACCGTGCGCTACCGTAAGAGGTCTCGACCCTTATCCCCTGGCACCTGGTCTGGCGGCAATATTTGACCCTAGTTACGATGGCTATCTCCAGGTTGGCCATTCTGAGGTCTGTTCCTTGGAGATTGGCTCCCGTGAGGTTGGCCCCCTTGAGATTGGCCCAACGGAGGCAGGCCCCCTTGAGATTGGCCCTGATGAGGTTGGCCTCCTGGAGCTTGGCCCGCCTGAGGTCGGCCTCCTGGAGATTCGCCCTCCTGAGAATGGCCCTCTTCAGACCACTCTTCTTCAGGTCTATCCCGTTGAGATCATGCGGCGGGTCACCCTTTGCTCGGGCCTCCAGCCAGGCCTGGTGATCGGCCAGGATCTGCTGGAGGTCTTCTCTTGTCGGCTTCACGCCGCGCCAGACGCAAACGAACTTGGGCTTATCGTTTTCGTTATCGGCCATGCCGCGATTATAGCAAACCGCGGTTCAATGAGGAGAAGGAAATAACCAGCATGCATTTTCCGGTGGGCCGGGTCGCCCTGGTCGTCGGTCCGGGCAGGCCTCCGAGGGTTCACTGACCAGACTGGCCACCGGAACGTCACCCACCCGCTCCCCAACCCCTCCCCAAACCTCCCTTTTCCCAACCCCCTCAGCCATTTATTGCCCCTCCTACATTGCCTCGCCCGGTTGACACCCCCGGCCCCGGTGACTATAAAGGTAGGTGCACGAGACTGCTTCGGACGGATGGGTATGGACGCTCCCAAGGACTACTACAAGGTCTTAGGCGTTGAGCGCGGCGCCGGGGCCGACGAGATAAAGAAGGCCTACCGCAAGCTGGCCCTCAAGTACCACCCTGACAAGACCAAGGGCGACAAGGCGGCCGAGGAGAAGTTCAAGCAGGTCTCCGAGGCCTACGCCGTGCTCTCCAACCCGGAAAAGCGCAAGGAGTACGACACCTTCGGCCAGTCCGGCTTCCACCGGCGCTACAGCCAGGAAGACATCTTCCGCCAGGCCGACTTCACCGACATCTTCCGCGACTTCGGCTTCTCGGGCGAGGACGTGCTCCGCCGCATGTTCGGCTTCGGGGGGCGCCAGCGCGGCGGCGGATTCAACTTCACCGGCCAGTTCCGCGACTTCGGCCAGGGCGGCCCGCCGCCCCAGCGCGGCCGGGACATCCTCTACGAGCTGCCCGTCTCCCTGGCCGAGGTCTTTGCCGGCTCGGAGAAGGTCATCGCCTTTCCCCGGCCCGACGGCAATCAGGAGCGCATCTCGGTCAAGATCCCGGCCGGACTCCAGGACGGCAAGAAGCTGCGCATCCAGGCCAAGGGCGAGCCCGGCGCGGCCGGAGGGCCGGCCGGCGACCTGCTCATCCGGGTCAAGATCATCTCGGACGGCCGCTTCAGGCGCGACGGCGACGACCTCTACCTGGACTGGCCCGTAAGCTTCTCCCAGGCCGCCCTGGGGGCGACCGTCGAGGTGCCCAGCCTCTCGGGCAAGACCCTCTCCCTCAAGGTTCCGCCCGGGACCCAGTCGGGCCAGAAGCTCCGCCTCAAGGGCCAGGGCATGCCCCGGCACAAGTCCCGGGGCCACGGCGACCTGTTCGTCCAGCCCAAGGTCATGGTCCCCAAGAACCTCTCTGACTCCCAGCGCCGGCTCCTCGAGGAGATGTCCCAGGAGGGCCTGTGAGACCCGGCCGCCCGGCTCTGTGGCTAGGTCTGGCCGTCCTGCTGGGCCTTTTCCTGGCCGGTCCGGCCGGGGCGGTCGATTTCCCGCCGCCCCAGGGCGCGGTCAACGACTTCGCCAAGATCATCCCGGCCGACGCCCGAGGCCGGATGGAGTCCCTGGCCCGCGAGGTCCTCCAGAAGACCGGGACGGCCCTGGTGGTGGCCACCTTTTCCACCACCGGCGGCCAGGACATCGAGAGCTTCGCCAACGAGCTCTACAGCGCCTGGGGGATCGGCCAGAAGGGCCGGGACAAGGGCGTCCTCTTCATGATCGCCCTCAAGGAGCGGCGCTTCAGGATCGAAACCGGCTACGGCGTCGAGGGCGTCCTGCCCGACGGCCTCCTGGGTCGGGTCAGGGACCAGTACATCCTGCCCTACTTCAAGAAGGGCCAGTACGGCGCCGGCTTTGAGAACGGCCTGGCCGCGGTGTCCGCGGTCCTGGCCAAGGACGCCGGGGTCAAGCTGACCGGAGCGCCCCAGGCCAGGGCTGTCGCCAAGAACCCGAGCCAGGCCAAGGGCCTGCCCATCGGCCTGTTCATCCTGGTGGCCATTTTTCTGCTCCTGAGGCGGCGGGGCCGCCGCGGCGGCATCCTGCCCTGGCTGGTGGTCGGCTCGATGATGGGCGGCCGGGGCCACTCCTCGAGCGGCTTCGGCGGGTTCAGCGGCGGCTTCGGCGGCTTCGGCGGCGGCTCGTCCGGCGGCGGCGGAGTCAGCGGCAGCTTTTAGGAGGCAGGCTCATGTTCAAAGGGCTCGGCCCCGAGAAGATCCTCCCCCAGGTCCTGGACGACCTCAAGGAGACCCTGGCCGCGGACCTGGTCTCGGCGGCCGTCTACGGATCGGCGGCCGGCCGGGACTTCCAGCCCGGCCTGAGCGACGTCAACCTCCTGGTCGTGGTCAAGCCGGCCGGCCTCAACCGCCTGGGCGGTCTGGCCATCAAGGCGGCCGGTTGGGCCAAGAAGCGGATCGCCCCGCCCCTGGTCGTCTCGGAGGAGGAGATCGAGTCCTCCCTGGACGCCTTTCCCCTGGAGTTTCTCAACATCAAGTCCCAGTACCGCCTCCTCCACGGCCCTGACCCGCTGGCCGACCTGGTCATCGACCGCGACGACCTGAGGCTCCAGTGCGAGCGGGAGCTGAGGGGCAAGCTCCTCCTCCTCCGCGAGGCCCTCCTCTCCTCGGGCGGCCGGGAGATGGCCCTCTTCGAGACGGCCCTGACCTCGATCAAGGCCTTTGTGGCCATCTTCCGGGGCGTGCTCCACCTCCTGGGCCGGGAGGCCGGCCCGTTCGACGGCCGCCAGGTCCTGGCCGAGGCCAGCCGGAGCCTGAACCTGGAGGACGGGGCGGTCCTGGCCGAGATCTGGGCCTTGAGAGGCGAGAGACGGCCGCCCCGGGGCCGGCTGAGGGGCCTGTTCGGCCGCTACCTGGGCGTCATCGCCGCCGCGGCCAGGGCCGTGGACGATCTGAAGTCGAGAGAGGAAGGTGCCTGAGATGAGCAAGGGGCTCAAGATCTGGCTGGTCATCGCCATCATCGTCGCCATCGGGGTGATCCAGGGCTGCTCCCGCTACAACCGCATGGTCACGGCCGACGAGGGGGTCAAGACGGCCTGGGCCCAGGTCCAGAACGTGCTCCAGCGCCGGGCCGACCTCATCCCCAACCTGGTCAACACGGTCAAGGGCTACGCCGCCCAGGAGAAGGAGGTCCTGACCGCCGTGACCGAGGCCAGGGCCAGCGTGGGCCGGGCCAAGAGCGTGCCCGAGACCATCGAGGCCAACAACCAGCTCTCCTCGGCTCTGGCCCGACTCCTGGTCGTGGTCGAGCGCTACCCTGACCTCAAGTCCAACCAGAACTTCCTGGCCCTCCAGGACGAGCTGGCCGGCACCGAGAACCGCATCGCCGTGGAACGGCGGCGCTACAACGAGGCGGTCAGGGCCTACAACCTCCAGGTCCGGCGCTTCCCGGGCAACCTCTACGCCTCCCTCTTCGGCTTCGCCCGGGCCACGCCCTTCGAGGCCCCGGCCTCGGCCCAGGAGGCGCCCAAGGTGGATTTCTCCAAGCAGAAGCAATAGCCGTCCGGGACCGATGAATCCGGCCCTTATCAGCGCCGCCGGGGAGCTGCGCTTCCTTCTGGAGTGGGGCTACCCGCGCCGGCGCTCCCTGGGCCTGGTCGGCGACCGGCACGAGCTGGACGCGGCCGGCCGGGAGATCCTGGGCCGGGGGGTCCTGGCCCCGGGCCTGGCCGCGGCCAGGCGGGCCAAGCTCCAAGACGAATCGGCCCTGACCGGCCAGGCCGTGGGCCTGGACGGCCATAACCTCTTCATCACCCTGGAGTCGGCCCTGGCCGGCCGGACCCTGGTCCGCTGCGACGACGGGGTCATCCGTGACATCGCCCGGGCGGCCCGGAACTACCGCCTCAGCGAGCTGACCGGCCGGGCCCTGGAGCTCATTCTGAAATTCCTGAGCCAACATGAGGCCTTGAGGGCCGAGTTCTTTCTGGACGAGCCGGTCTCCCACTCGGGCGAGCTGGCCCGGCTCATCCGGGAGGGACTGGCCAAGGCCGGCCTGGCCGGCGCGGCCGAGGCCGTGGCCGTGCCCGAGCGGGCGCTGATCCCCTTCGCCGGCCCGGTGGCCAGCTCGGACGGCCAGCTCATCGACGCCTGCTCCCGGCCCATCGACCTGGCCGGTCTGATCATCAGGGATTTTCACCGGGGCGGGATCGTTGAGCTTCAGGGTTGACGCCAAAGGCCGCCGGCTGAGGGCCCTGGGTCTCTGCTCGGGCGGCCTGGACTCGCTCCTGGCCCTGAGCCTCATCCGGGCCCAGGGCGTCGAGGTCACGGCCCTGACCTTTGTCTCGCCCTTTGTGGGCGACGACCAGGCCCGGGCCGGGGCCGAGGGCCTGGGCCTGCCCCTTCGCCGGGTGGACTTCACCGAGGAGCAGGTCGAGGCGGTCAGGAAGCCCAGGTTCGGCCGGGGCTCGAACATGAACCCCTGCCTGGACTGCCACGCCCTCATGTTCCGCCTGGCCGACCGGATCCGCCGCCAGGAGGGCTATCACTTCATCTTCAGCGGCGAGGTCCTGGGCCAGCGGCCCATGTCCCAGAACCGGCCGGCCCTGGGCCTGGTCGCCCAGGAGTCCGGGGCCGGGGAGTACCTGGTCCGGCCCCTCTCGGCCAGGCGCCTGGAGATCAGCCTGCCCGAGGAGATGGGCTGGCTCGACCGGGAGGCCCTCCTGGGCCTGTCCGGCCGGGGCCGCAAGCCCCAGATGCGCCTGGCCAGGGTCTTCGGCCTCAGGAGCTACCCATCGCCGGCCGGCGGCTGCCTCCTGACCGACCCCGGCTTCAGCCGGCGGCTCGGCCACCTCCTCTCGGTCAGGCCCCAGGCCACGGCCAGGGAGATGAACCTGCTCAAGTGGGGCCGCCACTTCGACCTGGGCGGCGGGGTGCGGCTGATCCTGGGCCGCAACCAGGCCGACAACGAGGGCCTGGCCGGACTGATCCAGGCCGGGGACCTGGGCCTCAACGCGGTCGGGCTGCCCGGCCCCCTGGGCCTCATCCCGGCCGAGGCGCCGCCCGACGAGGGGCAGCTCGACCTGGCCGGCCGCATCCTGCTGGCCTACACCAGGGCCCAGGGGCCCCTGGGCCGGGTGGAGGTGAGCTCGGAACGGGGCCGCTTCAACCTGGAGCTGGAGAAGGGGGACCGGGAGGCCTTCCGGGAGCGGCTGGTCATCTGAGCGCGGCTCCGGCCGGCTTATCTGGAAAAAGATACTTCAGGCGCAAATTTCTTGACGTCCGGCCCGACCGGGCCGGCGGGGTCAGCAGGGGGCAGGGGAGCATGGAGGACAAGGCCACGCCGCAGGAGCGGCTGATATTTTTCGATAACCTGCGCTACCTGCTCATCCTGTTCGTCATCGTCGAGCACTCGGCCAACGCCTACAACGGCTTGAGCTGGTGGCCCGTGGATGATCCCGGCAATAACCTGCTGGCCGGGGGGCTCTCGGCCCTGAGCGACGCCCTGGCCATGCCCCTGCTGTTCTTCATCGCCGGTTACTTTGCCCCGCCCAACTTGCGGAAGAAGGGCCTCGGCGGGTTCCTGAAGGGCAAGCTGAGAAGGCTGGGCCTGCCCTGGCTGGTCTGCATCCTGACCATCTGCCCGGTCCTGTCTCTGATCTATCACTACACCCGCCAGGGCTTCAGCCTGACCCGGAGCTACTGGAGCCTCTGGCTGGAGCTCCTGGGCAACGCCCTGGAGTTCAAGGTGGGGGTCATCACCTCCCTGGACCAGCTTATGCGGAACAACCAGTTCTACCAGCGCTACATGTGGTTTCTGTCCCTGTTGCTGCTGTTCTTCTTTCTCTTCGCCCTGGCCTACGCCTCCAGGCGGAGATGGTTCGAGGCCGAAGGAAAGGTCTGGGCGCCCAGGCCGGCCACGGTCAAATCGACCCTGGGGCTGTTAGCGGCCCTGGGGCTGTCGACCACACTGCTGTCTTTCCCGGTCGTGGGCCTGATGCTGGCCCTGACCCCCAACCTGTCCAACCCGGAGCCGTATTTCAGCCTGGGCAACGTCATCCAGTTCCGCCCCTCCAGGTTCTTTTTCTTTCTGATCTACTTCGGCCTGGGGGTGCTCACCTACAGGAACAAATGGCTGGAGCGGGGAGTGTTCCCGGGGCGTCCGAAGACCTGGGTGACCCTCTCCGCCTTGCTTCTGGCGGCCTACCTGCTGGCCTTCGCCGGGATGCGGACCGCTCCCCCTGAGCTCGAGGAACTGTTCGGGCCGGTCTTTTTCCTCGTTCTCAACTTCTTCTGCGCCGCCTGCCTGGGTCTGTTCACCTCCCTGGGCCTGAAATACTGGAACCGGCCCAGGGAGATGGACCGCCGCCTGGCCGCCAACTCCTACTCCATGTACCTGTCCCACTACATCTTTGTCATCACGGCCCAATTGATTTTGCTGCCCATCTCGGCCATTCCCGGAACCTTGAAGTTCGCCTCGGTGGCTGTTTCTTCCGGGATCCTGGCCTACCTCAGCAGCCAGTGGCTGGTCAGGCCCCACCCGCGCCTGGCCGCCGCGGCCGCCTTCGGCCTGCTGGCGGTGATGGTCCTGGCGGTCCATCCGTGAGATCAGGTTCTGGGCGGCCGTCTCTCGCCACTGAGGGTGCCTTGGCGTTCATGAGTTATGAGAAGATGCGATTGATTTAACTTGATATTTCAGGTCTTGCCGTCATCCTAAGTCAACACGAAGCGAGGCAAGGTCCCTCTCTGAAGAATCCCCAGACCTTGCCCCGCCCCTCTTCGACCGGAGCGCTCAGTGTCGCTTGAACCGAATCATCCCTTACTCGTGCAGCGTCCTCTTGGTTGGCCTTTTCACCGGCCGCATGACCTTGAGAACGTCAATGGATGACTTCAAACCCTTGTAGAGCCTCAGGTTGTCGATTACCAGGGCCACTATCTCGGCCACGGCCTGGACAAAGACGAGGTCCTGGCCGCCGAACTCCCAGGGCTCGGCGGTGTAAAGCCTGAGCACGCCCATGGGCTTTCCGCGCAGGACCAGAGGCACGCTCATGATCGACTTGATGCCCTCCTTCTTGGCCTCCTCGGGGTACTGGAGGCGGGGATCGTCCTCGACGTCGAAGATGGCCACCGGCCCCTCGGACAGCGAGGCGGCGATGGACTTCTTGGCGCTGATCGGCCCCTTGTTGAGATAGCTCTGGCTCAACCCCTTGGCCGCGGCCACCTGGAACTCGTCGGTCCTGCGGTTGAGAAGCATCAGGGCGCAGCCCTTGAGGCCCAGGGCCTCGGTCAGGCTGTGGACGATCTGGGCCGAAACGTCGTCCAGGTCCTTGGATGAGCTTATAAAGTGACTGATCCTGTTGAGGGTCTCGTAATTGACGGCCTCGGTCCTCATGGCAGCCTCCTTTTCCCCAAGGGGTTAGACCACCCGTTCCGGGGCCGGGCCGACCGGTCCCGGGCCAAAAGCAGGGCCGGGACATCTGGGGCCGAGTTCGAGTCAGCCAGGGCCTGGCCGAAGGACAGGATCAGGAGGTCGAGAGGAGTCTGGCGGCCGTGCGCCAGGGAGAATCAGAGAGGAACGCGCCCCAAGGGAAGGCCATCAGAAGACGGAGCGACGCTGTTCACTGGGAGAGCCCTGCCTCTAAGTAATTCTAACCCACTCTCCCGGCCGCTCAAAACACAATCGACCGGGAGCCTCCTGAAGGGGAGCGGGGGCAAGCGGCCTGTTCCTTCAGGGATGGGGGAAGACGCGCCCCGTCTCAGAGGTCCTTGTAGAGGTCCTTCCAGTAGGGGTTGGCCAGCTCGATGATCTCGATCTTCTTCGGCCGGGGGCTGTCCCGGAGCTGCTTTTCCCGCTCCACGGCGCTCAGATAGTCGGAGAGGACCTCGTAGTAGACCAGCTGGCCGACCTTGTACTTTCTGGTGAAATCACCGCCCGAGCCGGTCCGGTGCTCCATTACCCGGCGCTTGAGGTCATTGGTCAGGCCAGTGTGCAGCGCCACGTGGCTGCGGTCGGTCAGGATGAAGACGTAGTATTGCTCGGCCATGCTTCGGGGCGCTACGACGGCCACGCTTCCCGCCCGGACGGAATAGTACCCGAAAAACCCGGCCGGGGCCAGCGGCCCGGGGCTTTCCCGGCTCAGTGGGCTCCCGGCCCCGGCCGCCGGCCGCTGGGCGGCTTGCGCATGAAGGCGACCAGACCGGCCAGGCCCAGGACTATCAGGGCCTGGTAGAGGAAGGCCTCGTTGAAGGCCAGGGCCGCGGCCTGGCGGTTGAGCTCCTGGTAGATCAGGCCCAGGGCCTCACGGGTGTGGTCGACCATGTCCCCCAATCTAAGGGCCAGGCCGGACTTGATCTGGTTCAGGCGGATCATGAACCCCGGATCAAAGGGGGTCAGGTGTTCGGTCAGGTGGAGATGGTGGACCTGGGTCCGGCGGGCCAGGAAGGTGGTCACGAAGGCCACCCCGAAGGAGCCGCCCAGGTTGCGGAGAACGTTGAAGATGGCCGTGGCGTTGTTCATCTGCTCCCGGGGCACGTGGGCCATGGTCAGGAAGGTCAGGGAGACGAAGAAGAAGGGCATGCCGATGCCCTGGAGGGCCCGGCTGTAAACGGCGTGCTGGATGCCGATGCCCAGGTTGAACCCGGACATGTAGTACAGGGAGTAGGCCGTGATCAGGAGCCCCAGGCTCAGGAGCAGCCGGGCGTCGATCCGCTCCGTGGCCTTGCCGATGAGGGGGAGCATGATCAGGGTCACCGCCCCGCCCGGTCCCAGGACCACGCCGGCCAGGAAGGCGGTGTAGCCCATCAGGTTCTGGAGGTAGAGGGGCAGGAGGACGATCGAGCCGAAGAAGGCGAAGAAGCCCAGGAACATGACCGAGTTGCCCACGCTGAAGGAGCGGTCCCTGAAGATGCGCAGGTCCAGGATCGGGTTGTCGTGGTCCAGCTCCCAGAGGATCAGGGCGCTCAGGCTGATCGCCGAGATGACCGAGAGGACCAGGATGAAGTTCGAGGCGAACCAGTCCTCCTGCTGGCCCTTGTCCAGGACGATCTGGAGACAGCCGATGCCCAGACAGAGTAGGGACAGGCCCAGGTAGTCGATCTTCTCGCCCCGGCCCTGCGTCTTCTGGTAGGGCGGGTCAAAGACGTTGGCCGTGATCATGGCCAGGGCGGCCAGGCCGATGGGCAGGTTGATGTAGAAGATCCAGCGCCAGGAGGCCGCGTCGGTCAGGTAGCCCCCCAGGAGCGGCCCCAGGATCGGCCCGAGCACGACCCCCATGCCGTAGATGCCCATGGCCATGCCCCGCTCCCGGGGCGGAAACGTCTCCAGGAGGATGGCCTGGGACATGGGCTGCAGGCCGCCGCCGCCGATCCCCTGGACCACCCGGAAGAGGATGAGCTGGGCCAGGGAGGTGGCCACCCCGCAAAGGAGTGAGGAGCCGGTGAAGACGATCAGGGAGGCCAGGAGGTAGCGCTTGCGGCCCATCACTCGGGCCAGCCAGCCGCTCATGGGGATGACCACCGCGTTGGCCACCAGGTAGGAGGTCAGGACCCAGGTGACTTCCTCCTGGCCGGCCGAAAGGCTGCCCTGGATGTGCTTGAGGGCCACGTTGGCCACGGAGGTGTCCAGGACCTCGATCAGGGTCGGGATCATGACCGAGGCGGTGATCAGCCACTTGTTGGGCGAGGGGGCCAAGGCTCAGGGCTTGGGGTCGATGAAGATGGTCGGGATCACGCTCATGCCCAGCCGGAGCCGGGGCGGGTCGGCCCCGGCCTCCAGGGCGATCCTGACCGGGACCCTCTGGACCACCTTGACGAAGTTGCCCGAGGCGTTCTCCGGCGGAAAGAGGGAAAAGGCGGCCCCGGTCCCGGCCATGATCGACTCGACCCGGCCCTTCAGCTTCAGGCCCGGGTAGGCGTCGACCCTGATCTCCACCGGCTGGCCCACCTGGACGTGGGTCAGCTGGGTCTCCTTGAGGTTGGCCGTGACCCAGAGCTCCTTGGGTTCCAGAGGCACCACGGCCAGGAGGGACTGGCCGCGGGCGACCATCTGGCCGGGCTCCACGGACTTCTTGGTCACGTGGCCGTCGGCCGGGGAGGCCACGGTGGTGTAGCTCAGGTTCAACTCGGCCTGCTCGACCCGGGCCTGGGCCAGGCGGACCTGCTCCTTCTGGGCGGCCACCTGGCGGTCCTTGATGGCGGCTACATCCTCGCCCGTGGCCGCCAGGCGCACGTTGGCCAGGAGACCCTCCAGCTCGGACTCGGTGGAAGCCCGCTGTTTGGCCACGGTCTGCAGGTTGGCCCGGGCCGCGCCGACCTGGGCCTGGGTGGTCCGGGCGTTGGTCTGGGCCGTGTCCAGGGACGACTGGGCCACCGCTCCCCGGGCGGCCAGGATCTTCATCCGCTGCAGGTCAAGCTGGGCCTGCTGGTGAACGGCCTCGGCCCGGCGGACCTCCTCGGCCGCGGCCCTCTCCTCCTGGCGGATGCGCTCCAGGGAACGCCGCAGCGCCTCGGCCTGGGCCTCGGCCGCCTTGACCTGCTGCTCGGTCTGGGATTTCTGCAGAGGGACGCCCAACTCCAGGGAGGTCAGGGTCGCCTCGGCCGCGGCCAGGGCGGCCCGGGCCTCGGCCAGGCTGACCTGGTACTCGGTCGGATCCAGAACCAGGAGCCGCTGGCCCTTTTTGACCGGCTGGTTGTCCTCCACCGCGACCTCGACCACGTAACCGCCGACCCTGGGGGTGACGACGAAGACCCGGCCATCGATGTAGGCGTCGTCGGTGGAGACCCGTCCCTGGCCGTAGAGATAGTAGCCCGTCCCTCCTCCGACCAGGAGGAGGACCAGGACGAGGAAGACGATGAACCTGGATTTGGACTTCTTGGGCGGGGCCTCGGGCAAACGCGGCTCGCTTTCTCGGTTCGGGATCGGATCTGACCGCGGCGGCCAGGCGGCGCCTCTGGGCCAGAATCGTGTCAAAGCCGGATACTATCGCCCCCGGCCGCCGGCGTCAATCAGGCGGGCCAGAGCCAGGCCCTCTCAGCCATCGCCCCGCCGGCTCCGGGCCTTGAAGACCACCTTGACCGGGATCTCCTGCAGCCCGAAGGCCTCCCTGAACTGGTTGGCCAGGTAGCGGGCGTAGGAGAAGTGGACCTGGTCGGGCCGGTTGCAGAAGAGGATGAACCGGGGCGGCCGGCTCTCGGCCTGGGTGGCGTAAAAGAACTTGAGCCGACCCCGGCCGATCACGGGCGGCTGGTGGCGCCGGGTGGCCTCCTCCAGGACCCGGTTGACCTCGGCCGTGGCCGCCCGGAAGTTGTACTGGCCGGCCAGGCGGTCGATGGCTTCGAAGAGGCGGGGCAGGTTGCGGCCGGTCCTGGCCGAGAGGACCACCCGGGGGGCGAAGGCGAGGAACTTGGCCCGCCGCTCGAACTCGTCGCTCAGCCGGCGGAAGGCCGCCTCCGGCTCCTGGACCAGGTCCCACTTGTTGAAGCCGACCACCACCGCCCGGCCGCGCTCTTCGGCCAGGCCGCAGATCCGGGCCTCGCCGTCGGTCACCCCCTCCAGAGAGTCGACCAGGACCACGGCCAGATCGGCCCGGTCCAGGGCCTTGAGGGCCCTCAGGACCGACCATTTCTCCACGCCCAGCCCGATCCGGCCCGGCCGGCGCAGGCCGGCCGTGTCGATGAAGAGATAGTTCTTCTGGCCGAAGCGGACCAGGCTGTCCACGGCGTCGCGGGTGGTGCCCGGGACCTCCGAGACCAGCAGCCGCTCCTGGCCGAGGATGCGGTTGATGAGTGAGGACTTGCCCACGTTGGGCCGACCGACCACGGCCACCCGGAGGAGCGACTCGTCAGCCTCTGCCTCTGCCTCTGCCTCGGTCTGGGGCAGGGCCCCGGCCAGGCTCTCCCGGAGCCGGTCCAGCCCCAGTTTGTGCTCGGCCGAGACGGCCAGGGGCTCGCCCAGGCCCAGAGCGAAGAACTCGGCGGCCAGGTTCTCGTCCTCGGGCCGGTCCAGCTTGTTCACGGCCAGGATGATCGGCTTGCCGGACCGACGCAGGCGGCCGGCGATCTCGTCGTCCTGAGGCGTCAGGCCGGCCCGGCCGTCCACCAGGAAGACGATGGCCTCGGCCTCCTGGAGGGCGGCCTCGATCTGGGGCCGCATCAGGGCGGTGAAGCCCTCGGCCGCACCGGGCTCGAAGCCGCCGGTGTCGATGAGGCTGAAGAAGCCGTCCTCCAGCTCGACCCGGCCGTAGTGGCGGTCCCTGGTCACGCCCGGCTCGTCGTCGACGATGGCCGCCCGGCTCCTGGTTAGCCGGTTGAACAGGGTCGACTTGCCCACGTTGGGCCGGCCGATGAGGGCGACGCAGCCGCGGCTGGCCTGGCCCATGGCTCAGCCCTCCCCCGGGTGCTCGAGGCGGGCGATCAGCTCCCTGAGCCTGGGCCAGGCGTTGAACTCGGGCCGCTGTGATCTGTTCCGGAGCGTCCTCAGGGCGGCCGGGATGTGCTCCTTGAAGCCGGGCCGGCCCCGGGCCGAGAGAAAGGCGAAGGCGCCGAGCATCTGGAAGTTGCGCTGCAGGGCCAGGTACTCGTAGTCGCGCCGGAACTCCCGGGGCTCGACCAGCCCCCGGCCGGCGGCCAGTCTCAGGTAGTGGCTCAGGAGCTCCTCCTGCTCCGGCCCGGACAGGCCGACGTAGGGATCGATCAGGAGCGAGGCCAGATCGTAGCCGGCCGGGCCTAAGCGGCTGCCCTGATAGTCGATTATTCTCAGGCGCTGGTCCTGGAGCATCAGGTTGCGCGACTGGAAGTCGCGGTGCAGGAAGATCCTCGGCCTGGCCGCGGCGGCTTGCCGGGCCAGGAACTCGAACTCCTCGGCCAGGTCGGCCCAGTCGACCTCCAGGCCGGCGTAGCCCCGGACAAAGGCCCGGAAGAAGTAGGCCGACTCGTACTCCAGGATCGTGGCCCGGTCGTAGACCGGCGTTTGGGCGCACCAGGCCGGGTCAAAGCCCCTGGCCCCGGCCGTCTGGAGCTCGAGGAGGAGATCGATCACCCGGCCGTAGAGGTTGAGCCTCTGAGGCGGCCTCAGGCCGACGGCTTTCCGGGCCAGGAGCTCGTCGCCCAGGTCCTCGAGCAGGAAGTAGCCGGCCTCGACCCGGTGGGCCAGGATCCGGGCCACGGGCAGGCCCTGGCCGGCCAGGTGGCGGCCGATCATCAGGAAGGCCCGGTTCTCGGGCCGGCGCTCAGGCGCCAGGCCGCTGCCGTCAGCGGCCACCCAGGTCTGGCCGGCCTTGGAGAGCCGCCAGAAGACCCTGTCCGAGCCGTCCCCGGCCAGGCGCCGCCAGTCCAGGTCTCGGCCCAGCTCGGCCGCGACGAAGTCCTGGAGCCCCCGGGGGGCGCTGGGGGCGTTGCCGGTCATCAGCGGCCCAGCTTTCTGACCAGGTCCTCTTGCCTGGTCCAGCCCCGGGCCGTCTGGACGAAGAGGTCCAGGTAGACCTTGATCCCCAGGAGGGCCTCGATGTCCCGGCGGGCCGCCTGCCCGATCTGTTTCAGCTTGGCCCCGCCGGCCCCGATGATGATGCCCTTGTGCGACTCCTTCTCGACGTAGATGACCGCCCGGATGTAGATCATCTCCTTGGCCGGCCGCTCGCTGAACTCGGTCACGCTCACGGCCAGGCCGTAGGGCACCTCCTGGCCGGTCAGGCGGAAGGCCTTCTCCCGGACCATCTCGGCCACCAGGACCCGCTCCGGCTGGTCGGTGAGTTCGTCCTCGGGGAAGAGGGCCGGCCCTTCGGGCAGGCGTTTTAATAGCTCCTCGGTCAGGACCTCCAGGCCGTCGCCCTTGAGGGCCGAGACGGGCACCAGGGCCTCGAAGTCGCCGCGGCCGGCCAGGTCCTGGATCAGGGGCAGGAGCAGGGGTTTCCTGATCCGGTCTATCTTGTTGAGGCCGACCACCACCGGCCGCTCCACCCGCTGGAGGTGGCCCAGGACCAGGTCCTCGTCGTCCGGCCGCCGCCGGGAGGCGTCGATCAGCCAGAGAACGACGTCAACCTCGGCCAGGGCGGCCAAGGCCGT